>k87-279918_pt1 | contig 12335 bp, 12 predicted proteins | sample MGYA00084031_6733416 | MGnify analysis MGYA00084031
CATTTGGTTTTCTCTTCATCCTTTGATTGATTTTTCGAACATGCGTATCATCCTAAAAAATTTTATACCGCTAACTTGACGGGTATGTGGGCCCCTCCCCCCTCGCTAGTTTTTCGGAATTCTCATCCTTACCGTTATGCCGCCCTGTGAATTTTGCGATATGGATAATTTATATTCATCGCCATACAGTGATATTAAAACGGAATTGACATAATTTAATCCCATTCCCTTTAACCATTTTCCACCATTATTTTTACTATTATCTTCAAAAATGCGATCCATTTTTTCCTTTGCCATTCCAACACCATCATCTGAAACGACAAATACATAATCTCGGCTTAGTGAATAGCCTTTCACACTTATATTGCCATTTCCGTCTTTTGGTTCAATGCCATGAATAACCGCATTATCAATGATTGCTTGCAAAAGAAAAGGGGGAATTGTTATGGATTCAAACTCTTTGGGGATGTCGATCATCACTCGTAATCGATCATTGAATCTTAGCTTTTGAAGCAGCAAATATTTCTCAATAAACGCTAATTCCTCTTTTAACTGGACAAGATTTTGATTGTTGGTGATGATATATTTTAACATTTCAAATAAAGTTAATATCGCCTCTTGTGTTTTTGGCGCCTCCTCAATGATCGATAAACACGTTAAAGTATTCATTGTATTAAATAAAAAGTAGGGATTTAGAAGGAGATGGAGCGATTGAATTTGTTTATTCAACAGCGCTTTTTCTAATTCGGCACTAACTTTCATCTGATTAATTAATCGCTGATTTTTCTTATGTAATTCTTCATGAACATATTTCATAATTTCTCTTTCAAATATATGATTGATTACATAAAACATCATTTCTGCAGCAGCGGTGATTTTTTCATAGGATATAATAGGGATTTTCTCATACTCTTTTATTAATTCATGGTTTTTTTTCCAATCCGGCGACTCTTTCACAATATAATCCAGCTTTTCATTATCTTTTTCATCCATCCTCGCCTGCCCAACGAGCATAGAACCTAAATATTGCCCTTGTACAATAATAGGCACGGCAAAATCAACCAACCCGCAATGACAATGATACACATAAAAATGACCAATTCTCGCTGCTTCTAATCCGCCAAAGGCATCACATTTAAAACATTGTGCCATAAGGTTAGGGTCTTTCCGAACAATATTACAAAATTTAGAAAAATTACTATATTTCGTTATAGGGTTCCCGCGATAATCAACCGTTATTGCAGCCAGTCCAGTAGCTTTCGCAAAAGCATCTTGTACTTTTTGTAAAAATTCAATATCTATAATTTCTTCTAATTTCATACTATATCACTCACTAACGGTTAGTTATTTTTACTTTAACAACCAATAAAAGGAAATTAATGTCACAGAGATGGGACTAGGTTGAATTTCCACCAACTTCCTTTATTTGAACATATTATTATATTGTTCATATTTACTATATCAAATCATTATCGAAAATGATTTGGTTAATAGTGACTATTTATTGACATTATGAATATGAAGCGATACACCGATCTCAGTTTGGAAAAACGCGGATTACCGGCAACGAATTTCTTTGTTCAGCTGTTTCCCTCTGTTTGCTGTGTAGCAGGCACCCGCCGGCAGCGGTTAGGATAGTCCGCTTCAAATTCCTTGCACGTTTAGTTTAATAGTCCGCCGTTACTTTTTAACTCCCGAATATATATAATGGTTCTTGCCGAAAATAAACACCTCTTTTTCTTTAGTGAAACCTATCTTCTCTGCCACACGAATGGACGGGACATTTCTTGGATCAATAATGCTGATCAGCTTATTTAATCCCAATCGATCAAACGCATATTCCTTGCACGCTTTAGCTGCTTCGGTTGCGAACCCCTTAGACCAATATTTTTTATTTATGTGGTACCCAATCTCCACTTCTATATTGCCATTTATTTTTTGTTTAACGAGACCACAATCGCCAATAAATTCATTCGTTTCCTTCAAACAAACCGCCCATAATCCATAGCCATCATTCCGATATCTGTCTTGATTTCGTTTAACCCAGTCTTGAGTTTGCTGAATGCTAAAGGGAGATGGATAAAACTTCATGGTTTCTGGGTCAGAAAAAATACAATGCAGAGGAATAATATCTTCATCTTCATACTGTCTTAATATCAATCTTTTTGTTTCAAGAACAGCCATTTTCCCTATCCTCTTTCTCTTTTGTATTACTTAAAAAATTGACTTTGCATCTGGTGACAATTCTTTTATATGTTTTAGAAACTCTTATGCCCTTTTGCTTTTATATTTGGATTAACACGAGAACCGTTCATTAGCAATCCACGTATACGATGATCTTACTTCGCAAATGTTATGATTAAATCCATCTTTTCTTGTTCCGTTCTCATTTTCACATATATCATCCTTTTCTTTCCTATTGGCTAGTGGAGAGAATTTATACATTTGATTCTTGTTCATGTTATAAACCCAATTCTCTTAGCGCTTCCATTTTTCCTTCTTAAACTAATAAGAAAAAGGAGCTGCAAAAAACAGCTCCCTTATTGATTCACACTTATTTCGAAAGTAAATATGAACAAATGAACGAAATCATTACGGCTTAAAATGCTGTATAACTACTCCTTTACCGCTTTCAACTTCCACTTCTGCAAATGCTCCATTTATAAATGTGATTTGCGGAGGCACATGGCCACAGTCTATATCATAAACAATTGGAATTTGAAGTTCATCAGCGAGTTCTTTATATACGTCTTCCACAGTATAATCATCGACTGGGTGGTTTGCCGCACTACGTCCAAACAAAATACCTGAACAATGGTCAAACCAACCTGCTAGCTTCATTTGAACGAGTGAACGTCGTAAATCAGTAGTAGTTAGCTCGCAGTTTTCCAAATACCAGATTAAAGGATCACTATCAAAATGTTTCTTCCTAAACTCTTGCACTCTGCCATATGGAGTGCCAATAAGATGCCTGATGACATCTATACACCCGCCAAGCAACCGGCCTTTGATCTTAACATTGCCAGTTGAAATAGTTTTCCAGTATGTATCCTCTGTTAAATGAAAAACACATGGAGATGGATTATCATGTTGCCATTTCTTTTGATATTTGCTTGAAGAGTATTGGATAACGGAAACCTCTGTTTCCGTTGATAAAACCGTTTCCCACATGGCTGTCGTCTCATCGGAGTATTCGCCTCTTAAATCTACTAGATTTGTTCCATGAGCAGTGGCTATTCCTGTGTTTAAAGTAATTGCCAACAACAGGACACTTGTATCCGAGTAACCTAATACCCATTTTTTATTTATTTTTTCAAAATCGATTTCTTCCAGTATTTCAATTAGTAGCTCACCTCCCCAAGGAGGAATGATGATATCAATGTTCTCATTTTGCATCATTTCCATAAATTCATTTGCTCTCTTTTTGGCACTAGCAGACTTCGCTTTTTCTTGTGTCCAGACCGTTTCTCCGCAAACGACTTTATATCCTTTTCTCTCCATACTTTCACAGGTTTGTTTCAACATAGGATGCAATTCTGCCTTAACACCAGAGGAAGGTGCGGTTACACCAATCGTTGCCCCTTTTTTTAAAAACGGATATTTTATCATATGCATTCTCCTGTTCTTTCCTATCTGCCTAGAATGTATTTTAGTTTATCTGTCTCGTTATTCACTTTTCGTTCTGAAGAGGCTTAAAGGAATCCAAAAGCCTGAAGCCCTTTATGCCCTTCATCACCTTATTCCTTCAGTCTAAAACTGACAATATATCATTAATTGCTTTACTTTTCAAATTATTTTATCATATTAACCATCGAAATGAATATAAGAATTAACTTGATCATGAAAGGAGAAAAATATGTACTCATTTGTGCACGAGCCAACAGGTATATTTCCATCCGTTTGTCCTCTGGATTGTCCTGATCAATGCGGGTTATTGGTACACAAGCGAAACGGAAAAATTGTAAAAATACAAGGAGATCCGGATCATCCTGTGACAAAAGGAAATATATGCAATAAAGTGCGGAATATGACTGAGCGGATTTATGACCCAAAGCGCTTGAAATATCCAATGAAACGTACGGGTGCTAAAGGTGAAGGAAAATTTGTGCGGATAAGCTGGGACGAAGCAATCGAGATAATTACTGATAAATGGAAAGAGCTGATCGAAACAGAAGGGCCTGAAAGCATTCTTCCGTATAGCTTTTATGGCAATATGGGAAGACTCAGCGCCGAAGGAATGGACCGGCGGTTTTTCCACCGGTTGGGCGCTTCCTTGCTTGACCGGACCATTTGTTCGTCAGCTGGGGCGGAAGGGCTTAAATACACAATGGGAGGCGGCTTTGGGATAGACCCGGAAGATACGGTTCATGCAAAATTAATCATCTTCTGGGGAATCAATGCTGTTAGCACCAACATGCATCAAATCATCCTTGCCCAAAAAGCCCGGAAAAATGGCGCAAAAATCATTTGTATTGATGTTCATAAAAATCAAACCGGCCAATTCGCTGATTGGTTCATTCCAATCTTGCCGGGCACCGATGCCGCTCTCGCTTTAGGCATGATGCACATTTTGTTTGCCGAAAACATGGTAGACAATGATTTTTTGGCGAAATATACAGTCGGACATGAAGAGCTGCGTGAGCACGTTGTCCAGTATGATCCTGTCACTGTTTCCGGAATTACAGGTGTTCCCGTTGAAGACATTTATAAACTCGCCAGATTGTATGGGCAAACCACTCCTTCCTTTATTCGAATCGGCAACGGTCTTCAGCATCACGACAATGGGGGCATGTGTATCCGGACCATTGTTTGCCTTCCTGCCCTGACCGGACAATGGCTTGTTAAAGGCGGCGGAGCCATCAAGTCAAATAGCGGGTATTTGGCCCTTAATAAAATGAGCTTGCAACGCCCGGATTTATTGCAAAATAAACATACACGAGTCATAAATATGAATCTGCTCGGCCAGGCATTATTGGAATTAGACCCGCCGATCAAATCCTTATTCGTGTACGGCACAAACCCTGCAGTGGTTGCGCCGGATAGCAATAAAGTAAGAAAAGGATTGGCACGAGAAGATCTCTTTGTCATCGTGCATGACTTATTTTTAACCGAAACCGCAAAATATGCGGATATTGTACTTCCCGCCACCTCTTCATTCGAAAATACGGATCTTTATACATCATACTGGCACCACTATGTCCAAATTCAGCTACCAGTGATTGAGCGATATGGAGAGTCCAAGTCAAATGTCGAAGTGTTCCAATTGCTTGCGGAAAAAATGGGCTTTGAAGATCCGTGTTTATATGAAACAGAAAAAGAAATGATTTCGCAAGCCTTGGATAATCCAAACAATCCTTGCCTGAAAGGAATCGATTACGAAACATTGGCGGAAAAGCAGTATATAAAAGCACATGTAAAACCGTTGCTGCCAGGAAAACTGCTAACTCCTAGCGGAAAAATTGAGCTTTATTCAAAGAAAATGGAACAAGATGGCCACCCTCCTTTGCCAACCTTTACGCCGCTTGTTAACGATGGAGACTTTCCGTTTTTGTTTGTGCCCGGTCCCAACCATCATTTCTTAAACACTACCTTTTCAAATAACGAAAAACATGTTTCTCTTGAAAAAGAGCCTTGCTTGCATATGAATGTTCAAGATGCTCTATCAAAAGGGATTCAGGATGGTGATCAAGTCCGGGTGTGGAACCATCGCGGAGAATGTATTTTAAAAGTTTCTGTCGGAGAAAATGTACTCCCTGGTGTCGTTGTCACGCAGGGGCTCTGGGCAGATTCCCCAGGCGCGAAACATCTGGTAAACTCCCTTACTCCAGACCGAATAGCCGATATGGGCGGCGGAGCCACTTTCTTTTCTGGCCGCGTAGATGTGGAGAAACTTTAGGATGAATTTCTGCAGAAATGTTGATGGATACCATTTCTTTCGTTTATTCACTTGTATATTTCGTTATTGAATTCCTGTTTTTTTACAACCAAATAAGAGTATGCAGTTGATTGAATATTAACTCATATGCAACGTTCCTTGACATGGAACCTCTGCGGTCATGATTCTACACAAAGTGTCAAGTTGTATTAAAACAAATCTTTAGTACAGTTTTCTTTAACCCGTTTCAATACCAAGGATCCTCGACAGGACAGTGCTTATCGTCCTGTCTTTTATTTTAAGAGGTATGCCATGCATTTATGCATTAAAATAGACAACTTAAAATTTGTGATTTTCCCGATAACACGATTTATTTGCTTTGTATGACAGATGAATTAAAATAAAAATATTCATAATTTTATTCTTATTGCTTAAGGAGGATGCTTATGAACAATTTTCATTATTTTTGTCCGACGCGCATTGAAATGGGAATGGGAAAAGCAAAGCAACTGCCGGAATTATTGGAATCACTGCAAATTGGAAAATCGATTTTACTTGTTAGCGATCCGGGAGTTGTTCAGACGGGCTTGGTTGAACCAATTCAAGCGAAATTGCAGTCAGCCGGCTACCGCGTAACGTTGTTTGATGACGTATCACAAAATCCGCGCGACACGGAATGTTTAAAAGGGGCAAAGTATTTTAACGAACAGAACGCTGACGCCGTTGTAGCCATCGGTGGCGGAAGCGCGATGGATACGGGAAAAGCGATTGCACTCATTGGGAGAAATGGCGGGACACCGATTGAATATGTTGAAGGACAACGGCGGTATGAAAATGTTGCTCCAATTATTTGTATCCCAACAACGGCGGGAACAGGTTCTGAAGTCACCCGTTCGTCTGTCATTACGGAAGCGGCCACCCACCGGAAGCTGACATTGAAAGATGCTGCGCTGCGTCCGGTATTGGCTGTGCTTGATCCGGAACTAACATTCACCGTTCCTAAATCTGTAACAGCTGCAACCGGGGTTGATGCATTAGTTCATGCGATCGAAGGCTATACGTGCAAAGTGACGAACCCAATATCGCAAGCACTAGGAGCAAAGGCAATGGAAATCATTGTGTCATCACTCCCTGAAGCATGCCAGGATGGCCGAAACGAAGAAGCCCGATACAACATGCTGCTAGGCAGTTTGCTTGCAGGATTATGCTTCGGATCTGCAGACGTAGCGGCTGTCCATTGTTTAGCAGAGGCTCTAGGCGGGCTCTACGATACGCCGCATGGTGTCGCAAATGCCGTCTTTTTACCGTTTGTATTGAAATTTAATGCCGAAGAAAACAAAGCGATGCATGCCCAATTGGCACGATATATGAAATTTGCCACAGAATCTGATTCAGATGAAAAAGCAGTCGAACAATTAATTCAAGGTATTGAAACGTTTACTCACAGCTTGGACATTCCAAAATTAAAAGACTTGCCTGGTGTGCATAAAGAAGACTTTGCAAAAATCGTTGAATTGGCTATGCAAAACGGATCCACTCCAAGCAATGTCCGGACCGTGACAGCCGAAGATTATCTTCACATTCTCCAAGAAGCATACAGCGCTTGAATCGTACAAGGACTTAAAAACGAAAACATCTTTTCTTCCACGTCTGGCGCTCTCCGTTTAGTAATGGGTGTCTTCTTGGCTAAAATCAAAAAAGTTATGTTAACAAAACTTTTAATCTGTAATGTAACTGTAATATAGTAATATACTTGTAACTATTTTTTATCTTCTTGTTATAGATTATCTATATTTTTTTTAAATATAATGTTTGTGTCAATAGAAAGAATTATCCAATACACCTGGGGGGAGCGCAGCATGAAAAAATCATTTATTCTGACAGGTACCATTATAAGTTCTTTATTAGCAGGCCAAACTGCTTTCGCTAGCAGTTATACCGTCCAAAAAGGCGATACACTTTGGGGAATATCGAAAAAATACAACACTACTGTAGAAACTTTAAAACAAATGAATCATTTAACTTCTGATCTTATTTTTCCTGGACAAATATTAAAAGTTGACGAAAAAAAAGATACATATACAGTGAATCCTGGTGATACCTTAAGCAAAATCGCAAAACAATTTAATACGACTGTTGATGCATTATTAAAGATGAATCCTGAGATTTCCAACCCAAACTTTATTAAGGCCGGCCAAACCATTTATGTGCCTGGATCGGTTACAGCTTCTGTGCAAAAGCAAACGGCGTCTTCGGTTTCCGCGGTATCTGCCACTTCTTCCGAAAACAGCACACAAGCTGCGAATTCTTCTTTGGCTGATCGCGTCATTCAAATTGGCGAAAAATATTTAGGTGCTAAATATTTATACGGTGCTAGCCCATCCCGCACAGATGCATTTGATTGCTCATCCTTTACGATGCGGGTATTTAGTGAGGTTGGAATTTCTTTACCTCGCAGTTCAGCGGCACAATCACAAGTTGGCACACCGGTCTCTTTCAATCAGCTTCAGAAAGGAGATCTCGTCTTCTTTGATACAGACTTCGATGGAGTGATCAATCATGTCGGAATTTATGCAGGCAACGGCCAAATGCTAAATGTTTCAACTTCCAAAGGCGTCTCTTATGCATCGATTGGTTCTTCTTATTGGAAAGAACGCTTAGTAAAAGCAGTGCGTGTCATCAATTAATCGATGAAAAAGCAATGGTGTAAACGAACATTGCTTTTTCTTACTCACCTTCCAAGCCGCAGAAAAGTTTGGCATATTGAATCCCCCGCTACCGGCGAATGCCAAGCGGGGATTTTTGTTTAAGGGCCTTAAAATTCCATCTGCTTAATACGATATGTTAACTATACGGGGGATAAATTTTTACTTTCTACTAATAACAGATATGAGATGTTATCAAAACCTAAAATAAAAATGGCGGCAGTTTGATTTTCACTTCTTGTTTCCGCTAAAAATATGATAGAATTTGCCTGGAAAATGTTTTTGATCTGGCCGTTGTTTATAAAAGCAAAGGGACATACAGGTAACCGTTTTCCTCCCCTAACATAACAAAAAATGGTGAAAATTTATATTCCTTTCTTAAAAATTTATCCAAAGGGTTGGAACAAAGATGAAAAAAACACTTTTGCGATTATTGCTCTTGTTATCCGTATTCATACTTGCTGTTGGTTGCAGTTCTAAAATACATGATGAAAATGTTAATAAGGGTATCGGCGATTTTAAAAATGCCAATTTTGCTTCCGAAAAACTTCTAAGAAGCCACTATATCAAACATGTAGTTAAACAAAAAGAATTCGGCAATATCACAATGGACGAATACTTAGAAGGGGCAAGGAAACTCATTAACTCAAAACCAGGCGGGGACATCTTAACCAAAACTCGTTCAAACGGAGATATCTTGTTCTATAATAAATCGACCAATGAGTTTGCGGTTGTTACAAAAGATGGTGTGATAAGGACTTATTTCAAACCTAAAGAAGGGATTAAGTATTTTAACAAGCAATAGGAGATGAGCAAAATGAAACATATATGTCCGGTTTGTGGTTACGACGGGTTAGAAGAAATGCCTTATGACCAAGATGGTAATCCTTCTTATGAAATATGTGATTGCTGCGGGTTTGAATTTGGATTTGATGATGATAGCGAAGGACTTTCATTTGAGGAATACCGCAAAAAATGGATTGAAGAAGGAGCGAAATGGTTCAATCCGGATATGAAACCAAAAGGGTGGGACATTAAACGGCAACTGTTAAACATTCATGTTCAGTTATAGAATTTGCTGTTTATCAGCACTGTGCCTTCTTACACTACTTAGAGTTTGAAGCTGATCATGCGCCAAAACAGTGTTTATCCTAAAAAGAGTAAACACTGTTTTGGTTGCTAACTAAATGACATTCTTTTGACTGATTATCAACATTTTTTATGGTTGCATGTTTCTACTGTTTTGAGTTGAATTTTTCATTTAATCGTTGTCTTGCCCCTCTGCATCAGCTGAGAGGGGAATCATTTTTCCAGGCTCGAATAAATTTCCTCTTGGCCAGCACTTGTTCCAATAACAGCCGGGCTGTCTGCTTGTTTGGGGCATGAAGAATCCCACGAATCTCCTCCAGTAAGGCATCCTGCATATACTTTGGTGCGGCATCGAGGATGTTGCAGATAAAGTGCGTTTGGCATCGCTGCCATGTCGCTCCTTGAAAATGTTTTTCAATGGCTTGCACCAGCCCGCCGTGCTGATCCGAGATGATCAAGTCCACTCCCCGGAGTCCCCGGTCTTTCAGCCATCCGAAAAATTTGCTCCAACTGAACTCTGATTCGCTGTTTCCAATTTGCAGGCCAAGAATTTCCCGATAGCCTTCCTCATTCACTCCCGTGGCGATCAACACGGCTCTGGAGCGCACTCGTCCATTTTCCCGGACTTTCGTATAAATGGCATCCACCAGCACAAACGGGTACACGTGTTCATGAAGGGAACGGTGATTCCAGTCTTGGATCATCGGATCTAGCCCTTTGCATAGCGAGGAGACCGTCGACTTGGAAAACGAAGTCCCACACAACTCCTCCGTGATTTGGGTGATTTTTCAGATAGACACCCCGTTCACCACCATTTCCATTAATGCCAGTACTAGCGCTTGTTCGCTTCGTTGATATCGTTGAAACAGTTCGGTGGAGAACTCCCATCTCTGGTCCGTGGAACGCGCAAGGTCAACCGTCCCACCCGGGTTGTCAGCTGGCGTGGATACGAACCGTTTCGATAGCCTTTTCCGTTCTTCCGTCCGTTCATCACGGCGTGCTCCCAGTTGTTCTTCTACTTGCGCTTCGAGGATTGGATTGAGGACTTGTTCCAGCAGCTTCGCTAATCCCTCATCTCTGGTGAATAATCCGTGCAAATTATTTACGGTAATATGATATTGAGCCATGGTTGCATTCCTCCTTATGTTTGATGTTTTTGGTCCACTATTTATTCTACCAAAGGGGAAGCAACATGGCTCTTTTTCTATTTCCCTTTTTACACAATTATATGGACTTAACTTTAGAAAAAGCTAGAGAACGTTACTGGGGAATACAAAATGCGGTTGCAAAGGAAATTCCTTTATTATCCATTCCCTCACCAGAAGACATTAGAACGAAAATCTTCAGGAATTAGAGAATCTCTCCATAAATTGACAATCTCTCATCATCCGGATGAATAAAGTGACGCAAAAGGTCGCTGAATCGATCTTTTGCGTCAACTTTATCCATATATTTGCTGTACATATTGCGAAGTTAAGTTGATTACTCAAGATGATGGAAGCGGCAATCATCTGTTTTAGACGCTATTACTCCGCAAATCTGCTCAACCCAATTGTATCGGGCAATCTGGTCAATAGCCGTAGCCGGACCTTTATAGAGCTTTAACTCCAATATAACTCCCTTCCTCGCCAGCGGCTAAAATATCTATAAGACGGTCATCAATGGATATTCCCCTTTTCTTTATCCTGCATCACCAGTGTATCCGTCCACGTCCAATTTCCTGCAAGGAGCATGCCAAACTCCAACATTCTTGTGCTACATCGCTTATTTCAAAATCTTAAATCCGTATTTCGCAAAGATTTGCAGAGAGTCTTTTGTCTGCAGATATTGGTAGAAATCTGTAGCTTCTGTTTTATGCTTCGTATTCTTGATGATGCCAACTGGGTAAATAATGGGATCATGCATATTAGCGGATGCTGTGTCGACAATTTTTACTTTATCGGATACTTGTGCATCGGTTTTGAATACAATTCCTGCATCAACGGAATTTGTTTCCACATACGATAATACTTGACGCACGTCCTTTGTGTACACAATTTTCCCTTTTACTTTTGTCCAAAGATTTAGTTTGGCCAAGGTTTGTTTTCCGTACTGACCTGCTGGAGTAGTTTCAGGATTCCCTATTGCCAACTGCTTTACGTTGCTGTTTGCCAAAGACGGAAATCCTTTTATGGTGTCTGCCTTGTCTTTTGGAACAATAAGAACGATTTCATTTCCTAACAAGTTCTTGCTCTCTTTCTTATTAATCAATCCTTTGTCAACAAGAGGACGAAACTTATTTTCAGCAGCCGAAAAAAACAGATCTGCCGGCGCTCCTTGTTCGATTTGCTGTTGTAATGCGCCGGAGCTTCCAAAGTTAAATGCTAATTTTATATTTTTATGCTCTTTTTCATACTTTTTCTGAATTTCCGTCAAAGCATCTTGTAAACTGGCTGCTGCTGAAATGGTTAATGTTACTGTCTTTTTCGATTCCTGTTTTCCCGCTTGATTCGTGCAAGCGAAAATAAAGAGGAGTGAAGCACACAAAAGCACACTCATAATGATGCGAATAGAATGCTTCATACTTCTGTCCCTTCCTTGATGATGTATAAAATTTTGTGTAACACATTTTGCTAGACCAAAAGAAAAAAGGTAGGGTATTCTCTGATTGGACCAAAAATCTTAGA
>k87-173649_pt1 | contig 12333 bp, 9 predicted proteins | sample MGYA00084031_6733416 | MGnify analysis MGYA00084031
ACTCCCGCCTCGTCGCCGGGCTCGATGAGGTCGGGGCGGGAGCCGAGGGCGTCGAGGCCGTCGGTGACGAAGCGGGGCTCGGCCGCCGCCAGGAACGGCAGCTCGCCCGGGTAGCCGCGCAGGGCGTCGTGCAGCCCGGCGACGAGGCGGGAGTGGTGCACGTAGTCCGGCTCGGCGCCCGCAGCGGCGTCCGTCTCGGCGTAGGCCCAGAACGTCATGGAGAACCCGTCGCGGCGCACCGGCTCGCGGGGCACCAGCGGGCTGGGCGGGATCACCCGGTGGCCCTGCTCCGCCAGCCAGTGCACCACGTCCAGCTCCCGCTGCTGCCGCTGAGCCTGGAAGGCGGGGTCGGCCGCGGCGTACGGCGGCAGGACGGTGGGGACGCGGACCACCACGGGGGAGGGGGCGAGGTGCACGACGACGGAGAACATGTCGTGGAGCACCCGGGCGTCGGTCACCGTCAGGCCGAGGCCGCGCCCGGCGGCGGTGGCCGCCTCGACGGCGCGTGCGGTGCGGGCGGCGAGTTCGTCGGGCGTCATCAGTGCTGCGGGCATCCGGTCATGCTCCCACACCGGCCCGCTGGGCCGCCGTGCGGCAGTCCGTCCCGTTCGGCATACGATGACGGATGGTTCGGCACGGACGTTCGAGCAGGTGGTAAGCGAGGGGCGTGGTGGGCGAGTTCAGCGGTGATCCGGAGCCCGGGCCGCCGCGTGACGACGCTGGCCGGCCCCGGCCCGTCCCGCCGCCCGTGACGCTGAGCGCGGCTCTGGCCCGGGCGCTGACCGCCGCTGCGGTCGCCGTGCTGGTGGTCGTGCTGGCCGCCGTGGTGGTCCTGGGCGAGCGGGCGGAGGAGCGGCCGGACCCGGGGACGGACGGCGCGCCGTCCGGGGCGCCCGCCGAAGCCGGGGAGCAGGAGCCCCGCGAGGCGTCACTGGCGGTGGCGCGCATGTCCGGCGGCTGGGACGAGGACTGCGGCTGCTACCTCGCCGCCGCGACCGTCCGGGTCCGCGCCCCCAAGGGCACGGGCGTGCGGGCGGCGTGGTACCGCGACGGGGAGCGCGAGGAGGTCGAGGAGGAACGCTGGGCCGGCCCCGGCGAGACGGCCGAGTTCCGCTACACCCACGAGGCCGAGGACTGCGCGACCCGCCATGAGCTGCGGGTCGAACTGGAGGCGTTCGACGGCATCTACGCCGACGGCAGCGTCAACATCCTCTGCTGAGGCGGCCCGGGCCCGGCCGTAAGCCGCCCCCGGCCGCCGTCAGTGCAGCGCGGTGCGCCGGTCGTGGCGGACGGTGGTGACCAGGGCCAGGCACAGCGCGGCGATGGCGATGCGGCCGGACGCCTGGAGCAGCGAACCGCGCAGCAGGATGAAGCTGTACCCGGCGAGCAGCGGCACCACCACGGCCATCACGTTGCCCGGCGAGCGGTCGTCCACGGTGTGCCGCACGTACCGCCGGTCGGTGCGGGCGGCCAGGTAGCCGGCCAGCACGAACCCGGCGAGCATGCCGGGCGTGCCGAAGTCCAGCCACAGCTCCGCCCACAGCGGCGAGGAGAGGTTGAAGCTGTCCGTGCCCATCCACTCGCCGACGACGAAGCCGGTGTCCTGCGGCTTGCCCTCCCACATCGAGCGGGGCACGAAGAACAGCGCCGCGCCCGCCAGCTGGCGGCCGTAGGTGTGCCCGCCGCCGTCGCCGCTGTAGGTGATGGTGTTGGCGAGCATGTTGACCTGGTCGTAGTCCTTGACGACCAGCGGTTCCAGCACCGAGCCGGTGTCCAGGGACGCGGCCGGCGGGCCGTCGTCCTGGTAGCGGAAGCGGTCGCTGAACGGGAAGACCAGCAGCGCGCCCGCCACGCCCAGCGTCAGCGCCGCCCGGTAGGCGACCGGGCTGCGCGGGAAGACGGTGAACAGCAGGGCGAACAGCACCGTCAGGAACCAGTACCGCGGGTTGGTGACGGGGTTGTTGACCACGGCGTTGACCCCGAGCAGCCCCAGCCACGGCAGCAGCACGGCGGGGCGGCGCCGCGCGTCGCGGGAGGTGACCAGCCAGCGGGTCAGGAACAGCAGCGCCAGCAGCGCGGGCACCGTGCCGAAGCCCCGCAGCAGCGCGTTGCCCGCCTCGCCCGCGCCCTCGCCGCCCGTCGCGGCGGCCAGCGTCCGGCCCAGCTCCTCGCGGCTGGTGAAGAACACCGCGGGCCCGCCGACCCGGAGCACCAGCACGGTGCTCGCCAGGTAGGCGAACGCCACCAGCAGGTACAGCCGCCGCCGGTGCACCCGGGCCACCGGCGGGCGGCGCGCCCGCAGCGACGGGCGGTGCCGCGCCAGCAGCGCGCCCACGTCGAAGGCGACCATGCCGCACAGCACCAGCACCGTGGCGAGCTGGGTGTCCTCGCGCGGGCCGAGCACGGGCGTGGGGTCGCGGGCCAGCACGGACTGCGCGAGCGGCGCCACGCCCATCGCCAGGTAGCAGAACAGCCAGAACACGCCCTGCACCAGCCGCCTGCGGCCCGACAGCACCATGGCGCACAGCCGCACCCCGGCGTACGCGGTGACCGTCAGCTGGAGCCAGAACGCGGTGTCCCGCGCGCCTTCCCCGGGCTGGGCGGCGACTGCCAGCGGCAGCCCGGCGGTGACCGCGGCGATCAGCGGTACCGACAGCGGCAGCGACAGCAGCGGGCGGTGTGCGGGCCGCGTCCCGGCCTCGGCGGCCACCGCGTCACCCCTCCCTGTTCACCTGCCGTCGCGGGCCGCCAGCTTACCGGCGCGGCGCCCCGCCGTACCGGATCTCCTCGAAGACCCGGCTGGCGCTCTCGCGGCCGAAGCCACGCGCGATCTGACGTGCCATCAGCGACTGCGCGACGCCGGGCACGTCCGTGGCGATGCCCTGCTCGCGGGAGGCCGCCACAATCAGGTCCACCGCCTTGTGGTTGAACTCCAGGGACTGCTCCCCGGCCGTGTAGTCGCCGCTGTCGATCCGGTCCGTGCCGAGCGGCAGCGCGGCCGCCATCGCCTGGAGGAACGGCACTGCCTTCGCGGTGAACTCCTTCGCCGGAACGCCCCCGGTGGCCAGCAGCGCGGCGCCGTGCCAGTAACCGGCGAACATCCCGTACCTGCCCGCCAGCAGCGCCAGATCCCACAGCGAGGCCCGGCCCGGATCGGTGCCGACGAACGACACCGTGCCGAGCGCCCGCAGCGCTCCGGCGTGTGCGCCGAAAATCTCCTGCGGGCCGCTGAAGAGGAATTCCGCCTCCGGTTTTCCGACCAGGGGCGGCGTGGCCATCATCGCCCCGGCCAGATACGGAATGCCGCGCCGCGACGCCCAGGCGGAAAGCTCCCGGGCGTCGCGCGGCGTCAGCGTCGTGCACACCACCACCGGCCGCCCGGCCAGGGCGCTGACCACCGGCCCGGGAGACAGCACCCCCTCGACGGCGGCCCGGTCGAGCACGGTGACGAGGACCAGGTCGCTGGCCGCGACCGCCTCCTCCGGCCGGGCGGCGCGCATGGCCCCGCGCGCCACCTGCGCGGTGTCCCGGCCCGGCGTGCGGTTCCACACCGTCACCCGGTGCCCGGCGGCCCGCAGCGCGTCGGCGACCGCCCGTCCCATCGCTCCCATGCCGAGAACGGCAACACGCATGCGGAAAAACCCCTTTCGGCAAGAACGGAAACGCGGAAAAGAAAAGGAAAATGCCTGGACGCCCCCATCCTCAGCCGGAGCGGAAAACGCCGGCAAGTACGAACTTGGAAGTAAGCACTTACCCGAAGGTGAGGCACCCGGCCGGTTCTGCGATGATGCGGCGGGGAACCCGCACGGGGGAGACCAGGGGAGGGGAACGGCCGTGAAGGTGCTGCACGTGGTGACGCTCCACACGCCCACGCACGCGTTCGGCGGGCCCACGCGCGTCGCGCTCAGCCTCACCCGCGGCCTGCGCGAGCGCGGGCACCAGGCCGTGCTGGCCGCCCTGGGCGACGAGTTCGGGCCGGGGCCGCTGCCGCGCACCGTGGACGGGGTGCCGGTGCGGCTGTTCCCGGCCCGGCACGTGCTGCCGCGGTTCGAGGTCAGCGGCATCACCTCACCCGCGCTGCTGGCGCGGGCCCGCCGCTGGGCGCGGGCCGCCGACATCGTCCACGTGCACCTGATGCGGGACCTGATCACCCTGCCGTTCGCGCTGCTGGCGATGTCGGCCGGAACGCCCGTGGTGCTCCAGACCCACGGCATGGTCGACCCGACGGACAAGCGGGTGGCGCGGCTCGTCGACGTCCTCGGCACCCGCCGGGCGCTGCGCCGCGCCGACGCCGTGCTGTACCTGACGGAGCGGGAACGGCGGGAGACCGCCGCCGTGGCGGCGCCCGCGCCGCTGGCGCCCGCCTGGCGGCTCGTCAACGGCGTGCCGCCGCAGGACCGTTCCGGCGCCCGGACCGGGCCGCCGGTGGTGCTGTACCTGGCGCGGGTGCAGGCGGGCAAGCGGCCGGAGGACTTCGTGCGCGCCATGCCCGCGGTGCTGGCGCGCCACCCCGGGGCCCGGTTCGTGATGGCCGGGCCGGACACCGGCGCGCTCGCCGGGACGCTGGCGCTGGCCGAGTCGCTGGGCGTGCGCGGCTCGCTGGACTACCTGGGGCCGCTCGACCCGCCGCAGGCGATGGCGCAGCTGCGGCGCGCCCACGCGCTGATGGTGCCCTCCGTGCAGGACGCCTTCTCCATGGCGGTGCTGGAGGCGATGTCCGTCGGCACGCCCGTGGTCGTCGCGCGGACCACCGGGCTGGCGCCGGACGTGGCGCGGGCGGGCGCGGGCCGCACCGTCGACGTCAGCGACGCGCCGGACGCCGACAACGGCCCGGCGTTCGCCCGCGCCCTGCTCGGCCTGCTCGAACCGGCCGCGCACCAGGCCGCCGCCGAGGCGGCCTGGCGGCTGGTGCGGGACCGCTTCACGATCGACGCGGTCGTCGGCGACCTGCTGGACGTCTACCGGCGGGTGCGGGCGGACGCGCCCTCCCGCGCCTTCAGGCCGATCTGCCAGCGGTAGAAGCTCATCGCCAGGGCGTAGTCCAGGCCCGCGCGCCCGTCGAGGAAGCCGCGCCGCCACAGGTAGGCGTAGGCGAACGACACCAGCGGCTTCAGCGGCGCCCGGTGGAACAGCTGGCCCTGCCGCGTCTTGGCGGTGCGCACCTGCTCGCGGACCTCAGGGTGGTTCTCCAGCCACGCCTCCCAGTCCGAGTAGCGGTTGTGCCGCTCGAACCAGGTCCGCACCGGGTCCAGGTCCCGGTGCTCGATGGTGGCGCGCAGCCGGTAGACGGGGTCCGCCAGCGGCTGGTAGTGCCCCTCCTGCTCGCCCATGCCCGGTGCGTCGAGGTCGTCCGGCTCGGGGAAGCGGGCCCGGGTGCGGTCGACCAGCGCGCGCTTGACGATGGTGTGGCCGTGGCGCAGCCGCCGCCCGGCGAACCAGTAGCCCAGCGGGATGTCGAACGCGGCGGGCCGCACCCGCCGCCCGTCGCCGAAGATCCGGTACAGCTCGGCGAGCAGCGCCGGGCTGGGCGTCTCGTCGCCGTCGAGGAACAGCACCCAGTCGGTCTCGGTGCGCACGTGGTCCAGGCACCACTGCTTCTTCTTCGGGTACCGGCCGTCCCACGTGTAGTCCACGACCTCGGCGCCCGCCTTCTCGGCGAGCTGGCGGGTGTCGTCCGTGCTGGCCGAGTCCACCACGGTCACGCTGGCGGCGTGCCGGATGACGGAGCGGACGGCGCCGGTGATGTTGGCCGCCTCGTTCTTGGTCGGGATGATGACGGCTATCGGCAGCGGGCTCACTCGGCGCCTCCCTCGCCGAGGGCCTCCTCCAGCAGGCCGGTGTGCTCCGGGCACAGGTGCCTGATGGCGTCCTCGGCCCCGGGTATCTCGCCGTCGCGCAGCGCGGCGACGGCGGCGGGCCGGTCGTGCCGCGCCAGGTAGCCGACGCGGTCACAGGCTTCCGTGCCGAGCTGGAGCACGGCCGCCGGGTCCGTGCCCTCGGGCACCCGGCCCGTCAGGTAGTCGCGTTCCTCCTCGGTGAACGAGCCCTCGGCGGGCGTGAGTTCCTCCCGGGGCACCGTCCGGCCCGTCATGCCGTCCTCCTCTCCGGCGGGCGCCTGCGGCCCGGCCGGTGTCTGCTCTTCCCCAGGCGGCGCGGCGGCCGGGCCGCCGGCCTCCGCGCCGCCAGAGGAGCCGCAGCCCGCGAGCAGCAGCGCCAGCGCCGCGGCCGCCGCTGCCGCGGCCGTCCGTACGCGGGGCCGTCCCCCCGCCCGGGCGCTCACGGCGCCCCGTACAGCAGGTCGAGCCGCGGCCGCTGCGCGGACGACCCGCTGGCCTCACGGGCCCACAGCCACAGGCTGTCGGTGCCCTCGGCGGTCAGCGCCAGGTCCAGCGTGCCGCCGGCCGCGTCCGCGACCGCGTCCAGCGGCAGCGGCACGGCCGCGACCGAGCCCCGCTCCAGCGGCCCGCTGGCGGTGGCGAGCACGTCGTCGCCGAGCGCGGGTCTGGTGGCGTACGACGTGGCCTCCTCGGACCAGTCGCCCTCGACGGGCCGGATGAGCACGTCGTCGGCCGAGTCGGCCGCGTCCTCGCTGGACACGCCCAGCCACAGCGTGGCGCTCTTCAGCTCGGTGCCGGCCGGCGGCTGCGGCACCTCGAACCGCAGGTAGCTCTCGTACGGGCTGTCGCCGCGCACCGCCAGCTGCTGGTGCGTGCCGTACACGGCGCTGGGCGCCGCGCCGTTGACGTACGTGTCGGCGACGGGGTCCAGGCTGGTGAGGCTGTCCACCGGCTCCGACGCCGCCGCCAGGTGGGCGCTGATCCGGGCGGCGGGCAGCTGCTCGCCGTACACGGCGGTATCGTCCAGCTGGCCGTCGAAGTAGTCGCTGGCCGGCCGGTCCGGCCAGCGCAGCAGCGCGTCGCCGCCGGTGCGCCAGTAGTAGCCGCTGAGGTTCCGGGCGGAGGTGACGCGGTTGTTGCTGGCGACGAGCTCGCCGTCCACGTACAGCTCCAGGCCGCGCGGCCCGATGGACGCGGCGGCGTGGTGCCACTCGCCGTCGTTGTACGGCTCGCTGCTCGTCGCCAGCCGGTAGGTGCCGTTGTAGACGCCGAACCGCAGCCGGCCGTCGTCGAGCATGTACAGGTTGTTGTCGTGGCTGTAGCTGTCCTGGAGGATGCGGTCGCCCATCCCGATCAGCTTGCCGCCCTCATCCGTGGTCGTCCGGAACCACGTCTCCAGCGTGTACTCGGTCACGCCCGAGTAGGGCCGCTCGTTGTACGTGTAGGCGTCCGTGCCGTCGTACCCGACGGCGGCAGCCTGGGGGCCCGGCACGGCCGGGTCGGCGCCGCGCTGCGGGCCGCCGCGGTGCGCGCCCGCGCTGCCGTTGCCCGAGGCGTCGGACGCGAAGTTCCCCGCCGTCTCGTCGTACGGCCAGTACAGCAGCGGGTCGTCGGCGAGCACGGCCGCCGCGTACGGCGGCGTGCTCGCGGCCGCCATGGCGGTGACCGGCGGCGACAGGGCGCTGGTGTTGCCCGCGCCGTCGGTGGCGGTGATCCGGTAGCTGTGCGTCTCGCCGGGCTCGGCGGCGTCGGTGAACGACAGCTGCGGGCGCCGCCAGGGCACCGACTCGGCGTCCACGGTGTGCACCGGCTCCGGGGCGCCGTCGCGGTAGACGCGGTACGTCAGCAGCGAGTCGTCCAGGTCCAGCGAGGGCCGCCACGTCAGCTCGATCTCACCCGGGACCAGGCTCCTGGCGTGCGCCTCGGGGACCGAGGGCGCGCCGGTGTCGGGGCCGGTCGCGAAGCGCGTCAGGCCCCACTGCGGCTCGCCGTTGACCGTGGTGAAGCCGCCGCCGACCCACAGGTAGTCGCGGTCGTCGCCCGGCACGTCCTCGGCGACCGCCAGGGTGCGCGGGCCGAGCGCCTCGCCGAGCCCGTCGTTGGTGTTGGGGAACCAGCCGAGCAGCTTCGGGTCGTGCACCGACTGGGCGAACAGGTGGTACCGCTCCTGGTTCGGGAACTCGCCCATGCTGGCGCAGTTGTGGGCGTGGTGCCCGCTGTAGAGCACCTCGTCGTGCACGGCGACGGCCTGCGTGGCGCCCAGGCAGGTGTCGCGCCACCGCTCGTCGAAGGTGTCCAGGTCCAGCGCGATCCGGCCGTCGAACACGCCCGAGCCGGTGCCCTCGTGCCCGGTGTAGAAGCCGGTGTCGTCGGTGGTGATGTCCTGCACGGTCGAGGCGCGTTCGATGAAGCCCAGCGGGTAGGCGCGGGCCACCTCCCCGGTGTCCGCGTCCACCACGGCCAGGGCGTGCGAGTTCTCGCCGTTGACGGTGAAGAAGTCCCCGCCCAGCAGCACGTGTTCCCCGTCGGGGGTGACCTCCACGGCCTTGCCCGGCTCGTCGGCGTCGGCCACCCAGCCGTCCACCACGTCCCCGTCGCGGGTCACGGCCGCGAACCGGGACCGGCCGGTGCCGTCGATCCGCGTGAAGTTCCCGCCCAGGTAGACCCGGTCCTCGGTGACGGCCAGCGCCCGGACCATGCCGTTGGCCGAGACGGGGAACGGCTCGCGCGTGCACGAGGCGATGTCGACGGCGGCCAGGCTGGAGGCGCCCGAGCCGCCCGCCGAGCCGAACGTGCCGCCCACGTACAGCGTTTCGCCGTCCGGCGAGACCGCCAGCGCCCGCACCGACGCCGTGCCCGAGCCGACCGTGAACGGCATCTGGCAGTCGGCCGGTTCACCGGTCGCGGCGTCGAAGACCGCGAAGTTCAGCGCCTCGTGCTCGTCCTCGCCCGGCTCGGCGCCGGGCGGCCGGATCGCCGAGAACGTGCCGCCGACGAACACCAGGCCGCCGGCCTCCGCCATGGCGTAGACGATGCCGTTGGTCTGCCACGTCGGCAGCGTGTCGGCCGTCATGCTCACCGGCGGCGTCAGCGCCCCGGCCCGCTGTGCCGGGCTCCCGGGCACCCCCAGCAGCCCGGCGGCCACCGCGAGCCCGGCGGCCAGCGCCGCCGCCCGGGCCCGCCAGCCTCTGCGTCCGCGCCCTGCGCGCGACTGACTTCCCATGCCCCTGGCCGATCCCCTCACCGCTCGCTCGAAGTCCTTGGAAAAACCCTGCGGTCCCTGTCAGTTGGACCACTCAGCCCTGTCACCGGTTGTACGCGCCGCAGGACTATCTGTCGATCCGGATCCGCGCCCCGCTGCGCTCGGCCTCCAGCGCCGCCATGTCGGCGTCCACCATCAGCGCGGCCAGCTCCGGCCACAGCACGGTCGGCTTCCAGCCCAGCAGCTCCTCCGCCTTGCTGGCGTCGCCCACCAGGGCGTGCACCTCGCTGGGCCGCTCGTACTTCGGGTCGAAGCGCACGTACGCCGACCAGTCCAGCCCGGCGGCCTCGAACGCCGCCTGGAGGAAGTCCCGCACGCTGGCCGGGACCCCGGTGGCGATGACGTAGTCGTCCGGCTCGTCGCGCTGGAGCATCCGCCACATCGCCTCCACGTACTCCGGCGCGTAGCCCCAGTCCCGCACCGCGTCCAGGTTCCCCAGGTACAGCCGGTCCTGGAGGCCCGCCCGGATCCGCGCCACCGCGCGGGTGATCTTGCGCGTCACGAACGTCTCGCCGCGGCGCGGCGACTCGTGGTTGAACAGGATGCCGTTCACCGCGAACATGCCATACGCCTCGCGGTAGTTGACGGTCGACCAGTAGCTGTACACCTTGGCGCAGCCGTACGGGCTGCGCGGGTGGAACGGGGTGCGCTCGTTCTGCGGGGGCGGCGCCGAGCCGAACATCTCCGAGGACGACGCCTGGTAGATGCGGGTGTCGATGCCGCTGGCGCGTATCGCCTCCAGCAGCCGCAGCGTGCCCAGGCCCGTGACGTCCCCGGTGTACAGCGGCGCGTCGAACGACACACGCACGTGCGACTGCGCGCCCAGGTTGTACACCTCGTCAGGCTGCACATCCCGCAGCAGGTTGACCATGGCCACGCCGTCCGACAGGTCGGCGTGGTGCAGCACCAGCCGCCGCCCGGGCTCCTGCGGGTCCTGGTAGATGTGGTCGATGCGCTCGGTGTTGAACGACGACGAGCGGCGCACCAGGCCGTGCACCGTGTAGCCCTTCTCCAGCAGGAGTTCAGCCAGATACGAGCCGTCCTGGCCGGTGATGCCGGTGATCAGAGCGGTTTTGCCCATGCTGTGTACCCCCCAGCGGGATGATGCCGATATGAATGAGTCAAGCGAGCGCACGCCGCTGCTGCCGCCGGGCGCCCGGGTGTTCGTCGCCGGCCACCGCGGCCTGGCCGGGTCCGCCATCGCCCGGCTGCTGGCCGCCGAGGGGTACCAGGTGCTGACCCGGGGCCGTGAGGATCTCGACCTGCGTGACGCGGACCGCACCGCCGCGTACCTGTCTCAGGCACGCCCTGACGCCGTCGTCCTGGCGGCGGCGCGCGTGGGCGGCATCATGGCCAACGACCGTTACCCCGTGCCGTTTCTGGAGGACAACCTCCGCATCCAGCTGAGCGTCATCGCGGGGGCACACGCCGCCGGGGTGGAGCGGCTGCTGTTCCTCGGCTCCTCCTGCATCTACCCGAAGCACGCCCCGCAGCCCATCACCGAGGACGCGCTGCTGACCGGGCCGCTGGAGGCCACCAACGAGCCCTACGCGCTGGCGAAGATCGCGGGCATCGCCCAGGTGCGGGCCTACCGGCGCCAGTACGGCCGGTCCTACATCGCCGCGATGCCCACCAACCTGTACGGGCCCGGCGACAACTTCGACCCCGAGACCTCCCACGTGCTGCCCGCGCTCATCCGCCGCTTCCACGAGGCGGCCCGCGACGGCCGGCCGGAGGTGGTGCTGTGGGGAAGCGGCACGCCCCGGCGGGAGTTCCTGCACAGCGACGACCTGGCCCGCGCCTGCCTGCTGCTGCTGCGCGCCTACGACGGCGACGCGCCGGTCAACGTCGGCTGCGGCGAGGACCTGACCATCGCCGAACTCGCCGCGCTCATCGCGGACATCACCGGCTTCACCGGCCGGATCGCCTGGGACACCAGCAAGCCCGACGGCACCCCGCGCAAGCTGCTGGACGTCACGCGGCTGCGCGAGCTGGGCTTCACCCCCCGCATCGGGCTGCGGGAGGGCATCAGCGCGACGTACCAGTGGTGGCTGCACAGCGGCTCCTTAGCGGGCGGGAGGTGAGGCGGGGCGGTGGGTCAGTACGCGCCGCGGCCGTCGAGGACCGCGCGGACGGTGCGGGCCAGCACGTCGAGATCGCCCGTCACCGACCAGTTGTCGGCGTAGGACAGGTCAAGCGCAAGGCCCTCGTCCCACGACAGTTCTGACCTGCCGCTGACCTGCCACAGTCCGGTGAGCCCCGGCTTGACGGAGAGCCTGCGCAGTTCGGCCACCCCGTAGGAGGCGACCTCGCCGGGCAGCGGCGGGCGCGGGCCGACCAGCGACATCTCGCCGCGCAGGACGTTGACCAGCTGGGGGAGTTCGTCGAGGGAGGTGCGGCGCAGCAGCCGCCCGACACGGGTGACCCTGGGGTCCCGGCGGATCTTGAACAGCGGCCCGGTGACGTGCTCGTTCGACGCCTCCAGGCCGGGCCGCAGCCGCTCCGCGTCCGCCACCATCGTGCGGAACTTCCACAGCGTGAACGGCGCGCCCCGGTGGCCGATGCGGGTCTGCCGGTACAGCGCCGGGCCGGGGGAGTCCAGGCGTATCGCCAGGGCGATCAGCGCCAGCAGCGGCGCGAGCAGCAGCAGCCCGAGCGCCGCCGCGGTCCGGTCCAGCGCCGCCTTCACCAGCGACTGCGGGCCGCCGCGCAGCGGCGGTGCCACGTGCAGCAGGCTCAGCCCGGCGGCGGACTCGACGCGGATGCGGCGCGGCGCCACGTCGGTCAGCCCGGCCGCGACCACCAGGGCCAGGCCCGCGTCCTGCACGGCCCACGACAGGCGCCGCAGCCGCTCGCCCGTCAGCAGCGGGCCGGGCACGGCCAGCACCAGATCGGCGCGGGTGCGGCGCGCGGCGGCCAGCACCGTCGGGCCGTCGGGGCCGTCGGGCACCAGATCGGGCGCGGCGGGCGCGCCGTCAGACGGCTGCGGCGGGCCGGGGAGGCGGCCTGGTTCCACGACGCCGCTGGTGAGCTGGCCCTCGCCGACGGGCACGGCGCCGACGACGACGTAGGCGTGGTCGGTGCGCGCCGCCAGCCGCGCCGACACGGCGTCGGCCGCGCCGGGCTCGCCGACGACCAGGACCCGGCGCACGGCGCGGGCGTGATGGCGCTGGCGCGTCAGGTGGTGGTGGATCGCGGCCGACGCGGCGCCGGTGATGACGGCGGCGGGCGCGA
>k87-13132_pt1 | contig 12328 bp, 9 predicted proteins | sample MGYA00084031_6733416 | MGnify analysis MGYA00084031
GGCATCGACCCCGCCGCGAGCCGACACCTCCCCGCACTGCGCGCGGGCGAAGGGCAGGATGGGAGCATGACGTCCCCGCAGCCGCGCGGCCAGCACCTGCTCGTGCTGACGAAGATCACGGCCATCCTCGACGCGTTCGGGCTCGCAGAGCCCGAGCTCACGCTGGCGCAGATCCGCGAACGCACGGGTCTGCCCTCGTCGACCGCACAGCGCCTCGTCGCGAACCTCGTCGACCACGGCTTCCTCGACCGCACCGCGGCGGGCTATCGCGTCGGCGTGCGCATGTCGTACTGGGCGGCACCGGCGATGCAGGGCATCGACGCCGTCGACATCATGCGGCCCGTGCTCGCCGAGATGCGCGACGAGATCGGCGAGACGGTCGGCGTCTTCCGCGAGTCCCAGGGGTACCGCGTCTGCGTGGCGCTCGCCGAGACGCGCCAGATCGTGCGGCGGGCCATGCGCGTGGGCCAGGTGATGCCGCTGCACGCCGGCTCGGCCGGCCGAGTGCTGCTCGCCTACACGCCGGGGCTCATGGCCGAGGCGCTCGAGCGCGGCCTCGAGCCGCTCACGAGCGACACGATCACCGACCCCGATGAGCTCGTGCGCGTCGTGCGGGAGACGGTGGACCAGGGCTACGCGATGTCGACCGGCGAGCGCCAGTCGGGCTCGAGCGGACTGTCGGCGCCGATCTTCAACGCGCAGGGCGACCTGTTCGGGGCGCTGACGATCATGGGTCCGACCTCGCGTATGCCGCGGAACGCGCTCGAGGGCTGGGTGCCCTACCTCCTCGAGCACGCCGAACGGCTCACGCGCACGATGGGCGGACGCCACCCCGACGAACGGTGATCCGGATCAGCCGGCGATCACCCACTCGAACGCCTTCGCCTTCGAGCGGGCGCCGGCCGCCGCTCGCGACGTGCTGCGCTCGCCGAGCGAGGTCGTCACCCGCTCCCCCATCACCACGATCCGCGCGAACCGCTCCGGCGTGAGCCAGTCGGGCTTGAGCGCGAACAGGATGTCCTCCGTCGAGGTGTTCCCGGCAGCGCCGGGTGCGAACGGGCACCCGCCGAGGCCGCCGAGGGCGCCGTCGACCATCGTCGCGCCCGCGTCGATCGCCGCGAGCGTGTTCGCCACGCCGAGCCCCCAGGTGTCGTGCCCGTGGTAGACGACCTCGTGCCCGGGGCGGGCGGCGACGGTCGCCGCCACGAGCTCCGACACCATCCGCGGATCCGCCTGGCCGAGCGTGTCGCAGATGACGGTGTCGGTGCAGCGCTCGGCGCGCGGATCCGTGACGAGCGACAGGGTGCGCTCCGGGTCCACGGCGCCGGTGAACGGGCACGTGAACGAGGTCGCGAGGCACAGCTGCAGCTCCGCGCCCGCCGCGGCGGCGATGTCGAGTGCCTCCGGCAGCGCGGCCATCGACTGCTCGGTCGTGCGCCCCACGTTCGCCGTGTTATGGGCATCCGACACCGACAGGCAGTACTGCATGCGCGTCACGCCCGCGTCGACCGCGCGCTGGACGTTGCGCGGCGTGGCCACCCAGACCCAGCAGCGCTCGAGCTCCTGCGGGGTGAGCGCCGCGACGACCTCCAGGGTGTTCGCCAGCGGCGGCACGAGATCCGGCCGCGCCATCGATCCGATCTCGATGTCGCTCACCCCGACCTCGAGCAGCTCGCGCACCAGACGCACCTTCTCGTCGGTCGGCATCATGCCGCCCGTCAGCTGCAGCCCGTCGCGCAACGTCACATCCCGCAGCCGCACCGTCATCGCGTCACCTCCGCCATCGTGTCGCCCGCGCGCTCGGCCTCCAGCCACGCGAGCACCTCATCCGTGTGCTCCCCCAGGTCGGGTCCGAGATGGTCGATCTCCACGGGACCGTCGCCGAGCACCGGGGTGACACCCGGGAAGTCGACACCCGGGATCACTTCCTCGCCGGTCGACACGTCGAAGCGCTGCAGCATGCGGCGCGAGCGCAGCTGTTCGTCGGCCACGAGGTCCTCAGCCGTGTAGATCGGCCCCGCCGGCACGCCCGCCGCCTCGAGCAGTTCGAGCACCTCGGCCGCCGGGCGCTGTGCGCACCACGCGCCGATCGCGTCGTCGAGCTCGTCGCGGCACTCCCATCGGCCCGCGTTGGTCTGCAGGTCGGGTCGCTCGGCGAGATCCTCGCGGCCGATCGCACGCATGTACCTCGCGAAGATGCCGTCGCCGTTGCCCGCGATGACGACCGACTTGCCGTCGGCGCACGTGTAGGCGTTCGAGGGAGCGATGCCTTGCATGCGGCCGCCGGTGCGCGTGCGGCGGTCGCCGAACGCGGAGTAGTCCGGCACGAGCGACTCCATCACCGAGAACATCGCCTCGTTCAGCGCCACGTCGACCGTGCGCCGCTCGATGCCGCCGGCGCGCCCCCGCTCGCGCGCAAAGAGCATCATGCATGCGCCGAACGCCGCCTGCATGCCCGCGATCGAGTCGCCGATCGACACACCCACGCGCACCGGCGGCCGATCCGGATCGCCAACGAGCTCGCGGAAGCCGCCGTACGCCTCCGCGACCGCCGCGAAGCCGGGTCGCGCCGACATCGGCCCCGTCTGCCCGAACGCCGAGATGCGCACGAGCACCAGGTCGGGGTTCGTCTGCTGCAGCACCTCGGGGCCGATGCCCCACTTCTCCAGCGTGCCCGGCCGGAAGTTCTCCAGCAGGACGTCGCTGCGGCGAACGAGCTCGAGCACGGTCTCGCGCCCGGCATCCGAGCGCAGGTCGAGCACGACCGACTTCTTGTTGCGGTTGATCGTGCGGTAGAGCATCGAGGTGTTGCCGCGGTGCAGCCGCCAGTTGCGCAGCTCGTCGCCTGTGCCGGGGCGCTCGATCTTGATGACCTCCGCGCCGAAGTCGGCGAGCATGCGGCCGGCGGTGGGCGCGGCGATGTAGTTGCCGAGCTCGATGACGCGGACGCCGGCGAGCGGCAGGTCGGTGCGATCGGTCATGGATCCGTCCTTCTAGATGAAGATGCCGAGGATGAGCGTGAAGATCAGCGCGAAGACGCTCGCCACCGAGACGCCGATCGAGCAGGTCTTGAACGTGCCGGCGGTCGTCTGGCCGAGCATCGACTGCAGCAGCCAGAACGTGTTCGACGTCACGTGCACGAGGAAGAGCGAACCGGCGCCCGCGGCGAGCGCGATGAGCACGGGGTTGAGCCCGATTTGTCCCGCGATGGGCGCGAGGATGCCGGCGGCCGTGATGGCCGAGATCGACACGGAGCCGACCGCGATGTGCAGCACGGCAGCGACGACCCACACGACGATGAGCGGCGCCACGGTCGACGCGGTGAAGTAGCGACCGAGGAGGTCGCCCATGCCGGAGGTGCCAACGATCGCGGCGAGCGATCCGCCGGCCCCGGTGAGCAGGAGGATCTGCCCCGACTCGCGGAACCCGGTGGCGAGGCCCTTCTCGACCCGCTCGCCGCCGACCGTGTAGCGTGCGACCACGCTCGTGCCCAGCAGGCCGATGAGAAGGGCGATGACGGGCGCGGACAGGAACTCCACGACCGGGTGCACGACGCCCGCCATCTCCAGCAGCGCGCCGCCCGCGATGAGCACGAGCGAGAGCAGCATCGGCGCGAACAGCAGCACGAGGGGCGCCTCGCCGTCGCGATCGCGTCGCACGCCAGCGCGCGGCAGCATGCCGACCTTGGTGAGCTGGCTCACGCCGCCCGTGCTCGTCGCGATCGGCAGCGGCCGATCACCGCCGGCCGGCGCGGCCGCCTGTGGCTCGGCCTCGACCTCGTCGACGTCGTCCTCGTCGCGCGGCTGCTCGTCCTTCTCGGACTTCCAGAAGCCGCGGTCGAACAGGAAGTTCATGGTGAAGATCGCCGCGATGATCGTCGGCACGATGACGATGAGACCGCAGATGAGCATGATGCCGAGGGGCACCTTCAGCAGGCCGGCGAGCGAGACGGCGGCGACGCCGGGCACCATGAGCACGATGCCGCACTCGAGGCCGATCGCCATCGCCGCGGACAGCTTGCCGACGCCGTTGCGGCCGAGCCGCGGCGCGATGCGCTTGGCCAGCGGCGCGCTCATCACGAGCAGCACGTCGAGGAAGATCGACTGCAGCGCCGTGCCGAGCGTGACGCCGAACGCGTAGGGCACGCCCTTCTTGCCGAAGGCACGGAACAGCACGGCGACGAGCCGCTGGATCGCTCCCATCTCGTTCAGCAGGGCGCCCATCAGCACGCCCCACCCGATGAGCAGGCCCACCTCGAAGAGGATGTCGCCGAAGCCGTGCATGAGCGTGTTGATGGTCTCGGTCACGCCGAGCCCCGACGCCAGCCCGAGCCCGGCGGCGCCGATCACGAGCGCGACCACGGGGTTCACGCGGAGTTTCACGATCAGGAGGACGACCGCGAGGATCGCGACGCCCGTCACGGTGAGGATCTGCCAGTCAGCCATGTCTCTCGTCCTTGAGATGAGGTGGGGAGGGTCCGGGCCATCCTACATAACGGGTTGGCACCCGCAATACGGGCCGGAAATGTCATCCGACGTCACACCCACGCACGGCACCACGCGGAATCGGGGACAATGGAGGATCGACACCACGGCGGTGCGGGGCGCCGCCGGCGTCGCCGTGCCGCTGGAACAGGCACATGATCACCGCAACACACCTCGTCAAGAGCTATGGCGCCACGCGCGCGCTCGACGACGTCTCGCTGACCGTCGAGCGCGGCGAGATCTTCGGCGTCGTCGGCACCTCGGGCGCCGGCAAGTCCACCCTCATCCGCACGGTCAACGGCCTGGAGTCGCCCGACTCCGGCACGGTCGAGGTCGACGGCACGGTCATCACGGGCCTCGCCGGCTCCGCCCTGCGCCAGGCGCGGCACCGCATCGGCATGATCTTCCAGCACTTCAACCTGCTGGCCCGCCGCACGGTGGCCGGGAACGTCTCCCTCGCCCTCGAGGCGCAGGGGCTCGGGCGCACCGCCCGCAAGGCGCGCGTCGCGGAGATCCTCGAGCTCGTCGGCCTCGCCGACCGCGCGGACCACTACCCCGCGCAGCTCTCGGGCGGCCAGAAGCAGCGCGTCGGCATCGCCCGAGCCCTCGCGACGAATCCGTCGGTGCTGCTGAGCGACGAGGCGACCAGCGCCCTCGACCCCGAGACCACCGCAAGCATCCTCGAGCTGCTGCAGCGGCTGAACCGCGAGCTGGGACTGACGATCCTGCTCATCACGCACGAGATGGACGTGGTGAAGCAGATCTGCACGTCGGCAGCACTCATGCAGCACGGCCGGATCGTCGAATCGGGACGTCTGCGCGACCTCCTGCTCACCCCGGGATCGGTGATCGCCCGCCAGCTCTTCCCGCTCGGCGAGGCCCCCGCCACACCGGGTTCCACCGTGCTCGACCTGACGTTCACGGAGCTCACGGCGCACGACCCGGTCATCGCGCGGCTCGCGCGCGAGCAGGGCCTCGACATCGGCCTGCTGGGCGCCGCGATCGAGACGATCGACGGCGTGCAGTCCGGCCGCACCCGCCTGGAGCTGCCCGAGGGCGCCGACGTGGCACGGGCCATCGCGTCGCTGCGCGAGCAGGGCATCGTCGTCGAGGAGGTGGCGGCATGATCGATCCGAACGACCCGACCTTCTGGCCCACGCTGTGGGCCAACCTCTGGAAGGCGCTGCTCGAGACCGTCTACATGGTGGGCGCCACGATGGTCATCACCTTCGTCGTGGGTCTCGTGATCGGGGTGCTGCTCGTGGCGACCGACCGCGGCGGGGTGCTCGAGCGTCCCTTCGGCAGCCGGGCGCTCGGCGCCGCGATCAACGTGGTGCTGTCGGTCGTCGTGAACATCACGCGATCCGTCCCGTTCCTCATCCTCATGATCGCGCTCATCCCGTTCACCTACCTGCTGCTAGGCACGTCGTTCGGCTCGACCGCGGCGATCGTGCCGCTGTCGATCTCTGCGATCCCGTTCTTCGCGCGGCTCGCCGAGATCGCGCTGCGCGAGGTGCCCGACGGGCGGATCGAGGCCGCGGAGGCGCTCGGCTGCACCCGCTGGCAGATCCTCACGAAGGTGCTCGTGCCCGAGTCGCTGCCGGCGATGATCCGCGGCTTCGCGACGACCGTCGTCTCGATCATCAACTTCTCCGCGATCGCCGGCACGATCGGCGCTGGCGGACTGGACGACCTGGCCGTCCGGTACGGCCACCAGCGCTACAGCACGGAGTACATCATCTGCGTCGTCATCGTGCTCGTCGTGCTCGTGCAGGGCCTGCAGACGCTCGGCGAGTGGCTGGCCAAGCGCCTCGACCACGAGCGCGCGATCGGACGCCCCGCCGCGACCCCCGCTTCCTGAATCCGTCTCACCCGAAAGGCACTCCATGTCCCGCTTCACCCGCCCCGCCGCCGCGCTCGCCGGCGTCGCCGCCCTCGCCCTCGGGCTCACCGCCTGCGGTGGTTCGGCAGAGACATCCGGCGACGGCGACTCGCTCGGCACGATCTCGGTCGGCGCGACCGCCGTGCCGGCCGGCGAGCTGCTGGAGTTCGTCGCCACCGAGCTCGCCCCCGCCGAGGGCCTCACCGTCGAGGTGCAGGAGTACAGCGACTACAACACGCCGAACACCGCGCTCGCGCAGGGCGCCAACGACGCGAACCTCTTCCAGCACGGACCGTTCCTCGACCTGTACATCGAGGACTCCGGCGCCGACCTCGTGAACGTCGGCGAGGTGTACCTGCCGCCGCTCGCGCTGTACTCGGAGAAGGTCGACGCGCTCGAGGACCTGCCCGAGGGCGCGACGATCGCGCTGCCGAACGACGCCTCGAACGAGTCGCGCGCGCTCCTCCTGCTCGCGAGCGCCGGCCTCATCGAGACGACCGAGGCACCCACGACGATCAGCGACATCACGGCGAACCCGAAGGGCTACGAGTTCAGCGAGATCGACGCTGCGAGCCTGCCGCAGGCGCTGCAGCAGATGGACGCCGCGGTCGTGAACTTCAACTTCGCCTCGGCCGCCGGCATCGACTCGGACCTGCAGCTGCTGAGTGAGGGCCAGGACAGCGAGTACTTCAACATCCTCGCCACCCGCGGCGAGCTCAAGGACGACCCGCGCGTGCAGAAGCTCTACGAGCTGCTCACGTCGCAGGACGCGAAGGACTGGCTCGAGGAGACCTACAACGGCCTGGTGATCCCCGCCGAGTGATCCGGCGTCCCTCCCGGTTACGCTCGTATCCGTGAGTGAGGATGGGATCCGCGTCGCGGTGTCGACGGTGATCTTCTCGCTTCGCACGCGCCCCGAGGGGCCCGACGCGCTCATGCTGCCGCTCGTGCGGCGCACACGCGATCCGTTCCGCGGCCATTGGGCGATCCCCGGGGGCTGGCTCGCGACGGACGAGAGCCTGGAGGATGCCGCCGCCCGAACGCTCGCGGAGACGACAGGCCTGCGGGCGAGCTACCTCGAGCAGCTGTATGCGTTCGGCGACGTCGACCGCTCCCCCACGCGGGTCGTTTCGATCGTGTACTGGGCGCTGCTGCGCCAGGATCTCGTCGAGACCCAGCTGCGCAGCCGGCCTGCCCTCGAGAACGTCGAGTGGTTCGAGGTCGACGACCTGCCGCCGCTCGCGTTCGACCACCGGCGGATCATCGACTACGCCGTCTGGCGCGTGCGCAACAAGGTGGCCTACAGCCGGATCGCCGCCGGCCTGCTGCCCGACGAGTTCACGCTCTCCGAGCTTCGCGAGGTGTACGAGGCGGTGCTCGGGCGCCGGCTCGATCCGTCGAACTTCCGCCGCCTCATCGAGGGATCCGAGGCACTGCTGCCGACCGAGCGGTTCCGCACGGGGAATCATCGCCCGGCGCGCCTGTTCCGGTACAACGCCGAGGTAGCGCTGGCGGATCACGGACCGCTGGCATGACCCTGGCTCCGCGCGTCACGGTCGTCGTCGCCGGGTGGAACGCGGCACCGTGGGCGGAGGAGGCGCTCGCGTCGCTGTGCGCCCAGCGCTTCGACCGGTGGCGTGCGGTGCTCGTCGACGATGGATCGACCGACCTAACGACGGCGATCTTCGACGGGTTCGGTTCGATGGACCCGCGCTTCACGGTCGTGCATCACCCCGAGCGGCGCGGGCTTGGCGCGGCACGCGACAGCGGGCTCGAGCTCGTCGACACGGAGTACGTGGGTTTCTTCGACGCCGACGACATCATGGAGCCCGATGCGCTCGCGCTGCTCGTCGGGTCGCTCGAGCGCACGGGCAGCGACATCGCGGTGGGCGCCTATCGCCGGCTACGCTCCGGCCCCGGCGGCGACGTGCTGTCCGAGATCCAGCCCTGGGTGGCCGCATCCACGGCGCCGGCGCGGTCTGGCGTCACGCTTGCGGAGCATCCGTCGGTCGTGAACAACATCGTGGCGTGGTCGAAGGTGAGCCGCGCCGCGCTGTGGCGCGATCTGCGGTTCCCGTCAGGCCTCTACGAGGATCAGCTCGTCACGCAGCGCCTCTACACCCGCGCGCGGCGGATCGACACGGTCCCCGATCCTGTGGTGCGCTGGCGCGTGCGCGAGGACGGCTCGTCGATCACCCAGGGCGAGGCGCACCTCGAGGTCCTACGCGCATGCCTCGCCGGGATGCGCGCGGGGCTCGACGTGCTGCGGCGCGAGGCGCCGCAAGCCGCGCTCGCGGCGCGCGTACGCACGATCCTCGAGATGGACGTGCCGCGCCTGGCCGCCCACGCCCTCGAGCATCCGGATCCGGCGTACGCCGCGGCGCTCGACGCCTTCCGGCGGGAGGTCGAAGCGCTGGCCCGCTGACGCGGCGCCGCGACGTCGCCCGGCAGCGCGGTCGCCCGCGGGTCAGTCGGCCTCCGCCTCGGCCTCGAGGATCCGGGTCGCCGCCGAGCAGCTCGGAGTGCGTGCCCGACTCGACGATCCGGCCCGCCTCGACCACGTGGATGACGTCGGCGTCGATCACCGTCGAGAGCCGGTGCGCGATCGTCAGGGTGGTGCGCCCCCGCGCGGCGGCCTCGAGCGCGTCCTGCACGATCCGCTCCGAGACCGTGTCGAGCGCGCTCGTCGCCTCGTCGAGCAGCAGCACCGGCGGGTCCTTCAACAGCACGCGCGCGATCGCGATCCGCTGCTTCTCGCCGCCGGAGAGCCGGTAGCCGCGCTCACCGACGACCGTGTCGTATCCCTGCTCGAAACCGGCGATGATGTGGTGGATATTCGCCTGGCGGCAGGCCTGTTCGATCTCGGCGTCCGTGGCGTCGGGCTTGGCGTAGCGCAGGTTGTCGCGGATCGTGGCGTGGAAGAGATAGGTCTCCTGCGACACGATGCCGACGTGGTCGATGATCGACTCGTGCCGCAACCGGCGCACGTCGGCGCCGGCGAACAGCACGGCGCCGTCGGAGGCCTCATAGAGGCGCGGCGTCAGGTAGAGGACGGTCGTCTTGCCTGCGCCCGAGGGGCCGACGAACGCCACCTGCTGCCCCGGCTCGGCGACGAACGACACGCCGTCCAGCGTCGGCCGGGTCTGCCCCGAGGCGTCGGGATAGCGGAACACGACGTCGCGGAACTCGATGCGCCCGAGCGGTCCGGGCGCATCCTCCACCTCGATCGCGTCGGGGGCGTCGGTGATCGCCGGGCGCAGATCGAGGTACTCGAAGATGCGCGCGAACAGCGCCGCGGAGGTCTGCACCTCGAGTGCGACGCGCATGAGGCTCGTGAGCGGCTGCAGCAGGCGTGCCTGCACCGTCGTGAACGCGACGATCGCGCCGGCGGTGATGGTGCCGAGGTCCCACGCCATGATGAGGCCGGCGACGAGGTAGATGACGGCCGGAACGCTCGCCATCAGCACGTGCACGACGGCGAAGAACCCCTGGCCGCTCATCGCCTGACGCACCTGCAGGCGGACCTGGTTGCGGTTCTCGTCGGCATAGCGCGCCGACTCGGTTCGCTGGCGGTTGAAGGACTTCGACAGCAGGATGCCCGAGACGCTCAGGGTCTCCTGCGTGATGGCTGTCAACTCCGACAGCGACTGCTGCGTCTCCGACGCGATCCGCGCGCGCACCTGCCCGACGCGGCGCTGCACGATGACGAGCGGCGGCATGATCACGAGCGCGATGAGCGTGAGCCGCCAGTCGATGAGCACCATCGCCACGAGCGAGGCGATGACGGTGACGGTGTTGCCCAGGATGCTCGTGAACGTGCTCGTGAGCACGCCAGAGACGCCACCGACGTCGTTCTGCAGGCGCGACTGGATGACGCCCGTCTTCGTGCGCGTGAAGAAGCCGAGCTCCATCGACTGCAGGTGCTCGAACATCCGCACCCGCAGATCGCCGGTGACACGGTTGCCGATGTTCGACGTGAACCAGGTCTGCACGACGCCGACGACGGCGCTCAGCACGTACAGGCCGATCATGAGACCGACGAGCCAGGCCAGCAGCGGCAACTGCACGCGACCGCCCGGGGGGAACAGTGCTTCGTCGAAGACCCGCTGGATCACGAGCGGCGGCACGACGCCGAGCGCGGCGCCCACGACGACGAGCAGCGCCGTGACCGCGATCCGGCCGCGGTAGGGGCGGAACAGCGCCACGACACGCCGACCGAGGTCCGGCACCCGCGGTGCCTCGGCGTTCTGCCGGCGCAGCGCCGCCTCGTCGACCCCGCGCATGCCCCTGCCACCCATCCCGCGCCCCATGCTCACGCGAGAAGCCTATGCCGCGGCGCCGACGTCACCGTCCGGCGCTCACGCAGCATCCCGCTCGCGGATGACGACCCGGTGAAATATCGGGTCGACGGGAATTAGACGTCGGCGGCGCCGGTTATCGTGAACCGTCGCGCGCTGTTCCTGTGCGCCAGAGCATTCGCTCCCGCCTCATCCGACGATGCATGTGGCGTCCCTTTCGTTCTTCCGCAGAAGGAGTCCAATGTCGGCAACAGAGACCGGGCCGGTCCGCACCCCGATGCCATCCTCCGTCCCCACGGACGGCATCGACCCGCGAGGGATGCGGGTCATCTGGCTGCTGCTCGTGGCCGCCTTCGTCGCGATCCTGAACGAGACGACGATGGCGATCGCCATCCCCCACCTGAACGCCGACCTCGGCCTGCCGCCGGAGCTCGGCCAGTGGATGACGAGCGCGTTCATGCTGACCATGGCCGTCGTCATTCCGACGACCGGGTTCATGCTCCAGCGCTTCACCACGCGTCAGGTGTTCCTCGCCGCGATGATCGCCTTCACGCTCGGCACGCTCATCTGCCTGATCGCTCCCGGGTTCACGATGCTGCTCATCGGGCGCATCGTGCAGGCCGCGGGCACGGGCGTGATGATGCCCCTGCTCATGACGACGATGATGAACGTCGTGCCGCCCCACTCGCGCGGCCGCATGATGGGCCGCGTCGGGCTCGTGATGTCGCTCGCGCCGGCGCTCGGACCCACGCTGTCCGGCGCGATCCTCGAGGCGCTGAACTGGCGCTGGATCTTCGGCATGATCCTGCCGATCGCGATCGTCGCGCTGCTCCTCGGCGCGAAGTGGATGCTCAACCTCGGCGAGACCACTCGCGCGCCGATCGATGCGCTGTCGATCGTGCTCTCGGCCCTGGGCTTCGGCGGCATCGTGTTCGGCCTCAGCCAGTTCGGCGGCGGCCACGGCGGCGAGGCCGGCGCGGCGACCTCCTCGGCGACGACCGGATGGGTCATCCTCGCGGCCGGCGCCGTCGCGCTCGCGCTGTTCGTGTGGCGCCAGCTCGCGCTGCAGCGCAAGGACGACGCCCTGCTCGACCTGCGCGTATTCCTCTCGCGGAACTATGTCGTCTCCGTCGTGATCATGGGCGTGGTGGCGTTCTCGATGTTCGGCACCTTCTCGCTGCTGCCGCAGTACCTGCAGAACGTCGCGGGACTCGACTCGTTCCAGTCCGGCCTCGTGCTGCTGCCCGGCTCGATCCTCATGGGCCTGCTCGGCCCGGTGATGGGCCGCATCTACGACGCCCGCGGGCCGAAGACGCTGCTCGTGCCCGGCACGATCATGATCGCGCTCGCGATGTTCGTGTACTCGACTGCCGGCGAGGGCACCCCGGTCTGGCTGCTCGTCGCGATCCAGACCGTCATGTCGCTCGGCCTGGCGGCCTCGTTCACGCCGCTGTTCTCGGCATCGCTCGGCTCGCTGGAGCGCCGCCTCTACTCGCACGGCTCGGCCGCGCTCAACACGCTGCAGCAGGTCGCCGGCGCCACCGGCACGGCGCTGCTGATCTCCATCTACTCGTCGGCACTGCACGCCGGCGAGGCGGAAGGGCTCGCCCCCGCGGCCGCGGCGGCGCCCGGCGCACGGTCGGCGTTCCTCGTCGCGGCGTTCA
>k87-401566_pt1 | contig 12320 bp, 11 predicted proteins | sample MGYA00084031_6733416 | MGnify analysis MGYA00084031
ACCCTACTCTAACGTTAGAGTAGGGTCGCCTAGGTCATCTGATCTTCTGGTTGACCGCGTAGATGCGCCGTGACATCGGCGCCCTTGTGCCTGGCGTCTACCCGGTGTTGCGACGGCGTCACCGCTCGGAAGATCGAGGCCATCGATGTCATCGCTCGACCCCGAAAGGGCTCCTTCATGGTCACGCGTGTCGAAATCGCCGACCACATCGAGACGGCGTTCGTCGGAGCGGGGGCGGCCGACCGCGCCGAACTCATCGAGACGGCCAAGCGGTCGGGAGCGCGGCCGGAGATCGTCGCCGTTCTGGAGCGGCTCCCCGATCGCCGCTACGCCAACCTGCGCCAGCTGTGGACGGAACTGCCGGACATCCCCGTGCGCGCGTGAGCGCATTGAGGACGAGGGCGCTGCAGGTCCCGGTCGCCGGCCGGTGAAACAGCGCGGCGTGCGGCGGCTTTCCGGCGGGTCGGTGTCCGTCCGTCCATTCCCGATGGCGTCGGCCGCGTCGCGGTGGCGACGGGCGTTGACCCGGACACCGGAGGGATCGGCACCGCTCCGGTGTCCGGGAGCGCGACCGGATCGTCGAGACCCGTTCGGGGCCGGATGCCGCCCGGAAGCCGGACGCGCGCGATCGCGGTCCCCGGGTGAACCCGGGCCCCGGCGTGACGCCGGGCGGCGGGCGCGTGATCCGGCCCCGTCCCGGACGCGGGGGCGGGAGCGTCCCGGAGCCGGATGCGGGAAGAGCTCACCCGGCGGCCGGCCGTGCCGGCCTCAGGCCGGGCGCGCGACCTCGAACCGCCGGCGCCGCAGCTGCTCGGCGAACTCCCTGGCCATCGCCAGCTGCTCCTGCAACTGCTCGGCCCGCTCGGCGACCACGCGCTCGAACGTCTGCAACCGGGCGGCCAGGGAGGGATCCTCGTCTCCCGCCGAGAGCCGGTCGATGATCTCCAGCAGGTCGCGCATCTCCTCCAGGCTGAACCCCAGCGGCTTCATCCGCTTCACCAGCGCCAGCCGGTCGATGTCCCTTTCGCTGTAGAGCCGGAAGCCGCCTCGGGTGCGCTCGGGCACCACCAAGCCGACCTCCTCGTAGTGCCTGATGGTCCGCAAGGAGAGTCCCAGGCGCTCGGCCACCTCGCCGATCCGCACCAGTCCCTCGGCCACTGCTTCCTCCGGCTCTGCAGACGCTGAAAACCTGCCTTCACGTCACCTCGGGCCCGGATGAGAGTCGCGTCCGGCCCGCAGGCGTTCCGCTGACCATACCCCGCCCCGGCCGAACCCGGGAAAGAAGACGATCACGTCACCGCGGAGGACGCCGCCGTGAACGTTTCACGGCCGGCCAGGGGCCGCGGAGTTTCCGGGGGAGCGCAGGCCCAGGTGAGAGCCGGATCGCCGGGCGAGGCGGTCTTTCCCGCGTTCACCGCGTTGACGAACCCCGATCGGTCGGGTTGGCTCCGCTTCGCGGCGGTTCTCCGCACCGGTCGAGGGGCCGTACGGTTCCGGCGGATGCGGCCGGCGGCACCGGCCTCGCCGTACCGGCTCGGTGGTTTCGACCCCGCGTCCTGCCCGTCCCACGCGGAGGAGGGAGCTGGTACCCATGACGAGAACGGCTCGCCTGCTCGTCAGCCTCGTCGCCGGGCTGACGGTGTTCGTGACGGCGGTGTGGGCAGGCTGGGCGGCCGGTGCGGAGTCGAACGGCGGGGTGCGCATCATGCCCCTGGGCGATTCCATCACCGACGGGCTGACCGTCCCGGGCGGCTACCGCATCGATCTGTGGCAGAAGCTGGTGGCCGACGGCTACACGATCGACTTCGTCGGATCCCAGTCCAACGGGCCGGCCAGCCTGGGGGACCGCGACCACGAAGGTCACTCCGGGTGGCGCATCGACCAGATCGACGCCAACATCGTCGGCTGGCTGCAGCGGTACACCCCCCGTACCATCCTGCTGCACATCGGCACAAACGACATGTACCAGAACCCCAACGGCGCCGCCACGCGGCTGGCCACCCTGATCGACCGCATCACCACCACCGCGCCCGACGCCGAGCTGTTCGTGGCGACGATCATTCCGCTGGCGGGCGCCGACGCGACCGTCCGGGCGTTCAACTCGGCCATCCCGGGCATCGTGCAGAGCCGCGCCGACGCCGGCCGCCGGGTGCACCTGGTCGACATGTACAGCGCGCTGACCCTCGCCGACCTGGCCGACGGCGTCCACCCCAACGCCGGCGGCTACAGCAAGATGGCGACCGTCTGGTACAACGCGCTGCTCTCGGTTCCCGGCAGCCTGGACGGCGGCACGTCGACCCCCACCCCGACGACGACCTCCACGCCGACGACGACCCCGACCCCGGGTCCCGGCGGCTGCACCGTGACGTACCAGGCGGTCAACATCTGGAGCGGCGGCTTCCAGGCCGAGGTGACGGTGTACAACAACGGATCCACGGCGCTCAACGGATGGACGGTGCACATGACCCTGGCCGCCGGGCAGAGCATCACCAATCTGTGGGGCGGCGTGAACACCGGAACGAGCGGCGCGATCACCGTGCGGAACGCCCCGTACAACGGCACGGTGGCCGCGGGCGGCACCGCGACGTTCGGATTCGTCGCCAACGGCGACGGCTCCGCCACGCTCCCTCACCTGAGCTGCACGAGCCCCTGACCGAGGGAACGGTCAGGGCGGGGGCGGAGTTTTCCGCCCGGTCCGAGATCCGGTCGCGGGGAGGGCGAGACCGTCACCCGGGGCGGTGAGGGATCGGCATCCGGCCGCCGGGGCGTGAGGCCGTCACCTCAAGGCCGGATCGAAAGCGGGATTCCTCGGGTCGTCCGCCCGCTGTGCCCGCCTCCGCGTGCGTTCCCGCCGGGATGCGCCGTCGAAGGGCGGCACGTCCGGCGCGTGGCGGCAGAAAGAGGTCGCCGGGCGCCGGACCCGGCAGTGTCCGAAATGCGGCGACGAGCGCTGTCTTCCCCGGGTGACACGGTCGCGTAAATGATCGTAAACGCGCATTTCCGGCAGCCGGTGTCGAAAGTTTCAAACCCAGAGGGCGGGTGAGCATCGCGACTCGCCCCGTGCTCCTTTTCCGCCGAATAGCGGCTCCGCCGCCATACAATCGGTCCTGACCAGGGGAAAAGTCCTCGCTTTCGTGGGTGTTGCTGAACTACGGCGTAGCGGACGTCTTATTTCGGCTTTGCGGGTGTTCATTGACGTGACACCCCTGGTACACCTATCGTTTCGAGCAGATTCAGAAATTTTTCCAAAAAGGACCGAAAATTTCGGCGACCGTCCGGCGGATCCCGTCAGGAAGCGGGCGCTTCCCGATCGATTCCGGTAGCGGCTCAGGAGGAACGAAACGTGATATCACAGCTCGTCCTGTTCGCGATCGACATCTGCGCGGTGGCGATACTCGTCTTCGGGCTCTACTTCCCGAGACACCGCCGCCGCGACCTGGTCGTCGCCTACCTGGGCGTCAACATCGGCGTCCTCGCGGTGGCGAGCGCGCTGAGCACCAGCGACGTCGGTGCCGGGCTCGGACTGGGAATGGCGCTGTTCGGTGTGCTGTCCATCATCCGCCTCCGCTCCACCGAACTCGACCAGCACGAGGTCGCGTACTACTTCTCCGCCCTCGCCCTGGGCATCCTCGGTGCGTTGAGCACCACCTCGGTGTGGCTCAACGGCGGTCTGATGGCGCTCATCCTCGCGGTGCTGTTCTTCGGCGACCATCCCCGACTGCTGCGGCGCTACCGGCACCAGATCCTGGTGCTCGACTCGGCCATCACCGATCACGTCAAGCTCATCGCCCACCTGGAGCAACTGCTCGACGCCCGGGTGTACACCGCCACCGTCCAGCGCCTCGACCTGGTCAACGAGACCACAGTGGTCGACGTCCGGTACGCGCTGACCGGACGCGACATGACCGCCGGACGCAGCCTGGCCGTCGAGCCCGTGCACTCCGGAGCGCACTGATGACCACGACGCCCATCGCGCGGGCCCTGGCACGGTTGGCGCCCGTCGGGCTCGCCGAGCTGATCGACCGCGCCGCGTTGCAGACCAGGGTGGACCGCAAGTACATCGTCCCGGTGGAGGCGCTGCCGCAGCTGCTGGACCAGCTCGCGCCGCACGTCCGGGTGCTGGACATCGATGGCGGACGTACCTTCCGGTACAGGTCGGTGTACTTCGACACCCCGCAGCTGGCCAGCTACCACTGCGCGGCGTACCGCAGGCGACGGCGTTTCAAGGTGCGCACCCGCACCTACCTCGACTCCGCCCAGTGCTGGCTGGAGGTCAAGATCAACGGTGCGCGGGGAGACGTCACCAAGCACCGCCTGCCATACCACCCGCGGGACTGCGACACCGTACGCCCGGGACGCGACTTCGTCGACGACGTGCTCACCCGCGAGTCGATGGGGCCCGCGGCCGGGAACGCCCTCGACCCGATCCTGGTCACCGAGTACCGCCGCGCCACCCTGCTGCTACCGGACACCGCCAGCCGGATCACCATCGACACCGGACTCGTCTGGCAGGACACCCGCTCCTCGCTGCGACTGCCCGATCTCGCCGTGGTGGAGACCAAGACCACCTCGGCCGCCACGCCGGTCGACCGCATGCTGTGGCGGAAGGGGATGCGGCCCGCCCGCATCTCCAAATACGCCACCGGCCTGGCCGCTCTCCGCCCGGACCTGCCCGATGTGCCGTGGCGGCGGACGCTGCGCCGCCATTTCCTGGGCGCCGTGTCACCGATGGGCTCGGCGTCGACCGTTTAGAACCGCCCCGAACAGGAGACATCGTGCGTTCAACCCCCCGTGGCACCGGCGCCGCGGCGACCCGCCGTACGGCGGGGATCGCGGTCGCCGCCGTGCTTCTCGCCGGACTCCTCATCCAGCACCCGTTATCGGCCGACGCCGAATCCGGTCCCGGCACCCGGTCGGCCGACCGCGTCGCGAGCGCCGTGGACACCGGAGCCGATGCCGCCGCCACCGCGGCGGCGGACGACCTGACCGGCGACATCACCTTCTCCGTGCCGAGCGGCACCTTCCAGGGAGAAGTGGAGGTGTCGCTGAGCACATCGATCAGCGGAGCCCAGATCCGCTACACCACCGACGGGCGGCTGCTCACCGCGGAATCGACGCTCTATGAGGGGACACCGCTGCGGTTCACCCGCACCACCCAGCTGCGGGCACAGGCCTTCATCGGCCAGACGGCGGCGGGAGAGCCCGGAACGGCCATGTACGTCGCCCGCGACACCACCACGGCCCACGACCTGCCGGTGATCCTGATCGACTCCTACGGGAAGGGCAAGCCCGACCGGGAGTACTTCGACTCCGCCACCATGATCTTCGAGCCGGGCAGCGGTGGGACGACGTCGCTGGCCGAGGCCCCGGCGGTCGCCACCCGCGCCGGATTCCGGCTGCGGGGACAGTCGTCGTCCACGTTCGAGAAGACGCCGTACCGGATCGAGTTCTGGGACAACGACGACGATGACGCCGACTACCCGGTGCTGGGCATGCCTGCCGACTCCGACTGGGTGCTGCGCGGACCGTTCCCCGACAAGGCGCTGATCCGGGAGGCGCTGGTCTACGACCTCGGCAGGGAGATGGGGCTGCACGCTCCGCGGTACGCGTTCGCGGAGTTCTACCTCAACACCGACGACGGTCCGGTGGGCGACGACGACTACATGGGCCTCTACATGATCGTCGAGACGATCAAGAACAGTAAGAACCGCCTCGATCTCAAGCAGCTGCGCGAGGACGACACGGCCCTGCCGCGGATCACCGGCGGATACATCTGGAAGTTCGAGTGGATGAGCGCCGAGGAGCCGACGCTGCCGTGCACCGGCCCGCAGGCCACCTGCTGGAACTACCTCGAGGTGGTCGACCCGTCGCCGCTGCAGCCCGAACAGCGGGACTGGCTGCGTAACCACATCCAGGAATTCCACGACGTGCTGCGGGCGCCGGACTTCGCCGATCCGGACACCGGGTACCGGGCGTACATCGACGTCGACTCCTTCGTCGATCAACTGATCATCAACGAGCTGAGCCGGGACATGGACGCGTACGTCCGCAGCGCCTACTTCTACAAGGACCGGGACAGCAAGATCTTCGCCGGCCCGCTGTGGGACTACGACCTCACCTTCGGCGTGGGCGGATTCTTCCAGAACGACCAGATCGCGGGCTGGCAGTACCAGCAGGTCCGGCAGCCGCTGGCCAACGACTGGTTCAACCAGCTCATGCGGGATCCGGCCTTCGTCGAGCAGGTCAGGTCGCGCTGGCAGGAGCTGCGTCGCGGCCTGCTGTCCGACACCGCCCTGCAGGACAGGATCGACGCCCTCACCCGGCCGCTGACCAACGCCGCGCAGCGCAACTTCCAACGCTGGCCGAACCTCACGGCACCGTTCGTCGGCTTTTTCATCACTCCGACCGCGCCCACGTGGCAGGGACAGGTGCAGTACATGCAGGACTGGATGCTGCGCCGCGCGGCCTGGCTGGACTCGGCGGAAGGGTGGGGCGGCACGACCACTCCCACGCCGACGGAACCGCCGCCCGGCCAGGAGGACTGCACCGCGACGTACACGGTGGTCAACCAGTGGCCCGGAGGGTTCCAGGCCGAGGTCCGCGTCACGGCGGGCGCCGAGGACCTCAGCGGGTGGACCGTGTCGTGGACCTTCACCGACGGTGAGACGGTCACCCAGGCGTGGAACGCGACCGTCACCAGCCAGGGGACATCGATCACCGCCCGCAACGCCTCCCATAACGGTTCGGTCGCGGCCGGCTCCAGCACCACCTTCGGGTTCCTCGGCTCCTCCCCGGGGATCCCCGGCACGCCGACGCTCACCTGCACGGGAGGCTGACGGCGAAAGGACGGGTGCGAAAAACGGCCCGGGAGTCCGCCCGCCGTGTCGATCCGCGGTCATCCCGTTCGACCTAGGGATGAGAGGGTCAGAGAGTGACCGGATGAACTAGGAGAACGAAGATGGCGAAATACATGCTGATCATGCGCGGCACGGACGAGACCATCAAGGAGATGATGGAGACCCCGTTCGAGGAGATGCTCGAGATAACGGGCCGGTTCAACGAGGAGCTGATCCAGGCGGGGGTGCTCGTCGCAGTCGAAGGGTTGGATGACCCGGCCGAGAGTGTGGTGGTGGACTTCAGCGGGGAGACGCCGGTGGTCACCGACGGTCCGTACGGCGAGACGAAGGAGCTGTTCGGCGGCTTCTACGTGATCGACGTGGCTTCGAAGGAGGAGGCGATCGAGTGGGCCAAGCGCATCCCCGCGTTCACCGGTACGAAGTGTGAGATTCGCCGCATTCCGGGCATTGACGAGTTCCCCCAGGACAACGAGTGGGTCGTCAAGGAGAGGGCGTGGCGCGAGCGGACCGGCCAGCTGTAACGCCCGCAGCCGCCGACGGCCCGCCGAGCGCCGAGTCGGCGCGGCGGGCCGTCGAGGCCGTCTGGCGGATCGAATCCGCGCGGATCGTCGCCGCGCTGACCCGCTACACCGGGGATTTCGAACTCGCCGAGGACGTCGCGCAGGAGGCGCTGGCGGAGGCGCTCGTCACCTGGTCGCGCGACGGCGCGCCGAAGAACCCGGTGGGCTGGCTGCTCACGACCGCGCGGCGGCGCGCCATCGACGGCTTCCGCCGCCGGTCGGCGCTCGACGAGCGGTACGCCATGCTCGCCGGTCAGCTCGCCGAGGGCGAGATGTACTCGGGGGCGGCGGCCCCGCAGGGCGGGGCGGACGACCTGCCGTGGGATCCCGACCGGGTCGAGGACGACATCCTCGCGCTGATGTTCATCGCCTGCCATCCGGTCCTCTCACCCGAGGCCCGGGTGGCCCTGACGCTGCGCGTGGTCGGCGGACTGTCGAGTGAGGAGATCGCCCGGGCGTTCCTCGTGCCCGTGCCGACCGTCCAGGTGCGGATCACGCGGGCGAAGAAGACGATCGGCGCGGCGCGGGTGCCGTTCGAGCTTCCGTCGCCCGAGGAGCGGCGCGAGCGGCTCGGCGGTGTCCTGAGCACGCTGTACGTGATCTTCACGGAGGGGTCGACGGCGACGGCCGGTGACCGCCTGCTCCGCCCCGACCTGGCGTACGAGGCGATCCGGCTGGCCCGGATGCTGGTCGCGCTGCTGCCCGAAGAGCCGGAGACGCACGGGCTGCTCGCCCTGTTCGAGCTCACGGCCGCGCGCTTTCCCGCCCGCACCGGGCCCGACGGCGAAGCGGTGCTCCTGGAGGACCAGGACCGGCGCCTGTGGGACCGGTCGGCGATCCGCCGCGGCATGGCCGCGCTCGACCGGGCCGCGGCCATCGGGCGCGGCCTCGGAGCGTACGGGCTGCAGGCGGCGATCGCCGCCTGTCACGCGTCGGCGCCCTCGGTGCAGGAGACCGACTGGGAGCGGATCGTGATCCTGTACGAGGCGCTCGGCCGCCTGGCTCCGTCACCCGTCGTCGAGCTCAACCGGGCCGTCGCCGTCGCGATGGCGAGCGGACCGCAGCCGGCGCTGTCCATCGTGGACGAGCTGGCCGCCTCCGGCCGCCTGTCGGGATCGCACCTGCTCCCGACCGTGCGCGGCGAGCTGCTCGCCCGGCTCGGCCGGACCGACGAGGCGCGAGCCGAACTGGAACTCGCCGCCCGGCTGTGCCGCAACGCCCGCGAACGGTCGGTGCTGCTGCGCAAGGCGGCCGCGCTGGCGTGACGCGGCCGGTGGACGGCGGTCGGAGTCTTGACCGGTCGAAGCCGGAGGCATGCCGGGATGTGCTGATGCTTCCGGAAACCGCCTACCACGATGCGCTCGGAGACTGCTTCGCCGAGCATGCCAGCGTAAGCCCCTATAACGCCTACATCGACAGGCCCGCGATGCTGGAACTCGCCGGGGCGAGGATTCTCGACGCCGGCTGCGGCGCCGGGCGCTACGCGGCCGAGCTGCTGGCGCGCGGCGCCGAGGTGGTCGGTGTCGACGGCAGCAGCGTGCTGCTTCGCACCGTGCCGCCGTGAACCGCGGGAGGGGAGGGCCCGCCCCGCCGGGACCGTGCTCGTCGCCACCATTCCGGGTGGGGAAGCCGGGACGGCGGCGCTGAACAGGACCCATATGCGTAGGCGTATCGCCGGTCGGTGATGTCCGTCTTGGACATGTCAGAGGAATGCCTGGTCTTATGTGCGGCATGCATCAGCAATTCGGACAGTTCAGGCTGGAACAGGCGCAGCCTCGGCGCAGACGCAGGAGGTGGCCTTGGGTGACGGCCCTCGTCCTGGCGCCCGTCCTGGCCATCACCGGCGTGATATGGGTCGTGACCTCCCGGGGATCGGCGGAGGAGACGGCGCGGGCGTTCCTCGACGCGTGGGCGGAGCGGGACTACGCCACGATGAAGCGGCTGGTCCACGAGCCTCCCGCGGACTTCGACCGGCAGTACCGGCGCTTCTTCGACTCCCTGCGGATCACCGCGGCCTCCTTCGAGGCCGGGGACGCCCGGGAGCTGCCCGAAGGGCGCGCCGTGCCGTTCCAGGCGCGGCTCACGGGGGCGGTGAACTGGTCCTACGAGGGTCTGCTGCGGCTCGGCACGTGGGATCGGGAGTGGAAGATCTCCTGGTCGCCCGCTGCCATCCACCCGGAGCTGGGGGAGGGGAGGTCGTTCAAGCTCGTCACCCGCAAGCCGTCGCTAGCGCCCATCACCGCCGCGGACGGCACCCGGATCGATGGCGCCGACGCGCCGGGGTCGGTGCAGCAGCTCGTCGGCGAGCTGAAGAAGACGTACGCCGGACGGCTCACCGGCACCCCCGCCACCAGCGTCGTCCTCGTCGACCGCGCCGGAAAGACGATCAAGACGGTGGCCTCCCGGCGCGCCGCGTCGGGCCGACCGCTCACCACGACGCTCGACCTGTCCGTGCACCGGGCGGCCGCCGCCGCGCTCGAGACGACCGACAAGCCCGCTTCGCTGGTCGCGCTCCGTCCCTCCACCGGCGAGATGCTCGCGGTGGTCAACAACCAGGGCGGCTTCAACCGGGCACTGCTGGGCAAGTACCCGCCCGGCTCCACCTTCAAGGTGATCACCGCCTCCGCGCTGGTGGCCGACGGCGTATCACCCGACCAGATGGTGAAATGCCCGGCCAGGAGGAACATCGGGGGGTTCGTCTTTCGGAACGCTGGTTTCCGGGACTACGGGACGCTGCCGTTCCGCGACGCCTTCGCCCACTCCTGCAACACCACATTCGGCGACATGATCGTGTCCCGGCTGGGCGCGCGCCGACTGGCCGAGGTCGCCGCCGACTTCGGCTTCAACTCCCCGATCACGCCCGGCGTGCCCGCCGTACGCGCCGAGTTCCCGGCGCCGAAGGACGACACCGAACTGGCCTCGGCCGCTATCGGCCAGGGCAGGGTGCTGGCCAGCCCGCTCAACATGGCCGCCGTCGCCGCGGCCATCGCCGACGGCACCTGGCGCCAGCCCCGGCTGGTCCCCGCCGAGCTGGTCCCCGCGGGCGGCGCCTCGCCCCGCGAGCTCGAACCCGCCGTCGTCGCGGCCCTGCGGCAGCTGATGCCCGCCGTCGTCTCCGAGGGCACCGCCCACACCACCGCCTTCCCCTCCGGTACGGCGGGCAAGACCGGAACCGCGGAGTACGGTTCGGGCGAGGAGCCGCCGGCGCACTCCTGGTTCATCGGCTACCGCGGCGACCTGGCCTTCGCGGTCGTCGTGGAGGGCGGCGGAGCCGGTTCGGAGGTGGCCGCTCCCATCGCCGCGAAGTTCCTCGCGGGACTGTGATGGAGGACTTCCTCGCGGGGACCGCGTTCATCGGCATCCTCCTCCTCGCCCTGTCGTGGCGGCTGACCGCCGTCGCCGCCGCGGCCCTCGCGCTCCACACCATCCTCACCCGGCGCGGCCCCGGCATCCGGTGGGGCCGGTGGAGCGCCTCCTTCGGCCTGGGCCTGTGCGCCGCGGTGGGCTACGCCGTCGCCTCCGACGAGACCTTCTCCCGCAAGGACCCCAGTGATCCATGCCCCGGGGGCGGGATGGTCCCCCGCTGCGACGGCCCGCCTGAATGGATCTTCTTCGTCATCGCCGTCTGCGCGCTGCTGCTCACGGTCTCGGTCGTCGCCGGGATCGCCGGCCGCATCCGGCGCAGCCGCCGCGGATGATCTCAGCGGTCCGGCGGGACGCGGCGGACGGGCACGCGGGAACGCGGCCCGGCGGCGGATCCGGTCCCGCCGAGCCGGGCCCGGCTCGGCGGCGCTACGGCAAGGGCTCCTCCCGCGGATGCCATCGGACGTGCATGCCGTGGGGGGACGCGGTGCCGAGCACGATCCGCCGCCCGGCCGGCCACAGCTCGCACGTCAGCGCGGCGGCGCCGTCGCCGTCCGGCTCCATCGCCACCCATGCCAGGGGCCCGCGCTCGTCGGCCGCCGCCCCGAGCTCCCGGACCAGGTCGGCGAAGCGGGTGCGTTCGGAAGCGGAGAAGTACGGCAGCACGATCGAATGGAACAGGACCGTGCACCGCCCGGACGGCAGGTCCGCCGCGTGACGGGACGTCCACGTCAACGCGTCGGCGACGTCGATCGTCGGCGGCGGCGCCGAACGGGCGATCTCGATCGCGGCGTCCAGCCGCCGTCGTCGTGCGACGTGTTCGGGCCAGACGAAGGAGCGGAGCCGTGCGACGGTCGCCGGGTCGCGCACGTCGAGCGGGTTGAGATCGCACCCCCGGCGTTCCGTGATCACCGCGGTCGCGGTCGGCGGGGTTCCGGATTCGAAGCAGTCGGACAGGTGGAGCGGCGAGCCGGGCGGTCCCCACGCGAACCCGTCGGTCGTCACCCGGTAGCGGTCCAGCAGCAGGTTGAGACCGGCGCTGGCGCCCACCTCCAGCAGCCGCAGGGGAAGGCCGGTGGTCGAGGCGAGGTACGCCATCGCCGCCGCCAGGGGAGCGGCCCTGCTCACCTCGTTCGTCTGCACCGGGGTGGGCAGTTCGGCCGCCACCGCCGCGCTGTGGGCCGCGACGAACGCGAAGAACTCCTCGACCACCTCTTCGAGGTCGGTCTCGCCGCCGTAGGCGGGGTAGTACCGGATCAGCCGGCGCTCCGGATCGGCCGCCGCGAGCCTGTTCACCGCGGCGAACAGGCGCAGGCACAGGGCGGACCGCACCGGATCCCGACCGTCGGCGGTCAGCAGGTCCGTGATGGTGTCGTCGACGCCGAGGCGGTCGAGCAGGCCGTCGATGAGCGCCACGTAGATGGGCGATCCGTTCCTCCGGCACAGCTCCCGCTGCCATCGGCAACCGGCACGCAGCCGGTCCAGGTTCGAACTCATGCGCCGCTCAGCATAACCGGTGCCGGGGCGGCGGCCGGTCGAG
>k87-1455370_pt1 | contig 12318 bp, 11 predicted proteins | sample MGYA00084031_6733416 | MGnify analysis MGYA00084031
CGGGCGACGCCCTCGTGGAGCTGTAGCCGTGTCGGCGCGTTCCCTGCACGCCTCGGCGATCGACCGGCTCACCGCCTGGCGCACCGATTCCGAGGACGCCGAGTCGCTGCGGCACACGATGCTCGCGTTCCTCGACTCGGCGCCCGACGGGTGCCTGCGCGAGCACGTGCCCGGGCACATCACGGCGTCGTCGATCGTCCTCGACGCCGACCACCGCCACGTACTGCTCACCCTGCATCCGCGGGTGGGCCGGTGGATCCAGCTCGGCGGGCACTGCGAGCCGGGCGACGAGACGGTCGTCGACGCGGCGCTGCGCGAGGCCCGCGAGGAGTCGGGCATCGACGATCTCGTCATCGACCCGGAACTGCTGTCGGCGCACACGCATCCGATCACGTGTTCGCTGGGGGTGCCCACCCGGCATCTCGACCTGCGGTTCCTGGTCACGGCCCCGGTGGGGGCACAGCCGGTGCGCAGCGAGGAATCCACCGACCTGCAGTGGTGGCCCGTCGACGCGCTGCCGCCGGAGGCCGAGCACGACACGATCGCGCATCTGGTGCGGCTCGCCGGTCTGCGCCGCTGAGCGGCGCAGACCGGGGGCACACCGGAAACAGCGGCGTCGGAAAGGTTTCAGAAGCGGACGGGCGCGAGCTCGGGATACTTCGGGGTGACACCGTCGCCGGAGGAGACCCCGCGCAGCCGGCGCCCGACCCACGGGATCAGGAATGCGCGGGCCCACTCGAGGTTCTCGGCGCGTTCCTCGGCGCGGGTCTTCGCCGGCAGTTCACCGAGCTGCACCGGTTCGAGGGTGTGCTCGACGCCGAGCAGGTCGAGCACCCGGATCGCCATGTTCCGGTGTCCCGCGGCGGACATGTGCAGCCGGTCGAAGTCCCACATGCGCAGGTCCCGGTACTCGTCGAAGCGCCAGAAGTCGACGATGGTCGCGCCGTGCCGGTCGGCGATCTCCCGGACCAGCTCGTTGTACACCGCCCAGCGGCCCCGCAGCGCCCGGAAGACCGGCGCCCAGCTGCCGTCGTAGGCGGTCCACATGAGGATGCGCGCGCCGGTCGCGGCGAGCTTGCCGATCGCCTCGTCGTACTCGGCGGCGAGCGCGTCCAGGTCGAGCTTGGGCCGCATGAGGTTGTTGCCGCCCGCGTAGATCGTCACCAGATCGGGCCGCATCGCGACGGCCGCGTCGAGCTGCTCGTCGATGATCGGCCGCAGCAGCCGACCCCGGATGGCGAGGTTCGCGTACGCGAAGTCCTCCGAGTGCCGGGCCAGCTCACCGGCGACGAGGTCGGCCCAGCCGCGCAGCCCGTTCGGACGCGACGGATCCGGGTCGCCGACCCCCTCGGTGAACGAGTCCCCGAGCGCCACATACCGTTCGAAAGCCATCTCGCTCCTTCTCACACGTCGGTGCTGAAGCGGATGCCGCCGTCGGGGATCTTCACCCCAGGCCACACCCGGGCACCACGCAGCAACTCGCATCGGGCACCGATGTCGGCGCCGTCGCCGATCACGCCGTCGCGGATCAGCGCGCGCGGACCGACCCGCACCCCGAAGCCGACGATGGTCCGCTCGATCACCGCACCGGCCTCGACCCGCGCACCGTCGAAGATCACCGCGCCGTCGAGCCGGGCCCCGGCACCGATCTCGGCGCCACGACCGACGACGGTGCCGCCGATCAGCAGGGCACCCGGCGCCACCGAGGCACCGGGATGCACGAGCGCCTCACCGCGCTGCCCCTCGAGGGCGGGCGACGGGGCGATGCCGCGGACCAGGTCGGCGGAGCCGCGCACGAAGTCCTCGGGAGTGCCCATGTCGCGCCAGTAGGCGGCGTCGACGTGGCCGAACACCCGCTTGCCCTCGGTCAGCAGCGCCGGGAACACCTCGCGCTCCACCGAGACCGGGCGGCCCTCGGGGATCGCCTCGATGATCTCGCGGCGGAAGACGTAGCAGCCGGCGTTGATCTGGTCGGTCGGCGGGTCCTGGGTCTTCTCCAGGAAGGCGGTGACGCGGCCGTCCGCGTCGGTGGGCACGCAACCGAACGCGCGGGGGTCGCCGACCCGCACGAGGTGCAGCGTCACGTCCGCCTCGGTACGCAGGTGCGTGTCGAGCACCGCGCCGAGATCGGTGCCGCCGAGTACGTCGCCGTTGAAGACCATGACGTTGTCGGCCCGCAGCCGCGGCAGCACGTTGCGGATACCGCCGCCGGTGCCCAGCGGTTCGGTCTCGGTGACGTACTCGATCTCGAGTCCGAAGTCGGAGCCGTCGGCGAAGTGCTCCTCGAAGACCTCGGCCTTGTACGAGGTGCCGAGGACGACGTGCTTGATGCCGGCCTCACGGATCCGGGCGAGCAGGTGCGTCAGGAAGGGCACCCCCGCGGTGGGCAGCATCGGCTTCGGCGCCGACAACGTCAGCGGACGCAACCGCGTGCCCTGACCGCCGACCAGGATCACCGCATCGGTATGCGGTGCTGCAGCACTCGTCATCGTCTCCCCTGTTCACTGTCGTTGCCGATCGGCACCTGCCGATCGGTGTCCGCCTTACGGCGTTCCCGGACCGCGGCGGCGACCGCGATCTTCGATCGCACCTGCAGTCCCGCGCGCAGGGCCCACCGCAAGGGTGCCTGCCAGGGATGCGGATGGCGATCCGCCTGGAAACGGTAGGCACTCTCGTGGTGTGCCGGAAGCATGAGCTCGGGATGCCGGCCTGCGGCGTGCCCCTTCGCGTGGGTGACCACCGCGGACGGGACGTAGACGTTGAGCCAGCCGGCCCGGCCGAGCCGGTCGCCGAGGTCCACGTCCTCCATGTACATGAAGTACCGCGAGTCGAAACCGTCGACGGAGTCGAAGGCGGCGCGGCGCAGCAGCAGGCACGAGCCGGACAGCCAGCCCACCGGGCGTTCGCTGATCTCCTCGTTCTCCTGGCGGTACCGCCGGGTCCACGGGTTCGACGGCCAGACGCTGCCGAGCAGCGCGTGACCGGCCCCGGACACCAGGGTGGGCACCGCCCGCGCCGACGGGTAGACGCTGCCGTCGGGTTCGTGGATCAGCGGCCCGAGCGAGCCGGCGCGCGGCCAGCGGCGGGCCGCCTCGAGCAGTTCGTCGAGCGAACCGGGTCCCCAGCGCACGTCGGGGTTCGCGACCACGACGAATTCGGCCGACGGGTCGATCTCGGCGACGGCCCGGTTGACCGCGGCGCCGTAGCCGATGTTCCCGCCGGTGCGCAGCAACCGCACGTTCTCGTGCGCGGCTTCGGCGGCCTCGGGGGCTCCGTCGGTCGAGCCGTTGTCGGCCATGACCACCTGCGTCGGGAGTGCGGTCGCGGAGGCGAGCGAGGTGAGAAAGTTCTCGAGGTGCTCGCCGGGCGAGTAGGTCACCGTCACCACGGCCAGCGTCGATTCCACGCGGGCCACCTTAGCGACCTCATCGGTGTGCGACACCTCACGGCCCGCGTTTCCCGCACGTGGTGCGTCGTGCTCCCAGGTCAGGCCCCGGCATCGGTCGCGGCACCGTCGGCGGCGAGCGCCGCGTGCAGCGCCTCGCGCCACGGCCGCAGCGGCGTCAGCCCGGCCTGCGCCCAGGCACCGCCGTCGAGCACCGAGTAGGCCGGGCGCGGGGCCGGGCGCACGAACTCGTCGCTGCTGCACGGGTGCACACGCTCCGGATCGGCGCCGATCTCGGCGAACACCGCCCGCGCGAGGTCGAACCAGGTGGCCTCCCCCGTGTTCGTCGCGTGGAGGATGCCGCCGGGCACACCGGCGGCGCGACCTGCCAGCTCGAGCAGGGCGTCGGCGAGGTCGCGGGCGTAGGTGGGGCAGCCGCGCTGGTCGTCGACGACGCGCAGGGTGTCGCGTTCGCGTTCGAGCCGCCGCATGGTGGCGACGAAGTCGTTGCCGTCGCCCGTGTAGACCCAGGCGGTCCGCACGACGTGCGCCGACGGCAGCGCGGCGAGCACCGCCTGCTCACCGGCGAGCTTGGTGCGGCCGTAGGCGGTGCGCGGGCCGGTGGGGGCGTCCACCCGGTAGGGCTCGGTGGCGTCCCCGGCGAAGACGTAATCGGTGGACACGTGAACCAGATGTGCGCCCTTGTCGGCGCACACGGCGGCCAGCACTCCGGGGCCGGTGCCGTTGACGGCCGCGGCTCGTTCCTCGTCGGTCTCCGCAGCGTCCACGGCGGTGTAGGCGGCGGCGTTGATCACGACGGATCCCGGTTCGACGGCCGCGGCGACGGCGGCGGGATCGGTGATGTCCACCTCGGCCGAGCCGACCCCGCGGACGGGGAGCCCAGCGGCAGTGGCGCGGGTCACGAGATGACGGCCGAGCTGGCCGTGGGCACCGGTGACGAGGAGATTTCGCACCGGGAAAGTCTGGCACGCCGGAGTGGTGCACGCCGACCGGGTACACCCACCAGTAGCCTTCGAACCGACACCCGAACCACGACAGGAGGAGTACCCGGTGCCGTCCGACCCCCCTCGCCGCAGCGGCGACCGTCCCGGCTCGCCGGGGCGCCGCACCCGCGCGGACGGCTCGGCACACGGCGAGCCCGGTGCCGCCCGACCCAGGCGCAGCCGGACCACGGATCGTCCCGGTGTCTCCCCCGACCGTGCCTCCCGCGAACCGCAGCGGGTGGCCCCCGACGCCGCGAGCGCGGCCCGGATCTACCACGGCCGGCCCTGGCAGGTCGCCGTGGCGATCGCCGCCTGCCTCGTGCTCGTCGTCACCGGTGTGGCCTGGCGCAGCGTCGACTCGCTGCAGTCCTCGCTCGCGTCCGTGCGGGGGCTGGGCCTCGGCGACGGTGAGGACGGTGCCGTCGACATCCTGCTGGTGGGAACGGACAGCCGCACCGATGCCCACGGCAACCCGCTGTCGCAGCGCGAACTCGACGCGCTGCGGGCCGGCGAGGAGATCGCCAACAACACCGACACCATCATCCTGATCCGGGTGCCCAACGACGGCCGGTCCGCGACCGCCCTGTCGATCCCGCGCGACACCTACGTCGAGGTGCCCGGGATCGGCATGTCGAAGATCAACGCGGCCTACGGCGCGACCAAGGCGCTGCGCGCCGAGGAACTCGTCCAGACGGACACCGACCCCGACGAGGTCGAGGCCGAGTCCACCCAGGCGGGCCGCGAGGCGCTCATCGAGTCGGTCGCCGACCTCACCGGGGTGACCGTCGACCACTACGCGGAGGTCGGGTTGCTCGGCTTCGTGCTGCTGACCGACGCGGTCGGCGGTGTCGAGGTGTGCCTGAACGCCCCGGTCGACGAGCCGCTGTCGGGGGCGCGGTTCCCCGCGGGCCGGCAGACCCTGCAGGGTTCGGACGCGCTGAGCTTCGTGCGGCAGCGACACGACCTGCCGCGCGGTGACCTCGACCGGATCGTGCGGCAGCAGGTGTTCATGGCCTCGCTCGCGCAGAAGGTGCTCAGCGCGAAGACGCTGTCCAATCCGTCGAAGGTGAGCCAGCTGACCGCGGCGGTGCAGCGGTCGGTGGTGCTGGACTCCGACTGGGACATCATGGCGCTGGCCACCCAGCTGCAGGGCCTGGCCGGCGGTGCCGTGACGTTCTCGACGATCCCGGTCCAGGACATCAACGCGATGACCGACTACGGCGAGTCGGTCGTGCAGGTCGATCCCGACGAGGTCCGCGACTTCGTGGCCGAGCTGATCGGCCGCGAACCCGACGGCCGCGAGACCACCTCCACTCCGGTTCCCGCCCCGGACATCGATCCGTCCACGGTCACGGTCGACGTGGCCAACGCCGGATCCGTCGCCGGTCTGGCCTCCGAGGTCTCGTACTTCCTGTCCGCCGAGGGCTACGGCGAGGGCGAGGTGGGCAACTACACCGGCTCCGGCGTCGGGACCTCGACGGTCTTCGGTGCGGACGAGGATGCCGACGAGACCCGCGCGGTCGCCGCGGCGCTCGGCGGGCTGAAGACGGCGTCGGATCCGTCGCTGCCCTCGGGCACCGTGCGGGTGGTGCTCGCCGGCGACTACACCGGGCCGGGTTCGTCGTCGTACACGGGCTCGTCCACCTCGGCCTCCGCGGCCGGCGCGGACCTGATCCCGGCCGGTGGCACGCCCACACCCGCTCCCGCCGCCCCACCGATCGACGCGGGTTCCGACGGACCCCGCTGCGTCAATTGACGCGAACCCCGCTATGTGAACCGAGGTAGATGTGACGACTCTGACCGACCGGTTGCTCGATCCGATCCTCGCCGCCGATCCGGCAGGCCCCCGGATCACCTGGTACGACGACGCCACCGGCGCCCGGATCGAACTGTCCGCGCTGACCCTGGCGAACTGGGCGGCGAAGACCGCCAACATGATCCGCGACCAGTTCGGGGTCCTGCCCGGCGGCCGCGTCGCGGTGCTGCTGCCCGCGCACTGGCAGAGCGCCGCGGTGCTGCTCGGGGTGTGGTGGGCCGGCGCCGAGGTGGTGCTCGACGCCGATCCCGACGTCGATCTCGCACTCGTCACCCCCGACCGCCTCGACGAGGTCGCCGACGTCGCCGAGGTCGCGGCGCTCTCGCTCGACGCCTTCGGCGCACCCGTCCGCGACCTTCCGCCCGGCATCACGGACTACGCCACCGATGTGCGTATGCACGGGGATCGGTTCCGTTCGTCCGGTGCCGGCGACGTCGTCCTCGACGGCCGCTCGCTCACGGACGTCCTCGACGCGGCGCGGGCCGCGGCGGAGAACGCCGGGATCGATGGCGGCGACCGCGTGTTGTCGAGCCGCGACTGGTCCGATGCGGACGCCGTCGTCGAGGGTCTGCTCGCCGTGTTCGCGGCCGGTGCGTCGCTGGTGCAGGTGAACAATCCGGATCCGGCGGCGACCGAGCGTCGCGTCACCAGTGAGAAGGTCACCGTCCGTCTCGACGGCTGAGTCCACCTACCTGCGGTAGCCGCCGTCGGCGAGACCCGCTTCGATCTCGAAGCTGTTGCGGGCACCGGGATTGCGCAGCTCCTCCCGCAAGTAGCGGACCGCGAATCCGAGGCCGTACCGGGCCCATTGGTCGGCGTGCACCGCCTCGTGCCGCAACAACCGGCGCGACGGCAGCGCCGAGGTGAGGAAGACTCCACCGAGAGTCGTTCCGCCGCGGGCGAATCCACCGCGCATGCCCGAGCAGACGAACAGGCCGGTTTCGTCGTCGAAGGACACCGAGCCACCCCAGGCGCGTCCCCAGCACAGGGCCAGCGCCGTGACGGCACGCACCGACGGCACACCCCGCGCGGCGCGTACCCACCTGTCCCGGAACCGGATCCGTCTCGTCATCCCGTCAGCCTACGGCCGGACGCGCAGACGTGGGAATCGTCACGAAAGTTGCTCCGCGAGCTGGGAGTTCACGTGCGCGCCACGATCGCGGCGTAATACCGGCCGACGGTGATCCGATGAATCGTCACGGAAGGTTCGACCGATCGTGGGTGCACCCACGGAAAGGCGAAGGTACTCCTCGTGACTCGATTCGACAGCCCGTCGCTCAGCAGGCGGACCGTGCTCAAGGCGGCGCTCGCGGGCGCCGCCGGACTGACCGGGGCCGCCGCACTGACCACCTCCCGTCCTGCGGTCGCCCGTGCCGTCCCCGCGGGCGGCTACGAGGAACTGTGGGTCGGTTCGGACATGGGCCCGATCAAGGTCCAGGTCCAGTGGGCCCGCCGCGGTGGCAGCGCCGCGTTGTACATGCTCGACGGGATGCGTGCCCGCACCGACGCGAACGCGTGGTCGTTCGAGACCAACGCGTTCGAACAGTTCGCACTCGACGACGTCACCCTCGTGATGCCCGTCGGCGGCGAATCGAGCTGGTACAGCGACTGGTACAATGCGAGCAACTTCAACCAGCAGAGCGTCACCTACAAGTGGGAGACCTTCCTGACCCGGCAGCTGCCGGACGCGCTCGCCGCGCGGGGCGTCGACCGCACCCGCACCGGCATCGTGGGTCTGTCGATGGGCGGTACCGCGGCCCTGAACCTCGCCGCGCACCACCGCGACCAGTTCAGGTTCGCTGCGTCGTTCTCCGGTTATCCCTGGCTCACCGCACCGGGCATGCGCACCGCCGTGCGGATCGCGATGCTCGACGCCGGGCTCTACAACGTCGACGCCATGTACGGCCCGCCCTGGGACGGGACGTGGGTGCGCAACGACCCCTTCAGCCAGGCCGAGAGCCTGCGCGGGCTGCCGATGTACATCTCGGCCGGCAGCGGCATCCCGGGTTACGCCGACGGCATCGAGAACATGGTCGATCTGGTGAACACCGTCAACGGCATGGCACTCGAGGCACTGTCGCTGGCGACCACCCGGGCGTTCCAGGTCCGCCTCGCCACCCTCGGGATCGGCGCGATCTACAGCTTCCCGAACGTCGGCACCCACAGCTGGCCCTACTGGTCCGGTGAACTGTGGCAGGCCCGCCCGCACATCCTCACCGCGCTCGGCGCCTGGTGACCGCACGGCCCGTGGGGTGATCCGCCGTCGGCGGACCACCCCACGGTGTCCGTGCGGTGTCGGCGTCAGCCGGCCATCGCGGCGACCGGGGAGACCCGGCTCGCCCGGCGCGCCGGCACCAGCGAGGCCACCACCCCGGCGAGCCCGCCCACCAGCACGATCGCCGCGAGCTGCCACCACGGCACCGCGCCCACCGCGAGATGGCTCGCGCCGATCACCGAGGCGGTGCCCGCCGCGCCGAGGAGCAGACCCAGAGCGACCCCGAGGAAGGAGGCGACCCCGGCGATGATCGACGCCTCCCGCACGAGCAGGCTCCGCACCCCGGCCCGCGACAGGCCGACCGAGCGCAGCATCGCCGTCTCGCGGCGCCGCTCGAGCACCGACAGTGCCATCGTGTTGCCCACGCCGATCAGGGCGATCACCGTGGCCACCGACAGCAGACCACCCACGATGAGCAGCATCGTGTCGAGGATCTTCTCCAGCATCTGACGCACCTGGACCGCGCCGACCACCTCGCTGCCGGGCAGAGCCGTCGCGGTGATCTTCGCCAGGTCGTCGGTGACCGCGACGAGGTCCTCGTCGGACAGCCCGTCGTCGAGCTTGAGCCACAGCGTGTCCGGGGCGACGGCACCGGCGACGGCGGTCAGGTCGCTCCACGCGATCATGTCCGGCATCCCCGCCTCGGTCGTGGCGACGGTCAGGTCCCGGCTGCCGGCCGGACCGCCGACGGTGACGGTCGCGCCGTCCTCCACACCCAGTGAACCCGCCAGCGACTGCTCGAGCACGATCGTGCCCGCCTCGGGCAGCCGCACCTCCCGGCGGAGGGCCGAGGCCATCGCCTCGGGGTCGACGCCGAGCACCGAGGTCTCCGTCCCGTCGAGCGTGAGCTCCACGGTCGCGATCTCGGCACCGGCACGCACCCGGTCGACGGAGGTCAGCCGCGCGGACAGGTCCGCGGGGATCCCGTCCCCCGGCGCGGACACGGCCATGTCGACGGGGAACTGCTCGTCGATCACCTCGGGCGCACCGACCTTGAGGGTGCCGACACCCACCACGATCGTCGCCGTGAGGGTCACGCCGATGAACAGCGCGGTGGCCGTCGCCGCGGTGCGGCGGGGATTGCGGCGGGCGTTGCCCGCGGCGAGCGTCGCGAGCGGCCCGCCGATGCGGGCCAGGACGTCGCCGACGGCCGCGACCGCGGCCGGCACGAGCCGGCGGGACGCGAGCACGATGCCGACGAACAACAGCAGCCCACCCGGGCACGCGAGCATCACGTTCGCGACGGCCACCCCGGCGGCGAGCAGCAGTGTGCCGCCGACGATCGCCAGCGCCGCGCAGATGCGGCGCAGCCACGAGCCGCGGACCGGTTCCGGCTGCGTCTCGAGCGGTTGCAGGGCGGCCAGCGCGGGGACACGGGTCGCGGCGCGGGCGGCGCCGTTGGCCGCGACGACCGTCATCCCGGTGCCGACGACGAGACCGACGAGCACCGTCGTGACGGTCACGGACACGGAGGACAGCGGGATCGGGGCGTCGACCGCCCGGGCGGCAGCCACCACCGCGGCCGCGAGCCCGCATCCGGTGAGCACGCCGAGCGCCGCGGAGACCAGCCCGACGACGAGCGCCTCACCACGGACACTGCGGCGCACCTGGGCGGCCGTGACGCCGACGCACCGCATGAGGGCGAGCTCGCGGGTGCGGGCGGCGAGCAGCACCGAGAAGGTGTTGGCGATGACCAACCCGGCGACGACCACCGAGATCGCCGCGAAGCACAGCAGGACGTTGCGCAGCAGGGAGATGTCCCCGACGTAGGCGCCGGCGACCTCGGTGGCACGATCCGCGCCCGAGACCACCTCGGCGCCCGGCGCCACTGCCTCGACCGCGGTCCGCACGGCGTCGAGGTCACCCACGACACGCACCTCCCAGTCGGTCGTGTCACCGGTCCACGCGCGCACCTGCGCGACGTCGCCGAAGACCGACCCGGCGTTCAGGGCGAGCGCCGACCCCTCGAGGTCGACGATGCCGACGACCTCCACCGTCGACGGGGGCACGGACCCGGCCACGTCGAGGATCGTGACGGTGTCGCCGATCGCGCGGCCCGCCGTCGAGCCGACGGCGACCTCACCGGGAGCGGACGGCCAGTGCCCGTCGCCGAGCCGCTGCCAGCGCAGGGTTCCCTCGGGGGCCACCGCCGTCGCGGTGCCGTGGGAGGACGCGCCGTCCGCGTCGACGAGACGCACCGGTCCGGTCACGTCCAGCGCGGCCTCCTGCACTCCCGGTGCGGTGGCGACGGCGGCGAGCAGGTCGTCGGCCGCGACGTCGCTGTCGCCGGGAAGGACCGCGGCGGAGACGTTCTCGTACTGCTCGGCGGTGGACTTCGTGACGGACGCGCTCACCGTGTCGCCGAGCACGAGGGTGGTGACGACGAACGCGACCGCGACGAGCACGGCCAGCGCCGACGCGACGTAGCGGCCGCGGTGGGCGCGGGCCTGCGCCAGGACCAGATGCCTCATCGGACCGTCGCCGCCGTCGCCGAGCGCAGCTCGCGCATCGTGTCGATCACGGAATCGACCGTGGGATTCTCGATGCCGCCGGCGAGCCGGCCGTCGGCGAGCAGCACCACCCGGTCGGAATAGGACGCGGCGACCGGATCGTGCGTGACCATCACGACGGTCTGCCCGGTCTCCCGCACGCTCGACCGCAGCATCGAGAGCACCTCCGCACCGGCGTGGGAGTCGAGATTGCCGGTGGGTTCGTCGGCGAAGATGACGTCGGGCTGCGGCAGCAGCGCCCGCGCGACGGCGACGCGCTGCTGCTGCCCGCCGGACATCTCGTGCGGGCGGTGATCGAGCCGGTCGCGCAGCCCGAGGCGGCCGGTCACCTCGTCGAACCATTCCGGCGACGGGCGGGTCCCCGCCAGACGCATCGGCAGCAGGATGTTGTCGCGGGCCGTGAGCACGGGCAGCAGGTTGAAGGCCTGGAACACGAATCCGATCCGGTCGCGGCGCAGTTCGGTGAGCACCGTGTCCGACGCGGAGCTGATCTCGACGTCGACGCGGTGGCGGTCTCCGTGGAGGATCACCCGGCCGGAGTCGATGCCGTCGAGCCCGGCGAGGGCGTGCATGAGCGTCGACTTCCCGGAGCCGGAGGGACCCATGATGGCGGTGAACCGGCCTCGTTCGAAGGCGACGGTCACGCCGTCGAGGGCACGGACTTCGGCGTCGCCGCGCCCGTACACGCGGACGACCCGCTCGGCGGTGCACGCCGGGACGAAAGAACTGATCGAGGTCATGTCTCGACCGTAGAAATCCTGCGGCGCAGGCACATCGGCCCGGAAACCGATCTTCGTCCCGGCGGTGTCCTACCCCGGGAGGACCGCTCCTCCCCGGGGATGACACCGGAGTCCTATTCCCCCGAGCCGAGCAGTTCGTCGGGGCGTACCAGGCCGGCGCGGAAGGCGAACAGCACCGCCTGCACCCGGTCGCGGGAGCCGGTCTTGGCGAGGACCCGGCCCACGTGGGTCTTCACGGTGGTCTCGGAGAGCACCAGCCGCTCGGCGATCTCGCCGTTGGTCAGGCCGTGCGCCATCGCGACGAGCACCTCGAGTTCGCGTGGGGTGAGGTCCTCGGGGATCTCGACGGGCGTCGACCTCCGTTCGGCGGTGTCGAGAAGCGGTGAGACGTGTTGCAGCAGCGACCGGGTCGCGCGCGGGGCCATCACGGCGTCGCCGCGGTACACCGTGCGCACCGCCGCGAGCAGGTCCTCGGGCGGGGCGTCCTTGAGCAGGAACCCGCTCGCCCCGGCGGCGATGGCCTGCACGACGTAGTCGTCGTTGTCGAAGGTGGTGAGCACCACGACCTTCGGGGCGCCGGGGGTGCTC
>k87-683953_pt1 | contig 12314 bp, 8 predicted proteins | sample MGYA00084031_6733416 | MGnify analysis MGYA00084031
GCGTCGAGGACGAACAGCACCTCGTCGGGATTCACGGCGTCGCGGATGCCGGCGGCCTGCGCCATCAGCTCCTGGTCGATGCCGAGGCGTCCGGCGGTGTCGACGATGACCACGTCGTACTGCTTGTTGCGGGCCTCGGCGACACCCTGCTCGGCGACCGCGATCGGGTCGGCGGCCGTGACACCGAGTTCGTTGTCGCCGCCACCGATGGACGTGCCCGGATGCGGGGCGAACACCGCGACACCGGCGCGTTCGCCGACGACCTGCAGCTGGGTGACGGCACCGGGGCGCTGCAGGTCGCAGGCGACGAGCAGCGGGGTGTGACCCTGGCCCTTGAGCCACTTCGCCAGTTTGCCGGCGAGCGTGGTCTTACCGGCACCCTGCAGACCGGCGAGCATGATGACGGTCGGCGGGTTCTTGGCGAACTTCAGACGGCGGGTCTCACCACCGAGGATGCCGACGAGCTCCTCGTTGACGATCTTGACGACCTGCTGCGCCGGGTTGAGCGCACCGTGGACCTCGGCGCCCTTCGCGCGTTCCTTGATCTTCTTGATGAACTCGCGCACCACCGGCAGCGCGACGTCGGCCTCGAGCAGCGCGAGGCGGATCTCGCGGCAGGTCGCGTCGATGTCCGCGTCGGACAGCCGTCCCTTGCCGCGCAGGTCCTTCAGGACCCCTGTCAACCTGTCGGAAAGGGATTCGAACACCGAATGCGCTCCTGAGCTCTGACGAATGTGCGGACAATGCTGCGAACCAGGGTAACCGCTCGCCTCGGGGCCCGGCCGCGGGTGGCCTCCCCTCCCCGGGCAGACCACCGCCGCGGTCAGGCTCCCGTCGCAGGTGCCTCCGGTCCGGGTGCGGGCAGCACGGCCAGCAGCTCCCGTTCGAGATGCTCACGGGAGATCCGGGTATGGGCGCCGTCGAAGTCCACGCAGAACGAGTCGACGACCGTCGCCCCGAGCGTGGTGACCTTCGCCCACCGCACATCCGCCCCGACCCGCTCGAAGACGTCCGCGAGACGGCACAGCAGGCCGATCCGGTCCTCCGCGCGGATCTCGAGCACCACCTGCCCGGGATCGGGCGTGTCGAACCAGATGATCCGCGGCGGAGCGTGCGCCGCGGTGACCGGTACCGCCCGCGCGGGCCTCTCGGGCATCCGGCTCTCCCGCACCGCACGGTCCTTCTCCTCGAGCGCCGGCAGCAGATCGAGGTCGCCGGAGCGGGCCCGGATCAGTTCCTGCCGCAGCAGCGCCGCTTCGGGCGGTGCGCCGAAGCGCGGCACCACGACGAAGGTGTTGACGGTGCTCCCGGCGTGGCTGGCGATCGAGGCGGACAGCACCCGCAGGCCGTGCAGCGACAGCACCCCGGCCTCGTCGGACAGCACCCCGCGCTCGTCGGGGGCCACGAAGGTCGCCGTGAAGCTGCGGCCGTCCTTGCGCGGTTCGAGCGAGACGTGCAGCGCACCCTCCTCCGCGAGGGCGGCGAGTCCGGGCTCGATCGGGTCCGGTGCGGGGAGGTCGTCGCCGGCCATCATCATCCGGCAGCGGCGCACCAGCTCACGGATGAGCGAGGCCTTCCAGTCGCCCCACACCCCCGGCCCGGTGGCCTGCGAATCCGCCTCGGCGAGGGCGTGCAGCAGGTCCAGCAGGACGGGATCGCCGCCGAGCGTGTCGACCACGAACTCCACGGTCGCCGGGTCGTCGAGATCCCGGCGGGTCGCGGTGTGCGGCAGCAGCAGGTGGTGCCGCACCATCGCGGTGAGCAGGGCGAGATCGGACGGCCACAGCCCCATCCGCCGGCCGATCTGCAGGGCGAGTTCGGCTCCGACGATGCTGTGGTCTCCGCCGCGTCCCTTGCCGATGTCGTGCAGCAGCGCACCGAGGACGAGCAGGTCGGGGCGCGCGACGCGGGTGGTCAGCTCGCTGGCGTAGACGGCGGTCTCGACGAGATGCCGGTCGACGGTCCAGATGTGGACGGCGTCGCGGGGCGGCAGGTCGCGCACGGCACCCCATTCGGGCAGCAGCCGTCCCCACAGGCCGGTACGGTCCAGGGATTCGATGACGTCGACGGCGCGGCGCCCGGAACCGAGCAGCACCAGGAAGTCGTCGAGTGCCTCCCGCGGCCACGGTTCGCGCAGTTCCGGGGCGTTGTCGGCGAGCCGGGTGAGCGTCGCCGCCGAGATCGGGAGCCCGGCCTGCGCCGCCGCGGCCGCCACCCGGGTGGTCAGCCCGGGATCGCGGCGCGGATGCGCGTCGCGGGCGAGGGCGACCTCTCCCCCGTGTTCGACGACGCCCTCGTCGAGGGGGCGCCGGACGGGACCGCGGCGCAACCGCGACAGTCCCTTGCGGGGCAGCGAGTTCGCGGCGGTCCGCAGACCGACCTCCACCGAGTAGCTGATGGTGCGTGCCGATTCGGTGAGCACCCGGGCGAGGTCGAAGCGGTCGCCGATGCGCAGGGCCGCGGCGATCTCGTCGGCGTCCTGGGCGCGCAGCTGGTCGCGGGGGCGGGCCGCGACGCGGTGCAGTTCGGTGCGCACGTCGAGCAGCCGCCGGTGGGCGGCGGCGAGTCCGCCGCCGGGCACGTCCGGTCCGAGTCCCGGCATGCCGTCGGTGAGTTGCGCGACGGACAGGGCGTTGAGCAACTGCACGTCCCGCAACCCGCCGCGACCACTCTTGAGATCGGGTTCGGCTCGGTGGGCGATCTGGCCGCTGCGTTGCCACCGCGTCTCGGTCAGTTCGATGAGTTCGTCGAAGCGGGACCGGATCCCGGTGCGCCACTGGCGGCGCACCCCTCCGATCAGCAGGTTGCTCAACTGGGCGTCGCCGGCGATGTGCCGGGCCTCGAGCATCCCGAGGGCGGCGGTGAGGTCGGAGGAGAACACCTGCAGGGCCTGCGGGACGGTGCGGACGCTGTGGTCGAGCTTGATGTGCGCGTCCCAGAGGGGGTACCAGAGCTGATCGGCGACCTTGGAGACCACGGCCGGGGCCATGTCGTCGTGCAGCAGGATGAGATCGAGGTCGGAGTACGGGAGCATCTCCCGGCGTCCGAGGCCCCCGACGGCGACGATGGCGAAGCCGCCCTCCTCGCGGATACCGAGTTCGGCGCCCTTGGTGGTGAGCCAGAACTCGTGCAGGTCGACGAGGGCGTGCCGCAGTGCGGCGGTGTCGAGGCGGCGGCTTCGGGGGCCGCCGGCGAGCAGGGTGTCGCGGGCCGCGGCCAGATCCGCGGCACCGCCGGGCGGGGCGTTCCGGTCCGAGGACACCGAAGGCCCCGACCCCGCTGCCGAAGCAGCGGGACCAGGGCCTCGAGTGCCGGACCCCTGGGGGTCAGAGCGCATCCGAACCTCGTTCTCCGGTGCGGACCCGGATGACCGACTCGACCGGGGTGACCCAGACCTTGCCGTCACCGATCTTCCCGGTACGCGACGCCTCCACGATGGTCTCCACGACCTTGTCCACCGCGGAGTCGTCCACGACGACCTCGACCCGCACCTTCGGCACGAAGTCGACGGAGTATTCCGCGCCGCGGTACACCTCGGTGTGGCCCTTCTGCCGGCCGTAGCCCTGCACCTCGCTGACGGTCATGCCCAGTACGCCCGCCTGTTCGAGGCCTGCCTTGACGTCCTCGAGCGTGAACGGCTTGACGATCGCCGTGATCAGCTTCATGTTCTATCCTTCCCCGTGCCCACTGGGCGTTGCCACTGCGCGCTGTCTCGGTCTTCTTATCACTTGAGGGCGGCTGCGAAGTCGTATGCGGACTCCGCGTGCTCGGCCTCGTCGATGCCTCGTGCCTCTTCCTCCTCCGACACCCGCCAGCCCATCGGCTTGAGCGCGAAGGCGATCACGGCGGTGACGATCGCGGTGAAGACCAGGGCGACGACTGCGATGACGATCTGGATGACGAGCTGCTTGTAGTCGCCACCGTAGAACAGACCGGTCTCGGTGCCGAGGAAACCGATGGCGACAGTGCCCCACAGTCCGGAGACGAGGTGGACGCCGACCACGTCGAGCGAGTCGTCGTAGCCGAACTTGTACTTCAGGCCGACCGCGAGAGCCGACAGGACACCGGCGATCACACCGAGGACGATCGAGCCGACCGGGCTCAGCGAACCGGCGGCGGGGGTGATGGCGACCAGGCCGGCGACGGCACCGGAGGCGGCACCGAGGCTGGTGGCCTTGCCGTCACGGACACGCTCGGTGACGAGCCAGCCGAGGATCGCGGCGGCGGTGGCGGTGGTGGTGTTGACCCACGCCAGGCCGGCGGTGCCGTCGGCGGCGAAGGCCGAACCGGCGTTGAAGCCGAACCATCCGAACCACAGCAGAGCGGCGCCGAGCATGACGAACGGCAGGTTGTGCGGACGGAAGGCGGTGCGGCCGAAACCGATGCGCTTGCCGATGATCACGGCCAGGACCAGAGCTGCGATACCCGCGTTGATGTGGACGACGGTGCCACCGGCGAAGTCGATCGGCGAGACCGCGGCGACGAGGCCACCCTCACCGTCGTCGACGGTGCCGAACAGGAACGCGGCGATGCTGTCCTCGGAACCGGAGAGCAGGCCACCGCCCCAGACCATGTGGGCGAGCGGGAAGTACGCGCAGGTGACCCAGATCGCCACGAACGCCATCCAGGTGCCGAACTTGACGCGCTCGGCGAGCGCACCGCTGATCAGAGCGGTGGTGATGATCGCGAAGGTCACCTGGAATCCGATGTCGATGATCTGGGGGTAGTCACCGATACCGGGCAGGAACCCACCCTCGTCGTCGTAGATCGAGCCCTGCAGACCGAACTGTTCGAACGGGTTCGCGAAGATCCCGAGCACGCTCTCGGAGCCGTAGGACATCGACCAGCCCCACAGCACGTAGATGACGCCGATGAGGGCCATCGCCCCGAAGGACATCATCATCATGTTGAGCACGGACTTGGAGCGGGACATTCCGCCGTAGAAGAACGCCAGGCCCGGGGTCATCAGAAGCACGAGCGACGCCGCCATGAGCATCCATGCTGCGTCGCCGGTGTTCACCACTTCCTCCACTTGCAACCTCCCTGTAGGCCGCGCCGAGCGGCGCGTTGTCGAGGGAAAGCTTGCTGGGCCGATGTTTCCGTGGGGGCGCCGCACTGTTTCGTGGGCGTGAACGGACGAACGGGACGTGTTTCGTCCTTGTTTCGCACGGAGCCGAACGTATTTCACACGGCCGTGACAAGAGCGGACCGGCCGCTCCTCCGGGAGGGAGGAACAGCCGGTCCGGGACCGGTGCAGGGGCGGCTGGAGGAGGAACTCGGTCAGCCCAGCAGGGCGTCCACGAAGGCCTCCGGTTCGAACGGGGCGAGGTCGTCGGCGCCCTCGCCGAGCCCCACCAGCTTCACGGGCACACCGAGCTCGTGCTGCACCTGGAAGACGATGCCGCCCTTGGCGGTGCCGTCGAGCTTGGTGAGCACCACACCGGTGATGTCGACGACCTCGGCGAACACGCGTGCCTGCATCAGGCCGTTCTGACCGATGGTCGCGTCGAGCACGAGGAGCACCTCGTCGACGACGGCCTTCTTCTCGACGACGCGCTTGACCTTGCCGAGCTCGTCCATCAGACCGGTCTTGGTGTGGAGGCGGCCGGCGGTGTCGACCAGGACCGCGTCGACCCCGTTCTCGATGCCCTTCGACACCGAGTCGAACGCGACAGCCGCAGGGTCGGCGCCCTCCTTGCCGCGCACGACCTCCGCCCCGACCCGCTCGGCCCAGGTCTGCAACTGGTCGGCGGCCGCGGCACGGAAGGTGTCGGCGGCGCCGAGCAGCACGCGCCGCCCGTCGGCGACGAGGACGCGGGCGAGCTTGCCGGTCGTGGTGGTCTTGCCGGTGCCGTTGACACCGACGACGAGCAGGACGGCCGGGTGGTCGTCGTGCGGCAGCGCCCGGATGGAACGGTCGAGTTCGGGACGGAGTTCGTCGACGAGGACGCTGCGCAGCACGGCGCGGGCGTCGGCTTCGGTGCGCACGCTGTGCGCGGCCATCTCCTCCCGCAGCCGGTCGACGATCTTGGTGGTGGTGGCGGCGCCGAGGTCGGCGATGAGGAGGGTGTCCTCGATCTCCTCCCACGAGTCCTCGTCGAGGTCACCGCCTCCGAGGAGGCCGAGCAGGCTCTTGCCGACCGCGGACTGCGACCGCGCGAGACGCCCACGCAGGCGGGTGAGACGGCCCGCGGTGGGTTCGATCTCCTCGATCGGAGGGGCGGGCGGCACGGCCGCGGGACCGGCCGGCTCGGTGATCTCGGGGGCAGCTTCCGGTTCAGCGACCTCAGGGGCGGTCTCCGGCTCGGTGACGGTCTCGGGTGCCGGTGCGGCCTCCGGAACGACCTCGGGCTCGACGGGTTCGGGTTCCGCGACGGCCGGTTCGGGTGCGACCTCGGGCTCGACGGGTTCCGGCTCGGCGGGCTCGGGCTCGGCGGGCTCGGGCTCGGCAGGCTTCGGGGCCGGCTTCGGTTCCGCGGGCGCGGCCGGGGTGGCCGGCGGCGCCTCGGTGACCTCCTCCGGCAGCGGCACGGTGCGCGGCTTCGGCGCGGGCTCCGGTTCCGCCTTCGGCGTCGGCTTCGGTGTCGGCTTCGGGGCCGGCTTCGGCGGTGCCGCCGTACCCTGCGAGAAGCTGAACCCGCTCTGGGCCTTGTACCCGCCGGAACGATCCTTGGTCTCGGCGGTGCCGAGCTGCGGGGTCTCCTGGGATTTCGGCTGGGCCTTCAGTGACACCTGCCGCCGGCGGTACAGGGTCAGCCCGACCACGAGCGCGACGAGAACGACCGCCAGGGCGGCGGCGATGACTATCCAGGCTCCGGTACTCACGTACCCATACTGTCAGGCCTGGAGCTCCTCCTCCGGCTCGGGGACGGGTGTCGTCACGTCGCGTCCCCGCAGACGCTGCGAGATCACGCGAGTGATGCCGTCGCCGCGCATGCTCACGCCGTACAGTGCGTCGGCGATCTCCATCGTCGGCTTCTGGTGCGTGATGACGATGAGTTGGGACTTCTCCCGCAACTGCTCGAAGAGCCCGATCAGCCGGCGCAGGTTGGTGTCGTCGAGGGCGGCCTCGACCTCGTCCATCACGTAGAACGGCGACGGACGGGCCCGGAAGATCGCCACGAGCATCGCCACGGCGGTCAGCGACTTCTCGCCACCGGACAGCAGCGACAGGCGCTTGACCTTCTTGCCCGGCGGGCGCGCCTCGACCTCGACTCCGGTGGTGAGCATGTCGCCGGGATCGGTGAGGACCAGCCGGCCCTCGCCGCCGGGGAACAGTTTCGCGAACACCTGCTCGAACTCGCGCTCGACGTCGGCGTACGCCTCGGTGAACACCTGCAGGATGCGGGCGTCGACCTCCTCGACGACCGCGAGCAGATCCTTGCGGGCGCTCTTGACGTCCTCGAGCTGGGTGGCGAGGAAGTTGTAGCGCTCCTCGAGCGCCGCGAACTCCTCCAGCGCGAGCGGGTTGACCCGGCCGAGGGTCGCGAGGTCCTTCTCCGCGCGCTTGGCGCGGCGTTCCTGCGTCGCCCGGTCGTAGGGCATCGGCTGCGGCGCGACGACCTGTTCCCCGCGTTCCTTGGCCTGCTCGTACTCGGCCATCTCCAGCGGGGTGGGCGGCAACGGGACGTCAGGGCCGTACTCGGCGACGAGATCGTCCGGGGCGATGCCGTGCTGTTCGACGATGGCCTGCTCGAGCTGCTCGATCCGCAGGGCGGCCTGGGCGCGGGCGACCTCGTCGCGGTGCACCGCGTCGGTGAGCTGGTCGCGCTGCGCGGACAGTTCACGCACGAGTTCGCGGGCCCGTTCGAGCTGTTCGGCGCACTCGGCGCGACGGCGGTTCAGCTCGTCGCGGCGGGTGAGCGCGGTGGCGACCACCTCGTCGAGCTGCGCGGCCACACGCTGTCCGGCCTCGGCGACGGCGGCGGCCACCGCGGCGGCCTGGCGGCGGGCGATCCGGGCGCGTTCGGCGCGGGCGCGGGCCTCGCGTTCGGCCTGCGCGGCCCGGCGCAGCGAGTCGGCCTTGCCGCGGAGCGCCTCGGCGCGTTCCTCGGCGGTGCGGGCGGCGAGCCGGGCCTCGACCTCGACGGCCCGCACCTCGGCGAGCGCGGCCGCGGCCATCTCCCGCTCGGCCGCGGTGTGCTCGGTGGCCGAGCCCTCGCCGGTACCCGCGGAGTCGTCCTCGGCGTGGCGCAGCCGTTCCTCGAGTTCGAGGACCTTCTGGCGGGCGACATCGCGTTGCCTCTCGGCCTCGGACCGCTGCCGGGTCAGACGGTCGGCCTCCGCCTGGGCGGTGCGGGCGGCCTGGCCGAGCCGGCCGAGCTGCTCGTAGAGGGCGGAGATCGCCGCGTCGGACTCGTTGAGGGCGGCCAGGGTCTGTTCGACGTGCTCGGCGCGCTCGGCCTGCTCGGCGAGCGCACCGGCCAGCGCGGCGGCCAGTTCCTCGGAGCGGCGCACGGCCTGGTCGAGGGCGGCGCGGGAGGTGTCGATGGCGGCCTGGATCTCGAGGGTGCTCGGTGCGCGGTCGGACCCGCCGATCACCCAGCCGGCACCGGCGAGGTCGCCGCTGCGGGTCACCGCCCGCAGATCGGGACGTGCGGCGCAGATCTCCAGGGCGGTGGGCAGATCGTCGACGACGATCGTGTGGGCGAGCAGGCCGTCGAGGCCACCGCGCAGTTCGGCGGGGCAGTCCACGACCTCGCCGAGCCACCGCGCTCCTTCGGGGAGGCTTCCCCGGGCGGGGCCGCCCGCGGCACCGGCGATCACGAAGGCCACCCGGCCCTGGTCGGCCTGCGCGAGTTCGGTCACCGCGGAGGTCGCGGCGTCGGCGGTGCGGGCTTCGAGGGCGTCCGCGGCCGCCCCCAGTGCGGCGGCGACCGCGGCCTCGTATCCGGCGGAGATGCGGAGGCGGTCGGCGATGCGCCCGGTGAGGCCTTCACCGTGCTTCTCGAGCAGCCAGGCGGCGCCGTCGGTGCGTTCGAGACCCATGGACAGGGCCTCGATGCGGGCGGTGAGGGAGGCGACCTCCTTGCCCGCGGCGCGTTCGGCCTCCTGCAGTTCGGTCACCCGGGCGTCGGCGAGGCGCAGGGCCTCCAGGGCCCGTTCGTGCTGGGCGTCGGCCTCGACCTCGGCGGCGTCGAGATCGGGGATGCGGGCCTGCGCGGTCTCGTACTCCTCCCGGGCGGCGACACCGCGCAGCCGGGCCTCCTCGATGGCGACGGTCAGCCGCCCGATCTCGGCGTCGATGGAGTCGGCGCGGGTGCGCATCGTCTCCACCTGGCCGGTCAAGCGGGCCAGGCCCTCGCGCCGGTCGGCGACCGCGCGGACGGCGGCGAGGTGGGCGCGTTCGGCCTCCGCGGCGGCCTCCTCCTGGTCGGCGAGTTGCTCGCGCGCGGCCTCCAGTGCACCGTGGGCGATCTCGACGGCTTCGAGGAGTTCCGCCTCCTCGACCGCGATGCGGTCGGCGCGGGCCTCCATCTCGTCGGGATCCTGCCCGGACCGGTCCTCGGGTTCGGTGTGGAGGTGGCGGGCGCGTTCCTGCGCGACCCGCACGGTCGCGGACACCCGTTCGGCAAGGGCGGAGAGCCGGAACCAGCTCTGGGAGGACGCCTCGGCGGCGGGGGTCAGCTCGGCGAGGGCCTTCTCGAAGCGGGCGAGTTCGGCGTTGGCGTCGTCGAGGGTGGCGAGCACGTTGTCGAGGCGCTCGCGGATCACCTTCTCCTGCTCGTCGTGGCCGGACAGTTCGGCGCGGCGGGTCACGAGGTCGTCGGCGGCCAGGCGCAGGCGGGCGTCGCGCAGCTCGGCCTGGATCGTCTGGGCGCGCCGCGCGACCTCGGCCTGGCGTCCGAGCGGCTTGAGCTGGCGGCGCAGTTCGGCGGTGAGGTCGGTGAGGCGGGCGAGGTTGGCCTGCATCGAGTCGAGTTTCCGCAGCGCCTTCTCCTTGCGCTTGCGGTGCTTGAGGACGCCGGCGGCCTCCTCGATGAAGGCGCGGCGGTCCTCGGGGCGGGACTCGAGGATCGCGGCGAGGCGCCCCTGCCCGACGATGACGTGCATCTCCCGGCCGATACCGGAGTCCGACAGCAGTTCCTGCACGTCCATGAGGCGGCAGGGGCTGCCGTTGATCTCGTACTCGCCCGCGCCGTCGCGGAACATACGGCGGGTCACCGAGACCTCGGAGTACTCGATGGGCAGCGCCCCGTCGGAGTTGTCGATGGTGAGCGTGACCTCGGCGCGGCCGAGCGGGGGCCGGCCCGAGGTACCGGCGAAGATGACGTCCTGCATCTTGCCGCCGCGCAGGGCCTTGGCGCCCTGCTCCCCCATCACCCAGGTCAGGGCGTCGACGACGTTCGACTTGCCGGAGCCGTTGGGGCCGACGACGCAGGTGATGCCCGGTTCGAAACGCAGAGTCGTCGACGAGGCGAAGGACTTGAAGCCCTTCAGCGTCAGACTCTTGAGATACATGGGGAAAAACTCTACCGGCGGGCTCCGACCGGCTTCACGACGCCGGGTGGACCGCCCGGACCGTTCCGTCGAAACCGGTCGTGTACAGGGTGTTCGGGTCCCAGCCCGGTCCCGCGCCGAAGGCGAGGGAGGACATCAGCGGGATCCCCTCGGCGATGCGGCAGCTCTCGCCGGTCCGCGGGTCGACGCGCAGCACCGCACCGCCGAGGTTGAGCGCGATGTACAGCGCGCCGTCGGGTCCGATCGCGAGGTCGTCGGGCATCGACAGCAGACCCGGGCCGGGGAGGTCGATGCTGCGCACCGGTCCCTCGAGGTCGCGGGCATCGAGGACGTGTAGGCGGTTGACGGCCTCGAAGGTCGTGACGGTGTAGACGGTGTCGCCGGTCACCGCGATGCCGTTGACCGAGCCGAGGTCGGTGCGGATCACGCGGGGTCCGCTGCCGTCGGCGGGCACGTGGGTCAGGCCCACCTGCCCGATGTCGCGGGAGGCCAGCAGCGAACCGTCCGGGAGCAGGCCGAGACCGTTGGGCATCACCAGGCCGGTGGCCACGGTGCGGCGATCGCCGGTGTCGAGGTCGAGGACGTCGATCGTGCCGTCGGGGATCCCGGCGAGACCCGAGACGGTGGTGTTGCCGACGTTGAGGTAGACGGTGGAGCCGTCGACGACGATGCCGCCCGGTCCGGTCACCTCGGGCAGGACGGTGGTGACGGTGCCGTCGGGGGCGACACGGCGCAGCGCGCCCGGGCCGACGAAGGAGGTGTCGGAGACGAGCAGGCCGCCGCGGCCGTCGAAGGCGAGGTTCTCGAGCACTCCGAGGCCGGAGGTCACCGTGGTCACGGGCCGCAGCGCACAGGCATCGTCGGGATCGGCCGCCGCCGGGCCGGCCGTCCAGGGCGCCGTCGCCACCGCGGCGGCCGCCGCCAGGATCGTCACGCGCACACGCTTCGCCATGGTCTCCCCCACTCACCGAGTGCGCCCGGACCCCCGTCGGCCGCTGTTGCCTACGACCGCTGCAAGATAGCAGGCCGCGCGGCCGAACGGGCCGGGATCAGCGTTCGACGAAACCGGTGAGGCCGCCGCGCGCGGGGTCCCACGATTCGACGACCAGCCGTACCTCGCCCGGGGTGTCGCCGGAGCGCAACCAGGCCAGGAGTTGTTCGAGCGCGGGCCGCGGGCCCTCGGCGACGACCAGCACCCGCCCGTCGGGGTGGTTGGTGGCGTGTCCGACGAGTCCGAGTTCGAGGGCGCGGGCCCGGGTGAACCAGCGGAAACCCACGCCCTGGACCCGGCCGTGCACCCACGCGGTGAGCCGTTCGGTGTCCGGGTTCGTGGTCATGGCCTCAGGACTCGGGGGTGATGGTGAGCGAGACCTTGGTGCCGGCCTTGAGGGTGCGGCCCACGGTGCACACCTTGTCGATGGAACGTTCGACGAGGGCGAGCAGGCGGGCCTGGGCCTCGGTGTCGAGTTCGGACAGGTCGAGGACCAGTTCCTCCTCGAGGTGCGGGTACACCTCGTTCTCGCGGTCGGCGGCACCGGAGACGCGGATGGTGGCGTCGTAGTCGTCGCCGAGGCGGCGGGACAGCGGGAAGTCCGAGGACATGCCCGAGCACGCGGCCAGCGCGATCTTCAGCAGCTCACCGGGTGTGAAGACGCCCTCGACGTTCTCGGATCCGATGAGCACCTCGGCGCCCCGGGAGCTGCGGCCGGTGTAGCGGCGGGTTCCGGTGCGTTCGACCCACAGTTCGGTCGGGGGAAGATCGGGAGTCTGGTCAGCCATGGGGGAAATCCTGCCATGTCTCCCCCACGGCGATGTCGCGCAGGAGGGTGAGCAGGTTGTCGAGGGCCGCCGAC
>k87-1453451_pt1 | contig 12311 bp, 11 predicted proteins | sample MGYA00084031_6733416 | MGnify analysis MGYA00084031
ATAAGATCCGTCATACGGAATGGCGCCAACTCCAGCCGCCCCGAGGGCGGATGCCCAAGCAGATGAGCACCAAAGACCGGATGCGGCCCTAACTGCGCACCTTCCGGGGGCGCCAACGCTACAAACTGCGGCAGTGCTCGGTGGAGCCGGTCATTGGGGGCACCTCAAAGAGGCCATGGGACTCCGGCAGCTGCTGCTTCGCGGGCTCTCGAAGGCTCGCTTCGAGTGGCTCTTCACCTGTGCAGCCTTCAACCTCCTGAAGCTTTGGCGCCACTGGAAGCAAGCGATGGGCGGCCGAGGGGAGGCCATGGCGACCTGCTGAAGCGAGGGGGGCTTCTCCCCTCCGAGATGAGGCCCACACTTCGGCTTATCAAGGAGCAACAGCCGCGAGGGGCCCCGACATCAACGACGATTACTAACACGGGCTGCTAGCGGCGGATCCATACGACAAATGTCCTGAGCTGAACGGCGAGTTGGCCCACCGTTGCGACTTGGTAGGGATCTTCCCGACCGTGGCTGCGGCGCTGCGCCTGTTGGGAGCACTTCTCGAGGAGCAGCAGGACGAATGGCTAGTGTCCCGGCGACACTTCAGCCTGAAATCGATGGCCAAGCTTCAACCGCCCGCCAACGGGGGGTGAAGCCGCAGCAATAGCTCGTAAATCGAACGATCGGAAGGGGAGCCGATTGTTACAACCAGTTGCAGGGACGCGACCCCCCGGAAACACGATCCCGCCGCAGGTAGCCTCGTAGCCGCAGCACGCGTTGCCGGGCCACACCGGGTCGCTCCCGCAGTGTCTGACCGAGTGCTGACTCCCGATCCCAATCCCCCGCCTTGAGAGACAGATCTGGAAGGCGGATAGGAGGGAGATGACTTCTTCCCCGTCCTATACTGCTAACGGCCGTTGCAGGCTCTTGTCGTGTCAATTGATTGCGATTGGCCCCCCGGTCGAAGCATAGACGATCCCTCCCCCTTTGTGGCGGGGCCCTTGTTTGTCTTCGGAGAACGAGAAAAGACGGTCGTGTCGGATTTTGTCGATAACTTCTGCCTCCCATGGGAAGGAATGCTTGTATCGGCAGCGAAATCCAATTTGCCGAGACAGGGGTAGTGGCCGGTAGTGGCCATCAGGATTTTCCTGGTGCGATTATCTGGTCGCCAATTTGAACCTGATCTATGTGTCCATGGCCCGATGTGGAGCATTGCAACCCTATTAGACAATGGTGCCAATTGAGTTTGAAATGGAACGAAGCCATTTCGATCGGGGGGCCATGGGTTGTAGACCCATGGGAAAGGCTACCGGACGAAGTGGCTTCACTCTAAGGTTCTCCGAGTGCATTCCCAAGGTCACCCAGTATCCTCGATCCAGGGAGAATGAGGAATTGGATCGCGGAGGCGGGCCGGGTTTAGGCTTAGACCCGCTGCCCTTACCTTAGCGGTGGGCATACTTGGATCGCTTGAGAAGAAAAAGAAGAGTGTTTGCCGTTTCTCGAAAGAATTATGACATGAAAGGGGGTGAAGCGAAATGCGTACACTAAGAACTGCGGAAGAAAGGCATTTCAGCATCGAAGCAGCCGTCGCTCCTGGAGGTTGGTGTTGCAGCTGCTGCTGCTGGTGTTGGGCGACTATCCATATCGGCTCCTGACCATAGCATGTTGCTGCTTTGGTCAGTCAGCCTACTGGTGCCGGAGGTTTAGTGGGCGTACGCCCCTAAACCTCCGGCATTCAGAGGCAAGCTACGGAGGTACATATGAGGCAGAACTGCGCTAGACCGGACCGTCAACTGGTAGCGTCGATGAGAAACGCAGTGAAGCGCTATGGTCCACGCACGGTAGTGAATGACGTCAGTATTGACGTGTTCGCCGGTGAGACGACGATTTTGGTTGGGCCCAACGGCTCAGGGAAGACGACCACCATGGAAATGATGGTGGGGCTGAGACGGTTCACTAGTGGGTCTGCGGAGATCTGCGGTATACGAGTTAAGCCGAACGGGGCTCACCGGCTGTACACCGGAGTGCAGCTACAACACGCAGGCTTCCCCTCCCATATTAGAGTCAACGAAGTGCTCAAGGCAGTAGCCTCTCTGTACAGCCACCCCGCTGATATCCACTACCTGGCAGAAGTCTTAGGCCTGGCTGAACATTGGAACACGTACGTAGATAACCTGTCAGGCGGGCAACGTCGTCGACTTGACATCGCGGTTGCCTGCATTGGCCGACCGAAGTTTCTGGTGCTCGATGAGCCTACAAGTGGGATTGATCCGGAAGGGCGTGCGGAGGTATGGCGATTTCTGCGACAGCTTGCCCGCCAAGGGACTGCTGTGTTGGCATCTACGCATGATCTTGGTGAAGCCGAAGCCTTTGCCGATCAGGTTATTCTCATGGCGAACGGGAAGGTGATTCTACGCGGTACACCGCAAGATCTGTTGAGCTCTATGGGCGGCGATTGGCGTTTGCGCATCCATGACGCGCCCGACTTTGTCTACGACATGATGCTTAAGGAGGGATTGAAAGTCGCGCGGGTCGGTGCGACTGCGCTGGTACTAGGCAATCGGGAGACTCTAGAATCGTTGCGCACCAGACTTGAGTCTGACTTGCAGGGCAAAGGGATTAGCAATGTGGAAATCTTGTCTGGACGCATACGTCTCGAGGATGTATTTTTCATTGCAAAGGAAGGAGAACACAGCTAATGACTTCGCCAACGCCAATGGAACGAAGCTGCACAACTCATCAACGTCCGGGCTCCCTTTGGCGAATGCTCCTTGTGTGGAGCCTACAAGAGACGCGGTTATTATTTCGCGAGCCGGTCGCTGTGTTTTTCAGTTTAGCGTTCCCGGTCATAATTTACGTATTCTTAGGTATTCCATATGGTGATGAACTAATCCGTGAAGGAGTCCGCTTCATTGACATTATGTTTCCCGCATTGGGCGGCACCGTAGCGGCCAATCTCTTGCTCATGGGGTTGCCCATTTATGTGGCCCAATTGCGTACCCGCGAGGTCGACAAGCGATACAAGGTCATTCCCTTACCTGGTGCCATTCTTGCTCTTTCCGTTGTGTTTGCTATGCTGATCCTCGTAGTTGCAGCGGACATAATTATCATTGTGACGGTGGGAATTAGTCACGGTATACGGTCGGAAGCTGGCCGTCTGCCGTTCATTCTTCTCAACCTTGGCTTCATTGGCATGCTTGCGCCGATTGGTTTCTTTCTTGGCACGCTGCCATTATCTCCTAGGACGATTCAGGCTCTCACCGCGGCGGTGTTCTTCGTCCTCTTTTTCGGGTCGGGTGCGGCTGTACCTATTGAAGGGCTGCCACAATGGCTCCAACAAGTGCTTGAATGGAATCCCGTCAAAATTTGGTTTGATCAGATGATTAATGCCTATACCAGCGAACCAATCCCCGAAAATGCCGCACTCAAAGTCGGTGTTACACTTATTATTTCGGTCTTGGCCCTCATAGGCGGGTTAAGGAATTGGAGGCGAGTCCTATGAATGCCGGGCGTGTGGGTCACCCTGTTGCGCCGAATGCTAGCGTAAGCGCTATTCATTATAACTTAGATATTCCGTGGCTTAACTTGAAGACGCGCCATGACGAGTATAGGGCCATCCAAGAGATGTTGGAGCGGTATACGCCATTTGGTGAGATTCGCACGATCTTGACGTTGTTAAGACCGGGCCTTGGTGTTGATGGGTACCAGGGTTCAGCATCATCCATGTCCCTGGACCATGTATTCCGTCGAGTGATAGGCCTACCAGCATTGAAACTCGGTCTGGACCGCGATATCTACGGAGGCGGGAAGGGCCTGTCACTGAACGATGCCATACTCTCTTCCTTAGGAGAGGCGATCGAACGAATGCTTGGTGCGTTTTCGGCAATCGACATCAAGGCAAGGGACCACGAATGGTTTGGGACATCGCGGGAGCTGTCGCGCCTGAAACGCAAGCACGTTACGCCGCAGGAGTTTAGGATTTTTGCGCCGGAACAATTGAGGGAGGATGGATTTCTCTTCGAAGAGTGGACGGCTGATTCCCGTCTAAAGTGGATTCGAGGAGAGAATGTCTTAACGGGGGAGTCGTGGTGGGTCCCCGCTCAGCTCGTCCATCTGTTTCATTTCTACCAGCGCGATGAAGCGCGAATTGGCGTGTCAAGCTCGGGCGGTCTGGCAGCGCACGTAAACCGACAACGTGCAATCGCTCATGGAATTTTGGAACTTATAGAACGGGATGCGGTGAATCTGTCGTGGTATTCCAGGGTATTACCCCAGCGTATTGAGATGGATGTAACGCCGTGCGACCCTCAAGTTAAGAAATGGCTGGATAGCGCATGGCGAGCGGGTATTGATGTGGTGTTTTATTCACATACAACGGATGTGCCTGATGTCTATATTGTTACGGCGATTGCCATAGAACCCGACCTCGAGCAGAACTGCTACGTGGCGGGCGGGGGCGCGGGATTTACCGTGGAAAGTGCTATACGCGCGGCCATGGCGGAGCTGGTGCAAGCCGAACGTATGGTTCGCATAAGCGAACTAGCGCCAAATTGGCAAATTGTGATGGGACTGGAACGGATGTTCGGCATAGAACCCGATGCGACGGAGGCAGACTTTCAAAACTTTATTCAAGTTGTATCTTATTACGGGTATCCAGAAAATCAAAAGATACTGGATTGGTATTTGAGATCTCCCGATCAACCGGTCATTAAGCTGAGCGAGCTGAAGCAGCGTGAACGCGTGCCAGGAGCAAGAGATGCTTATTCCGCTGTGCTGGATGTGTGTAAAAGAGCAGGACTGACACCTATTGTGTTTGACTTCACCCCTGATCATTTCCAGTATGTGAGCTTACAGAAAGTGTTTATTCCGGAGCTCGTGCCGGCCTTCCCGCCCAACGTGAAGATGCTTGGACATGAAAGGTACTATACGTTTCCCATGAGGCTGGGGGTGCTAGATCGGCGGCTCGAGTATGAGGAATTAACAAAGGACCCACTGCCTTACCCATAATTAAGCGGGAGCCTGGAAGGAGGAGATCCAATGTCTTGGACGCGAGTCTTTCGCCCTTTGCATTGGGCGGTAGCGTGTCTATTGGGTAGTCTAGCGATTGTAGGCCTGTCCGGGTACGCGCAATTCGTGGCACCCATACCGGGTGTGCCGGTGTTCACTAGCGCTGCGGCCTATATCCTAATTGCTGGATTTTGGGGCTCAAGCCTTGTGTTCATTCTTCGAAGGACGGGTTACGGTTTACTCTCAGGGCTATTTTATGGTGTCTATACCTCGTACATTGCCATGACGGCAATTGCGAGGTTGAAATACCTGGGGTGGGCTGTGTGCCTATTGGTAACAGGAGCTGGGATAATTATCAGTATCTTGCGTGTGTGGTTTACGCCAGAAGCACGGCTCACTTACTTTCGACAACAGAACTAATGTCGGCTCGGTGAGCCGGGGTGCGTAATGGGGGTAGAAACGACATGGATGCATTTAATGAGGAAACGCGGTTTATAATTAACCCGTCATTACGCGTTATCCGAGGCTCCGATAATGAGATTATTGTTCGCCACGGAAGCCGGGGTAGATCCTCCCAAAGGATCGTGGATGAACGGGAACGGGGCGTCTTAGCGGATTTCGTTACTGCATTCGCTGCCGGAGCAGCGTATAAGGATGTCGTACAGCAATTTTCAGGCCAGGAAGTGGAAGATATATTTCAGGGTCTGATAGACCAGGGCGTGCTTATTGAGTGTGACAAGAGCCACTATGCCTTTTTGGTCGCTGGTCTCGGGACGAAGTTGCCTGAGCCGAGGGTGAAACACCTTCGTGTAATAGGTAGCGGCGCGCTTGCGGACGCATTTCTGAAGATGATGGAGGACACGCTGAGAGATACAATTATGATCACGCGCTCGGAAAACGTAACAATGGATGATGAGCCCCACATGATCGTTTGCGTCAGTGATAGTCCGAATCTGCCACTCTTTTATGATGTGAACGAGCTGGCTCTATCCTACGGCATTCGGTGGCACGCCGCATATGTTGACGGCCCGGAAGTGATTGTTGGACCGTTGTATGTACCTGGTATGACCGGGTGTTTTCATGACTTCGACGTTATTGACGAAGCCGGTCGGTCTATGCGAATAGATTACCTCTACGGAAGGATGGGTACGCCAGTCAACGGTGACGGCAAGCTGCCATTGTTTGTGGCAAACATGGGGGCTTCTTATCTGACTGCGTCTGTTCTCCAGGATCTGTTTGGCGTGGGAAGTTTTCTAGAGGGCTACTTCCTGAGGATTGATCTCGATCGAATGGAGATTATTCGGCAAAAGCTTTCGAGGCTTGCGCGCTGTCCGGCATGCATGGGTTCGCGACCAGACATTCGGCATCCCTTTCTATAGTGGGGTGATGTGGGTGCGAGCACGAGAGGCTGTACCGAAAGAACAGTTGTTGCGGATGATTGAGCAAACGTTAATTCCCTCTCCAGGAGTAATTGAGTTGAACCCAGATACTATCCACATGGCAGTTGCGCGGTTGGGTAACGTCATGGGGACGGTCTGGGAACGATATCAGGTTGATTCAATGCTAACCGAGGCGGAGTATAATCGGTTGCCTTCTGAAGACGAGAGCGATCTAATCAGGCAATACTTCTTTAGGAGTACACTCGAGGGATACGAGAGGCTCCTGGGACAACGGTCTCGTTGGGTTCGCCAATGGGAAGATTGCGATGCGCTGAGGAACGTCCTATCCGTGGCATGGAGCGACCCGGTTTGTGTTGAATCTATGTTTAATGTCGATGTGCTTGTAGTGCGGAACGCGGCGTTATGGAGGCAAGTGCCCGGGCGTGACGGGTTGATATTCGAACAGAAGCTGGGCGCAAAAGAGCTTGAGCATTTGTCCAAGGCAACAGCTGGGCAGGTTGGAACAGCGGATTTGGAATGGATAGTGTTTGTCGTTGGTGCGTTTGCACGGTCATCATTCATCTACGGAAACCTTACGTATCGTGCTGTGGCGCTAAGCGCCGGATGCGTAACCGGGGCTCTCATGAGAGCGGCATTGAGTTGTGGCATGAACGCAATGGTCATAGACCGCTTTATAGATTTCCATGTGAACAGTGCGCTTGCTAACGATGGAGTTGATAGGGGCGCCGTTGTACTTGTTCGTGTAGTGCCGGGGACAGCTTCCGCCGATTCGGAGGCGCGGGGGGACAAGAAAGCCTATGGGTCAGGTGTTGCATGACAAGGACGCGAAGCCGATTGACGAGAAGGTGGTTGAAGCGGTTAGAGGGTTAACGGGTGACGCAGCCAGAGCGCTTGAAGAAATTGTGAACGCAATTGAGGATGCGAAAGCGGCTGGTGTAAAGGACCCGAATCTAAGACAGATCATTCACCAGGTATTTATGAGATCGGTGCGAGAGTATTTTACTATGCGAATGCGGAGTACGAAGCTGCCGCCGTCTCTATTGGAATACTATCGGGCATCATCTCATCCGGAAAGGATTGCATTGTCGAGTGAATTCCCGAGTAGACAGATGTTACTGGACGAGGCGTTAAGACAGCGTCGATCCATTAGGGACTACGCTAAGGAGCCAATGCCATTGGAGCAGTTGGCGGAGATTCTGCGGGCGGCGTTGGGTAAGACAGGTGAGGAAGATGGATATGGGGTGCGGGATCTGCCGCTCTTTCCCTATCCTTCTATTGGTGGTTTGTCCGCGATCGAAGTCGGTGTGGTGGCGCAAAGGGTCCAAGGGCTTGAACCAGGATATTACATTTACGACCAAGTTGGTTTCAATCTGGTGCCGAAGATTAGGGGCGACCTTAGGCTTGCAATGCAGGATGTGACATTCGAATCCGAGTGGTTGCTTTTCGCACCGGTCATAATAGTGCTGGTGCATCGAGCTTGGAAATTTGAATGGAAATATCATACCCGCGGGTATCGGCTCTCCCACATTGATATGGGGGCGGCCCTTCAGAATTTATATCTGTCTGCTTGGGCATCGGGGATCGGAGTGTGTGCTGTGGCTGGATTTTTGGATGAGCCTATCAATCGGTTGTTGGGGTATGACGGTCGAGATAGCTACGTTTCACTGATTGTTGGCATGGGAGCACCTGCGAGGCCGCTAGGGGACACGCCCTCCGGTTAAGTCAGCGAAAACGGAAGTTGGATCGGTGACCACGGATTGGCGGAGCTGTGGGCCAATGCGCAGCGTTGGGATGTCCCCTCTGATGGTGCTGGGGGTCGGACACGAGGGCGTCTCACTACCGGCGTATCCGCCATACGACGACGGGGACACGGAGGTCGGGAGAGACGTCGTTGGGCAAGGTCTCGTGGTACTGCCCTCACGGTTGTGGCCCCTCGGGCGATGACCAGCAGCGTTCGGGTAGGCAATCCGCGGGTTGAAACCGGTATGGCCTGACGCTCCTCGCCCCAGAGGCGGGGTAAGGGGCCTGTGAAGACGATAACGATACCGTCCAGGGTTCGAAACAAATCGGCGTCCGGGTCGAGCTGTACAGGGTTTCGAGCTGTCGGGGGGATGAGGTCCGAGCTTGCGGCCAACAACTTCAAGCTAGTCGATTAGGAGGCGCATGCGACGGCGCTAGAGGGCTAGGGAGGCGGAAACAACGGGCTGTTGGCCGTTGCAGGCGCGCTTGGGCAGCTCGGCCGTGTCGCCGGCGGGTTAGCAGTACTTCCGGAACAGAGTCTCGATCCGTTGGTTGCGGGCTGCGGCCAAATAGGTTGGGGGATAGACAGGGGGCGGGAGGTGCCAAAGAAGGCCCAGGGCGATGGGGTAGCCGAGATCGCTCCAGGGCGGCCGGCGGGTACTAAGCGCCTAGCCAGGCGGTGAGTTGGCTCGCCAGCCTCGTGTGTACCTGGTCCAGAGCCTGGTGGTCGCGACGTTGGGTTAGCAGGGTAGATATGAAAGTCCTCGGCAGGAAGAGGGCCCCAAAATCAGATCCTGTCCGGCGCTCCCGTGTGGACCAGCGTAGGGTCCGGCTCTACCCTCGGGATTCCAGCTAGCAGTGGCCCGGACCAAGGCCGGCAGCATCATTTCAGCCCCGGAAGTAGGACAGCGCCGGTCCTCGGAAGCCAACCACATGTCGGGGGTTGCTTGCTCTAGTTGACTCCGTCGCGCAGCATGACCAGAACATCCTGTCTTTTGACCGGCACCGCCCCCCTGGCGCTCTTGTGGAGCCAGTGCTTACCTATACGATGGCCTAAGAAACGGATTCCCCGGCTGCCAGAGGGGGCAGTCGCACAGAAGCTGTCCCATGGCACGCCTCCCGCCTCGACGAACCTTGGTTGTGGTGGGCGACCACTCTTACCTGACTTTAGCCCACGAGGAGGCGAAAATATTGGAGTTGGCTTGGCCTGCCGCCGCTCAGGTGTTGATCATTGTCATCTTGACCGGCCTCATAACCGGCTTAACACCGTCACTTCGCTCGTATATGGCCATAATCATGCCACTGGCGTTGGGAATTGCCGCCATAGCTGCCGGAACCGCCACATTGGTGCGCATGCATCCTGACTCGACTCAGGTGTTACGATTACTCCTTTCCATTGAAGCAATGACCGCTCCAATTTGGCATGTTACGTGCCTGGCTCTTGGTCTCGTTGCTGCTACGTCAATGTTTTTCCTTGAAGCCGGATTGAACAGCCTGTGGATCCGAATGCAAAGAAGATTCTCAAACAACATGCACACGCTGTCTTTTTTCGGTGCTCCGATGCCTGGAAGAGTGGAGTCTATGCGGCAGGTTGCTCAGGTAGCGAGCCAACCCATTCTGTTTGCCGCGTTATCTGTATTCTCTGCAGCAGCTGAAGAGTTCTTTTACCGCGGCGTTTTGTTGCTCGCCACTATGGAGTTTGAGGACAAAGTTGTATATCCGCTCTTACTTCAGGCAATTTGGTACGGACTCAATCATGTTGCTTTTGGTGTTCCAGCAGTGATCGGAAAGACAATCCTTGGCATATCACTGGGTGCCGTGGCTCTTGCTGGAGGATTACTGCCTGCTCTTGTTGGTCATGTCTTTTATCAGTATTTGGTCTACCGGCAGTTTACTACCAGACCGCGAGGGGGGCGATTCAGGAAGAAACAAATAGGGGAGGAGCAACCATGACGTATCTGGACCGCTCGAGTCATGATTCTCAACACTCAGCTCATAACCTCAAGCGTCAATACTGCATATCAGGACTAGTTGACGCAGGTTGCAGGATAGCAGGATATAGAGAATCACTCTTGCAAGATATCAGTCTTGCTCCCCGGCAAATTGCAATGCTCTTGTCCAGTTTTGGAGTTGTAGCTGTTCGTGATCAGGGTAGTGGGGTTGATGCGCTATATAGATTCCGCAATGCAGCCGGCTCTTCTATTCTAGTGATTGGTGGGGGTCCAGTCTTAGTCGAAGGCAAACCACAGATGGAAGGCGATCGACCAATTAGTAGCGAAGAGGATATCCGCAGGTCCTTAGATGCACTCTATGCTGAACAAATCGAATGGATATCGGTGCTTCCTGAAAGCATCGAGTTTCTGGAGGCTGTTAGCAGGCTTGCCGGAGAGCGGGGTATGAAGATTAGTGCACGTGGAAAGGTAGCAGTAGAGGGCGCCTTGAAAGGACTAGTCAATCTTATCGAAGGAATCGCCTCATTAAGTGAGGCGAGTGAGAGGCGTGATCCACATGTCATCGTTGAATCTTTTCGTGAAGTGGAGACGTCAAGGTTATGTGCCAGGTTGAAAAGTCTGGCTGATCGTGGCGTCGCTATGACCACCGAGTTGATTGCATTGCGACGGGCAGTGTTCGTGAAAGAGTCACTGTCGGCGCCATACTTGGAGGAATTGGAGCCGATTATGCCTCATTCACGGTATTTACGTCAAATGCGTCAAGCGGGCGGATATCTAATAGGAAAGCGTGCGCTAGAAAAATATGCTGGGCTGAAAGAGCCGACGGGAGCCAACAAGCAGCGGATTGCGGAAGGCTGGAGCCGGCTTATGGAGGTTGCAGCTTGTGCTGATGACTTAGGAGTGACGCTTTTCCCATCAACCCGATCGCCACAACTGGCTGTTGTGCCTGGATATTCATTGTTGGAGGAAATGGCTCTACTTGTTCACGCTGGGTTATCAGCGGTGAAAGTTCTATCCAACGCAAGCGATAGAGCGAAAAAGTTCTTTGCGATTCGTGACGACAACTTGAGGCGTGTGACGTTACAAGCGTCCAAAGTGCCGAGTACACCCGAGGACATCCTGAGTCTGAGTTTGGCTTAAGTTATAGGGTGGACATTGTTGGAGTGGGTATGCGTCCAGGGCTCGACGGACACGACGATCCCGCTCGAGGGCCTCGGACTGCTGCACGGTACGTGCTCTCGGGGCGCTGAGAATCAGCAACAGGTACTCGGCGGTGTCCTGGCGGGACCATCGAAAGTGCCGCGTGAGAACGTAGAACAACTCGTGGAGAGTACGGGATGCGCGAAGCGATGCTCGGCGGAAGGTCATCGCCGCGCTCGGAGCGGGCACCATCGAAGGATGGGGGGATTCTGGCGTTAGGAGGCCGGGCGGCCACACCCGAGCAACCGTCGGAGCGACACTCCGGGCCACGCGTTCCCGCCCAGCAGGTCCGGGTGAAGCTGCGCGTGGCCGCTTCGGGTCGCAGTCGGCAGAGGTGGATGGACCACAATGGTAGACATTGTGCTCGCGGCCTCTGGTGTCACTTTGTTGGGGCTCGCTGTGTGGGGATATTGGCTGGATCACACTCGGGGACGCGAACCGTTCCTGTGGCTGCACGCCCTGAACTTGGCCTTGGGCATGGCGACCCTTGCGTGGGCGGCTTGCGACTACCTCCGGTGAGGTCGCCGGTGGGGGGTGGAATGCCTGCGTGCCGCGCTCACCGAGGCAGGGGGGAAAGCATAGGCCCGCATGGAAGGAGCCCTCAGCCCGAACTGTTCCAGGGCGGCCGACCCCCCTGCCCGGAGGTGGCTACGATGCCGGAGGTCTCTCTGCCTGAGCCGTTCGGCATTCAGTTCGAGGACGGGATCGGATCCGGGGCGCGGAGAGGAATCAGGCGCTCAGCTCCGACCATGCGCGTACCCGGACATGACACAAGGTAGCAGGGCGCCGGAAGGACGCCGTGCGGGTACGGAGCCGTGCGGCGTTCTTGTTGTTTAGCATGCTGATCCCGATTCCCCGTGAGGAAGAGGTGATTCTGTCGGGCAACTGGTCCTGAGGGGTTACCACTGGGTTACTCTTTCCCCAGTGCCCACGTCTCATCGTTAGTGTCCCAGGTGGTGTGCGCATGATTGAGGTCAAGCCCCGCAGCGCAGGAATCGGCGCATTCAAGAGATAAGCCTGTGCCGAT
>k87-1951079_pt1 | contig 12301 bp, 16 predicted proteins | sample MGYA00084031_6733416 | MGnify analysis MGYA00084031
CCATATTATAATAATGTTGTCTAATGTTTGGGCAGCCCAAAATGACGGGCTGCTCTTTTTGTTTATGCACCTTTTTCACACAATCTATCCCAAAGCTTTTTGTAAAACTCATACTTATCGCTCTTTTTTAATTTTCGGACGGTCTGAGATATGGTCTTTGGTGACCTATTCAGAGCCATGCCCAAACGGGACGGCCCGTCATACTCATAGAACTTGCATATGTACGCAAGCTCTGTTGTGGTATAATCGTCAGTTCGATATCTTCCCATTTCGCTTTTCTCCTTTCTCTATCGCAAATTGCCCCAGACAAGCCCACGAGCAAAAATGCCACTCATCGGGGTCTCCTATTTGCTTTAATTCAGAGTAGACCGTAATGTTTGCATCAGGACCAATAGTGTTTTTGCATTGATCGCAGATAACAGCTCTCATATTTCTCACTCCTTCTTCATTCTCCGACCACACCCACAAACAACAACGGCCGGGATATATATTTCGATTGCTCTTTTGCATTTAGCGCATGAATAAACTACACCTTTGTTTCTTTTACGCGTTATTGTCTTTGTTTTGGGCCTAGCAATGACTTTCATGCTCCTCGACTCCTAGGAATTGCTGATATTCTTGCTTTTACTGCTTGCATCAGATCATTTTGGGTCAGTGCCTTCCTTGCCAGAGCCTTCATCACATTCTCGTCAATCGTTCCCTCTGTGACCAGATGGTGGATGATCACATTTTCCTTTTGTCCTTGTCGATATAATCGGGCGTTTGCTTGCTCGTAAAGCTCAAGGCTGTGCGGAAGCCCAAACCAAACGATGGTATTACCTCCGGCTTGCAAGTTTAGACCGTGTCCGGCGCTGGCCGGGTGAGCCAGTAAGACTGGAATCCGGCCAGCATTCCAATCAGAGATGTCCTTGGAAGATTCCAGCGTCCTCACGGAAAAACGTTTTTGGATCCGGTGTAGATCATGTTGATAGGTGTAAAACACCAGAATGGGCTTCCCATTAGCTGCTTCGATGATATCCCCCAAGGCTTCCAACTTGGCTTTATGGATTTCCCGGACGTTGTGGTTTTCGTCATAGACCGCCCCGTTTGCCAGTTGCAACAACTTGCCGGCCAAAACCGCCGCTGTATTTGCCACCACATCCCCATCGGAAAACGGTAAAAGGAGATCCCGTTCCAATTGCTTATACCTAGCCCGTGCCGCTGGCGGTAGCGTAACAGTTACGGTTCGGTCTATCCGTTGCGGCATATCCAGCCAGTCTTCCGCCTTCATGCTGATGCAAATGTCCGATATTTTCTCGTAAATCACCTCCTCTGAAATCGGGATCCACTCATACACGATGTGGCCCCTCCGCTTACCCGGTACGAAATACCGGTTCCTGTAGCTAGTAATGGTCGGGCCTAAACGCTCCCCCTGATCCAGCAGATAGATTTGTGACCACAAGTCAATCAGCCCGTTCGGAGCTGGGGTCCCGGTCAGCCCGACGATCCGATTAATTAGCGGCAGCACTTTTCGCAGCGCCCGGAATCGCCGGGAGGATGGGGACTTAAAGGAGCTCAGCTCGTCGATGACCACCATGTCAAACGGCCAGGACCGACCATAATGATCCACTATCCACTCTACATTTTCACGGTTGATCACATAAACGTCCGCTGGCGTATTCAAGGCCTCAACCCGTTTCTTTTTCGATCCCAATACCTTGGATATTCTTAGGTGTCGTGTGTGGTCCCACTTCTCAGCCTCTGCGGTCCACACGGTATCCGCCACACGCAGGGGCGCGATGACTAGCACCCGTTCAATTTCAAAGCTGTTGTGTAGCAGCTCGGTAATCGCGGTCAATGTAATAACACTCTTTCCAAGCCCCATCTCTAAGAACAACCCGGCAGAAGGATGGTCGAGAATATGTTGAATCGCGCGCTTCTGGTATGGATAGGGTGTAAATTTCATGCCAGCCACTCCTCGATAAAGTCGTCTACCCCGTCAACCGAATTAATCACTGCCACATGAAACCCCATGGCCCGGAGTTCATCAATCCGTTTCCATTGAAGAGGTCTCACTCTTCCTCCAGGCGCTTTCAGTTCAACAAATGCCACATGGCCGCCGGGCATTAATACAATCCGGTCCGGCGCGCCTGCCCAGCCCGGGGGCGTAAACTTCAACGCCAAACCTCCACGTTTCTCCACTTCACGTTTAAGCCGCTGTTCGATTTGTTTTTCTCCCATCTCAGCCTCCCGATGACACTGTGAACAATGTACGTGTTCAAAAACATCTCTCCCCTAATAGAGCGTATAGAGGGTATTTGAGAGGCCATTTTACCCCTCTAACCTCTCTAATCTCCCTACCACCCCATAACTTTATTTAACCGTTCACATTGTATACACTGTTCACTTAATAAAAGAGAATATAGATAATATAAGGGTTTAGGGGTGTGAACAGTTTTAAAATCGAGTGTGAACAGTGTGAACGATGGAAAATTTTAGGTGTGAACAGTTCCGGAAAACTGTTCACGGCAACTGTTCACGGATAAAGGCTCTTTGAGTTCCATAGTGTTTGAACCGCAGCCTACCCCATCGTTTCCAGCCCGGAGTATTAGCGATGATCGCCCCGATTTCTCTTGAGGCTCTCAAATCCAGCCTTGCCGGGTCGTTTCCCAGCAGCTCCGTCCAGATTTCCATGACACAGACTTTTGTCCGGGGCTGACCATTCATTGGCGCACCCTCAATCCCTTCGAGGTATGCCCGCCGGCTGGCAATATCCCGCTCTTCCCAATCTTCCGGCAGTGGCAGGTCGAGAAAATCTTGGATGAGTCCAGTCAGGGAGTTTTCCTCTGTGTGCTCGTGTTGCATCTCCTTCACCCAAGCGATGGTATCCGCGTCTTCTTCCGGATCCAAGTAAGTGGGATATCCTTCCCGGTAGTACGTGACCGCCTCCGCCCAAATTTGATCAACCTCGTCATCTGTTAGCTCCGCCAACGACCGCGCCGGCTCATTGACACATTGGAAAGGCCAAAAGCGCCGGTTACCGGTTTTATCAACCAAGAACTCAAAAGTGTTGGTGGATCCGATAAAAATACATTGCCTTGGATACTCCTCCACCATTCGGGAGTAAGGCGGCCGATAGCGGTCATATTGTTTCGAGAGAAATTTTTTCACCATTTCCACATCTGCCGCCCTTTTAATGGCTGACATCTCGGCCATTTCCACCAACCACACGCCCTGCAGGGATTCATAGGCGTCCTTGCCATTCAGATTGTCCAGAGAATCCGTAAACCACCCTTTGGATAATTTGTGGATAATCCGGCTCTTCCCAATACCCTGCGGTCCGACAAGTGTAATCATCTCATCGAATTTAGCGCCAGGCTCAAAGATGCGTTTGACGGCGGCGACAAGGGCTTTCTTGGTCAGTTTCCGGGTATGCAGACTGTCTTTAACGCCTAAATATTCAATGAACACCGTCTCCAACCGGGGGACTCCATCCCATTCCAAGCCGTTCAGGTAGTCTTCGACCGGGTGAAAAGCGTTTTTCCGTGACACCATCAGCAGGGCGTCTGTCAAGCGGTCCTTATGCCGGATGCCGTATGTGTTCTCGATGTAACCTCTAAGCGCGGCATCGTCCATGTTGTCAAACAGCCCAGGCTTATCTTTCCACGGCAGTGGTTTTAACACGGCGACACGATGTGCAAACCGGTCATAACCAAAACAGCCTTTCAGCTTCGGATCGTTCTCAAGGATTAATTCAAAGTTACGGAAAGTGACCATTAATTGCCCGGATCTCGGATGACGCTCGAGCCTTGACAGCCAATCTACGCCACCGTCTTGGAAATCTTCTTTTGCAACCCCTAATTGCTCAAGACCCATTGTCTTTTTGACTTCCTCATCCTCCAAAGCCAGACTCATCATGGCCTTATAGGAGGGTAGCCGATTGACAGGCGTACCCGGCGCTGCCTCTTCATCCCGATCGCCGAACAAGTGAATCCTCACCAAGTCGAAAGAGTTAACCAATTTTCCGCCGATTGGGTCTGTTGCATGGAAGGAATAGGCGAATTTCCCATCGTCGTAAACCACTACACCGCCGGCGGTGGATCCGGCTTTATACGTATATCGTGCTTCCCCAAACGGCTCGTAAACGTCGCTTAAAAATTCCTCAATGGCCATTTCGATGTCATAGGTCCGGCAGAACGCCCCAACAACACCAGGTTTTTCGTGCGGGTCGCCCTGCTTTTTCGCCTGCCGCTTTATCCCCCGGTCCTCTCGGGAGGATCGTGGCCACTGTGCGGCATCTTCCCAGTTTTCATACTGTGCCAGGATCTCAGCCGGATCCACCCAACGTCCTTTTTGTTCCCAGCAGACAAATTCTCCATCTTTCGAAGCGCTTGGCCAGTACATCAGCCGGTTAACCTCGAAAGTCGTCGGATCCACCCATTCCATAATCCCGAGGCTGTTTGCCACCCAGCGCGCGACCGCCGGATATTGCTCAGGGCTGATGTTATATTTAAGCGGCACGATCAGGCGAAAGCGCGGCTTGTCGGGTGAATGGGAATGGGTCGTATACAGAAAGCAGGCGAAATCCACTTCTGACTGATCAAGCAGCCTTGGAGCGTAATCGCAATCCAAGGTGATGAGGCTGCGCCAAGCAACACTTTCCGCCCGGCGCCGACCACCTTTTAGCGCGCCTCCGACAAATCCGCCGACATCTTTTAGGCTGTCACGTTTTGTTTTTGGCATGCTTTGATAAGCTTCAAAGGTCTCATAGGTCCGCACCACTTCCGACAAACGGCCTACAAGCTCCCCCCATGTCAGGGTTTCAGGGGACCACTCGCGCGCGTCCCGGCTGGAGCCAACATAAATGGTTAATTCATGTGTATTTTGGAGTTTGTATTCTTGCAATCATTTTCACCCCTTCGTGTAATAGTCAGTTTCAAAAGCGTCAGCCTCCAGCGGCAACCCTGGAGCCCACGGGATCGGCTCGGACATAATGGCCGCCATCTCATCAGCTGAGCCGTGCGCCTGATCGCAAACAACCTCATCGTGTACATGGAATGCAATCCGGTAACCCGCATTTTCCAGCCGGCGCAAAGCCTCCGCCAAGCAATCCCTGGCGACTGCCTGAACGCAGTTTTCCACCAGCTTGCCGCCATAGGTTTTCTCCCGTCCGTTGTTGGATTCATAAGTTAAAGACTCTTTGCCAAATTGATCGTCTGTTTCAATCCTCGGTCTGACATAGGCGATTTTTCGGCTGGATGGCAGCTGGAGAAACAAGACACCGGGGCGATAGATAAACGCCAGCCCGTATTGAAGCCGGACCGTTTTTTTATCCCGCACCGCCTCCAACGCTGCATGCTCCATATCCCGCCAGAACTGAACGATTCGGGGATTTGAGGACCGCCAGGAGCTTACCAAGTCCGGGAGGTCATCTTCCGTCAATCCTTTATCTAACGCCCCCATTTGGATTAGTGCTCCTTTGCCGCCTTGGTAACCCAAAGCCAACTCCGCCACTTTCCCTTTCTGCCGCAGTTCGCTGCCCTTGGTGATCTGCTCAATCGGAACGTTGAACATCCGGCTGGCGGAGGCCTCATAAATCTTCCCGTGAGAGTTAAACACATCCAATCGCCATTTCTCGCCGGCCAGCCATGCGATAACCCGGGCCTCAATAGCGGAGAAGTCCGAAACGATGAACCGGCAGCCGGGAGACGGGATAAAAGCCGTCCGGATCAACTGAGAGAGAACATCTTGTGGGCTGCCGTACAATAACTCCAAGTCTTCAAAGTGCCCCTCTTTCAGGAGCTGCCGGGCAAGGTCCAAGTCTTCCAGCTCATTCCTCGGCAGGTTTTGCACTTGGATCAGGCGACCAGCCCAGCGCCCGGTTCGGTTTGCGCCGTAATATTGCATGAGCCCCCGCGCGCGTCCGTCTTGACATACGGCCCGCTCCATCGCCTGATACTTTTTAACGCTGGTCTTAGACAGCTCCTGTCTAATCTCAAGAACCCGCTTGGCTGCTCCGTTTGCAGCCTTCATCAGTTTGGGCACGGTCTTTTTAGTCAGACTGTCTGTCTCGATGCCTTCACGGGCTAACCAATCTTTCAACTGCGCCACGCTGTTGGGGTTTTCCAACCCCGTTAACCGGGCTGCTTCCGCTTCCAACTGTTCCCGATACTGCGTATCACATTCAATCGCACGGCGGACCAGCTCCAAATCCAAACGGATCCCCGTGTCATTAATCCGTTGGTCAATCGCCCATAGATCCTTTTCAGTGAGGGGGTATTTGGCCAACTTATTCCGTATCGCCCGTTCCACCTCTACGTCCTGCCGACAATATTCCTTAAACGCTTCCCACTTCTCGGGGTCGTGCTCTGGTAAGTTCCGCTTGCGCCCTCCGTTGGCCTTTGTGGGCTTACAGGGAATGCTAAAATATCGGATCAACCGTTTACCGGCTGCGTCTTTCTGCTGTTCCAGCTTCATGGCTTTTGCCACGCCGTCCAGGCTTCCCGGCAGCCCGAGTGTCAGGGCATGAACCATGCTGCACTGCCAATGCTCCGGGAGCGTAGGGACGCCAAAGTGTTTTTGAATACAAACCCTTTCAAAGTTCGCATTAAAAGCCGTTTTTACCACGTCGGGATCTGTGAGCGCCCGTCTTACCTCAGCCGGCAGCTCTTCCCCTTGAGCCAGATCAACAATCTGGACGGGTTCGTCATTAAAAGCATAAGCGAAAAGAAGAATCTCAAAATCCGGAGCTTCTACATAGCGATATACGCCATGCGTCTTCAAGTCAATGCTGGAATAGGTTTCAATGTCGATACTGAGGATCATATAAAACGCTCCCTTTATGAGGTTTAGAAAGGAGAAGGGCTTAAGCCCCTCTCCTGTTTATTAGCTCAAGAAATCCTCATCTTCTTCATCGTCGAGCCCGCCAAACTCGCTCTGAGCGCTGACACGTCCGCCAAGGGGCTCACCGTCTTCCAGCTTTTGCAGATTATTCAACCCTGCGGCAATCCCGCGATTTCCGGATACACTGTAGGCATAGAAGTTAATGGAGGCCCGGCCATAGCAACCACTGTAAAATTCGGTTTGGTCCATGATCGGATCCAGGTTTCTGTCGACGATTCCCGGCTTAAATTTGCTGTTGGCGTTCAAGAAATAGTGGCCTTGGAATTCCGGCTGATCCGGACGCTCCACATCTCCATCACGCAGCGGGGTTTTCAGGTTTGCCGGAACACGCCCACCCCAGCGTTCCTTTCCTTGCTCAGCGGCAGCTTTAATGGCGGCGTCGATTTTGGCGAGAGTCTTTTTGTCCGTTTTCGGGATCAAAATGCAGATGGAGTATTTCGGGTCTTGACCTTCAACAGCAGCACGTGGTTGAAATACATTCGCATAGCTAAAACGAACTTTCCCGGTAACAACTTTAGTGTTCAGTTTTTTCGCAGTTTGTGCCATTTTCATCAATCCCCTTTTAGTTAATTTTTGAAGTCTTCGGCAGCAGCCGTTAAAATTTCAGGTCTTTTATCCGTCTCGGGTACAAGCGCCGGCCTGCCAGACGGCTTTTCGATCAGATCGCCAATGACCTCCCCGACGCGTTTCCTGCCGAGTTGCTTTTCAAGCTCCGTAATCGTCAGCAGCACCTTTTTATAAGGGTCGTGTCCTTCCTCCTGCAAGCGTCTGGCCACAGCTTCTTCATCGGTGTATTTCCGAACGCTGCGCCCTTCTACCACTTTCCAGCCGGGGAATTTAACCCCGTGCCGATAGGCTTGATTCAGCGCATACTCTTTAACGTCTCTCACCCAACGCTGCAAGTCTTCCGCTTGCTTGAGCACTTCAGCGATTTCCTCAACGGTCAGGGTCTCCGGCTCCCGGAAATCAAGCCTCGCAAGCTCCAGATTTGCCTCTGCCCGCGCCCGGCAGGTATACCGGGCTTTACAGAACCGGCAATGCTCACCAGGGATAAAATCCCCCTCGCCGATAAAAGCCCGCATTGCCAGCGGCTTAATTGATTCTCCCCATTGCCACAACTCATCGACAGTCATTTCTTCTGATGAGATGTTATCCAATCGGGGCTGGACGATCGTCATCCGGACGGTGTCAAAGTCATACAACCAGTCGAAGTCATTGATAGCTCCCAGAGCGTACAACCTCAACTGCGGGTTTTCCTCTGCTGACACCGGCACGCCTTTACCGTACTTCAAATCAACGATTTCCAGCCTGCCGTCAGCGATAATCACAGCATCTCCTGTCCCGAAACCCTCCGGAACCCAGGGGCTGAAATCCAGCCGTTGCTCAAGCAGGACCGTTGCTCCTGGTGTGATCCGCTCCAATACAGCGTTCACGTACACCTCTACGTAATCCGTCATCTCCGGTTCTCCCTGGGGCGGATCGGAGCGCTCCCCCAGATGATACTGGAGCCACTGCTCCGCCAACTGGTGGGCTTTCGTGCCTTCTTTGGCGTATGGGCTCTGCTCGTCCTTGAAATCCTGCTCCAGCCGGGCGCTCGGCGTGCACTTCATCCACCGATGCGCCCCGGAAGCAGATAAAATAGCGTGCTTCAAGCGATCTCCCTCACCTTCTCCATCAGCTCACCGAGTTTATCTTTTGGAATCTCTGTCAGCTTTTTAACCCCAAAGGATTGGATCAGCTCTTTGACTTGGCTGCGTTTGCCGTTCCGTGACAGATCGGCGAGTTTCGCCCTGACTGCCTCCAGGCTGACTTCAGTCTGTGGATCCGGCTTTTGCTCGGGCTCTGCCGGCTTCTGTTCGGGTTTCGCCGGCTTTTGCTCAGGCGATTCCGCTACAACAGTGACAGTTCTGGCGATAGTTTGCAGTGCCACCGCCATATCTTTCAGCATTTCGACCGCTTCATCGGGGATCTCTATAACGATTTTCACGTTTAGACCTCCTCGTTGATTCCTCTACCGTTTTTATGTAGGATAGAGGAAGGAACTTTTTACTTTTGCCGGGTGCTTTGCGCCCCGGTTTATTTTTCTTTGGCCATTTCTTTAATCTGTTGATACGCATCCTTGAGCTGCGACTTCAAGAGATCCAGGGTTGCAAAGACCATGATGGTCTCGAAGCATTCCCGAGAGATTATCTCCGTTCTGCCATCTAACAACTCCACGGTTACTTTCCCTTCTTCGGCGCTTTTACCAGCGACCTCATCAATCCGTCGCGTCCGCTCCTCATCCGGAAGCGCCAACCATTCTCTGGGGTTGATTTTCACTGGGCCTCCCTCCTTTCGCATTGATTCTCCAGCCAGCGTTCCAATTGCCGGCGGGGAATTAATCTTCGATTCCCAACGTCAACCACCGGGAAGTCCGGGCGATGGAGAATGTCATACATCTTAGACCGGGAAACGCCCAAGACCTCAGCGGCCTGCTCCACGCTGTAGGTCAATGCCTCCGACCGGTCCATTTGGCCGGCCAGCCTCAGGACCTGTTTGTTCAGATCGGCAACCGCCTGTAGGAGTTGTACGATCGGCTCGGATTCCTCACGATAAGCCATCAGCCCACTCTCCTTCCTGAGATTTCGCGGATATCAACGACCTGTCTGACTACTGAGTAGCGTTTGAACTCTGCCGGAAAGTCGGTCACCCAACTCCAAAGAAGATCCTCAATGATTCTTTTCCGGCTGTTCACGGGGCCGTACCAAACACGTCCGAGATCCTTCATCGTTTCGTCCACCATGCCCCAATCACCCTCTGAGGCAAAGTTGGCGGCCAGTCCGCGAAGGCATTCAACAACAAAGTCAGTAATCTCAGGTGTTAGCCGCCATTTCCGCTTAACCCGTATTTGGTGGCCTTTACACTCAGTCCAATCGGTCAGCATGTGATCCCCCTTTCTACAGCCAGACTGTCAGTCTATGATGTAAATCTCGTCGGGCCGGACCTGGAAAATCCTAGCTAGTTCTAAAAGGTGATCTACTGTCGGGGCTGACACCCCTCGTTCCCACCGGGATATGTAGGTGGGATGCACGGGATCCCTGAACATGAGCGCAAGCTCATATTGCGTTAAACCGCGCTGCTTTCGGAATTCCCTAATCCGATTTTTCCTCATTTGGTCTCACCTCTCTTCAATGACTGACCTGTCTGGCTCAATTATAATTTCGTCTAGACAATATTGTCAATGGATTTTTCCAAGGCGAAAAAACCTTATCTTTTGGGCTTTTTCGTCTTAGACTTTTTGTCTACGGCAAGTATATCGCGCCTTTATTTTGGTGTCAAGACTTTTTTGTCTAGATAGTATTTTGTCTTGTTGATATTGACAATATTGTCTAGAATAAAATATAATCATTCGATGGTAATTATTAAAGGAAGAAAGGAGGGATAAACGATGACTTATGCTGAATTGTTGCAACGCTACATTAAACAATCCGGTAAAACTCTAGAACAGATTTCAAAAGAGTGCGCGAAAAAAGGCGTCCAGATTCACCCCACTTATATCAGCAAACTCCGCTTAGGAAAAAGGCCCGCCCCATCTGAAGAGATTTCAAGGGTGCTTGCCGAAGTAACCGGGGGCGATCCGCAACGTCTTATTATAAAAGGGTTTGTTGAGAAAATCCCAAAGGACCTAAAAGAGGAAATGGGGCTGTATCGGTATATCAGCAGCCTTGATGATTTGGCCGACGATGTATCGTCAAAAGTCAAAGATCTGGGGGGCTTTGACTCAGCATTAGAAACGATTATTAAGTGGGTCATCTCGCCCAATAAAGATTTAATCATCAAGGAATTAGAAAACAGGGGAGAGAATGGGGAAACTTATAGAAAATATCTGGAAATGATGCAATCCCACCCTGAAGAGTTGCTGAAAGGCCTTAAAGAAGACGAAAAACTTGATTTACTGGTAACGGTTCTGCCCTGGGCGGAGATCGTGCGTCCTTTAAAAATAGAAGCCCTTAAAGCCGTCTTGGAAAGAGGTTTGTTAACGGATGATGAGGGGAACCCATTGCCGGATCATCTGGTTCGGCCCTTGCTTGCACATGTTGACGCCATCATAGAAGGCTTAAAGGGGGATTCGGATGAAGGGTCACATTCGTAAACGCGGTTCTAAATGGTGTTTCGTCCTGGATATTGGCCGGGATCCGAAAACAGGACAGAGAAGGCAAAAATGGTTCTCTGGTTTCAAAACAAAAAGAGAAGCCGAGCGCGCAATGGCCGCAAAGATTCACGAGCTGAATCAAGGGGGGCTCATAGAACCGGCGAAAATCACGCTTGAGGAATACCTGAAACGTTGGCTTGAGGATTATGCGAAGACCAACTGCGCGCCCCGGACCTATGAAGGTTACGAATATATAATAACCAGGCATCTGATCCCGTCTTTAGGTAAAATGACGCTCGATAAACTAAAACCACTTCATATCCAAAGATATTACTCTGAGAAGCTGAGCAGCGGGAGGACGGATGGAAAAGGCGGCTTATCAGCCCGATCCGTCTATCACCATCACAGGGTCTTGCACGAAGCCCTGGAGCAAGCCGTAAAGTGGCAAGTTATTGCTGTTAACCCGGTAAGGGCTGTATCACCGCCAAAACCAAAGCGGAAACAACTAACGGTACTAACGCGAGATGAAGTTCTCCAGCTGCTAAAAGCGGCGGAGGGCTCTAAGTTGTACGAGCCTATATTTTTTGCGGTCAATACCGGAATGAGACGAGGGGAGCTGTTCGCCCTCCGATGGAGTGACGTTGATTTTGAGAACCAAGTAATCAGCGTAAGACAAACCCTGTACCGGACAAAAAGTGACGGTTTCGCGTTCCGTGATGCGGCAAAAACGGACGGGAGCCGCCGATCTGTAGCTGTATCTGGTTCTATTGTAAACATGCTAAAACGAATAAAGAAAGAACAGGCTGCAAATAAACTTGCCCTGGGCCCCGCATACCAGGACCACGACTTGATATTTTGCAAAGATGACGGATCGCCTTACAATCTCGACTATGTATCCCGAGATTTTGGCCGCCTGGTTCGCAAACATAATTTGCCACCGATCCGTTTTCATGATCTGAGACATACTCACGCAACGCTCCTCCTCCAGCAAGGGGAACACCCGAAAATCGTATCTGAACGCCTAGGCCATTCGACAATTACCATCACAATGGACCTCTATTCACACGTTTTACCAAACATGCAAAAAGAGGCCGCCCAGAAACTGGACGACCACTTATTTGGGGGAAAATAATCGGAGGTTTGCAAAATGTTTGCAAACCTCCTTTTTTCTTGATTTCGCTAATTGCGAAAGTCCTTGATTTTGGCGGAGAGGGTGGGATTCGAACCCACGGTACGGGAAGCCCGTACAGCGGTTTTCGAGACCGCCTCCTTAAACCACTCGGACAC
>k87-388647_pt1 | contig 12298 bp, 12 predicted proteins | sample MGYA00084031_6733416 | MGnify analysis MGYA00084031
GCCTTTCGCCCCTTTTATAAAAGGGGCGAAAGGCCGCGGTACCACCCTCGTTTATCACTTCATTCGCATAACGGAATCGTCCGGTTCCCCCTACTGATCCTCTCAAGACCGTTCAAGGGACAGCTCCGGAGGGAACGTGTCCGGCCTTTTTCCGAGGGGTGCTTCCAGTCCACGACACCCCTTCCCTGGCAGCAAGTACCGGCACCCTTCTCCTTCTTCGCCGTTACTCTCTGTTCAAATTTGTCTACCAGTATAGATCAACCTGTCACATTATGCAAGATCTCTGGTCCCCCTCATTCTCCTTCCAATCTCTTTTTCTCAGCCAACAGTCTTTCAAACTCCCGTTCCAAGTCTTCTGACGGACCTAGGCTTAGCCGGCTCAGCACTTCCGTCAGTTTGGTTTCAACCAGAAGGCGCCGTTTCTCCTTGTCCTCATCCCCGTTTTTCCGGGCGTGACGCTCTGTATAGTGGCGATAGGGTCCGTCAAACAGTTTGATGTCCCCCTGTTCAAAGGTTAAGATTCTCGTTGCCACCGTTTGCACCAAGCGCCGGTCATGGGTGGCGAAGATGAGGGTGCCCTCATATTCTTTCAAAAGGGACTCCAGGGCCGTAACGGCCGCAATATCCAGATAATTCGTCGGCTCATCCAGGATCAACACATTCACATCACTGAGAAAAACTTTGGCCAAGGCCACCTTCACCCGCTCGCCCCCGCTTAAAACCCCCACCGGTTTATACACGTCGTCTCGGATAAAATGGAGACGGCCCAAAACGGTGCGGATCAAGGTTTCATCTTGCTTGGAAGTAGAACGGACATTGTCCAATACGGTCTGTTCAGCACATAAAACGGTAAGGTCCTGACTAAAATAGCCCAGTTTGACAGACGGCGAAAGAGAGACACCCTCCCTTTGCTTGACGATTTTTTTCAACAGGGTCGTTTTCCCACACCCATTGGGTCCCAAAACGGCCAGCTTGTCACCACCCCGTACCTCAAAGCTGGCTGGCTTCCACAGCAAACGGCTCCCCATCATCCCTGACAAGTCTTGCACCCGTAGCACAATTTTACCCTTGACGGTGTCCCCATGTAACACATCCATTTTAACAGGGGGCTCTTCTTTCACCTTTTCCACTTTTTCCAACTTCTCCAACCGGGTTTGAATCGATTTGGCTGTCTGGTGAAGTTTCTTTTGTTTTTTGGCAAAGTAGGGCTTGGCACCAGTGATTTTGGCTTCGGATGCACTCACGTTTTTGGGCGCCTTTGCGGCCCTTTGTGCCTTTTGCTCCTTTAGCCGTAACGCTTCTTCCAGCTGTTTCTTCTTCTGCACATACTTTTCATAGGCCAGTTGGTGTTGCTTGCGCTCCCACTCTTTTTGGTTGGCATAGTCAGTGTAATTCCCAGCATAGATGTTCACCTTACCCGCATCAATCTCCCAGATGGTCGTACATATCGCGTCTAAAAACGCCCGGTCGTGGGAGACGACGACAAAGGCCCCCGGCCAACGGGACAGCTTTTTTTCGAGCCATTCGATATGGTTGGTATCCAAATGGGTGGTCGGTTCATCCAAGAGGAGCAGTTCCGGCTGTTTAGAAAGGGCGTGAATCAGGTATTTCTGTGTCCGTTCTCCGCCACTTTTCGTGCCGTGTTTTCCCTTGAACTGGGGGATGTACTGAAACGACGCGCGGACGGTGACATAACCTTCCTCCGGATTTTTAAGCCCAGCGAGAGTCATGAGCAACGTCGTTTTCCCGCTGCCATTTTTCCCCACTAAGCCTATTCGGTCGTTCGGATAAATGCGCAGATGGTCTACATCAAACAACATCCGATCTCTCTCAAACATCTTTAAGCGATGGGCTTCCAATAAGGCCATGCGATCATCTCCACTTTTTGGATATAAAAAGCCTCCCATTCCTGTTCAGAATAGGAGGCGCTAAACGAGTGAGCACAGACAAACTGTATTGGCCCATTCAAATAATCGCGTCCAATCCTATTCTGAATACGCATTTGAAGGCAACACAAACGATAGCGGACGTCTCTTCCGCTTCGCGAAACCTTCCATCCGTTGCGTTCAAAATAGGATTAGAACCTCATGTTGCGAACGTTCACCCTTTTCCATCCGTTTGATGTCATCTTAAACAACTGAAAACTATTTGTCAAAATCACGACATCCCCAGTCAGCCAGACAGTATTCCAGTCCTTGCATCCTTTATTTACTCACACCCCCGCGTTGACGGACGATTTCATACAGTAGAACTGCGCCGGCGACCGACACGTTGAGCGATTCGGCCCCTTCAGCCAACGGGATCTGCACATTGCGGTCGGACATGCGGCGCAGCTCTGATGCTAGACCGTTCCCTTCGTTGCCCAGTAACAAAGCGACGCGTTCAGGATAGCGAACCGCGTGGTACAGCTCGCCGGCATCTGCGGCCGTTCCGACGACCTGGCCTCCCACAGCCTGATAACGCGTGATCCACTCCGCCAGATCGACCTGTTGAAACGGAATGCGGAATATGGCTCCAGCTGCAGAGCGGACGACCTTCGGGTTGTACGGGTCGACCGTTCCTTTGCCCAGCCCGACAAACGTCACCCCTGCAGCTGCTGCCGTTCGTAGCAGTGTTCCCAGATTTCCCGGGTCTTGAATGCGGTCGAGCAACAGAACGAGGGAATTTTGCTTATGTAGATCAAAAGACGCAGCTTGGGGCATGTCGACGACAGCCCCTGTCCCTTGCGGCGTGTCGGTCTCCATTAAGTCGCGGAACAAAGGCGGAGACAGCACGTATACGGGAATTCCCTCCCGCCGTACCCAATCCCACCACTCGTCCGACAGGGAACGCGTTTCGGCACACAGCACTGCATGAAACTGACAACCCGCTTTTCGAGCCTCAGTGAACAGCTTTTCGCCCTCGATGAGTAGCTGGCGGCGGCGGTACCGTTCCTTTCGGCTATGTTGCAGTTTCCTCCACTGCTTTAAGGTACGGTTGTGCGGAGACGAAATGTCAACAGTATTCATCACGACTACGCCTTCTCCTCGAGGCGCTGCAAGTCATCGTTGTGGCCAATGACGACGAGAATATCTCCCTCGTTGATGCGGTCACTCGCCAACGGGGCAATATTGATGCGGTCGCCGCTCTTAATCGCCATCACGTTGCAACCGAATTTGGCTCGAATATCCAGGTCCTTCAACGTTTTGCCGCTGAAAAATTCTCCTGCGTGTATTTCGACGATGCTGTAGTCATCCGCCAGTTCAATAATGTCGAGAATATTTGGGGAGATCAAACTGTGGACGACGCGGATCCCCATATCCCGCTCAGGGTAGACCACTTTGTCCGCGCCGATTTTGTACAGCACCTTTCCGTGCAATGCGTTTCGCGCCTTGACGACGACTGTTTGGACATCCAACTCCTTCAAGATGAGGGTGGTGAGGATGCTCGACTGTATATCCTCTCCGATGGCGACGACGACAATGTCGAAGTTGCGTATTCCGAGGGCATTTAACGCCTCTTCATCGGTGGTATCCGCCACAACGGCGTGGGTTGCGATGTTGGAAAAATCTTGAATTCTCTGCTCATTCTTGTCAACGACGAGGACTTCGTAACCCATCTCGCACAGCGCCCTCGCCACGCTGCCGCCAAAGCGGCCCAAACCGATCACGGCAAACTGCTTTTTCATCCAGGGCTTCCCCTTTCACATATCCCGGCTATTGCTCCACTATTATAGCAGACGGCAATTATATTTTCACAAGGACTTCGCCATACTATGGAACAAGGTATGCTTGCTGGGGTGGACACTAACGCAGGAGGGTTTGCCTAGATGGGACTTGACAACATCAGTATTCGCAAAGCCGTCATTCACAACATTCACGATATGACGCAGGAGGAATTGCGCGACATGGTCACCGATTCCATCGAACAAAAAGAGGAAAAACTTCTGCCCGGCCTGGGTGTCGTGTTTGAATTAATTTGGGAAAACATCAGTAGCGACTTGCGTCGCCAACTGATTGACACCTTGCACGCCCATTTGCCGGATCACGCAGAAAAACCGATTTAAGGCAACAAGATGTGGGGGAAGTTTTGACCTCTTCCCCGCATCTTTCATTGCCGTCGCACTCCCGGGGGGAGGAAGGGTTATGGCTTCGGGATGCGAACCCTTAAGACGCAACCGTTCAACTCCGTTTCCATCCGCTCGCTCTGCAACCCTTTGGGGAGCGTCGTCACATAGCGAAACGACATGTTCGATTCACAGTACCCCTGATTTAAATCTGCCTCACTTTTTTCCTTGCTTCTTCCAGTTATGCACAGTTCGCCGTTTATCGCCCGAATGTCCAGTTGATGATCCGGCGACAGTCCGGGGATTTCGATGACAAACACCCACTCGTCTTCCGTTTCGTACTGTTCATGTCTCATCCACGCAAAGTCGGACAACTGACCAAACGGGGGAAACATATCTTCCCACATTTCGGCGTGGTGCCGTGTGTGGTCCAACCAGGGAAACAGTTTCGACATCCCATTTCACCTCTCATATCGACAAGACTCAAAAAGAGCGACCTGCCTTTGTCGGGAACAGGAAGCTCTTTCCACCTTTGCGGTGTGCGATTTAATAGTATGGACCGTCGTAACCGTAGCCGTACCCGTAGCCGCCAAAACCTCCGAATCCCCACCAGAACACGAGGAAAAAGAAAAACAAAATAATCAAAATCCAGATCCACGAATACCCGCCAGCGAAGAAGCTGGTGTTCGCACTCAACGTCCTTCCTCCTTCCCACCTCTTCTCTCTTTAACGTATGGAGAGTGGCGGAAAATGGCGTGGACGAATGCCTGTTGTGCAAGCCTAAAAATTGCTATAATAAAAGGCTGAAACGAGGTGTCTAACATGCGCATACGCCGCAAGCCGGGCGTTGAGGAAAAGCTGCTGGCACAAACGCAGTACGTTATCGACCCCAACCGATTACAGCAGACTTGGTCACACTTTTTCACGAATGACCACCCGGTTCACGCCGAACTCGGCACGGGAAAGGGACGGTTTATCACGACCTTGGCCCAACGCAACCCCGATGTGAACTACGTCGGTGTAGAACGTGTACCGGAAGTGTTGTGGCAGTGCGTAAAAAAAGCCGTTGATCTCAATCTCCGCAATGTCGCGTTTTTATGGATGGACGTGCAGGACCTTCCATCTCTTGCCCACAAGGGAAAGTGGGAACGCATTTATTTAAATTTTTCCGATCCGTGGCCGAAACGTCGACACGCCAAGCGGCGGCTCACCCACCCCTCTTTTTTATCCATTTACGAACAGCTGCTCGTTCCCGGCGGAGAAATCTTTCTAAAGACGGACAACGCCGGCTTTTTTGAGTATTCCCTGAACCAAGTGGCAGACAGAGATTACCGCCTCCGCGCCATTACACTGAACTTACACGAAAGCGAATGGCGAGAAGACAACATTATGACAGAGTATGAAGAAAAGTTTTCAAAAAAAGGCCAGCCCATCTACCGGTTTGAAGCGCGCTTGCGCACTTAAACGAACGCAAAAGGGCTCTCACAGCTTAGACCTGCAGCTTGTGAGAGCCCCTTTCGGTTATTTCTCCAACATGTCGACGATCTTATCGCCGTACTCTGCAGTCGTGAGAGTGGTGTGCTCGTCTCCGGCCAGATCGGCTGTCCGGTAACCGGCGTCGAGCACTTTGTGCACCGCTTGTTCAATGGCACGAGCAGCTTCCTCATCGCCGAAGGAGTACTTCATCATCATCGCAACGGAGAGAACAGTGGCAATGGGGTTCGCGATCCCTTGACCGGCGATGTCAGGAGCCGAACCGTGTACCGGCTCGTACAGCCCGATGTTGCCGTCGCCGAGGCTCGCCGACGGCAGCATGCCGATTGAACCAGTTAAAATAGCGGCTTCGTCACTCAAGATGTCTCCGAACATGTTCTCAGTGACGATGACGTCAAACGACGCCGGACGGCGCACTAACTGCATCGCGCAGTTGTCCACCAGCATGTGCTCCAACGTGACGTCGGGATAGTCCGGCGCGACCCGCTCCACGACAGACCGCCACAGTCGGGAACTTTCCAACACGTTCGCTTTGTCTACTGATGTCACGCGTTTCCGTCGCAGTCTAGCAATTTCAAACGCCTTGCGCACGATGCGCTCGATCTCGTGTTCGTGATAGACCAACGTGTCGACAGCCACTTCCCCGTCTTCCGTCCGTTCCCGTTTTTTCTCCCCGAAGTAGAGTCCCCCTGTCAACTCGCGGACGACGATGAGATCGACCCCGCGCACTGTTTCTTCCTTTAAGGTTGAATTGTGAATCAGCTGCTCATGGGGAGCCGCTGGCCGCAGATTGGCGTACAGTTGCAACGCCTTGCGAATGCCGAGCAGCGCTTTTTCCGGCCTCAAATCACCCGGGTTGTCGTCCCACTTCGGACCGCCGACGGCACCGAGCAATACGGCGTCTGCCTTTTGGCTCATGTGCAATGTCTCCTCAGGGAGCGGCTGTCCTGTTTCGTCGAGGGCGGCTCCGCCGATCAAGCCGTACTGAAACGTGAACGAGTAGCCGAACATTCGTGCCACGCGCTTCAGCACTTTCACCGCTTCGTCGACGATTTCCGGGCCGATTCCATCTCCCGGCAAAACTGCTATCTGTTTCTCTTTTGCCAAAATTCCGGTCCTCCTAACACTCATGAATGAGCTTCTTCGCTAAAATGACATCCGTCTGCCGAAACGTAAGCTAAAACTGTTTTGTCTACCGAAACTGTTGAGAGGTTTTCTCAACTGATCGTCGCTGTTTCCTGCCCTGGCAAAGCGGTTCCTTTCTGCGTCTCTTGGTCCCGACGGCGGGCGATGAGCCGGTTTACGGCGTCGATGTAGGCCCGTGCACTCGCCTCCAAAATATCGGTGCTGACCCCCCGGCCTTGAACCGTCAGCTCATTTTGACGCAGTTGCACAAACACTTCCCCAAGGGCGTCTTTACCGTGTGTAACCGAATTAATTTTGTAATCGGCCAACTCGACTTGTTCACCCGTCGCCCGGTCAATCGCTTTGTATATGGCGTCGATAGACCCGTTGCCACAAGCCGCTTCCTCGATCTTTTTGCCGTCTTTGTGGTTTAAGCGCAACGTCGCCGTCGGCACGGACTGCGTGCCGTACGATAAATGAAAGTAGTCCAGGCTGTACACTTCCTCCGGTTCTCCCCAACGCTCTTCCACGAGGGCAATCAAGTCTTCATCGTTGATCGTCTTCTTCCGGTCTGCGAGATCTTTAAACCGCTCAAACAGTTTGTTGACTTGCTCGTCATTTAACTGGTAGCCCATGTTGCGCAATTTGTCGCGAAAGGCGTGGCGCCCGGAATGTTTGCCCAGCACGAGATTGGTCTGGGACAGGCCAATCGTCTCAGGACGCATGATTTCGTACGTCGTGCTGTTCTTCAACATACCGTCCTGGTGAATCCCTGACTCGTGAGCAAATGCGTTGGCTCCGACGACGGCCTTGTTCCCGGGGACGAACATTCCAGTCAGCTTGCTGACGAGGCGGCTCGTGCGCGCAATTTCCTTCAAGTTCAGTCCGGTCATGGCAGAGTAGTAATCCTTACGGGTGTTTAGAGCCAACGCTACTTCCTCAATGGCCGCATTTCCAGCCCGCTCGCCGATCCCGTTAATTGTTCCTTCAATTTGCCCGACTCCGGCCTCTATTGCCGCTAGGCTGTTGGCGACCGCCATACCTAAGTCGTCGTGACAGTGTGCGCTCAATGTTATTTTGTCAATATCCGGCACTTTCTCCGACACGTACTTAAAGATGTGGGCGTACTCCTCAGGACTCAAATACCCCACGGTGTCGGGCAGGTTCAACACAATGGCGCCACTTTTAATCGCCATGTCGGCGACTTCAACGAGAAAGTCCAACTCGGTCCTTCCGGCGTCTTCCGCCGAAAACTCAATCTCGGAAAAAAACTGTTTGGCGTACGCCAACGCTTCCCGCGCATTGTCCAACACTTGTTCTTTACTCATGCGCAACTTGTACTGACGGTGAATGGGTGAGGTCGCGATAAAGATGTGCAAACGGGGATTTTCGGCATCTTTCAGCGCTTCCCACGCGGCATCGATATCTTTTTTAACCGTTCGGGACAAGCTCACCACTTTCGGTCTTTTGACGGTTTGCGCCACTCTCTTGACGGAGTTAAAGTCCCCGCGGGAAGCAGCCGCAAACCCGGCTTCGATGACGTCGACGCCTAACCGCTCCAATTGGAGGGCGATCTCCACCTTTTCCTCTTGACTTAAATTCACCCCGGGAGACTGTTCCCCGTCGCGCAGTGTCGTATCGAAAATGTCCACTTTGCGCATGTTCCGGACCTCCTCCAATCATCGAGTTTTAATTTTTCACTGTCTGCTTGTCGTTAATCCAAGACATCATACTCCGCAGTTCGCGACCCACTTGCTCCAGCTGGCTTTCTTTGTCCGCCTGGGCCATTTTGTTGAAGTTGGGGCGGCCACTTTTGTGCTCGTTGATCCAGTTGCGGGCGAACGTGCCGTCTTGAATCTCTTTGAGCACTTCCTTCATCGCTTTCCTAGACGCTTCACCGATCACGCGTCGACCGCTCACGTAATCACCGTACTCCGCCGTGTCACTGATGGAATAGCGCATGCCGGTGAGGCCCCCTTCATACATGAGGTCGACGATGAGCTTCAATTCGTGCAAACATTCAAAATAAGCGATTTCCGGCTGGTATCCGGCTTCTGTCAGTGTTTCGAAGCCAGCTTTCACCAGTTCGCTCACCCCTCCGCACAGAACCGTCTGCTCACCGAATAAATCAGTTTCGGTCTCCTCTTTGAACGTCGTCTTCAAGACACCGGCTTTCGTCGCGCCGATGCCGTTGGCGTACGCCATCCCGATTTCAAATGCTTGGCCGCTGGCATCTTGTTCAACGGCGATGAGTGCCGGCACGCCGAATCCTTCTTCGTACACGCGGCGCACGAGGTGCCCCGGGCCCTTCGGCGCAATGAGGACCACATCGACATTGTCCGGAGGCACAATTTGCTTGAAGTGAATGTTGAACCCGTGGGCGAAGAAGAGGGCTTTGCCTTCGGTCAAATGCGGTTCGATTTCATTTTTGTACGTGTCCGGCTGTATTTCGTCTGGTAGAAGGATTTGAATAATGTCACTCGCTTGAGTCGCTTCAGCCACCGTTTTGACGTCAAAGCCGTCCTGTACAGCTTTGTCCCACGACTTCCCTTTGCGCAAACCGACGACGACGTTCACTCCACTGTCCCGCAAGTTTTGGGCGTGAGCGTGCCCTTGACTCCCGTAGCCGATGATCGCCACCGTTTTTCCGTTCAAGTAGCTCATGTCTGCATCGTTGCTGTAATACACTTTTGCCATGTTCGTATAACCTCCTGAAAAGTTTGTAATTTACGTCGTATGTGGCAGTACCCTTACGACGGCACCTTCACCATGCCGCGCATCATCGCCGTTAACCCTGTTCGGCTGATTTCCTTGATGCCGTAAGGGTGGAGCAGGTCCAACAGTGCGTCCAGTTTTTCCCTGTCTCCTGTCGCCTGCACGATGATGGAGTCCGGACTGACATCGACAACAGCTGCGCGAAACGGATCGAGAATCCCGTTAATTTCAGAGCGGGACGCAGGCGTGACCCCGACTTTGACGAGCATCAACTCCCGCGCCACCATCGCATTCTCGCTTAAGTCCTGCACTTTAATCACGTCGACGAGCTTGTGCAACTGCTTTTTCACTTGCTCCATCGTACGGTTGTCTTCGGATGTGACGATAATCATGCGCGAAAGACCCGGGATTTCAGTTTCACCTACGCAAATGCTGTCAATGTTGAAATTGCGTCTGCCGAACAGACCGGCGACGCGGGCGAGCACCCCTGGTTCATTGTTGACGAGAACAGACAGAACGTGCTTCATTTGCCTTCATCCCCTAGAATCATTTCGTCCAAGCCGCGACCGGCCGGCACCATCGGATAGACGTTCTCCTCTTCGCGGACGACGAAGTCGACGACGGCCGGACCGCGATGGTCGAGGGCCTTCTGCCACGCCTTTTTTGCTTCCTCCTCATTTGTCGCTCTCAGTCCGAGAACGCCGTAGGCTTCGGCCAGTTTGACGAAGTCCGGGCTCCCCGAGAGATCGATATGACTGTAGCGGTTCTCGTAGAAGAGCTCCTGCCACTGGCGCACCATGCCGAGACACTGGTTGTTAATAATGGCCACTTTCACCGGGATATTATGGATGGCGACAACAGCCAGTTCCTGAGCGTTCATCTGGAAGCCACCGTCGCCGTTGACGGAGATGACCGTCCGCTCCGGATGGGCCACTTGCGCCCCGATGGCCGCAGGAAAGCCAAAGCCCATCGTCCCGAGGCCGCCCGACGAAATAAGTGAGCGCGGCTGTTTAAAGTGAAAGTACTGGGCCACCCACATCTGGTGCTGCCCGACGTCTGTCGTCACAATCGCATCCCCGCCTGTCGATTCATACAACAGCTCTATTACCCACTGTGGCATGAGGGTGTTGCTGTGTTTTTTGTACGAGAGCGGATGCGCGGTCTTCCATTCGTCGATTTGCTTCAACCACGCTTCTGACTGAGACGGCGAGACTTTCGCGTTTGCGGCTTCGAGCACTAGTTTGACGTCGCCGACGAGGGGGATGTACGTCTCGACAGTTTTGCCGATCTCGGCCGGGTCGACGTCGATGTGGACGATCTTGGCTTTCCGTGCGAATTTGTCTACACGCCCCATCGTGACCCGGTCGTCGAATCTCGCCCCAATTCCGATGAGCAGGTCGCACTCGAGCAGCGCCTGGTTCGCCGCATACGTTCCGTGCATACCGGGCATGCCCATAAACAGCGGGTGTTTCCCAGGGAATCCGCCGATCCCCATCAAGGTGGTGGTGACGGGAATGCGTGCCTGTTCCGCGAACTGGATCAACTCTTGATCGGCTCCGCTGCTCACAACCCCCCCGCCAGCCAGTATGACTGGCCGTTTCGCCTCGGCAACTGCCTTGACGAGGCGTTCCACCTGAAGGGGATGCGGTTTTAACGTCGGGTTGTAGCCAGGAAGGGAAATACGGTCTACCGATTGAAATCGCACTTTCCGGTTGGCCACGTCCTTCGGAATATCAATCAGCACGGGTCCGGGACGGCCGCTGCTCGCAATGTGGAAAGCTTCCTTTACGATCCTCGGAATGTCTTTCGTATCGCGAACCAAGTAGTTGTGTTTCGTAATCGGCATCGTAATACCCGTAATATCCGCCTCCTGGAAGGCATCTGTCCCGATGGCGGACGTCGCCACATTTCCCGTAATGCAGACGAGCGGAACCGAGTCCATATGCGCCGTGGCAATGCCTGTAACCAAGTTGGTCGCGCCGGGGCCGGAGGTGGCGATGACGACGCCCGGTTTGCCCGTCGCCCGGGCATACCCGTCCGCCGCGTGAATCGCCCCCTGTTCGTGTCTAGTCAAAATGTGTTGGAGAGCGCTGGAGTACAGCGAATCGTATATCGGAAGCACAGCCCCGCCCGGGTACCCGAAGATCCGCTCCACGCCCTCTTGAATCAAACACCGCAAAAGAATCTCTGCGCCGCTTAATTCTTCTCCCTCATCTTCCTTGATCAGTTCTAACACATTTCCCGCCGCTTGCGCCTGGGCACACATGACTGTCTCCTCCTTTTTAAAAAATAAAAAATCCTTCTCCTTCCAGCACATAAAGCTAACACCTCTTTACGTGCCAGATTGGGGCGAAGGATTTCGCGGTACCACCCAACTTCGTCGCGTTTTTCGCAAAACGCAACCTCAGCAAGTGTTTCGTCGTCGTACACTTTCGCTCTTAACGGGAGCGACCCGTTCCGATCCTACTGCGCAGCGTACACACCCGCTGCGGTTCAGGGGAAAGCTCCGAGGCGAGCTACCATGAAGCAGGTGACTCTGTTTCCAGCAACCCAGAGCTCTCTGTCACACCTGACGCCTCATGTCTTATCCTCTTCATAGCCTCTTCTGCGGTTGGAATTTTCTGAATCATGGGGTTGAATAATCAAAGCCCCTACAGCGTTATTTCCTAATCATGTGGGCACGATTAGGTTAGAACCTGCCGCAGAGGCTTTTATCCTCACGGTGTACACTTACGTGTCGCAAGTGCTGATGTCACTCGGTCCAGACCCTGTTACGGCGGAACCCTAGACACCCTTCCAACCAAACGGTCATATAGAATTGGGTCGTGCTTGATTTATTATTTAGATGCTATTATAGACACCTTCTCAGCCCAATGTCAATGGTTTTAGGTAAAATAATTTGTTATATTTTCATGACGC
>k87-1188257_pt1 | contig 12296 bp, 12 predicted proteins | sample MGYA00084031_6733416 | MGnify analysis MGYA00084031
CGGAAATCCTGGAGACGGGCATCAAGGTGGTCGACCTCTTGGCGCCGTATCCCAGGGGCGGAAAGATCGGCCTCTTCGGCGGCGCGGGCGTGGGCAAGACCGTCTTGATCATGGAGCTCATCCGCAACATCGCCTACGAGCACGGCGGCTTTTCGGTCTTCGCCGGCGTGGGCGAGCGCACCCGCGAGGGGACGCAGCTTTACAAAGAGATGCAGGAGTCGGGCGTCATCGACAAGACCGCGATGGTCTTCGGCCAGATGAACGAGCCGCCCGGCGCCCGCCTCCGGGTGGCGCTGACGGGCCTGACCATCGCCGAGCACTTCCGCGACTCCGAAGGGCAGGACGTGCTCCTCTTCATCGACAACATCTTCCGCTTCGTGCAGGCGGGGTCGGAGGTGTCGGCGCTCCTCGGCCGCATGCCGTCGGCGGTGGGGTACCAGCCGACGCTGGCCACCGAGATGGGCCAGCTCCAGGAGCGGATCGTCACCACCCGCCGGGGCTCCATCACGTCGATCCAGGCCGTCTACGTGCCGGCCGACGACTACACCGACCCGGCGCCGGCCACGACCTTCGCCCACCTGGACGCCACCACCAACCTGGAGCGGCGCCTGGCGGAGCAGGGGATCTACCCGGCGGTGGACCCGCTGGCTTCCACCTCCCGGATCCTCACGCCCGAGATCGTCGGCGAGGAGCACTACCAGGTGGCCCGGACGGTGCAGCAGATCCTCCAGCGCTACCGGGAGCTCCAGGACATCATCGCCATCCTGGGCATGGACGAGCTCTCCGACGAGGACAAGATCATCGTGGCCAGGGCCCGGCGCATCCAGCGCTTCCTTTCGCAGCCCTTCTTCGTCGCGGAACCGTTCACCGGCCAGCCGGGCAGGTACGTCCCGCGGGAAGAGACGGTGCGCGGCTTTAAGGAGATCATCGAAGGCAAGCACGACGACTTGCCCGAGGCCGCTTTCTACATGGTGGGCACCATCGACGAAGCGGTGGAGAGGGCCAAGCGCATGGCCCAGGAGGTTGCGTAAGCGATGCTCCGCCTGGAAGTGGTGACGCCCGAGCGGCGGGTGCTCTCCACCGAGGCCGAGTCGGTGATCGTCCCGGGCGTGGACGGCTACATCGGCTTTCTGAAGAACCACGCCCCGCTGGTGGCCGGGATGTCCGTGGGCATCGTCCAGTTCGGCCCCGAGCGCGGGGAGAAGCGCCGGGTCGCGGTGACGGGCGGCTTCGTCGAAGTGGCGGACAACCGGGTTACGGTCTTGGCCGACACGGCGGAGTTGGACACCGAGATCGACGTCGGCCGGGCGCAGGCGGCGCGGGAACGGGCCGAAAAGCGGCTTCGCAGCGGCAGCCCCGAAATCGACCGGGCCCGGGCCGAGGCGGCCCTCCAGCGGGCCCTCAACCGGCTGCGGGCGGCGCGGGCCATATAGGACATCCGCCATGCGTTCCGGAGCGCGAGCCTTCGCGCACCGGTGAAGCGGCTCTCCGAAAGGAGGGCCGCTTTTTTGTTGTCCCCGGCGGGCCCGGAGCGGCGGCGCATAGGGCTGCAGCCGGTTGGGAATCATGGAAGCGAAGCCAAGGAATGGGAGGCGGTGGCATGGAGAGCACGGGGGCGAACGCGCCGGCCCCGGGCCGGGCCGCGCCGTCATTCTTGCGCCTCGTGGGCCGGGCGGCGCTGGCCGCTGCGGTGCTGACCGCGGCCGCGGCGCTGCTCCAGCACCAGGCGGGCCTCTTCAAGGAGGGGCGCTTCCTGGTGGATCCGCTGAGCGTCGCCCTGAAGGCGCGGGGCATCTCGGTGGTCGAGAGCGACATCCTGGTCACCGCCCGCCTGGGCGAGGGCCCGCCCCCCACGTTCTCGGAACTGAAGGCCATCGCCGAGCAGCTGGCCGCCCGCATGCCGGCAGGGGAGCGGAGCCTCTGGTCGGACGCGGGAAGCGGCTACGCCGCCGTCTACGTGGAAGGCGCCGAACCGGAGGGCGGCCGGTGGGTCGCCTCGGCCCGCTATATCCCGGGGACCGGCGACTCAGGGCGCGTCGAGGCGTCCGTCCGGCGGCGCTTCTACGGCCTGCCCGAAGGATTGGCGCGGCTCGTGCGGTGGACGGAGCAGGCAGTGCTGCGGGCGGCGGGCCCGTCGTCGCCGTTGGAAGGGAAAGCGGTCTTTCAGGGCAGGCCCGCCGGGGACGAGCCCAGGGAGCAGCTGGCCGCCGGCCTCCTAGGGGAGCTGGGCGCTGCCGTGCGCTACCAGGAGCTGGCGGGCGACCGCTACGTCGCGGCGGGATGGACCCCAAAGCTTCCCGGACGGACCGCGATCGGGGGACAGGCGGTGAACGTCACGGTGACGGTGAGGCGCCACGGGCAGGGCGAGTGGGTCGAGGTGGAAACGCCCATCTTGTGAGAAGCAGAGGAGGCGGTGACGCGTGATGAAGTCGCGAGGCATCTCCACGTACCCAGAGCCGCTGGCCGGCTGGGCCGAGACGGCCGCGGAAGGCGAAGAGCGCTCTTCCCGCGGCGGCCGCCAGGCGGCCCGCGGCAGCGCGCGGGCAAGCCGCATCGGGTTTTCCCGCTTCTACGGGCAAAAGGTAGTGGACGGGGCCCGGGCGCTGGCCGCGCGCCTCAAGGGGAAAAAGGCGGTCGAGGCGGCGGCCCTCTTCTTGGCGGGGGCGGCGGTGGTCATCGGGTTCGCCTACGGGTGGAACTCCCGGAGCGCCCCGCCGGCGGCCCGGGACGAGCGGGGAACGCTGCCTCAAGAGCAGCTCCAAGAGCGGTTCTTCGACGCCGCCGTCCCCTGGGATCCTGGCACCGGCCTGTCGCCGCCCGGCGTAGAGAGCGATTGGGCGGGCCTGCCCGCCTCCCTGGCGCCGGGCGCCGCGACCGCGGCCCGGGAGGAAGCCCGGGAAGGCGCGCCCCTGCCGGCGCCCGGCGAGGCCGGCGAGGCCCCGGCAACCCCAGGCGAAGCCGGAGGCCAACCGCCCGCGGCCGGGGCGCCCGGCAGCCCTGCCCGGATGGACCCGTCGCTCCCTGCGGTCTCCGTCACCTCCATGGTGTGGCCGGTCAGCGGAGGCCAGCTGGTCCGGCCGTACGGCTGGTACCGCCACCCGGTGTTCGGCGACTGGCGGTACGCCTCGTCGGTCGTCATCGAGCCGGCGGAGGACGGGCGGGTGCAGGCGGCGCTGGCCGGCCGGGTGCGGGACGTGGTGTACGAAGGAGGACTGTGGCGGGTGACCATCGATCATGCCGGCGGCTGGCGCACCGAGTACGAGGGGCTCGCCGAGGTGGACGTCGCCTCGTACCAGCTGGTGGAGACGGGTCAGCGGATCGGCCGGGCGGCGCCCGGAGGCGGCTGGGGCATCGGCTTTGCCGTCCGGCAGGGGGATGTTCCCGTCGACCCGGTGAGCCTCATCGGCGGAGGCTCGGTGCCCGTCACCGCGCCGTGATCCTTCGGCCGGCGGAGCGGCTCCGGGCGGGCGGACCGCTCCGCCGGATCCCTTGAGGCCCAGTACATATCGCCTTTCCCCGCTCATATAATTTAGCAACACCGGGCGAGGGGGCAAGGCGATGCGAGACTATATCCGGAAACGGGTGGTCGACGTCTCCCGCTACATCGTCGACACCAAAGCGACGGTGCGCCAGGCGGCCGCCGTTTTCGGCGTCAGCAAGAGCACGGTGCACAAAGACGTCACGGAGCGCTTGCCCCGAGTCAGCAAGGAGCTGGCCCGCAAGGTCCAGAAGGTCCTGGCCCGCAACAAGGCGGAGCGGCATATCCGGGGAGGTGAGGCCACCCGGCAGAAGTACCGCGGCGAAAAGCGCGCCGCTTCGTGACGCCTGCCTCGATCCCACCCCAAGCTCCACTTTGGCCCGCCGGTCCCTCCCGCTGCGCCTTGCAGGACCCGTCTTCTTCCCCGTCGAAGAGTACCGAGTCACCTCCTTGGAATTTCATGGGCCGGATGGGAACCGGCTGACCGGCTCCGGCCCCGCCTGATCGGAGCGAAGGCCTCTATGTTTGCAAAGGAAATCGGAATCGATCTCGGCACCGCCAGCGTCATCGTGTACGTGAGGGGCAAAGGGGTCGTCCTCAACGAGCCGTCGGTGGTCGCGATCGACCAGGAGACCCACCGGATGCTGGCCGTTGGCGAAGAGGCCCGCAGGATGATCGGCCGCACGCCGGGGAACATCCTGGCCATGCGCCCGCTCAAAGACGGGGTGATCGCCGACTACCAGGTGACGGAGATGATGCTGAAGTACTTCATCCAGCGGGTGTGCGGCCGGCGGCCGGTGTTCAAGCCGCACGTGGTCATCTGCGTGCCGTCCGGCGTCACCAGCGTGGAAAAGCGGGCGGTCATCGAGGCGGCGAAGCAGGCGGGGGCCCGGCAGGTGGACCTGATCTCCGAACCCATGGCGGCGGCCATCGGCGCCGGGCTCAACGTGGCCGAGCCGGGCGGCAACATGGTGGTGGACGTGGGCGGCGGCACCACCGACATCGCCGTCATCTCAATGGGAGGCGAAGTGATCACCGATTCCATCCGCATTGGGGGCGACAAGTTTGACGACGCCATCGTCCGCTACGTGCGCCGGGTGCACAACCTGATCATCGGCGAGCGGACGGCGGAGATGTGCAAGATCGAGCTGGGTTCGGTCTTCCGGCCCGATCCCGGCCGCAAGATGGAGCTGCGGGGCCGGGACGCAGTGACGGGCCTTCCCCGCACCGTGGAAATCGACCAGGTGCAGGTGGCGGAGGCGCTGGAGGAGTCGGTGCGGGCCATCCTCCACGTGGTCCGGACGGTGCTGGAGAAAACCCCTCCCGAGCTGGCGGCCGACATCATCGACAAGGGGATCGTGCTCACGGGCGGCGGGGCGCTCCTCGAGGGGTTCGCCGACCTCTTGGCCCACGAGACGGGGATCCCCTGCCACCTGGCGGACGATCCGGTGTCGTGCGTGGCCCGGGGCACCGGCAAGGTGCTGGACGGCCTGGAAAAGCTCCGCTCCTCGGTGATCATGGCCAGCTACGGCTGATCGATGGGATCCTCCCGGAACGTTTCCCTGGTTGATTTCCTCTCCCTTCCCTCAGCCTTTCACCCGTTCCCTCGGTGTCTCCTGGCGAGCGCCCCGCACGCCCGGTCGTTCTCCCGGGACGCGCTAAAGTCTCTTCCCCCTTCGCGTCGATGATAGGAGTGATTGCGGGAGAAGGGGGTGAGAGCGTGCTGCGGGGGATCTACACCGCTGCCTCGGGAATGCTCCTCGAAGGGATCAAGACCGACGTCGTCGCCAACAACCTGGCCAACGCCAGCACAGTAGGCTTCAAGAGGCAGCAGTTCGCGGCCCGCGCTTTCCCCGAAATGCTTATCCAGCGGATTCACGATCCCGTCCGCGCAGGGCGCGCCGTGGTCGATCCCCGGCCCGTCATCGGGCTTTTGGGCACGGGTGCAGCCCTGGATGAACTGGCGCTGGACATGGCGCCCGCGCCGCTGCGGTATACCGGAAACCCCCTGGACATCGCCGTGGACGGGCCAGGCTTTTTCGCGGTCGAAACGGGGACAGGCCAGGTGGCCTATACCCGGGACGGCAGGATGACGGTGGGCGCCGACGGCTTCCTGCGCACCACCAGTGGCTTCTTGGTCCTCGGTGTGGACGGCCCCATTCCGGTGGGCGAGGGGGTTCCCGCCATCGATGAGACCGGGCAGGTGTACGTCAACGGGGAGGTGGTGGGCCAGCTCGCACTGTGGGAGTTTGCAGAGCCCAGAGCCCTGGCCCGCCTGGGAGACAACCTGCTGGCCCCGTCGGAAGGCTCGGGGGAGCCCCTCCCGGCCGTCGCGTCCCGGGTCCGGCAGGAACACCTGGAGGGCGCCAACGTCAACGTGGTGCGGGAGATGGTCGACCTCATCGCGACCCAGCGGGCTTATGAGGCCAATCAGAAGATGATCCAAGTGCAGGACGAGACGCTGGGGCGGCTGATCAACGACGCCGCGTCGCTGGCGTAAGGGAACGCCGCCGGCTGCGGGAGCGAGCGAGTGCGGTGGGGGTAAGACGGCAGGACGGCTGGACCAGAGATGGAGGCCGCAGGGCCGCCGACCGACTGAGGCGGTCCACCCGGGTGAGTCCCCCGCACTGCCTCCCGGAGGCGTTTTCCCGGAGAAAACCCAATCCTTGCGCGGGATGAGGCAGAAGGGGGATGTTCCGTCATGATGCGCGCGCTTTACACGGCTGCGTCGGGCATGAGCGGCCAGCAGTTCAACATCGACACCATCGCCAACAACCTGGCCAACGTGAACACGGCCGGCTTCAAGAAGAGCCGGGCGGACTTTCAAGACCTCCTTTATCAAAGCATCCGCTTCGCCGGTACGCCGGTGACCGCCGGGGCGCAGATCCCCACCGGCATCGAGGTGGGCCACGGCGTCCGGCCCGTTGCGACGCAGAAGATCTTCACTCACGGCACGCCTCGGCCGACCGAAAACCCGCTGGACCTGGCCATCGAAGGGGACGGCTTCTTTCAGGTGCTCCTTCCCGACGGCACCGTCGCCTACACCCGGGACGGCGCGTTCAAGAAGGACGGCGAAGGGCGGATCGTCACCTCCGACGGCTTTCTCCTGGAGCCTGAGATCGTGATCCCGGAGGACGCAGTGGAGGTGGCGGTCGGCGCGGACGGCACTGTCTCGGTGAAGCTCGCGGGGGAGAACGAGCCGCAGACCATCGGCCAGATCGAGCTGGCGCGCTTCATCAACCCCGCCGGGCTCCAGAGCATCGGCCGCAACCTCTACCTGGCCACGGCCGCTTCGGGAATGCCCATCGTGGGCACGGCCGGCATGGAAGGATTCGGGGCCATCGCCCAGGGCTTCTTGGAGATGTCCAACGTGCAGGTGGTCGAGGAAATGGTGGCCATGATCACGAGCCAGCGGGCGTACGAGGTGAACTCCCGGGCCATCCAGGCGGCCGACGAAATGCTGCAGACGGCCAACAACCTGAGGCGTTAAAGGCGGTAGGCGGCAGTGAGTAAGGCGAGGGGCGCGCGAGCCACGGGAGTGAGAGCCGCCGCGGCGTTGCTCTCCCTGCACGCGCTGGCGGCGGTCCTCTTCGCCGCAGGGATCCCGTGGGGAGCGGGCGCGGCGTTCGCCCAGTCCCTGGGCGAGCCGACTCTTGCCAGGGTCATCCTGCCGGAGCAGGCCTTCGTCGAGGGTGACGTGATCCGCCTGGGCGACATCGCCCGGGTGGAAGCGGCCGATCCCCGGCTGGCGGAGCGGTTGCGCGAGCTGGAGGTGGGCCGGGCGGCCCTGCCGGGACAGAGCCGGAGCCTCACCGTGGGTACCCTCCGGCTGCGGATGCGGCAGGCGCGGCTGCCGGAGCGGGCCGTCGAGATCGTGGCGGAGCGGGACCCGGTGGAAGTGATCACCCGCTATCAGGTGATCGCCAGGGAACAGCTGGAGGCGGCGGTGACCCGGTGGTATCTCCGCCACGCCGCGGTGCCGGAAGGGGCTGAGCTGAAGCTCGAGGTGAGCGTCGAGCCCCAGTGGGCGCCTGTGGGCCCGGTCCAGATCGAAGTGGCGCTGGCCGAGCCCAAGCTGGGCAACGTGGCGGTGCCGCTGGAGATCGTGGTCGACGGCCGGCCGTACAAGCGTGTCAACGCTAGCGTCAAGGCGTACGTGGAGCAAGAGGTCTGGGTCGCGGCCCGGCCGGTCTTGAGAGGCGAGACCATCGGGCCCGCCGACGCGACGCGGGCGACACGGATGTTTGCACAGCCTGTAGCGGGCCCCGTGGATCTGGCCGTCCCGGTGAGGGCGAAGCGGTACGTCCGGGAAGGGACGCCGTTGACGTGGGACGTGGTTGAGCCGGTGCCCGACGTGCACCGGGGCGACCGGGTGACCTTGGTGGCCGCCGTGGGCGGCATCGTGGTCCAGGTGCCCGGTGAGGCGCTGAGCGAGGGGCGCATCGGGGATGTAGTGACGGTGCGCAACCTCACGTCGGGCAACGTGGTGTATGGCACGCTGGACGAGGACGGAATTGTGTGGGTTTCCGTGTGGTAAGAGGAGTGATCGAGCCATGAAGAGGCTGATGGCAGCGGCGGCGCTGGTCCTCGTCTTGTGGGCGGGATCGTTGAGCGCCGCGGCAGGCTCGCTTTGGGACGACAGCGCTGGCTCCATGTTCGCCGACCGCAAAGCGCGGAACGTAGGCGACCTGGTGACGCTCATCATCGTCGAGCGGTCCGAGGCTTCGCAGGCGGCGCGTACGACCACGGCCAAAGACGGAGAGGTGTCGATCGGGCCGGGATTGGGGCTCTTCCAGGACGTGATCCCGTTGATCTCGGCCCGGGGCGGCGACAATCTGACCGCCGGCGGCACCACTACCCGGGGCAGCAGCTTGACGACGAAGATGACGACGCGGGTGGTGGAGGTGCTCCCCGGCGACATCCTGCGGATCGAAGGGCGCCAGAACATCATCGTCAACGGCGAAGAGCAGGAGATTGTGGTGTCGGGGCTGGTCCGGCGCCAGGACATCTCCCGGGACAACACGGTGCTCTCCACCTATGTTGCGGACGCCTCCATCTCGTTCAAGGGCGCCGGTGTATTGGGAGACAAGCAGGAGCCCGGACTCTTGACGCGGCTTTTCAACTGGCTGTTCTAGAGCGGGACCGGCGGTGCGGCCGGCCCGCACCGCCTCTCGGGAGTTTTGAAAGGGGTGAACGGGATGCGCGGTCCATCGAGGAGGGCCCGCCTCGGCGCGGCCGGTCTAGCGCTGGCGCTGGTCCTGGTCTTTTCCGGGGCGGCGCTGGCGCAGGAAGAGGCCAGCCACGTCCCCGTGGTGCGCATCAAGGACATCGCGCGGCTCGAGTCGGTGCGGGACAACCAGCTCACGGGCCTGGGGCTGGTGGTGGGCCTCGCCGGCACGGGCGACGGGCGCGGATCTCAGGCCAACGTGCAGATGGTGGCCAACATGCTGGAGCGGTTCGGCCTGACCGTCAGTCCTGAGGACCTGCGGCTGAGAAATGTCGCCGCCGTGATGGTCACGGCGACGCTGCCCGCCTTCGCCCGGCCGGGGGATCAGATCGACGTGACGGTGTCGTCGTTCGGCGACGCCCGGAGCCTCCAGGGAGGCTACCTGCTGCAGACGCCGCTCCTGGCCGCCAACGGCGAGGTGTACGCCGTCGCGCAGGGGCCGGTTTCCATCGGCGGCTTCAACGTGCGCCGGGGCGGTTCGTCGGTGCAGCAAAACCACACGGCGGTGGGGATGATCGCTGGCGGCGCCGTGGTGGAACGGGCGGTCCCCGTGGAGCTCAGCGACGGCGAGACGCTCCGCTGGGTACTGCGGGAGGCTGACTTCACCACGGCCCACCGGGTGGCGGAGGCCATCAACGAGCGCTTCGGGGACCAACTGGCCCGGGCCGTCGACCAGAGCCTCGTGGAGGTCCGGATCCCTGACGCGCTGCGCTCCAACCCCATTCCCTTCATCGCGATGGTAGAAGAGCTGACCATCCGGCCGGACGCGGTGGCCCAGGTGGTGATCAACGAGCGGACCGGCACGGTGGTCCTGGGCCACGACGTGCGCATCGCCACGGTGGCCGTGGCCCACGGGGCGCTCACCGTCCGGATTCAGCCGGCGGTGGAGGTCTACCAGCCCTTGCCCTTCTCCGGCGGCGAGACCGTGGTCGCCAGGACCCCGCAGATTTTCGCGGAAGAGGGTAAGGGCCAGCTGATGGTGCTCCAGTCGGGAGCCAGCGTCGCCGAGCTGGTCAACGCGCTGAACGCAGTCGGTGCGACACCGAGGGACATCATCGCCATCCTCCAGGCCATCAAGGCCGCGGGCGCGCTCTACGGCGAACTGGTGGTGATGTGAGGTGCAGGTCGACGGGATTTCGCGGGTGCCGGGAGAGATCTTGTCCCAGCGGACGGCCGCGGCGGCGGGCCGCGCCGCGGACTTCGGCGCGGTCATGAAACAGGTGGCGGTTGAGCAAAAGGCCGGAGAGCTCGCGGCCCGGGCGTCCGGCGACGACCGGCGGGCCTTGGAGGAGGCGGCGGCCAGCTTTGAGGCGCTCTTTCTCCAGCACCTCCTGCAGAGCATGCGCAAGACCGTACCCAAGAGCGGCTTGATCGATACGGGGTTCGCCGGCGAAACCTTCTTGGCCATGCTGGACGATGCCTTGGCCCAGGAAATGGCGAAGGCCGGCGGCATCGGCCTGGCCAAAATCCTCCTCGACCAGCTGGCTCCCTAGCCCTCGCGCGCATGTCCCCCGGCTCGCGGCACGGACAGAGGAACGAGGCCTGTCGCGGCAGAACATCTGGATTTATGTAAAGTCGAGGTGGCATGCGTGAAGCGGAACCTTCCGCGGCGCCGGTGGATCGTGGCCCGGCGCCGCTTCATCTCCCTCCCCTGTTTCACGGTGTTGGCGGTACTCTTCCCTCTGGTGATGTCCCCGTTGGCAATGGCCTCAGCTGCCGCGGGCCGCGCTGCGGTCCAAGAGGCGGCACGCCTTCTCCCGGTCTCGTGGCGGCTGACGGGCGAGCGGTTCGAGCTCCGCTTTGAAGGGGTGGAGGACGGGGAATACAGGGTCAGCCGCAGCCTGACGCCGGCCAAAGTGGTGATCGACGCCGCCGTCCCCTGGGATCAGAAAAGCTTTGAAGTGCGGTTCGACGACCCGGCCATTCCCAAGGTGCGCTTTGGCAGCGGTCCCCTGGGGACCCGCGTCGTGATCGAGCTGGGCTATCTCCTTCCCCCGCCGTCGGTCGTCTCGGGCCGCGGGACTGTCGTTGTCAGCCTGCAAAGGGTGTTTCACACCGTCGACGTCACCTACGTCGCGCCGGGAGTGGAGTTCGGGCAGGTGCGGGGCGGCGGGGCCCAAGGGCCGTTTCGCGCCACGTTCCTGCGGGTCGATCTCCACCGCCCCGGCGTCCGGGTCTACCCGGCCCTGGCCGGCGAGCGCTTCGGGCTGGAGCCGGTGAGCCGGGCGGCGGCCCGTCTCGGCGCCCTGGGCGCCGTCAACGGCGGGTTTTTCGACTGGACGGGCCGGCCCTTGGGCCTCTTGATCCTCGACGGGCAGCTGGTGAGCGAGGACATCTACGGCAGGACCGCCTTTGGAATCCGGGAGGACGGGACCCCCTTCATCAGCCGCCTTTCGGTCTCGCTGTGGCTGGAGGGGCCTGAGGGCGAGAAACTCCCGCTGGACGGGATCAACCGGCTGCGGGCCTCGTTCCGCGAGGCGGTGGCGTATACTTCTCACTACGGACGCCTGCCCGCCGCCCGGGGTGCTCGCCTTTACCTCTGGGACGGCGTCGTCCTCTCCGAGCAGGAGTGGAGGGAGGTGCCCGAGGGCGGGCTGGTGATCGAATTCGATCCGGCCGATCGCCGCTTTTCGGAGGTCCTGCCCGGCCAGCGCTGGCGGCTGGAGTACGCCCTGTCGCCCGATCCGGGCGGCCCGGTCCGGGCGGCGCTGGGCGCCGGTCCTGCGCTCCTCATCGACGGCGAAGTGCGGATTACCGGAGTCGAAGAGCGGTTCCAGCGGGACGTGCTGGCCAGCCGGGCGCCCCGGACGGCTTTGGGCCTGACCGGAGACGGCAAGCTCCTGCTGGTGGTGGTGGACGGGAGAGCCGAAGGCTTCAGCTCCGGCATGACCCTGGAAGAACTTGCCGCGTTCATGAAGGAGTTGGGCGCCGTTTCGGCGATGAATTTAGACGGCGGCGGCTCAGCGACGCTGGTGGTCAGCGGCCGGGTGCTGAGCCGGCCTTCGGGGAGCGCAGAGCGGGCCGTCGCCTCGCTCCTCTTGGTCGAGGCCGGAAGATAGGAGTTGTGGCGATGAGAACCGATGCCAGCAGGGCGGTGCGCGCAGTCCTCGCGGCCGTAGCGGCGCTCCTCCTCTGGGGCGCGCCGGCGGCGGCCGCCGTCGAGGTGTATCCGGTGACGGCCCTGGAGCGAGGGGTGGCCGGCGTCGGCTACACCGTGGTGGAGGGGACCCGCATCGAACCGTTCGACGTGGAGATCCTCGGGGTGATGGAGGGCGCGGGGCCGGCGGGCAGCCTGGTCCTGGTGCGGGCCTCGGGAGAGGTGATCGAGCGGGCCGGCGGCATCGCCTCCGGCATGAGCGGGAGCCCCGTCTATGTGGACGGCAAGCTGCTGGGCGCCATCGGCTACGGTTTCGAGCTGGCCGACCACCGCATCGGGCTGGTCACCCCGGCCGCCGACATGATCCGGGTGATGGAGCTCATCCCGGTGGAAGAGGAAAGGGAGAGCGCCGGCGAGGCGGGGGAGGCCGTCCCGGGCGAGGGCGCGGCGCCCAGCGAAGGAGCAGGGGTGCAGGAGGAGCCTGCGTCCCTCTC
>k87-181414_pt1 | contig 12286 bp, 11 predicted proteins | sample MGYA00084031_6733416 | MGnify analysis MGYA00084031
ACCTGAACACCTCAATGCTGAATTGCATTTGATTGGTCCCTTGCAGTATATCAAGGAAGAAGACCGCAATGAGGACGAACTTCGCAAAAAAAACATCTATCTGCATGGAAGAATTCCGTTTCATGATGTCCAAAAATGGTATGCTAAAGGGAAAATTGGCTTGGTTTGTTTACATCCAGCAGAGAATTATTTGCATGCTTTACCGATTAAGTTATTTGAATATATGGCCATGGGTTTGCCCCAGATTGTAACTGACATACCATTGTGGCGTAAGATTGTGGAATCCAGTGAAAGCGGCTTGACGGTGGATGTGCGAAATCCGAAAGAAATTGCAGCGAAAGTGACACAACTTTTAGAAGATGATGAGTTGTATAAAAAGATGAGTCAAAATAGTCGAAAGGCCTTTGAGGAGAAATACAATTGGCGGACAGAAGAGAAACGCCTTATCAAACTTTATGAAGAGCTTACTTCTTGATGACAAAAATAGGGGAGGGAAGCGTTTATTCTTATCGTCAGATGAGGAAAAAACGCAGACATTATGAAAATTCTCGTAACCGGCGGAGCTGGTTTTATTGGTTCCCATATTGTGGATCTGTTGGTCGAACAAGGACATGAGGTTGTGGTGATTGATAATTTATCAACAGGAAAAAAAGAAAACGTAAACGAAAATGTAAAATTTTATCGAATGAATATATTAGATGAGCAATTACCTCAAATCTTCCTAAATGAGAGACCAGAGATTGTCATTCATCAAGCTGCGCAAACACAAGTTCCTCGATCCATCAAGGAACCCATTTTGGATGCAGAAACAAATATTACCGGAACCATTCATTTGTTAGAAGCTTGTCGCCTGTCAGGTGTGCGCAAAATCGTTTTTGCATCAACAGCAGCAGTTTATGGCAATCCAAGCTATTTGCCCATTGATGAACAGCATCCCATTCATCCGCTTTCGGGATATGGAATTGGCAAATATGCAGCGGAACAGTATTTGGAAGTGTATCACCAGTTATATGGTTTAAAATATACAGTCCTTCGTTATGCCAATGTTTATGGTGAGAGGCAAGATGCAAAAGGAGAAGGCGGTGTCATTGCAATTTTTATTGACCGCATTGTGCAAGGAGAACCCATCACTATTTTTGGCGATGGTGAGCAAACAAGAGATTATATCTATGTTGAAGATATTGCAAGAGCCAATATCGCCGCCATTGATCGCGGTGATCAGGAGGTTTTTAACATTGGAACGGGTGTGAGCACATCGGTCAATGAATTGGTCAATCTGTTGCAACAGATCTCTGGGAAACCCGTAAAAAAAGAATATAAAGCAGAGCGTTTTGGAGATATTAAGGACAGTTCCTTTAATAATCAGAAAGCAAAAGCATTGTTATCATGGGAACCGAAAACTGATTTGTTGGCAGGATTGCGGAAAACTTTTCACACAAATGTTAAAAAAAAGATTGTCAAATAATCAATTCTGAAGTATACTTGTTACAGCGTCATCTGCTTGTAACATTATTGTAATGATAGCGTCGAATTGTTTCAGCCAGGATTGGGGAGGTGACAGTCTGTTATAGTTTTCATTTGAAAACTATAACAGGAGACTGCATGGTGAACCATACATATACAGCAACATATTCGAAAATGAATAAATCAACATTCTACATAGCAGCAAAAAGGTTATTTGAAATTGTCTTTTGCATCGGCTTATTTCTCTTTACACTTCCAGTGTTCGTGTTAACAGCTTTAGCTATCAAGTTGGAGTCTCCGGGACCGATTTTTTATCGACAAGAGCGAAATGGATTAGGTGGAAAGACTTTTTATGTCATTAAGTTTCGTTCCATGCGCGTAGATGCGGAGAAGAATGGTCCACAATGGGCGGATAAGAATGACAGTCGTGTAACACGTGTTGGGCAATTTATTCGGAAAACGCGTATTGATGAGTTACCACAGCTCTTTAACGTCTTACGAGGAGAAATGAGCTTGATTGGTCCGCGTCCAGAACGACCTGTTTTTACGGAACAATTCGAAAAGGAAATCCCCGGTTTTAAAAAGCGTCTGCAAGTGAAACCTGGCTTGACTGGTTGGGCTCAGGTAAATGGTGGTTATGATATTACACCGAAGGAAAAGTTAGCGTTGGATCTGTATTATATCGAGAACCAATCCTTTGCGCTGGATTTACAAATATTGTTGAAAACAATTTGGGTCGTCCTTTCAGGGAGTGGAGCCCGTTAAGCATAGAAAAGCGGTCTTGCGATGCAAGACCGCTTATTTTTATCTATCTTAACGGATGGATCATTGTTTTCTTAATTCATAAACAACAAGCGAACGCCGAGGTACAGTAGTAACCACAACGGTATGCTCATCAGAGAAGCATTCAAGATTCCAAACCAAAAAGATTTTCCAACTACCGTGTAGTTCATATTCAGCACCTCCAACGTTTACTTGTTGTTATTATAAGCAAATCGCGGGCAAAATAGTGAGAAAACGATGATTTGTAATTGAAATGTAATGTTGCGATTAACATGTAACGCTTTTGTGTCTAACTCTTCCAAATTCGATTTGAATTTTGCCTTGTGTTATATCTTTTAATGTTTTGATTGCTGCCGTTTCTTGTCCGCAGGGAATCCAAATGGACCAGCGTACCTGCTCAGCGAAGGCAGGCGGGTCATAGGGATATTGAGCAGTTTGTAAAGCATGCTCAATTTTGCCAAAGGAGGAATAATCGAATTGTAAGAGCAGTTGTTGATGCAATTTTTTTTGCACAACACCCGCTGATTCGATCGCTAGCTGGGCAGCCTGGCGATAGGCTCGAACCAGTCCACTGGCTCCAAGTTTAATTCCGCCAAAATAGCGGGTAATGATCACCATGGCTTGATAAAGCGGATATTGGAGGAGCGTTTCCAGTATCGGTCTTCCAGCGGTTCCAGCGGGTTCACCATCGTCCGATGACTTTTGCGTATGGGGATCAATGACATAGGCGTAACAGTTATGTGTAGCATCATGATGTTTTCGCTGAATCGCTTGGATCCATTGATTGGCTTCCTGAATACTTTTTACATGTTTAGCTCGGCAGATAAAACGGGAACGTTTTAATTCAAGGACCGTTTCACCTTCTGCCTCAATAGTGAAATATTGTTTCAGCTGGTTCATACATTTCAACCTACTTTCATTTGCCAAAAAATAAGAGAGCAATTTCTGCTCTCATACGTATACGCAATGACGTTAAAAAATCGTGATCGATCTTACAGTCGAGTAAGTTCCTTTTCTTCGTTTTGATTCTGCTCTTCTTGTTTGGGTTGATCTTTGGGTTTCCATTCTAATTGTTGTTGCAAAATACTGCTAATCCTTTGTCGCTCTTCTTCGGATACGATTTCGACTGCTTGCCCTTCTCGTCGATCAGGTGTGGTTTTGATCGTGATGGTTTCAATATTATTCTTCGGAATGCCGCGATAGATTGCTAATAGTGAAGGAATATCGGTTGGTGGAATACTATAGGAAACATTTTCTCCTAACTTTTTGGTTAATTTATTAAATTGGTAGAGCCCTTTTAGGCTAACCACCTTTTCCATAATTTGACTTAGAACCTCTTGTTGGCGAATATTACGGCCTTTGTCGCCTAGCGGATCTTTCTTGCGCATCCGGGCATAGGCTAAAGCGTATTCACCATTTAGGTGCATGGGGCCTTCGTGGAAATAGAGTTTTTTTCCACCAAACGACTCGGTGGTAAAGGATCGTTTAACGTTTACATCAACGCCACCTAAGACATCAACAGCATCCATAAACCCCTTAAAGTTTACCTTTGAATAGTGATCAATGGGGATATTTAAGAAGTTTTCAACCGTTTCGCGTGTGTTTTTTATTGGATCAATGCCTTTCAATTGTCCATAATGAGCTGCATGATTAATTTTGGCTTTTCCACCATTCGTGTTTGCGATTTCAACCCATGTATCGCGAGGAATGCTGACAATTTTCATTGATTTTTTTTTCGGATTAATTGCTGCAACCATCATGACATCGGGGCGCCAGTTCTGCGATCCCTCTTTGCGGGCATCAGAACCGATTAACAAAATGGCGAATGGATCTTTATTTAAATCAATTTGACTATCTCTTAGATTAGATTTTCCTAGTTCATCGTGGCCACCTGATAGTGCATTCCAGATGGATATTGCCGCATAGATAATCAGTGCAATGCCGAGAACGGAGCTAAGCAAAAGAATGCGTTTTATCAATTTACGACGTCTTTTTTTGGAGACGCGTGCTAAGCGACTTCGATTATTCATCTGCATTCAGACCTTCACCACTTCATTGCTGAAAAAAATCTTTTCTTTCCATACTATCATTTAACCATGTGATTTATCAAGAGAATTACAATGACTTCTCAGATGCTTCCGAATTATAGATATGTATCAACCTTCTTCATTCTTTCAGACATACATCCTGCAATGTTGTTTTTCATCATTCTTTCAGTTATTCTAGTTTATTATACCATTATGGAGAATAGAAGGCTTTTTTCAGATATTAATAAAAATTTTATTTTTAGTGTTGTTTTCTATAAACATTGTGAATAGGACTAATAATATATATGAATAAAAATAATAGTCATATAAAGGAGAAAGTTAAAATGCCATTCGAAAGTAGACGCAGTCTATTTACATCTGAATCTGTAACTGCTGGTCACCCAGATAAAATCTGCGACCAAATTTCTGATGCGATCTTGGACGAGATTATCAAACAGGATCCAGCAGCAAGAGTTGCTTGCGAAGCAACAGTAACAACAGGGCTTGTACTGGTGGCAGGAGAGATCTCAACAAAGGGTTACGTGGATATTCCAAAGATTGTTCGTTCAACCATCCAAGAAATTGGCTATACACGTGCTGAATACGGTTTTGATGCGCAAACTTGCGGAGTGATAACTGCGATTGATGAACAATCTTCCGATATTGCCCAAGCAGTCAATGAATCGTTGGAAAAACGTTCGGGTCAAGAAGCTGAAGAACTGGAAATTGGTGCGGGTGACCAAGGCATGGTGTTTGGTTTTGCTTGTAACGAAACGCCTGAGTTAATGCCATTGCCAATCGCATTAGCTCATCGTTTAGCAAGACGGTTACATCAAGTTCGAGTAGAGGGAATTGTCCCTTATTTGCGTCCCGATGGTAAAACACAAGTTACCATTGAATATGACGGTGATCAACCGGTTCGCATCGATACCATTGTGATTTCATCGCAACATGCTGAAGATGTTTCACTTGCCCAAATTGAGACTGATATCCAAGAGCATGTGATTCAACCAATTGTCCCCAAAGAGATGCTGGATCAAGCCACAAAGTTCTTTATTAATCCTACAGGACGATTTGTCATTGGTGGTCCGATGGGCGATACAGGCTTGACGGGTCGTAAAGTGATTGTCGATACGTATGGAGGTTATGCACGACACGGTGGCGGTGCTTTTTCGGGCAAAGATCCTACGAAAGTCGATCGCTCAGGTGCATATGCAGCGCGCTATCTGGCGAAAAACATTGTGGCGGCGGGCCTCGCTGATAAATGTGAAGTTCAACTTGCGTATGCGATTGGTGTAGCGGAGCCTGTGTCGATTCGGATTGATGACTTTGGCACAGGCAAAATTGAGGAGAAGAAGCTAATCGAATTGGTGCGTGAGCATGTGGATCTTCGACCTGCAGGAATTATCAAACAGCTTGATTTGCTGCGCCCCATCTATCGTCAAACAGCTGCATATGGTCATTTCGGTCGTACAGATATCGATTTGCCTTGGGAGCGAGTCAATTTAGCGGAAAAATGGAAAAAAGAGCTGTAACATGCGTTCATGAGGTTTACATTAAGCAAAAACGGTAAAAACATGTAAGTAGAGCTTATAGACACCTTTGTTGAACATCCAATTTGGAGTTTCTTGCGGATTGAGGACTTACCTTCATGCATATAATGGTTAGTAAAGGAGGGACAATTGGTGGGACTCTGGGTGTGGCTTGGAGTATTGATTCTCCTGATCGCATTGATCACCGTGTTTTTCCTCTATAAACGCATTGCGCTGATTTTTACAGGATTTTATCATAGTAAAGCTACACACCTCATTTTTATTACGAAAAATAGTCAGAGTGAGATAGAGTGGCGCATATGGTCCTACTTCTTTTGGAACCAGATTACAGGCAAAAAAGGCGTGGTGACTTGTATTGATACAGGTTCTTCTGATGATACATTAAAAATTTTAAATCGGCTTGAGGCACGATATCCCCGTCTATATGTGCATAAATTGCATCCAACTGTTACCATTAAAGAGGCGATTCAACAGGCCCTGGAGAAGCATCACCATACCATTGATGATATGATCGTCTTAGATTTACAAGAAACAGAGCCAAAAAAGCAGGAAAAACACTCCGCATAGAGAAAAGGTCCATACACATGAAGTGATGGCTTTTTTTTTGGAGCGAGACGGGATGGACATTTACCTTTATCAGCTTTCTTCTACACGAAAGCTCAAATTGAGTCTTTCCATCCAAGTGGATCTTCGGTTTTGGCAGGAGAGAGGAAGGAGCATTCAAACACTGTATCGAGTCACATCGATGAACCAGGCTATTCAGTTGTTACAACAGCCCGTTCAGACGCTTCCCTCACTGCAACCAATACCATTGCCAACATTCACATTGCAGTGGGAAAAGGTGCAAGCAGCTGCTGATCTATTATTTCTGCAATTTCAGGGGCGCAGTCTGCTGGCAGATGAATTGATTGCGTTGCTCAGGCGAATGAATGGTAAGGTGAAAGAGGAAGAATGTTTTGCCGCGATTCAATATTTATTTTTACAAAAAAAGGTTCAACTATTGCCAGGAGTGGAATGGGGGACATGGGCCGTAACGGCAATATGTCATCGCTGTTCTGCTGGATATCCTTATCTTTCGTGGCGTCATTGTGCAACTTGTGGCGGTAGGTGTGCGATGTGTAATTATTGTTATTTACTCGGTCGCTCGCGATCTTGTGCTCCCTTGTTACGGTTTGCCTCATCGCCAGAAGTAAAAACGAATCGTTTTGTTCGCGTGAACCTTCCTCATCAGTTAACACCAGCGCAGCAGCAGGCTGCTCGCCAAATTCGTCAGTCTTTAGCGTCTGAACAGAAGCGAGTGTTGTTTTGGGCGGTAACGGGAGCTGGGAAGACAGAATGTTTGGTCCCTGTCGTCAAAAATCAATTGGAGCAAGGGCATAATGTGCTGTGGGTGACCCCACGCAAAGACGTCGTCCTTGAGTTGGCTCCGCGTTTAAAGCGAATCTTTTCAACCATTCATCCAATTGCGCTATATGGAGGGAGTTCAGAACTCGGCCAGACGAGTTCATTGGTCGTTGCCACAGCGCATCAAGCACTGCGATATTATCAATATTTTAGTTTAGCGATTGTTGATGAAGTGGATGCGTTTCCCCTGTATCGGAATCCCATGCTCACCTTTGGAATTGAGCGAGCGTTAACCGTGTCCGCCAAGCAGGTTCTTGTCACAGCCACCCCACCGGATCATTGGAGACGGGTCAGTAAACATTTTCAGTGTTCCGTGGTTGTGCTTCCCATTCGGCATCATGGTTATCCTTTACCCGTACCCATAATGAAGAAGGAACCGAAGCTATGGCTTAAGATTGCTCATTATCAACCCGTGCCAACTGTCGATGCGTTTGTTCGGCAGGTTTTGAAGACAGATGGACAAGCCATTCTGTTTGTCCCGCGCTTGAAAGATCTCTTTGCCTTACACCAGTGGTTACAAAAACGCTTGCATCCTGAACAAGTGGAAAGTGTTTATGCCCAAGATCTGAAGCGCGAGCAAAAAATCCAGCAATTTCGGCAGGGAAAAATCCGCTTTTTAATTAGTACAACCATCTTAGAGCGCGGTGTGACAGTCAGTCGGTGTCACGTTGCCGTGGTGGGAGCTGACCACATTGTTTTTGATCGAGCCACCTTGATCCAGATTGCAGGTAGAGTGGGGCGATCTGCAGCTTATCAGCTTGGAACAGTGTGGTTGATTGCACAGGAAAAAACCGATGCGCAAATAGATGCGATCAAAGAGATCAAAAAATTAAATCGTTTGGCAAAAAAAGCAGGATTTTGGACAAAGGGGTTGTATTCTCTTTGATAGACTGGTGGGAGATGCTTTTTCCAACTACGCACCGTTGCCATTTTTGCTCAACCCCGCTTTCAGCACAGCCATTTTCCAGTGTATGGAGTCAGCTCTGTTTGACTTGTAAAAGACAGCTGCAACCCATTGGCCTGCTGTACTGTGAAGTGTGTGGGAAAGCGTTGAAACAGGAGAAAACCAACTTATGCTCAGATTGTAAACAAGTACATCCCACAGAATGGGTGATTAACCGTAGTGTTTTTGCGTATACCGCATTTGTCAAACAGATTATTTGGAGGTATAAATATAAGGGTCAAGAAAAATTAGCAAAACCTCTGGGCTGGCTAATGGCTGAGACGCTAAAGCAGCATTGGGGAAAGAAAAACTTTCTGCTAACGTTTGTACCTCTTCATGCGCAACGCTTACGTGAACGAGGCTTTAACCAAGCAGAGCAATTGGCAATGGTGATGGGTCAATATTTGCATTTACCAGTGGCTGATCTTCTTGTGCGGAAGCGGATGACACATCGACAAAGTGGAAAGAGACGCAACGAACGACTCTCTTCCTTAATTGGCGCTTTTGCTTTAAGGCCGAATGTTGATTGTGATCAACTCACTTCATGTTCCATCCTGTTGGTTGATGATATCTATACCACAGGTGCGACGTTGAGAGAGTGTTCCAAACCATTGAAGGAACAAGGCATTCAACATGTTTATAGTATGACCATTGCTCGATAAAGAAATGGGTATATAATGAAAAAAAGCTGTCAAGACAAAAGAATAATGGCCCAGCGATAATGAAAATGAGTGGAGGTATTGATGATGAATAAAGCGGAATTAATTGAACAAGTTGCAGCAAAAACAGGAAAAACCAAAAAAGAAGCAGGCAAAGCGGTTGATTCAGTTTTCCAAACAATTGCTGAAGCACTACAAGAAGGAGAAAAAGTCACCTTAATTGGTTTTGGTAATTTTGAAGTACGGGAACGCGCAGCCAGAAAAGGTCGCAATCCACAAACGGGTGAAGAGATTCACATCGCGGCGAGCAAGGTACCTGCATTTAAGCCTGGAAAACAATTGAAAGATGCAGTCAACAAGTAAGATCGTTGTTAAATTTCGGTAGACCTTGCCTTTTGCTTGACATTGAGGACCCCCAATGATATAGTGAGGTACGCACTTCTGGTGCCACCATCAGTATGGAAGAAGGGAATGTTCTCGAATGCAAGGCAAGGTCAAGTGGTTCAATGTTGAAAAAGGGTATGGATTCATCGAGCGCGAAGATGGCGACGATGTCTTCGTACACTACTCTGCGATTCAAGAGGAAGGCTTTAAATCGCTTGAAGAAGGACAATTGGTAGAATTTGAAATCGTAGAAGGTACACGTGGACCACAGGCTGCGAATGTTGTCAAGATTGGGTAGTTAACCAAGCGAATACAAAAAAGGCAATCCGAGGATTGCCTTTTTTTTGTGCAGTTATGGAGAAAGGGAAAGGGCCGCCTTGCGGCGGCCCTTAGAGATGGAGGGGTAGCCCCTCTCAGGAAAGACGGAGGTACTTGCTTATGTCACATGGCTTGCTGTTGCCGAGGCACTTGCGACGGCAGTCCTTCTTGCAACAGCCTCGCGGGCAATTGTGCACGCCTTGGCCAGGCTCCAGCATACGCCCGCAATAGTTGCACATACCCACGTACTTCTTGAAGAGCGACGTGGCCTCCCTTCCTGTGGATCCGTTCGGTCTTGCAAGGAATGGATCATGCAAGAATGATCTGAGGATGATTTTTTATAATGATAGCATACTTCCATTAAATTTATCAACCTTAATGGATAAATGTTTATTTATTGCTTTATTTTACATTAATTTTCCTTAATAAATTTGTCGTTTTTACAGGAGGAATTTTTCTCAGATTCGGGAATAGATACAGTAGAAAGCGGAAGGAGGAGTTGCATATGAACCTGGTCATCCGTGGGAACAATCTTGTCGTGACAGATGCACTTCGATCATTCATTAAGAAGAAGATTGGACGTCTCACCAAGTATTTTGTCGAAGATCCTCCGAGCGAAGGCCATGTAACTTTAAGCGTGGAAAAAGATGAACACAAGGTTGAAGTCACCATCCCCTTTCCAGGCGTTTTTGTCCGCGCAGAAGAATCAAGCGATGACATGTATGCATCGGTTGATCTTGTCATGGAGAAGTTAGAGAGACAAATTCGTAAGTACAAAACAAAAGTAAATCGAAAGTTCCGTTATGATGGCAGCCTCCGCACCCAACTCAAAGAAGAAGCATCACCGCTTCAAGATGAAAGCGCTTCAGCAGAAGAGGATTTGACCCGTAAGATTGTTCGCTTCAAGCGCTTTTCATTGAAACCAATGGACACAGAAGAAGCGATTTTGCAAATGGAATTGTTGGGGCATAGCTTCTTTGTCTTTACCAACGCTGAGACCAATCAGGTTAATGTTATCTACAAGCGAAAAGATGGAAAATATGGTTTAATCGAGCCTGAAGAATAGATCGATGTGCAAAAAAAGAGAGTTTAGCGATTCTTCGCTCGTTGATTTGGTATTCCTTCTTCTGCTAGGGATTTGCCAATCGGCTTCAGCGATGGACTCGCTTCTCTCTTTTTTTGTGCATTTTGGCTGATTGGATGAAAAACCGCATTACATTTGATAAACTAAATAACGTATATCTTCGCGTATAGGTTGCAATCTTGCATATTGAACATAAATGCGTCATGGATCTGATGAGACTCAGAAAGAGGAGGTGGATCCATTACGGAGATCATGGTGAACATTGAAATCTCCGTAATGGAAATTCCGTGTTAAAAGCGCTTCGAAAATGGTTACCTGACTCGAATGAGCGTCGGGTTCGGAAATATTTTAAAATTGTCGATAAAATTGAAGCTCTCGAAGATGAAATTTCGGCTTTATCGGATGAACAGTTGAAAGCAAAAACGGATGAGTTCCGTGAGCGACTCGAAAAAGGTGAATCGCTTGATGATTTACTGCCAGAAGCATATGCAGTTGTCCGTGAAGCAGGCAAACGAACAATTGGCATGCGTCACTTTCGCGTCCAATTGCTCGGCGGAATTGTCCTGCATCGGGGCGACATTGCCGAGATGAAGACAGGCGAAGGGAAAACGCTTGTTTCGACTTTGCCCGCATATTTAAATGCATTGACGGGTAAGGGTGTGCATATTGTAACCGTCAATGACTATCTTGCGAAGCGAGATCGCGAGTGGATGGGACAGATTTTTGAGTTTTTAGGCTTAACGGTTGGATTGAACTTACCCAATATGAGCACAGAAGAAAAACAGGCGGCCTATCAGGCGGATATTACGTATGGTACAAATAATGAATTTGGCTTTGATTATCTTCGTGACAACATGGTGTTGTATCCGGAGCATTTAACTCAGCGCGAACTCAACTATGCCATTATCGACGAAGTCGATAGCATTTTGATCGATGAAGCACGTACACCATTGATCATCAGTGGGCAAGCCAATGAAGCAACCGATCTTTATTATACTGCCGATCGTGTGGTAAGACATTTAAAAGAGAATCAAGATTTTACCATTGATCTCAAGACCAATCAGGTCTCCTTAACAGAAGAAGGGGTTAGAAAAGTTGAGCGCTTGCTGGATGTGGACAATCTTTACGATATGAAAAATATTACGTTGAACCATCACATCCAACAGGCAATGAAAGCGCATTTCTTGATGAAACGTGACATTGACTATGTTGTGAATGAGAATGGCGTCGTCATTGTTGATGAGTTTACAGGTCGCTTGATGGAAGGAAGGCGATATAGTGATGGCTTGCATCAAGCAATTGAAGCGAAAGAAGGGCTAGAGGTTCAGCGTGAAAGCATGACGCTGGCGACCATTACCTTGCAAAATTATTTCCGCCTCTATCGGAAATTGGCCGGGATGACGGGAACGGCCAAGACAGAGGAAGAGGAGTTTCGGAAAATTTACGGGATGGACGTTGTGCAGGTCCCCACGCACAAGAAGATGATTCGAAAAGACCTAAGCGATGTATTATATGTCAACGAGGAGATGAAGTTCAAAGCGGTGGTGGAAGAAATCGAAAGACGGCATAAAAAAGGACAACCACTGCTTGTGGGAACCGTCTCCATTGAAAACTCCGAAAAGTTATCGCGGATGTTGAAGAAGAAGAAGATCAAGCATGAAGTGCTA
>k87-875840_pt1 | contig 12286 bp, 11 predicted proteins | sample MGYA00084031_6733416 | MGnify analysis MGYA00084031
AGGTTTGAAGGGGAAGGGCTCCTGGAAGGATGAAGGGAGTGGTACGTCCGGTAAGAAGGGCCTATGCCCTTCACAAGTGGGGTGCGCAATGGTAAAAAAGGCCCAGCGGGGCCTTTTTTTCTTGAGATGGGCAGAAAATCCGGTCAGCCTTTAGCTGACGGCTTATCCACCGGTACTTGCCTGCCTCCCGCATCAAGTTTTTCTTCACCCCGGTTTCAGCAGGAACCTGCCCCCGGGTGTAGTCAAAAAAATTGAGGCAGGCGGCCGTCGTCCGGGGGGAGAGTGGGACCTTTCCTGGCGTACGGGACACAATACAGGAAATTACCACTCTTTTCTGTTGAATCGTTCTATGAGGAAACTAGTTTGATGGTTGTAGTACCCTCCCTCCCATACTCGGCGGGGTGTTATCACAACACTTTCAGGGGCAGCAGAGTACTTTTGTGATTCATGGAAATCTGCCTGAAACGTTTATTAAGCCATTTGTCAGCCTCCATACCTATTCAGTCTGACATGGAGGAACTCCGACAACGAAATTGTTATACTTATGGCATCTTTCATACTTGACAAAGTTGAATATTTGTATACAATTACTCATGTATACAATTATCTGATAACTGCTATCATTTTTCATTGCCCGGCTTTTTTTAAGGAGGGATACCATGAAACAAGCCCCGAGGAAATGGATAGCTTTTTTCCTTTCGCTTGGTCTGGCGTTGATGTTGGCAGCCTGTGGATCGTCGGGCAGTCAATCAGCTTATTCCGAAAAAAGCTCTTCTTCAAACTATCCGGAAAAGAACATTAGCATTGTAGTACCTGCTGGAGCCGGTGGCGGGCTCGATACAACAGCAAGGGCATTGGCAAAGACATTGAATGAAACTTCACTAGTGGAGCAAGCCATCAATGTGGAGAACAAACCGGGCGGTGGAGGGACAACCGGATTGATCCACTTTATCACTAATGACAAGAAGAACTCACATAAGCTCTTCCTTCCTTCCACTCCGCTTATCATTAACTATCTTAGAAAAGAAGCAAGCAGTCCATATTCCTATGCGGACATGAAACCGCTGGCACAACTGACGAATGACTATGGTGCAATAGCTGTACCGGCCGATTCCAAGTACAAGGATTTGCAATCTTTACTTGCAGATTTGAAAAAAAATCCGCAAAAAATCACGTTCGCGGGCGGATCCGGTCCGGGATCGATGGACCACTTGGTTGTCATGATGCTGGCAATTGAAGCCGGAATTGATCCCAAAGCCATCAAATACAATTCCTATGATTCAGGCGGAGCGGCTATGGTTGCGCTTTTAGGCGGACACGCGCAAGCGCTCACAACCGGATTGTCGGAAGCGAAAGCGTATATGGAATCAGGGGATGTTCGAATTCTCGCCATTTCCGCTCCCGAGCGTTTGGAAGGGGAGATGGAGGATATTCCCACCTTTAAGGAATTGGGATACGATGCGGAGTTTGTTAACTGGCGTGGTTTGTTCGGTGTAAAGGATATGCCGCCCGAAGCGGTGGCATATTGGGAAGAGAAAATCAAGGCCTTGACCGAGACAGAGGAATGGAAGCAACAGTTAAAAAATAATGGTTGGGAGGATGGCTACAAGGGTTCGGAAGAATTTACGAAATTCCTGAAGGAGCAGGAGGCTGTGATCAAAGAAGTGCTCACCAAACTGGGGATGGCCAAATAGGTTGATGGGACGAACCGTCAGGGATAGAAAGGAGGATTCCTTCTCCTTCCTCTTGCGGTGGGTCCCGGAAGGAGGTCTGGTTGTTGAACAAGATCGTTGATCGTTTTACCTCCCTTTTCTTTTTCATCCTTGGTGTCACATTTATTTTAGGAAGCAGAACCATCTCCCAAAACGCATACGGCAGTGAAGTGGGAGGAGACATTTTTCCGTTTTGGTTGGGCGTGGTCTGCACTCTGTTAAGCATCTTACTATTCGTGGAGACGTTCAGAAGCATGGATGAGAAGAAAAAGAAGCAGTCACTGGATTATAAAAAGTTCGGCATCATCTTCGGTGCGACGGTTCTGTATTGTCTTTTGTTGGAAAAACTCGGCTATGTGATTTCCACCTTTCTCTTTTTGCTGATCGGGTATCAAACCATCCAAAGGGGCAAATGGTGGCTTTCCATCCTCATCTCGCTGACTGCTTCATGCGGTGTCTATTACGTGTTTACTGAGATCTTGAAGGGAACTTTGCCCGGATTTCCCACGTGGCTGGGCTGATGAAGGAGGTAGCAGATGGATTCCCTACAGTTTTTGCTGGAAGGCTTTCAAACCGCGCTGCAATGGAATAATATTCTGTTCGCATTTTTCGGGGTCTTGATCGGCACTATGGTGGGGGTTCTGCCGGGCATTGGACCGATCAGCGGCGTGGCCCTCCTCATTCCGATTACTTCCACGCTCACAGGAGGCATGAGTCCCGACGAAGCGGCAACCAGCTCGATCATTTTGCTGGCTGGCGTCTACTACGGAGCGCTGTATGGTGGTTCTACCACCTCCATTCTGCTGAACACACCGGGTGAGGCGTCTTCCGTGGTGACGGCACTCGACGGTTATCAGATGGCCAAGCAGGGCAGGGCGGGTTCCGCCTTAGCGATTGCCGCCATCGGATCCTTCGTAGCAGGCATTATTGCCCTCATCGGCCTGGTATTCTTTGCGCAGCCCTTGTCAAAGCTTGCGCTGAACTTCGGACCGGCCGAATATTTCTCGTTGATGCTTTTGGGACTGTGTGCCGTCAGTGGGTTGGCGGGCAAATCGGTCACGAAGGCTTTGTTGATGACCGTCTTCGGACTAATGTTGGGAACGATTGGGATTGACACCGTATCGGGCAGCGCCCGCTTTACGTTCGACATTCCGGAGCTGTACGAAGGAATCGAGTTTTTGACCGTGGCGGTCGGGTTGTTTGCCTTGGGAGAAGTGTTCGGGACGATATTGGAAAAAAACTATGTCTCAGGAACCATTGCTAAAATCAACCGGATCCTGCCTACCAAAAAAGAATTGAAAGACAGCAGGGGCCCCATTCTCAGGGGATCGATTCTCGGGTTCCTCATCGGAATCTTGCCGGGTGCGGGAGCAACGATTGCCTCTTTTTTCTCCTATAGTACTGAGAAAAAATTGAGCAAAAATCCGGAGAAATTCGGGAAGGGAGCGATCGAAGGCGTCGCTGCTCCCGAATCGGCCAACAACGGAGCTTCCGGCGGGGCGATGATTCCCATGCTGACGATGGGGATTCCCGGATCAGGCACCACCGCCGTTTTGATGGGCGCGCTTATCATGTACAATGTCCAACCTGGTCCGATGCTGTTTGAAGAGCATCCGGACGTTGTCTGGGGATTGATCGCCAGCATGTTTATCGGTAATGTCATGCTGCTCATCCTCAACCTGCCGCTGATCAAAGTGTTTGCGAAAGTAATCGAAACACCAGCGAAATATTTGCTCCCGTTGATCATTGCCATTTCGGTGTTCGGAGTGTATGCGGTGCGCCTGACCACCTTTGACCTGATGCTGATGGTACTTTGCGGTCTTGCAGGTTTTTTCTTCAGCCGCCATGACTATCCGCTTGCTCCCCTTATCTTAGGCTTGATATTGGGGCCGATGATCGAATACAATCTGCGCCGGGCACTGACGATCTCCAACGGAGATTGGATGATCTTTATAGAAAAGCCGATTTCCGCCCTGTTTTTAGTAATCGCCGTAGCCTGGGTATTGGTTCCGGTCCTTTTCAGTAAATCCAAAAACGTGTTGGTTGATAAGATCTGACGCGACTCTGTCGGAACGGTTCACCATTTCCTAATTTGAGGAGATGGAGTGGCAAAGCCTATGGGTTTCATCGAGTCGGCCTCTGTCGGAGTTGCGGGGGCATTCTTTTTTGGCTTCTTCAACTCCCCTTGCCTGGGATGCTGGGGCCCTTCGAACATCACATTGTGGCGTTCGACGACCGGCCGCATACTGAAATGGTGCCCCCTTTATTCCGCAAAATGGCGATGATCGTGTCTGGCTATGTGTTGGGCGCTTCCTTTTCCCGGAAAACCACCCGGCTGATCGCCAAATCTGCCGTACATGCTAACAACGACCCTGCTTCTGGTGGTTTTCAGCATCGGAATCGGGCTCGTCGTCTCCCCCATGGCTCGGATCGGTACGCAAAACTGGATTTTCGGGTTATCCTAGGGGCTTTGCTCACCTGATGGCGATAATCGAAGGGGCGCAAAAGCTGAATGTGACGACGAAAGCCTTTATGCATACAATTCTTGTCGTGGTGATCCTTGATCCCGGGTGCCTTTCCGCTGCCGACAGTTGAGGTCAAATCACAACCTGGGACGCATCCGTCGATTTTCTCCTGTGGCGAATGCCTTTACGTCGCCGTTGGTGCAAGCGAATTCGGCTTCCGGTGCATTTCCTGATCGGCCCTATGGTCTCCATCGCCTTTCTGACATCATGCGGAATTGCATTTTCAAGGATCCCATTCGGGGGATCATGATCGTAAAGCTTAGCTTGGGGATTTACTTGGGGATGCAAATTGATGTAAAGGAGATTAAACGGGTGCCCAAACTGTTTGTCTGTATGTTCGCCTCCAGCTTGTTGCTTGTCATGTTCGCCTTGGGATAGGCGTACCTGTAACGATTCGCACCTCCCTTCCTTTAAAACTGCGTTATTAAGCACCGTTTCCGGCGGGATTGAGGAAATGGGAGCGACAGCGATGGCAGTTGAAAGTGAATCTCCCTTTGGTCAGCTCCTATCTATACCTTTCGGCTGTTTTTCATTATGATAGTCGTTATTCCCTTGTTCCATTGGTGCGTGCAACGGAGCGGGAAACAGACCGAATCCTCTCATGTATGATCTCGAAAACGGGTGAGAAACGGAGACATATCACGAAGCGCCTTTGCCATGTGGGTGAAACCGCTGTGTCTTTATCATTGCAGCGACGCGAGCGGCATACCTTTTCCGTCACGACTTTTCCTAAGTTTTTAGTTAAGGCTACCAGAGGACCGGAACGAATTCACTAATAGCTTTCTTTTTGTATATTTGTATACAATTATACCGTCAGGGGTTGCCAAGGAGGAGATATCCAATGTCCCAATACTCGGTTCCCTGTGTGGTTTATCGAGGTGGAACCAGTCGTGGTTTGTTCTTTCACAAAAAGGACTTGCCGGAAGATTTCCATGAACAAAAACGCATCTTTTTCGCAGGGATCGACGCCTATAATCCGTCCCAGGTGAACGGCTTGGGAAGCGGCACCTCCCATACCAGCAAGGTAGTCGTCATCTCCCCGCCTACCGTGGAAGGCGCGGATGTAGATTATACCTTTTACCAAATCGGAATTGGGGAGGAAGTGGCCGACGACAAGGGCACCTGCGGTAACCTGATGGCCGCAGTGGGTGCTTTTGCCGTCGACGAAGGACTGGTTCGCGTCGATCCGGTCGCTGATTATGTGATTGTCTCCGCATACAACACAAATATCGGAAAAATGATCCGGCTCCGCGTCCCCATCATCAACGGAAAAGCGAGAGTGAAAGGGGACTACCTGATGCCGGGATTGGTTACTACCGGGGCGAAATATACCGTCGATATTCTCAACCCAGGCGGAGGGAAGACAGGGGCCACGCTGCCGCTTGGCGATTCTTATACGCTTAACACCAACGGGAAGCAGTACCCGCTTTCCTTTGTCGATGTGGTGAACCCGTTTGTTTATGTACCCAGCGAAGTGCTCGGGCTAAAAGGAACAGAACCGAACAATGAGCTTGCCGGTAACGGCGAACTTCTGGAGGAACTGGATGTGATTCGCTGCGATGCGGCGGTTCGATCGGGCATGGAAAAATCGTTGCAGGACGCAGAACAAGCGCCTGCTATACCCAAAGTGGCGATAGTTTCCAAGCCGCAGGACTACGTCACCTCCACTGGAAAGCTGATTCGGGCCAACGAGGTGGACATCGTGGCCAAAATGCTCTCGATGGGGCGTGTTCACCGTACCTTTGCCGGCAGCGGCCTGTACAATCTGGCTGCGGCTGTCCTCTTGCCGGGAACGATTCCCAATCAGTTGGCGGCCATAAGAAAGACAAACGGGACGCAGATCGTCCGTATCGGCCACCCCGAGGGAGTCGCGGAAGTGCGTGTAGCTTTAACCGAAGACGGACAGGATGTTGCTTTCGTGGGCTTGGAGCGAACAGCCCGCAGAATTATCAAAGGCGACTTGTATATTCCCGAAAAAAACTAGACCAAAAAACTAGTTAAGGAGGAGAGACAAACCATGTCTGATAACGTGAGCAAAGCGTTGGCCCGTTTTGCCCGGCGCGTGCAGTATGAATCCTTGTCGGAAAAAACCGTGGCAGAGGTTAAACGCCGGGTGATTGATACGCTGGGTTGCCTGATTTCCGGTTATGACGCAGATGCGTCGATTGCTGCGAGAAAGCTTGCGGAGCGTTATGAAATGTCGAAAGGGGCGACAATCATCGGCTTGGGAAAAAAAGCAGCCGTCGATTTTGCTGCCTTCGCCAACGGCACGGCCGTTCGCTATCTGGATTACAACGACACATACCTTTCCGTCGAGCCACTACATCCCAGTGACGTGATCGCTCCCTTGCTGGCGCTGGCGGAAGAGCGTGGCGTTACCACAAAGCGTCTAATTGCGGCGATTGCTGCTGCCTACGAGGTCGGGGTAATCTTTTGCGATGAAGCCAGCTTGAAGGCAAACGGCTGGGATCACGTCAACTACATCACGCTAGCTACTGTAGTTGGGGGCGCCAATCTCCTCGGTTTGACTGAAGAAGTGACTGAACAGGCGCTGGCGCTGGCCATCGTCCCCCATGCTGCCATGCGCCAGACGCGGAACGGTGAAATTTCCATGTGGAAGGGTGCGGCCGCTGCCAATGCAGCGCGCAACGCTGTGTTTGCCCTGCAGTTGGCTGAGTGCGGGATGAAGGGACCTTATGAGCCATTTGAGGGCACGATGGGGATGAACTACCAAATGTTAAACCGCAAGCTTAACGTCGACCGTGTCGTGCGGAAGCTGGACTCTTGCATAAGTCCACAGGGTATCACCAACACCTTCGTGAAGAACTGGGCCGTTGAATACATGACCCAGAGTGCGATCGAGGCCGCATTAGAGCTTCGTAAGGAGTTAACCAGCCTAGAGGAGGTAGAGCACATTCACATTGACACCTTCCAGATGGCGTACGACGTCCTGGCAAAAGATGAGCAGAAATGGGCGCCTAAAACGAGGGAGACGGCCGACCATTCCCTGCCTTACATCGTGATGGTGGCGTTGGAAGACGGGAAAATTGACCTGGATACGTTTGCGCCGGAAAGATTGGCCAATCAAAAGACGCTGGAGCGGATGAATTCCATTTTAACGATTGAAGTTTCCGAGGAGATGAATGCCGGTTATCCAGAAGGAAACCCGAACCGGATTACCATCAGACTGAAGGACGGACGAGTGCTGCAAAAGTTGGTGAAGTATCCGTCCGGCCATCGCGCAAATCCGATGACCGACGAGCAGATCGAGGCAAAATTCCGCAGGTTGACAACGGGATATTTGAGCGAGGAGCAGCAAGCGCAAGCGTTACAGGAACTGTGGAAGTTGGAACAGCTGACGGATTATGACAGGCTGTTCTCCCATTTTACTATCCGAGCTGGAAAATGGAAGTCCACCAAGGGGGAAAAATGATGAGCTGGTTGACGCGAAAACAGGAAGAGGATCCGATTACCAGATTTCGTGCACGGTTGAAAGAAGGAAAAGGGATTTTGCAAATTCCTGGAGCACATGACGCCCTGTCTGCGCTGTTGGCCAAACAACAGGGATTTGAGGCGCTATACCTTTCGGGCGCTGCTTTTTCCGCCAGTCTCGGTCTGCCTGACCTGGGCTTGATCACCTTGACTGAGCTTGCCACGCGAACGCGTGAAATCGCCCGGGCGACGGGACTGCCGATATTGGTCGATGTCGATACCGGTTACGGAAGCGTCCTGAACTTGACACGAACGGTTCGGGAAATGTTGGATGCCGGTGCCGCCGCGATTCAGGTGGAGGATCAGGATTTGCCCAAGAAATGCGGCCATTTGAATGGCAAAAAGCTGGTCACGAAAGAAGAAATGGTGCAGCGTATTCAGGCGGCGCGCAAGGCCAGCGACCGCATCTTCATCGTCGCGCGAACTGATGCGAAAGCGGTAGAAGGGCTGGATGCCGCTATTGAACGGGCCAAGGAGTACGTAAGAGCGGGAGCCGACGCGATTTTTCCGGAAGCGCTCAAGACTGAAGAGGAATTCAGACGGTTTGCCGAAGAGATATCGGTTCCGCTGTTGGCCAACATGACCGAATTTGGGCAAACACCATACTATCATGCGAAGCAGTTCGAGGAATGGGGATACCAGATGGTTATTTACCCGGTCACCTCGCTACGAGTGGCCGCCAAGGCGATCGAAAGGGTTTACCGGCTTATACGCGATTCGGGAACCCAGCGGGATGCGCTGGACGATATGCAAACGAGAAAAGAGCTGTATGAGACGATTCAGTACTTTGCCTACGAGGATTTAGACAACCGGATTGCGAAAACGATTCTCGATCAGGAGCAGGGCTGAGGGGGGGAACCCGATGGTGAAACGAACGCTGACCGTAGAGGGGAAAGAGTATGTTTACCACAGCTTGTACGATCTGGAGTTTGCACAACCCAAGGAGATAGACTCACTCCCGTTTTCCGTCAAAGTCCTGCTGGAAGCTGCGGTCAGACAGTGTGACGGCAAGTACATCACCCGGCAGCATGTGAAACAATTGGCCCAGTGGAAGCAAACGCAGTGGGAGAGAAAAGAAATACCGTTCAAACCGGCACGCATTGTCTTACAAGACTACACGGGTGTCCCGGCGATCGTGGACTTGGCCTCCTTGCGTGAAGCCGTCTACGAGGCCGGTGGAGATCCGTTGCAGATCAATCCGCAGATTCCAGTGGATCTGGTTATCGACCATTCCCTGATCGTCGAGCATGCTGGGTCGAAAGCGGCCTTTGCAAACAATCTGGAGTTGGAGTATCAGCGCAACCATGAGCGGTACCAATTCATCCGGTGGGCACAGAAAGCCTTTCAAAACTTTCGGGTGGTTCCGCCCGCTTCCGGTATTGTTCATCAGGTAAACCTGGAAGCGCTGGCTACCTTGGTGCGGACGAAGAAAGAGAACGGCTCGTTGGTGGTCTATCCCGATTCGGTGATCGGAACGGACTCCCATACACCAATGATCAACGGACTGGGGATCGTTGGATGGGGAGTGGGAGGCATTGAAGCGGAAGCAGCCATGCTCGGCCAGCCGTTGTACTTCGTCATTCCCCAGGTTATTGGCGTCAAGCTGACTGGTAGACTGGCGGAGGGCGCAACCGCGACAGATCTTGCATTGACGATCACCCACATGCTCCGTCGGTACGGCGTGGTTGGGAAATTCGTGGAATTCTTTGGTCCGGGGCTGAAGTATTTACCGATTGCGGACAGGGCGACGATCGCCAACATGGCACCGGAGTACGGTGCCACGATGGGTTTCTTCCCTGCTGACCAGGTCGCGCTGGACTACCTGCGTCTGACGGGAAGGGGCGAGCATGTCCCGCTGGCCGAGGCATATTTGAAAGCGCAGGGGTTGTTCCACTCGGATGACACGCCCACCCCGCAATTTACGAAAGTGTTCGAACTGGATTTGGGCAGCGTGAAACCGACGCTGGCGGGTCCGAAACGGCCACAGGATCGCATCGAGCTGCCGGCGATGAAGCAGGCTTTTGCCGATGCCGTCAGCAAGCCGGTGGCCGAGCGGGGATACGGTCTGGAGCCGGCAGAACTGGAAAAGAAGGTGGTTCTGCCCGGGCTGTCGGAAGAGCTGGGCACGGGTGCTGTCGTGTTGGCGGCGATTACCAGCTGCACCAATACGTCAAACCCTTCTGTGATGATTGCGGCGGGTCTGGTTGCGAAAAAAGCGGTTCAGCTGGGACTGCGCAAACCCGCCTATGTGAAAAGCACGATGACTCCGGGTTCAACGGTCGTCACCCATTACTTGCGGGAGGCCGGACTCCTGGAATATTTGGAACAACTGGGCTTTTACATCGACGGCTACGGCTGCGCCGCCTGCTGCGGCAACAGCGGTTCCTTGCATCCTGAGGTTGAGGAGGCCATTCAAGCGAATGATCTGCTTGTCGCTTCCGTGTTGAGCGGCAATCGCAATTTTGAAGGGCGGGTTCATCCTCTGATCAAGGCCAACTATCTTGCCTCACCACCGCTCGTCATCGCGTATGCCTTGGCGGGGACAGTACGGATCGATATCACTTCTGAACCGATCGGCTACGGACATGGCAATCGCGCTGTGTATTTGAAAGACATCTGGCCTTCGACAGAGGAAGTGGAGGAAGTAATGGCCTCCACACTGCGTCCCGAACTGTTCCAGAAACAGTACGAAAATGTGTTTGATCACGAGAGATGGTCGGCGATTGAGGCGCCGGAGGGCATCCTTTACCAATGGGATCCGAAGTCGACTTACATTCAGAAGGCGCCGTACTTTAAGAAGGAATTCACGGGAGATTATCTCCCTTCTCTGAAAGGAATGAAGGCGCTCCTGTTATTGGGCGATTCGATCACAACCGACCATATCTCTCCCGTCGGCCGCATCAGTCCGGGTAGTCCTGCTGCACTGTACTTGGAGAAAATGGGAGTGGCGGAAAAAGACTTCAACTCCTACGGTGCACGGCGAGGCAATCATCATGTGATGATGCGGGGTACGTTTGCCAACGTCCGTCTTCGCAATCGTCTGGCAGAGGGAAAAGAAGGAGGGTATACGAAGTATCTGCCCACAGGAGAAATCATGCCTGTTTACGATGCAGCGATGAAGTACAAGGAAGACGGGACCGGCCTGTTGGTCATCGCCGGGAAGGAGTATGGAACAGGCAGCTCACGCGATTGGGCGGCCAAAGGCACGTTTCTGTTGGGAATCAGGGTAGTGTTGGCGGAAAGCTTCGAGCGAATTCACCGCAGCAATCTGATAGGCATGGGAGTTCTTCCACTGCAATTTGTGAACGGTGAAAATGCTGAAAGTTTACAATTGGACGGGACAGAGACTTTTGATATTATAGGGTTGGATAATGGGATCGATCCGGGCCAATACGTTACTGTGAGAGCCGTGAAAACGGATCGGACCTTGGTGGATTTTAAAGCAATCGTTCGACTCGACAGTACTGTGGAAGTGGAATACTACAAAAATGGCGGTATACTGCAAACAGTGTTGCGATCTTATATTTAGTAACCTTTGATTTTGAAGAACTGCTGGTTCGGAAATATATTGGCTGCACGTATTCCGATCGCCGTATTATTTCGTGGAAAGGATCAGTATGTATGCGCTCATCTTCGTATTACAAAAGACTTTCGGCAAGCGATGTCGCTTATCAAGAACTGAAGCGTGCGATCACGGAATGGGAATACGCGCCTGGGGTACAGTTGGTCGAAGAAAACCTTTCCAAAAAACTCGAAGTGAGCCGGACACCGCTTCGCCAAGCACTCTACCGACTGGAACTTGAAGGCTTGATAATCCGGCAGCCTAACGGGAGAATGTATGTTGCACCGATTACGGTGGAGGAAGTAGAAGAGATATACAAGGTACGGGAAGTCCTAGAGGGTTTGCTTGCCCGTGAGGCTACACCTCACATTACCGTTGAGAATTTGCAAAGGCTCGAGGACATCCTGGAAATGATGAGGAGATCTGCCGAGCAAAATCGTAATGAGGATACTATCAAATACGGAAGCAGTTTTCATCAGTTTCTTCATGATTTAAGTGGCAATGTTACAGCAAAGCGTTTTCTTGAACAACTAAAAAGCCGAATTGAGCGGTATCGGAGGATCAGTGGCTATAATAACCCGAGTTACGTGCCGATGCGGCCTGTAGAAGAACACCAGCAAATCCTAAACGCCCTCAGTCGTGGCGATCCTGATGAAGTGGAAGAAGCCATGCGTAAACATATTCGAAACAGCTTATCTGTGGCGAAGGAGACGATTGAATTGTACTTGAAAAATGAAGGCTAGTCCTGCTGACCAGGAACAGGTCAGCAGTTTTTTTTATCAAACAGAAGATAAATCGTCAAGGAGATACCTAAATGTACTAATTCCGTTTGTTATTTCCAATTCGTTCATTACCATTCGTTCATTACCGAGAGTTATTAACAATTCATTCTGAATATTTTATAAAGGCTGTTGACTTTCCTATATGAAATCATATACGATTTAAATATGAAAGGGACAATCAGCAAGCAGAAGATGGCCTACGAGCTGATCCGC
>k87-421722_pt1 | contig 12284 bp, 7 predicted proteins | sample MGYA00084031_6733416 | MGnify analysis MGYA00084031
CACAGCAGACACCGCAAAAGAACCCATACGATCCAGACAAGCCACAACATGATTAGCCGTCACAGGATTCCAAACCATAGCCCCCAATAGAACATCCAAAACAGCCGGCGCCTCAGCTTCACCGCCAATCTCCCACAGTGCAGCTGCACAATGCACCCGAACCCACTCGTAATCGTGCGTCAAAAGACCACGCAAACGCGGCAACGCAGCAGAAGCAGGCGGACCAATCTCACCAAGCAGATCAGCCGCATCACACACCCGGAAAGTAACCTCATCATCAAGGAAACCAAGCAGAAACGGCATAACCTCAGCAAGGTCACCGTCAATAGCCCACAGTGCGGCAACAGCAGCAGGCTGTACATGCGGATCCGTAGTAGTAGCCAGCGACCGAACCGCATCCCGCGCACCGGCCGCAGCAGGACCGAACACCCTCAACGCTTTCAAAGCCGACCGTATAACGCTGCGCTGCTCATAACGCATCGCAGCACCGAGCGCATCCATCATCACCGGAACTGCAGCCGGATCAGCCAACTTGGCCAAAGCGGAGAGGATCGCATTAGCGGTCATCTCAGTCCACTGCTGGGAAAGATCAACCCGACGCAAATGGTCGCACAGCCGGGGTACCATCTGGTCGGCCGCCTGCGGCAAACACCCCGCAACCTGAACCGCACGCCAGGCATCAACATCGCCATCCAGCGCAGCCAGCAAACTTGGCAGCACACGCACATCACCAAGACGTGCCAAAGCCTGAACGGCTTCCTGGTGGCCCCTGCGGACCCGTGGATCGGATGTGGCCCACACACCAGGGCCGTGCACCGCGCGCTGAGTATTGATGTAGGCGGCAAGAGCTTCCCGGGCAGGAGCAGCGATCGGGTGACAGGAATTCAAAACAGCCGCAGCCTCGGCGGCAACCTCCTGATCAGTTGTAGTGAGTTGATCAGCAACCAGCAAAAGGAGCCGGGTGTGATCCCCGCGCCACGCATGGACCAGCTCCCCGCACATACGAATCGCATCCAAACGCGAACCAGCATCAGGGCTGCGCAGCTGCTCTGCCAACACCGCCACACGCTCAAATACCCGGGCTTCCAGGGTTTCGTGAAAGGTGCGTAGCAGAGCCGTGGTCGGTGCGTGTACGCGTGTGTGTCGATCAAGATCTTCGAAGGCAGCGACGATCTGGGGCGCAACTGTGTCTGTGGATACTGTCGGGCGGCTCGGAGTCGGTGCGATGTCCCGCGCCGGTGTGGTGCGGTTGATCTCGCGCAACAGATCAACAGCAGTCGGTACAACATCTTCGCTTATCTTGTCCGGGGCGCAGCGGGTGCGCTGGACAAGGGCCGCGAGCCGGGTCACCGGTCCTTGAGCCGGGTCAGCAGCGAGCCCGGCGAGCCACTCCATCACCTGGTGAAAAGCTTCCGGCAGACGTAGTGCCGAGATGGCCGCCGCCTCGACTATCCGCAGCCGCGCTTCGACGTCGCGCTCGGCGACCAGCCGCTCCCGCAGTACCGCAAGGGCCTGTTCGGCGTCGTCGAGGAAGAGCCCGAGACCAGGGATCGCGGCCAAGCGCACGTCCGGCTCGGGGTCACGGGCAAGCTCGACGAATTTCGCACTCCGCTCACGCAGGAAGGCAATGGCCTGCGCGCAACCCATCGGGGGGTAGTACTCGATCTCGGTGCCGTCGTCTTCGAAGCCCCGGTCGAGGGACTCCCGGCCAATGCTGACCAGCAGCGCGACAACAGCGGCTCGGTCGGGCGTGGCATCGTCGGTGGCCAGCTCGAACAGGAAGGGCAGGCTGGCTGCCGTAGGCGGGTACACGCTGCCCTGGTGGTGGACCGCGCTGTAGAAACGGTTGAGGGCCTCGTGGCGTTCTTCAGCATCCGGGGAACGCAGCGCCCGCAGCAGCGCCGGTACCTCCTCAGCCGAGCCGTATGCGTGCTTCATCGACGCCCAGTCGATGTCATGAAGTCCGTCGAACATGATCAGAACCATGTCAGGCGGCACTGACAATGCCGGTTCATACCGGTTCGCTGCGTACTGACGCCCCCCTCACCCACGCCTCTTCTTTCAGGGGGCCGGCTGCTGCTGCGTCGTCCAGTCGTGCGGCTTTCGCTGCTCAGCTCCGTTCTTGCCACGAGTCATTTCTTCGGCCCCTTGTCTGCCTCTTTCTTCCTGTCACTGTGACTTGTCGGAGCAGGTGCCGCTCCATGCGAGCCCGCCAGATGCCCCAGCTGTTGGAGGAGTCCTGTGAGGTGAGGAGATGTCAGGACATCGACTGTGTCAATGATCATCCGCAGGGATGATGTAAGGCACGTTGGCGACCCGCGAGGATTACTTCGAAAGCGGAAAGCGGGTCACACAAGAGGGGAAGCTTTGCGCATCAAACGACTTGTCGGAGTAGTCCTCGGCGCTGCGCTGTTCATGGTCACCGCGGTGCCGACGGCGTCGGCCGGTACTGCGGTAGCCGCTTCGCCAGCGGCCGGATCCTTAGATCGTGCCGCTCTGCGCACTACGCTGAATGCCATCCATGAGGCGGGCATGTACGGCAGCTACTCGTCCGTCCGTGAGGGAACCGAGCGGTGGACCGGCGCGTCCGGGCTTGCCGACGTGGACACCGGGCGTCCGGTCGGACCCGGCATGCGGCACCGCGTGGGCAGCATCAGCAAGACGTTCACCGCCGTCGCGATTCTCCAGCAGGTGGAGCGGGGACGGATCCGGCTTGACGCGCCGATCGGTGAGTATCTTCCGGAGCTGGTCAGGGGAGAGCGGGGCCGGGAGGTGACCGTGCGGATGCTCCTCAACCACACCAGTGGGATCGGCGATTACCTTCTGGGGGCCTTCCCGTCTCTCGCCGAGGGCTCCACGGCCAGTCTCGACGAAGAACGCTTCCGTTCCATCCGGCCCGAGGAACTGGTGCGGCTCGGTCTGGCGGCACCCGCCACGGGGCGGCCCGGCGAGCAGCCGGGGTCGTACTCCAACACCAACTACGTGATCGCGGGGCTGATTCTGGAGAAGGTCACCGGTCAGGACGCCGGGACGTACATCACTCGCAACGTCATAGACCGGGCCGGGCTGCGTGCGACCTTCTATCCGCGCACCCCGTACATCAAGGGTCCGCACTCCCGGATGTACGAGTCGTTCTACGGTCTGATCGACCCGCCCCGTGATTACAGCGTCTACGACATGTCCTGGGCGTCCACTGCGGGAGCGATCGTCTCGACCACCGACGATCTGAACCGCTTCTACCGCGCTCTGCTGACCGGCAAATTGATCGGACCGGCCGCTCTGAACGAGATGCTGCGCACGGTTCCCGTCAGCGTCGGCGGCGGGGCCGGCATCGACTACGGCCTCGGCATCTATGTGATAGATCTGCCCGGCTGCGGTCGTTTCTGGGGGCATGACGGAGCGGTCTTCGGGGCCGGCACGATCGCGTTGTCCAGTCGTGACGGCAAGCGCCAGCTCGCCATGGGCTGGAACCTGATGAAGTACCAGCGCCTCAATGAAGAAGGCACGGCGCTGGAGCCGAGTCCGATCGACGATGCCATCAACGAACACATCGTCCAGGCGCTCTGCCAGGTCCCGGAGTCCCGTAAGTCGGCCGCGGTCATTCGGCATCCGCTTCCCGAGCGGCTGCTCGGAGTGGACCTCTCCTCCGGTCAGTGGTTCAGCAGCCGTGGCTGAGACCGGACCGTTCTGAGTGCGCGTAGGGGCCGAAACCGTTTCTCGGTGCCTTTGAGGGCGGTGCAGCAACCAACGTCGTGCAGAGTACTCGGTCCGCTGTCCGCCTCCGAGGAGATGGGCGCGGCTGTCTTCTCGCCGAGTCGTGGTGGCTCAGCTGTTTCCCGCGGTTGAGCCACCACGGTCGTTTGCCGACGGTGCCACGACAACCGTGATCGAGGGGAGTCCGGCTCACCTCGGTGGGGAGCACCGCTTCTTCCGTCGCTCCGGGGCATCGGCCGTGGCTGGGCCTGCGGTGCCCGCCAGCGCCTGAAGGAACCGAGACTCGTGTACAAAGCCTCTGCAGCAGCTGCTCCGTCGGGGCGCATAACAAGATCGAGAGAGTGAGCGAGATGAACGGCAGCGAACGCACTGCGGCCATCAGCCTGTCCAAGGTCCAGGATGTGGCACCCGGCCTGGTCGATCTCTACAAGACAGCCGGTGCGCGTATCCGTCACCATGGGCTGGAGGGGCTGCGCGCTGCGGTGTATCTCGTGCTGGACCGCTCGGGGTCCATGCGTCCGTACTACAAGGACGGCACCGTTCAGCACCTCGCCGAGCAGGTCCTGAGCCTGGCCGCGCACTTCGACGACGACGGAGCCGTGCCCGTGGTGTTCTTCTCCACCGATGTCGACGGCGTCACCACTCTCGAGCTCGGCGGCCACGAGGGGCGTATCGAAAAGCTGCACCAGGGCCTGGGGCACATGGGTCGCACGAACTACCACTGGGCCATGGACGCGGTCATCGACCACTACCTCGGCTCCGGCAGCCGCGCTCCGGCTCTGGTGGTTTTCCAGACGGACGGCGGACCCACGAGCCGGCCTGCTGCCGAGCGTTTCCTGTGCAAGGCCGCGAGGCTTCCGTTGTTCTGGCAGTTCATCGGGTTCGGCGACCCGGACGACAACGAGTTCGCCTTTCTGCGCAAGCTCGACGACCTTGCCGTACCGGGGCGTCGTGTCGTGGACAACGCGGGTTTCTTCCATGCCGGCCGTGATCCCCGCGCCGTCGACGACCAGCTGTTGTACGACCGTCTTCTCGGGGAGTTCCCCGTCTGGCTGGCGGCTGCGCGCGAGGCTCGTATCCTGCGCTGAGGAGCTGCGTCACCGCCACATCGCTCGGTCGGATTCCTGGTGGGTCGTCGGCAATCGGCTTCGTCGGTTCCGGGTGTCCGTGAGGAGGGGCGCGTGTGGGGTGCTTGTGCGGTGGGTGGTCGTGAAGGAGCGGAAGTCTTTTGCAAAGGCGCTTTGGCTGTGAACTCCGCCCGTGGTGGCGAGGCCGCGGTGCGGTGGTTCCGCCGCTGTTCTTGCCGGTGAGGGCAGCGGGCTGACCTGTCCGCGCGGGGCCGCCGTCTCTCGTGGGTGCGTAGGTTCCCGATGGCCTCGATGCCATCGGGGTGCCGGCCGATTCGCGGTCATTGCTGATCGTGGGCATCATGAAGGTGTAGATCGCCCCAGACGCCGGGTCTTTCCAGCAAGTGGCCGGATCGGAGAGAACGGCATGAAACAGCGCGGACTGCTCACTTTGGCGGTAGGGCTGTGCACGGCCGCAGCACTGGGGCCGGCGGCACCGCATCCCGCCTTCGCCACCCCCGACCGCTGTTCCTACACATCACCGACGTATCAGCCCACGCTTACGCACGGTGACACCGGTGCGGCGGTCAAGCAGGCGCAGTGCCTGAGCAACAGGTGGGGAGGTGAGCCGCCCAAGCTGGCCCTCGACGGGGTGTTCGACTCGGCCATGCTGAAGAAGATCAAGTGGATCCAGGGCTGTCACGGCCTGCCGCAGAACGGTGTCATCAAGGGGCGTACCTGGCAGGTGCTGTACCACCCGGCTCTGGACTGTTACGACCCGTATCCCACCTGAGCATGGCATCAGTTAATTGTTTGCTTTAGTAATCTTGCTTGTGACTTTCTGGGGGTTTGGGGCGACGAGTAGAGGTCCGATTCGAGGAGCTCGGTCGTTGCGTTCGTGAAAGTTGGCGGAGGGCTCCTTTTCCTTGAGGCAGAAAACGCCCCCGGAGGGGCTGCCTGTGACGTCGTCCGGGCCGTCTCGGAGGGGGCCGCATCGTCCAGTAGAGCGGTCACCGGCGCGCTCGGGGTGCTGGGCTCGGGTCGGGGCGGTCAAGGGTGGGGACGGGCAGTCCGTCCGGCGCTCGCACCGCAGGCGGGTGTGAGGGCGGGGTTCCGTCGAGTGCGGTGCGGGGCAATGAACGGGGCGTGCGGTACGCAGAGGGCGCAGCAGCACTGTGCCGGGTGGCTTGTGCTGGAGCACGGAGGGCCGCCGGCCGCAGGCGGGCGGTGGTCTTTTCCAGGCGTCGGCCTGCTTGAGCGTCGAGTGCCGGGGTTGCTTCCTCGCGGGTGATGAGGACCGGGGTCCGGGAGGTCGTTGTCTCGCTGTCGGGTCGGGGCACGGCGGCCGGTGTGGCGGTTCTTGTCGCAGGGCGCGAGGCGTCGGCTGCCGTGGGCTGGGCCGTTGTTGCGGTGCACGGCGTTCGCGGCTTTGCGGGTGACGGTTCGTCGGGGGGCGTGGTTCTCGGTTGCTCCGGGCGGTGGGCGGCGTCTGCCCTCGACGTGTCCTGAGCGCTGGTCGGCTGCGGTGACTTTCGGTCAACTGTGGTTGGAGCAGCGGCAGATCGGTGTGTTCGGCATCCGCGTGGGCGATGTCGACACCGAAGATTCACGTCAATCCATTATCAAGCGCTTGCTGAGCAGATACCTTTCTTCTTGCCGGTGGCAGGACGGAGTCATCCGGTCGTTCCTGCCTGCCCGGAGTACCGCCGCACACCGTTCAGCCTGTTTTCAGCCATCACGCCTATCTCTCGGACCGCCGGAAGGAAGCGTCTTGAACGCTCGGAAATGCCGCACCACGGTAGCCGCCGTATCCGTCGCAGGGCTCATGGCGCCGCTGCTGCTGATCGGGGCGGGCACCGCCTCCGCCCACAGTGCCCCCGCCAAGGAGGCTGCCAAGCTCTCGAGGAAACTCGTGAAGAAGAGCAACGCCCAGGATGCCTACAGACATCTGAGACAGTTTCAGCAAATCGCCGACAGGAACGGGAACACCCGGGTGGCCGGGTCGGAGGGGCACCGGCAGTCGGCCCAGTACGTCGAAGGACTGCTGCAAAAGGCCGGGTACTCGGTGACCCGGCACGCGTTCGACTACCCGTTCTCCGAGACACTGGCGCAGAGTCTGCGGGTGGTGTCGCCGCAGCAGCAGGACATCCCGGTGAACGCCATGACGTACTCCGCCAGCAGCCCGGTCGGCGGCATCACCGCTCCGGTCGCGGTGGTGCCGGTCGACGACACCACCGGCTGCGAGCCGGAGGACTACGCCTCGGGGACGTTCACCGGCAAAATCGCGCTGATCCGGCGCGGCGGCTGCACCTTTGCGGAGAAGCAGGCGGCCGCCGCCGATGCGGGCGCGGTCGGTGCGATCGTCTACAACAACACCGAGGGCGCGCTCAACGGCACCCTGGGAGAACCGTCCGTCGCCAGGATCCCGGTCGGCGGTGTCACGCAGAAGGACGGCGAGGAGCTCGCGGCCAAGGCCGCTGCCGGCACTGTGACCGTCAACCTGGAGATCCGCACCTTCGTGGAGACCCGGCGCACCTACAACGTGATCGCCGAGACCAGGGGCGGCGACCCTCGCAATGTGGTGATGTTCGGTGCCCATCTGGACTCGGTGGCGGAGGGGCCGGGCATCAACGACAACGGGTCCGGCTCCGCCGGCATCCTCGAGGTGGCCCTGAAACTCGCCCACCAGAAGACCAAGAACAAGGTGCGTTTCGCCTGGTGGTCGGCCGAGGAGTTCGGTCTGCTGGGTTCGGAGGCGTACGTCGGCAGTCTCTCGGCGGCGGACCGCGCGAAGATCAAGCTGTATCTGAACTTCGACATGATCGCCTCGCCGAACTACGTCCAGTTCGTCTACGACGGCGACGACTCCGACCAGGTCGGTGCCGGTCCCGGCCCGGAGGGCTCGGCGCAGCTGGAGCGTCAGATCACCGACTACCTGGACAGCCGGCGCATCCCGTACGAGGGCACCGACTTCACCGGCCGGTCGGACTACGGGCCGTTCATCGAGGCGGGCATCCCCTCGGGCGGCACCTTCACCGGTGCCGAGGGCATCAAGACGGCCGAGCAGGCGAAGGTGTACGGCGGCAAGGCCGGTGTCGCGTACGACCCCTGCTACCACGAGGCGTGCGACACGCTGAAGAACATCAACATGAAGGCGTTCGACGTCAACATCGACGTCATCGCCAACGCGGTGGGCCAGTACGCCTGGGACACCAGCATCCTGAGCAAGCCGGTGAAGCCGCGGAACACCAAGGGTTCGGCGGGCAGCGGCGGCGGCCTGCACGAGGGGCACGGCCACGAGGTCACCGAGTAACTCCCGCTCCCGTGCGCGCAGGGGCCGGCGTCTGCGTCGGCCCCTGCTGCCTGAGTGGAACACGTGCAGGAAATCCTGGCTCCTCGTCGGAGACGGGGAGCCGGCGCGTGGTGCGTTCACCGGGCGTAGGGTGGGGTCATGGCCGCGTACGAGCACCTCACGGTGGCGGCTCACGGAGGATGTGCCCGGGTCACCCTGAATCACCCCGAGCGCAGGAACGCCCTGAGCCGGGGCATGCTCCAGGAGCTGCACAAGGCCTTCACCGAGGTGGCCGATTCCCCGGCCACGGGTGTCGTGCTGGCGGCGCAGGGGCCGGTCTTCTGCTCCGGGCACGACTTCGCCGACGTCCTTGCCGCGGACTCCGACGGCATCCGGGAGCTGCTGGAGCTGTGCACCGGTGTGATGCAGCTGATCCACTGCGTGCCGCAGGTCGTGGTGGCCCGGGTGCACGCACTGGCCACGGCTGCCGGGTGCCAATTGGTGGCGACCTGCGATCTGGCGGTGGCCGGGCAGTCCGCCGGGTTCGCCCTTCCCGGGGGCAGGGGAGGCTGGTTCTGCCACACCCCCGCCGTTCCGGTGGCCCGTTCGATCGGGCGCAAGAGGCTCATGGAGATGGCCCTCACCGGCGACGTGATCGACGCCCGTACCGCCGTCGACTGGGGACTGGTCAATCGGGCGGTCCCCGACGAGGAGCTGGACACGGCCGTCGAAGAGCTGCTGCTGCGCGCCACCCGCGGCAGCCCGGCCAGCAAGGCACTGGGCAAACGGGCCCTCTACGCCCAGCTGGACCGCCCGGAGAGCGACGCCTACGAGATCGCCGGTGAGGTCATGGCCGCTTCCTCCCAGTCCCCGGCGGCCCGCGAGGGCATCGCCTCCTTCTTCGGGAAGCGGGCGCCCGAGTGGCCTGAATGAAGGCGGCCGCCGGCTTCCAGGTGCGGCTTGTGTCAATGACTGCGACCGTATGGGTGAGGGGGACGTACGGGGCTGGCGAGGACGGAGGCGGCCGGCGTGCTGAGGGCGGATCCCACGCTCCTGCGAGAGCTGGTCGAGCGGTGCGGGGCGCTCAGGCGGCGCCCGGCGTCCGGTGACGACGCGAGGACCGCGCGCCGGCCCGGGAGCGTGACGCAGGCCCCGTGCGGGGTCACGGGCATCCGCCGCACGGATGCGGCGCCGCACGGGGCGCTGTGTGCGGCGCGCGGGCGGCCGGCCGGCGCCACACGGCATCCGAGCAGCCTCTTCGTCGCCGAGCAGGGCGGTCGGCAACGCCTCACGGGAGTCAGGTGGAAACAGCCATGAGTGTGCACTCGTCGTCGGCCTCGCGGGACGTACTGCCTCTTCTGTCACCGATGCATGCGGTGATCGGTCCGCTGCCCCCACCGGAGACCGAGGCGGAGTATGCGTACGAGACGCTGTGGAACGGTGCCCGGGTCCTCGTCCATCTGCCCGGCGACGGCACCGTCTGCCTGCTCTCGGCGACGGGGCTGGACGTCACCGCCCAGTACCCGGAATTCCGGTCGCTGGCCTCCGCGCTGCCCGTTCTGGAGGCGGTGCTCGACGCCGAGATCGTCGCTCTGGACGGCCGGGGCCGTCCCTCGGTGGAGCGGTTGCAGCAGCGGATGAGCCTGCGCCATCCGGATGCGGTCGCCCACGCGACCCGGGATCTGCCCGTCCAGCTGACGATCTTCGACATCCTCTACCTGGGTGAGCCCACGGTGCAGCTGCCCTACACCTCGCGCCGGGATCTGCTGGACGATCTCAATCTGGCCGGGCCCAATGTCGCCGTACCCGCCGCGTGGCCCGCGCTCGCCTCCGAGGCTTTCGAGCAAGCCGTCCGGGAAGGCTTCGACGGCGTGGTCGCCAAACGGCTCACCAGCCCCTATCTGCCCGGACGCCGCTCCCGCGACTGGATCAAGATCAAGCAGGGTGACGCGGAGGCCTGAGCGGCACAGCGCGGTTCGTCCCCTGTACAAAGGGTGGTACGCACTTGCCCGCCGATCACGCCGAGGTCGCTCATGCCCGCCCAGCAGCCGAGTCCTGCCGTGGCCGGCGCGCCGCCCCCGGTCCTGCCTCGTCGCGGCAGCGGTGGGACGGCAGACGCCCTCTGCGGCGGTGTCCCGGCTCCGGGGAAGCCGGCTCCGGGGGAGATCAACTCGTTGGTCTGGCGTGTTGCCGGGGATCCGCTGGTCGCGGCGTCCGGGGAGGGCGTGCTGTCCGGCCTGCGGGTCGCGGTGAAGGATCTCTTCGCCGTCGCCGGCCATGCGATCGGGGCGGGAAATCCGGCGTGGCTGCGCAAGGCGCCGGTCGAGTCCGCCCACGCCGCGGCCGTTCAGGTCCTGCTGCGGGCGGGGGCGGACATCGCCGGTGTCGCACGGACCGACGAGCTGGCCTACGGCCTGTCCGGGATCAACACGCACTACGGGATGCCGCCGAACCCCGCGGCTCCCGGGCGGGTGCCCGGAGGGTCGTCGAGCGGCCCGGCCAGCGCCGTCGCCCTGGGGCTGGCCGACATCGGCCTGGGCACCGACACGGCGGGCTCGGTGCGGGTGCCGACCTCCTACTGCGGGCTGTACAGCCTGCGGCCGACCCACGGTCTGGTCCCGGACACCGGCCTGATCGGTCTCGCTCCCTCGTTCGACACCGTGAGCTGGATCACCCGGACGCCACACCTGCTCGGCCGGGTGTCCGACGTGCTTCTTCCGCGGTGTTCCGCTCGGCCGGTCGAACGGCTGCTCCTGGCCATGGACCTGTTCGACCTGGTGGACCCGGCGCTGCGGCAGCCGCTGCTCGATGCGGCCCGCGCGTGGGCGGACCGGCTGGCCGTCCCGCTGCAGCCGGGGAGCAGCACCTGTGCCGCCCGTCTGGAGGAGTGGGCGGAGGCACTGGGGGTCCTCCAGGCCGCAGAGATGTGGCATCTGCACGGCAGCTGGCTGCAGGCGCACCACGAGGCCGTCTCGCCTCTTGTCGCGAGTGCCGTCGCCGCGGGCGAGGACATGCCGGCCGAGTATCTCGCGTGGGCGCGGGACACCGTGAGCCGGGCGCGGGGTGTGCTCGCCGAGCTGATCCCGCCCGGGACCGCGCTCGTGCAGCCGGCGACCCCGACGGAGGCTCCCCCGCCCGGCCCGGCCGTCACCGGCGTGGCGCTGCGCACCGCGACCGTGCAGCTGGTCTGTGCGGCGAGCGTGGCGGGTCTGCCGGTCCTGACCCTGCCCGGGGTGCGGGGTCCGGCCGGTCCCGTCGGGCTCAGCCTCGTCGCGGCCTCCGGAAGCGACCGGGCCCTGATCGGTGCACTCGCCGGCTGTGCCGACGGCTCCACGGTTCCGGAGCCCCTGCCCGTCTTCCTGCCGGATGCGTGACCCTTCCTTGGCGGGCGTACCGGCCGGCGGCGCGTCACCTGTGCGGTGACGGCCGTGTGCCGGATGCGCGGGTCCTCGCATCGTGGAGCCTCGGCGACGGCTGCCGTTGCGGGACCGCGTCGTCGGATCATGCGGACTTCCGTCGTCGCGCCTGTCGTGCACGGGCCGGGGTTTCACCGGCCCCCAGGGCGGTGAGGTTTTCGGCCTCCGTATCGCGCCGTCCCTGACCCGGGGGCACTCCCCCTTGCAAGGGGTTGTGCGGCTGGGTGGGGCAGTCGTGTGCCGTGCCGGCCGGCGGCGAGGCCGGCCGGACGGTCCGTGCCGGTGGTCCGGTGCGGACCGTCCGGTCAGCCGATGCGTTCGGCGACGGTGCGCAGGGTCCGGGCAAGAGCGGTGCCGGCCGTGGCATCGGTGAGGACCACGAGCGGGGGCCTGACACCCTCCAGCGCGACGAGCCGGGCGATCTCGTACGCGACGGCTCCGCAGCCGGAGAACCCGCCCAGCACGAGCAGCCGGCCCGCCTCGGTCAGGGGCCGCAGGGCGCGAAAGCCGGCGTGCGCTGCTCCACCGGGCGGGGAGGGCAGCAGGACGATCTCCTCGGGGCCCCTGTAGGCCCGGGCGAGCCGGTCGTACAGGGAACGGGGGATTCCCGGGCTCTGCACGAGGCAGACGGCTCCCGCGTCCGGGTGCGCGGCGTGGCGCAGCGTCACCAGGGCGGGCGGTGCGAAGGTGCCGTCCCGGGCGGGGTCCGGTGTGCCGGGTCCTGCGGGGGTTTCCTCCTGCGCCGTGGTGTGCGGCGGGGGCGGTGGGACGCCGGCCGGCGGGAATCTTCCGGAC
>k87-288819_pt1 | contig 12283 bp, 10 predicted proteins | sample MGYA00084031_6733416 | MGnify analysis MGYA00084031
TAGTGCGCCAGAAGGAGCGTGGTAAAACGACGCAACTCCGCAGGTGGGCCGCACCCCTGGGTATGCCTGCGGAAGGTCCGGCTCCGTCGGCTGTACGACCTGAGCGGTCACGTTCCGCACTCGCGGAGCGACACACCGCAGGTCACTGCCGGACAACGGTGTGCGCTCCAGGACGGCGCATGCCGTCGGCGCCGTCTCCCCACCACCGCTCCTGCGCCACGAGGTAGCCCTGTGTCACTCGACTCCATCACCCGGTCCGTCGACGAAGCCGTCAGCGGATTCTTCGAACCCATCGCCACCTGGCTGGGAGAAGTCGTCTTCTACGCGGTGCCCGTCGCGGGCACCGACCTTCCGCTGATCGTCGCCTGGCTCGCCATCGCGGGCCTCGTCTTCACCCTCTGGTTCGGCTTCCTGCAGTTCCGCAAGTTCCGCCTCGCGGTCGCGGTGGTACGCGGCAAGTACGACGAGAAGGGGTCGGACGGCGAGGTCAACCACTTCCAGGCGCTGACCGCCGCCGTCTCCGGCACGGTCGGCCTCGGCAATATCGCCGGTGTGGCCGTCGCGGTCTCCATCGGCGGCGCGGGCGCCACCTTCTGGATGATCGTCTGTGGTCTGCTGGGCATGGCCACCAAGTTCGTCGAGGTCACCCTCGGCGTGAAGTACCGCGAGGTGCACCCCGACGGCACCGTCTCCGGCGGTCCGATGCACTACCTGCCCAAAGGTCTGACCGAGCGCTTCGGCGGCAAGGGCAAGCAGCTCGGCAAGGTCCTGGCCGTGCTCGCCTCCTTCATGATCCTGTTCTTCGGTCTGTTCGGCGGCAACCTCTTCCAGGTCAACCAGTCCTACGCGCAGCTGGTCTCCGTCGCCGGCGGCGAGGACGGCGCGCTGGGCTCCTCGGCCGGCGCCCTCTTCTTCGGCATCCTGATCGCCGCGCTCGTCGGCATCGTGCTGCTGGGCGGCATCCGCTCCATCGCCAACGTCACCAGCCGCCTGGTCCCGGCCATGGCGATCGTCTACATCCTGGCCTGCCTCACGGTCATCCTGGTCAACGCCACCGCGGTCCCGGGTGCCCTGGTCGACATCGTCGACGGCGCCTTCGACCCCGAGGGCGTGGCCGGCGGCATCATCGGTGCTCTGATCATCGGCTTCAAGCGAGCTGCGTTCTCCAACGAGGCCGGTCTCGGCTCCGCCCCGATCGCCCACTCGGCCGTGAAGACCAAGCACCCCGCCAGCGAGGGCCTGGTCGCGCTGCTGGAGCCGTTCATCGACACGGTCGTCATCTGCACCATGACCGCGCTGACCATCGTCATCGCCAACCCGGACAGCCTGGGCAAGGACATCGGCGGTGTCACCATCACCTCGGACGCCTTCGAGACGGTGCTGCCCTGGTTCCCGTACGTCCTGACCGTGGCGGTGCTGCTGTTCGCCTTCTCCACCGTGCTGACCTGGGGCTACTACGGCCTCAAGGCGTGGACGTACCTGTTCGGCCGCACCCGCACCAGTGAGCTGGTCTACAAGGTCGTCTACACCGTCTTCGCCATCGCCGGCTCGCTGCTGACGCTGCAGACGCTGATCGACCTGGCCGACGCCGTGCTCTTCATGCTCGCGGTCTTCAACATCATCGGTCTGTACCTGCTCGCCCCGCTGGTCAAGCGCGAGCTGAACTCCTTCCTGGAGTTCGTCCGCCGCCGCCAGGCCGGCCTGCAGGACCCGGACGAGGACCAGGAGTCGGTGAAGACCACCGTCTGACCGCCCCCGCGGCCCGGCTCCCGAGCGGGCCCGTGCACACCTCGCGCCGTGGTGTGCACGGGCCCGCTCGTCCTGTGTCCTGACGGCACGTCGGCGGACGGGACGATGCCCGACCGCACCGCGACCGCCCGGGTGCCGCCGGCCGCCCGGCGCCGGCCCGGTGCGGCCCCGGCCCGGCCGTCCGGCGCCGCACGTGCCACGGCCCGGGCCCCGCTCGCCCGTCACGGCGACGGGCCGGGTGCCGACTGCGTGACCTCGGCCGCCGCAGGGCAGATACTGCCGTCAGTGTCAGTCGCCGTCGTCCGGGAACCGGCCCCGTGTGCCCGGGTCCCGCGAAGGCGGGTCAGGGCTCGCCCGGTCGATCACAGGAGGTACCCATGAGGATGCTCATCAACGTCCCGGAGACCGTGGTGGCGGACGCGCTGCGCGGGATGGCCGCGGCCCACCCGGAGCTGACGGTGGACGTGGAGAACCGGGTGGTGGTGCGGCGGGACGCGCCGGTGGCCGGGAAGGTGGCGCTGGTGTCCGGCGGTGGCTCCGGGCACGAGCCCCTGCACGGCGGGTTCGTCGGTCCCGGGATGCTGTCGGCGGCCTGTCCCGGCGAGGTGTTCACCTCCCCGGTGCCCGACCAGATGGTGCGGGCGGCGGCGGCCGTGGACAGCGGGTCCGGGGTGCTGTTCATCGTGAAGAACTACACCGGCGACGTGCTGAACTTCGACATGGCCGCGGAACTCGCCGAGGACGAGGGCATCCGGGTGGCCAAGGTACTGGTCAACGACGACGTGGCGGTGACCGACAGCCTCTACACCGCGGGCCGGCGCGGCACGGGCGCCACGCTGTTCGTGGAGAAGATCGCGGGCGCCGCCGCGGAGGAGGGCGCGCCGCTGGACCGGGTGGAGGCGCTCGCCCGGCAGGTGAACGAGAAGTCCCGCAGCTTCGGTGTGGCGCTGAGCGCCTGCACCACTCCCGCCAAGGGCACGCCCACCTTCGAGCTGCCGCCCGGCGAGCTGGAGCTGGGCATCGGCATCCACGGTGAGCCCGGCAGGGAACGGCGGCCGATGATGACGTCGGGCGAGATCGCCGAGGTGGCCGTGCAGGCGATCCTGGACGACATCACGCCGCGCAACCCGGTGCTGCTCCTGGTCAACGGCATGGGTGCGACGCCGCTGCTCGAGCTGTACGGCTTCAACGCCGAGGTGCAGCGGGTGCTCGCCGAGCGGGGTGTCCCGGTCGCCCGGGTGCTGGTCGGCAACTACGTCACCTCGCTGGACATGGCGGGCGCCTCGGTCACGCTGTGCGAGGCCGACGAGGAACTGCTGCGGCTGTGGGACGCGCCGGTGAGTACGCCGGGGCTGCGCTGGGGCATGTGAACAGGGTCCGGAGCACCCGACCGGATCACCGTCGACGACCACGCAAGGAGTACCCGTGCTCGACGCCGACTTCTTCCGCCGCTGGATGCTGGCGGCCGCCTCGTCCGTGGACCGCGAGGCGGAACGGCTCACCGCGCTCGACTCGCCCATCGGCGACGCCGACCACGGCACCAACCTCCAGCGCGGGTTCGCCGCGGTCCGCGAGGCGCTGGAGAAGGAACCGCCCGCCACTCCGGGAGCGGTGCTGACCCAGGCGGGGCGGCTGCTGATCTCGAAGGTGGGCGGCGCCTCGGGCCCGCTGTACGGAACGCTGCTGCGCCGCACCGGCAAGGCGCTCGGGGACGCCGCCGAGGTGAGCGAGGAGCAGCTGGCCGACGCGCTGCGCGCCGCGGTGGAGGCGGTGAAGCAGCTGGGCGGAGCGGCGCCGGGCGACAAGACCATGGTGGACGCCCTGGTCCCCGCGGTGGACGCGCTCGGCGACTCCTTCGCGGCGGCGCGCCGGGCCGCCGAGGAGGGCGCCGTCGCCACCACACCGCTGCAGGCGCGCAAGGGCCGCGCGAGCTATCTGGGGGAGCGCAGCATCGGGCACCAGGATCCGGGGGCCACCTCGTCGGCGCTGCTGATCGCCGCCCTGGCCGGGACCGCGGAGGCGGGCGGTGAGTCCGGTGGCGAGTGACGACAAGCTGGTCGGGATCGTGCTGGTCTCGCACAGCGCCGAGGTCGCCGCGTCGGTGGCGGAGCTGGCCAAGGGGCTCGCGGGGGCCGGCGCGGCCGTGCCCGTGGCCCCGGCGGGCGGCACGGAGTCGGGTGAACTCGGCACCAGCGCCGAGCTGATCGGCGCGGCGGCCGCCTCCGTCGACCGGGGAGCGGGGGTGGCCGTGCTGACCGACCTGGGCAGCGCGGTGCTCACCGTGAAGACCCTGCTCGCCGAGGGCGACGAACTCCCCCACAACACCCGCCTGGTGGACGCCCCCTTCGTGGAGGGCGCGGTGGCCGCGGTGGTGACGGCGGCCACCGGGGCCGGCCTCGAGGCGGTGGCGGCCGCTGCCCAGGAGGCGTACGCGTACCGGAAGGTGTGAGGCACGAACGCGCGGCGCGGAGGGCCGACGGGTGATCAGTCGCCGCCGGTGAAGGCACGGGCGAGCCGCTCGCCGGCCGCCTCCGCGGCGGCGCGGTCCTCGATGGGGCTCACCCGGCTGTTCTTGAAGACGATGTAGGTGACCCCGCTCGGCACCCCGCCGCGCTGGGGGTGCGGGTCGATGCCGAGGCTCTTGGCCGTCGCGTAGGACGCCTCGCCGATGATGCCGGCCGGGCCGGTGTCGCCGACGACGGCGTACTGCACCCGGTCGCCATGAATCACGGCCGCCACGGAGCCGCCGCGGACGCCGCTGGCGCGGTAGTCCCACAGGGTGCTGGGCGCGGGCACCACGATGAACGGCAGCTGCTCCGAGCTGAGCGGGCGTCCGTCGGACTGGGCGAAGGCGGTGGAGGCCGAGAAGTGCGGGTCGGTGCGCGCGTTGCAGTAGGTGCCCGGGCGTCCGTCGCAGTCGATGTCCATGTCGGCCTTCCAGAACACCGCCCCGGTGGTGCCGCACACGGGGACGGTGGGGGCCTTGCCCTGGTCGGTGCGGTAGAGGCCCCTGCTGATCCGGGTGCAGTCGCGCACCTTGGCCAGCAGTTGGGCGGCGGTCACGCCGTCCGCCCTGGCGGCTGCGGCCGGGGGGCGGGACTCGGTCGCGGTGGCGGGGCCGCTGTGCAGGGCCGCGGGGGCGAGCAGCGCGGCCGCGCCGGCCAGGGCCAGGGTGATCGATGGGGCTGGGGACACGTGGCATGCCTCTCACTGGGGGACAGAACGGCGCAATCAGGGCCAATCTCATCCCGAAGTCACGGCACGGCCACCGCAACACGGCCGGACGACGCACGTGGAACCGGGCGGGACCGGCGGCCGGGGGCCCGAGTCGGTACCGGCTCCGGCCGCCCGGCCACTGAGTCGGCGCGGGATCTGCGACGACAGCGATGTCCGCGCCGCGGGCATGAACTCCCCGGCACCCGGGAGCAGTTCAGCCGTGCCCCGTCAGCATACGGAATGCCGCCGCGGGCGCCCAGGACCCACCTCTTGATGTGACCGCGTCACTCGCGTCATATTGGTCCGGACCATTGCCGGACCGTTCCCGTGTGCTGCCCCGGGAGGCTGAACCGTGCCAGGAGTCCCCCGTGCCGTCCCCCGGCTCCCCCGGCTCCGCCGGCTCGCGCCGTGCGGGGCGCTGCTGCTGGTCGCCTCCTGCGGCTGGGGCGGGACGGGGAACGCGGACGACGGCCCGGCGCCGGGCGCGCCGACGGGAGTCACCGCCCGGGCCGGCAGCGCCACCAGCGTGCATGTGATGTGGAACGCGGTCACCGGGACCGCGGCCGAGGTGAGCCGGTACGAGGTGTACCGGGGCCGCACCAAGGTCGAGGAGGTGCCGGGCTCCGAGCGCATGGTGGACGTCACCCGGCTGCGCCCGTCCACCACCTATGTCTTCACCGTGCGGGCGCGGGACACCGAGGGGCGTCTCGGCCCGCGCAGCCGTGCGGTCCGGGCGACGACGCCGCCGGCCACCGAGGCCGACCATTCGGCACCCGGCCGGCCCGGGCGGCTGCGGGGGCGGGCGGTCGGCGCCAGGGCCGTCCAGCTCTCCTGGTCCGCGGCGAAGGACGACCGTGGCGTGGTCTCGTACGAGATCCTCCAGGGCGGGTCGAAGGTGCACAGCGTGGGCGGCGGTCAGACGGCCGCCGTGGTCACGGGGCTGCGGCCCGGCACGCGGTACGCGTTCACCGTGCGGGCCCGGGACGCCGCCGACAACCTCTCCCCCGCGAGCCCCGCGGTCCGCGTCACCACACCGGGCCGCGACGACGGCGCCTCGACCGCGCCCACCGAGTTCCGCGCCGGCACCCACCGCGGGGACGACGGCGCGTACTACATCGACCTCGGCTGGGTGCCGCCCCGGGCGGACGGGGTGATCACCGAGTACGAGATCCAGCTGGACGGCCGCACCGCGACCTCGCTGGTGTTCGGCGGCGAACCGCCGCGCGACCGGGCGAAGCACAGCTTCTACGCCGGCCGTGAGCCGGGCGTCAGTCACCGGGTGCGGATCCGTGCGCTGCTGCCCGACGGCACCTGGGGCGGCTTCTCCGCCGAGCGCACGGTGCGCACCGGCTCGCCCCGCTGACCTTCCGTCACCGGCCTTCGCCGCCTTCGGCGGTGCTCGGCCCGGCGATGTGACGGCGGCCCCCTCCGGCTCTCCTTCGGCGGGTTTCCGACACCGGCCGTCCGTCGCCGGCTCACCGGTCGCCGGTCCTCCGCCGCAGGTGTCCCGGCGGCGTGCTTCGGCCGCCGGCTCCGGCCATCGGCCGGAGGGCGGACTTCGTCACCTGCCCGGCGGCAGCCGGAGTGCGTCGGCCGCGGGCTGCGCATTGGCTGGCCCCGTGGCAGCACGGGCGTTTCCCCGATCCTCGGCGGCGCAAGGGATGTACCGCCAGCCGTGCCGCCGGAAGGCAGTCGACATGCGCTTTGCGAAGCCTCTGATCCGCACCGGTCCGACCGCGGCAGCCGCCGCCGCGCTGGCTCTGTCCCTCGCCCCGCCCGCCGCGGCGGCGGGCATCTCCGTCAGCACCTCCGGGTCGACGGTGTCGGTCACCACGACCGCGTGCACCCAGATCAACGGCAGCTGGGGCACCGCCTCGCTGCTCACCGGCAGCCAGGCGACCTTCTCGCAAGGCCGTCAGGTGGCGCTCTCGGGCACCTCGGCGGGCCAGTCCGCAGCCTGGTCGAACGTCAGCCCGGGCACCTACACGGTCATCGTCATGTGCTCCAACGGCAATACCGCGGGCACCCAGTCGGTGGTCGTCTCCTCCGCGCCCACCTCCCCCAGCCCGACCGCCTCACCGTCGCGCGGGGTGATGGGCGGCGTGGGCGGCAGCTCGACCGACTACGGCACGGTGACGCTGGTGGCGGGCGGCGCGCTGGTCGCCGGCGGCGTCGCCGGAGCCGCCTGGTACCTGCGCCGGCGCACCCGGCCGCACCGCCTGTGACCCGGCGCCGGCCGCCCGGCTTCGATGCGCTCCGGTGGGCGGCCGGCGTCGTCAGGCCCCTTCCGCGGGCCGGGACCCGGCGGACGGGACCTCGGGAGAATCCGCGTCGGCCAATTTCGCCCCGGGCAGCCGCTCGAACTCGGCGAGCGCGTGGTCGAGCCACTGTGTCCAGAAGGTCTCCAGGTCGATGCCGGCCCGGAGCACCAGGTGCCGCAGCCGGTCCTCGGGGGCGTTGCGCTCCGGCGGGAAGTCGCGCCGCTCGATCTCCTGGTACTCGGCCAGCTGCCGTGCGTGCAGCTCGCGGTGGCGGCGCAGGTCGGCCTCGAGGCCCTCGGTGCCGACCACGGCCGCGGCGCGCAGCCGGAGCAGCAGCGGGTCCCGGTGCGGCTTCGGCTCCCCGGGCGCGGCGGTCCAGCGGGCCAGTTCGGCCCGGCCGGCCGGCAGCACCTCGTAGGACTTCTTCTGCCCGCGGGCCGGCTGTTCGGCGGGCAGCGCCCTGATCAGCCCGTCGGCCTCCAGTTTCCCCAGCTCGCGGTAGATCTGCTGATGCGTCGCCGACCAGAAGTAGCCGATCGACCGGTCGAACCGGCGGGTCAGCTCCAGCCCCGACGACGGCTTCTCGAGCAGGGCGGTGAGGATCGCGTGCGGGAGTGACATGGACTCATCCTAGGTACGGGCCGGGGCGGCGCCCCGGCCCGTACCTTCCCCTCCGCGGCCCACCGGGCCGTGGTCCTGCCGCCCCCTTACAGCGCCGCCGCCAGTTCGGTGCCCTGCTTGATGGCGCGCTTGGCGTCCAGTTCGGCGGCGACGTCGGCCCCGCCGATCAGATGGACCGGACGTCCGGCGGCGGCCAGCTCCTCGTACAGGTCCCGGCGCGGCTCCTGGCCGGTGCACAGCACGATGGTGTCGACCTCCAGGACGGTGCTCTCGCCGTCGACGGTCAGGTGCAGTCCCGCGTCGTCGATCCGGTCGTAGCGCACGCCCGGGACCATGGTCACGCCGCGGTGCCGCAGCTCGGTGCGGTGGATCCAGCCGGTGGTCTTGCCCAGGCCCGCGCCGACCTTGGTGGTCTTGCGCTGGAGCAGGTGCACGGTGCGCGGCGGCCTGGGCCGCTTCGGCTCGGCGAGCCCGCCGGGGCCGCGGTAGTCGAGGTCGACGCCCCAGTGACGGAAGTAGGTCTCGGGGTTCTCGTGGGCCTTGTCGCCGGGGTCGGTGAGGAACTCGGCGACGTCGAAGCCGATGCCGCCCGCGCCGAGGATCGCCACACGCTCCCCCACCGGGGCGTCGTCGCGCAGCACGTCCAGGTAGCCGAGGACGCTCGGGTGGTCGACGCCCGGGATGTCCGGGACGCGCGGGGTGACGCCGGTGGCGACGACGATCTCGTCGAAGCCGTCGACGTCGGCCGGCGTGACGCGGGTGTCGAGGCGTACGTCGACGGCGAGTTCGGCGAGCCGGGTGCGGAAGTAGCGCAGGGTCTCGTCGAACTCCTGCTTGCCGGGGACCTTGCGGGCGATGTTGAGCTGCCCGCCGATCTCGCTCTCGGCGTCGAACAGCGTGACGTGGTGGCCGCGTTCGGCGGCGCTCACCGCGCAGGCGAGCCCGGCGGGTCCGGCGCCGGCCACCGCGATCCGCTTGCGGCGGCGGGTCGGCGAGAGCACCAGCTCGGTCTCGTGGCAGGCGCGCGGGTTGACCAGACAGGAGGTGATCCGGCCGCTGAAGGTGTGGTCCAGGCAGGCCTGGTTGCAGCCGATGCAGGTGTTGATCGCCTCGGGGCGGCCCTGCGCCGCCTTGGCGACGAAGTCGGGGTCGGCGAGCATCGGGCGGGCCATGGACACCATGTCCGCGCAGCCCTCGGCGAGCAACTGCTCGGCCAGCTCGGGGGTGTTGATGCGGTTGGTGGTGACCAGCGGGAGCGAGACCTCGCCCATGAGCCGCTTGGTCACCCAGGTGTAGGCGCCGCGGGGCACGGAGGTGGCGATGGTGGGGATGCGGGCCTCGTGCCAGCCGATGCCGGTGTTGATGATGGTCGCCCCGGCGTCCTCGACCGCCTTGGCGAGGGTGATCACCTCGTCGAGGGTGGAGCCGCCGGGCACCAGGTCGAGCATGGACAGCCGGTAGACGACGATGAAGTCCTCGCCGACCGCCTCGCGCACCCGGCGGACGATCTCCACCGGGAAGCGCATGCGGTTCTCGTAGGAGCCGCCCCAGCGGTCGGTGCGCTGGTTGGTCTGCCGGGCGATGAACTCGTTGATCAGATAGCCCTCGGAGCCCATGATCTCCACACCGTCGTAGCCGGCCTCGCGGGCCAGGCGGGCGGTGCGGGCGTAGTCGTCGATGGTGCGCTCGATCTCGGCGTCGGTGAGCTCGCGCGGTACGAAGGGGCTGATGGGCGCCTGCAGCGGGCTCGGGGCGACCAGGTCCTGGTGGTAGGCGTACCGGCCGAAGTGCAGGATCTGCAGGGCGATGCGCCCGCCCTCGCGGTGGACGGCGGCGGTGACGACCCGGTGCTGCCCGGCCTCCTCCTCGGTGGTGAGCCTGGCGCCGCCCTCGTAGGGCCGGCCCTCGTCGTTGGGGGCGATGCCGCCGGTGACGATCAGCCCCACCCCGCCGCGGGCCCGGGCGGCGTAGAACTCGGCCATACGGGAGAAGCCGCCCTCGGCCTCCTCGAGACCCACGTGCATCGAGCCCATGAGGACACGGTTGGGCAGCGTGGTGAAGCCCAGGTCGAGGGGCGAGAGCAGGTGCGGGTAACGGGTCATCGGGCCCTCCGAGCGCGGGTGTGGTGCCTCCTGTTGTAGAGGACACCCGCCGCTTTATGCAACGAGTTGCATAAAGCAGTGACGGAGGGCACACCGACCCCTCGGCCGCGGCCGTCAGCGGTGGCTCTCGAGCACCAGGTGCAGCTCCTCCTCCTGGTCACCGGAGACCATGCTCAGGTCGTGCACGGTGAACAGGGAGTCCAGAGTCGAGCGGAACCGGTCGATCGCCCAGTAGCCGCCGTGCACATCGGCCTCCACCGAGGACGACAGCCGGGCCGGCTGCGCGGCGCCCTCGCGGGCGTCGGCCACGTCGAAGGTGCCGAGCCACACCGTGGGCCGGGTCTCGTGGAACTCCTCGGGGATGTCGTCCTCGCACCGGTCGGACGAGAAGCACGCGCAGAGCGCGTCGAACACGATCCGGGCGTCGTGTTTGCTGCATCCGCTGATCTCGACCGAGACCGTCTCGGGGTGCGGTCGCTCGCTGGCCATCGTGATCGCTCCTCTCCTGCCCCCGCGGCGCTGCCCCACCCTTCACCCAGGAAAGCACCGCGCGCCACGGGGCACTACCCGCGAGCGGGCCCTTCCGCGGCATGAGCGGGCGTGGCACGGTGCGGGTACCCGGATTCGGGGGCCCGTCGCGGGTACGCCCGCCGCGAAGTTGGGAGAAGGTGGAAGGAGACGGCAGGAGCGGCGGAAAATCGCCCCCGCGCACGGTAGAACACGGGAGTCGGCACCGTGACGGCGGGCCGTGAGGATCGGCGAAGGCGGGGCGTGGGATGAGTGCAGCCGGGTCACCCCAGGTCGAGGGCGACGGGCCTGCGCGCGGGCCGGTGCGCCCCAGCGGGCTGCTCGACGTACTGGGCGTGGCCTCGGTGGTCCTGGACGCCGAGGGGCGGGTGGTGCTGTGGAGCCCGCAGGCCGAGGAGCTGTTCGGTTACAGCGCCCAGGAGGCGCTCGGCCAGTACGCCGCCCGGATCATGGTGCACGAGGAGCACCTCAGCCTCGTGGTCGACCTCTTCGCCGAAGTGATGCGCACCGGACGCAGCTGGGCCGGCGCGTTCCCCATACGGCGCAAGGACGGCTCCACCCGTCTGGTGGAGTTCCGCAACATGCGGCTGCTGGACGACCGGGGCGACGTGTACGCGCTCGGCCTCGCCGTGGACCAGTCGACCGTGCGCCGGCTGGAGCGGGACGTGGCGCTGTCCACCCGGATCGTCGCCCAGTCCCCGATCGGCCTGGCCGTACTGGACAGCAAGCTGCGGTACGTCTCGGTGAACCCGGCCCTGGAGCAGATCAACGGGGTCCCGGCGGACGAGCACCTCGGCCGCACCGTGCGGGAGGTGCTGCCGCTGATGGACGCCGACACCATCGAGTCGGCCGCCCGCCAGGTCCTGGACACCGGCAAACCGGTGGTGGACCAGCCGACGATCGGCCGCACCCCTGCCGACCCGGACGAGGACCACGCCTGGTCGGTGTCGCTGTACCGGCTGGAGAACGCGCTGGGCACCGTGCTGGGCGTGGCGGTGTCGGTGGTCGACATCACCGAGCAGTACCGGGCGGGCATCGAGGCCGAGGCCGCCCGGCGCCGCCTGGGGCTGATCGCCGACGCCACCACCCGGATCGGCACCACGCTCGACCTGGACCGCACGGCCAGGGAGCTCGCCGATGTGGCGGTGCCCGAGCTGGCCGACGTGGCGGCGGTGGACCTGCTGGACGCGGTGGTGCGCGGCCGGCGCAGCACGCTGGGCCCCGCGGAGCCCGCGGCGATCCGGGCGCTCGCGGTCCGGGCCGACGACGCCCCGGAGGCGCTGCAGGCGGCCGACCCGCCGGGACAGGTGGCCCGCTACGGCCCTGACCGGCTGGTCACCGAGTGCGTCCGCACCGCACGACCGGTGATGGTGCCGCAGGTCAAGGACGAGGACCTGCCCCGCATCGCCCGGTCGCCGGAGGCGGCGGACCTGCTGGCGCGGGCCGGGGTCCACTCCTATCTGGCCGTTCCGCTGATCGCTCGGGGCGAGGTGCTGGGCGCCCTGGACCTCAAGCGCACCCGCAACCCGCTGCCGTTCGACGAGGACGACCTGCTGCTGGCCCGGGAGCTGGCGTCGCGGGCCGCGGTGCAGATCGACAACGCCCGCTGGTACCAGAACGCGCGGGACGCCGCGCTCACCCTCCAGCGGAGCCTGCTGCCCAGCCACCCGCCGGTCACCGGCGGCCTGGAGGTGGCCTCCCGCTACCAGCCGGCCGGCGCCACCAGCGAGGTGGGCGGCGACTGGTTCGACGTCATCCAGCTCGACGACGGCAAGACGGCGCTGGTGGTCGGCGACGTCATGGGCA
>k87-956563_pt1 | contig 12274 bp, 11 predicted proteins | sample MGYA00084031_6733416 | MGnify analysis MGYA00084031
AGGAACACGGTAGCTTTTATTTGATATTTTTTCAAAATGGGAAAAGCAGTGGTGTAATTGTCTTTATAACCATCGTCAAATGTTAACAAAATAGGCTTGGAGACCGTCTTTTTCTTGTCTTTCCACATTTCGAGCAATTCTGATGCCGTAATTGGCTGATAGCCCATTTGCAAGATTGTTTTTACTTGTTCCTCAAAAGTAACGGGGTCGACACAATACATGTTGTCTTTATTATCCACAATGGAATGGTATTCCAAAATGGGGGTGGAAGCAGAATCCGTTTCCGCAGGAGCAGGTGAAAAAGCACATGCAAATTGAAGAGCGACTAATGAGACAATGAGGAGCCATTTCTTTTTCATCATATTTTTTCCTTTGTTTCTATCAATTTTTATGCTGATCCTTAGTCGTACCTCTCGTCTTCCTCTCTTGTTTCCCCTTCGACGATCAATTCCAACTCAGTCTCAAAATTTAAGACGAGTTCGCCAGGCAATCGTTTCAAAATCTGTTCCATCTCGGGGAGTCGAACAGCTTCGTCAAGCGACTTGGGCGCCTCTTCCAGGCCTGCGAACCAGTCCCGAATCTCATCTATCAAAGCGTAGAAGGAGGCCTCAAATTGATTTGCATCTTCCTCTGCGTCATCCTCCTGACTTTTCTTTAACCGGTCCCAGTTTTCCAGCATCACGCCGAGTGCCCTTTCAATCGTCGTATCCATTTGTTCAACTCCTTTCACTTTAATTTCCAGCTATTATTGTACCATCGCTTATGGCTGCTGGAAACTTATTTGCCAGCCCCCTCTTACTTTTTCTACAGTGGAAGCAAGAGGTGATGCTTGTCTATGTACGCACGCAGTTTTTGCGGAACTGTTTACGGGATCAACGGCATGCTGGTCGCTGTTGAAACCGATATAGCTAATGGTTTGCCCCAGTTTGATCTGGTCGGCTTAGGGGGATCAGCTGTAAAAGAATCGCGCGATCGCGTCAGGGCAGCGCTTCGCAACTCCGGCTTCGAGTACCCGATGCAGCGAATTACAGTCAACCTTGCTCCCGCTGATCTGAGAAAGGAAGGCTCCGGATTTGATTTGTCTATCGCAATGGGAATCCTGCTGGCGTCCAAACAGATTCCACAGAGAAGAGAAGCAATTTTGCTGCTGGGGGAGCTGGCATTGGACGGCTCATTGCGGCCGGTCAGCGGTGTTTTGCCCATTTTGCTGCAGGCACAGGCGGAAGGCTTTACACATGTGATCCTGCCTGAGCAAAATGCAGCCGAGGCGAAATTGGCCGAATTGACCGTTCTGCCGGCTGCGAGTTTAAGCGCTGCTGTAAAGTATTGGTCAACGACCCTCGAAGCGCCGGAGGGAGTTGAAGAGAGGTCAGATGACAACTCTGCCCGGCAGTCTTTACCCGACTTCTCCTTGGTTTACGGTCAAACTTTTGTAAAGAGGGGACTTGAAGTGGCTGCCGCCGGCTTTCACAATGTGATGCTCATGGGCCCTCCAGGCTCCGGAAAGACAATGCTGGCAACATGCTTGCCGTCCATCATGCCAAAAATGAATCTGGATGAATCGTATGATGTTACAAAAATTTACAGTATCGCCGGGCAATTGACGGATAAAAGAGGACTCATCCAGGAGCGGCCATTTCGCTCTCCGCATCACACAGTGACGACGGCAGCGCTTGTCGGCGGAGGAGCCCATAGCCCGAGACCGGGGGAATGCAGTCTGGCTCATGGCGGCATCTTGTTTCTCGATGAAATGCCCGAGTTTTCACGGCACGTATTGGAAGCGCTTCGGCAACCGTTGGAAGCGGGAGTTGTGACTATCGCCAGATCGCGGCACGTTTTTACGTTTCCAGCAAGGTTTTTGCTGATATCGTCGTTAAATCCTTGTCCGTGCGGCTTCTACGGCTCAAAAGACCAGCGTGAATGCACGTGCACACCGCAGCAAATTTACAGATATCGCGCCAAGCTCTCCGGCCCTTTGCTCGATCGTATCGATCTTCACCTAGAAGTGCCAAGAGTCCCGGTACAGTTGCTGAACGAAAGGAACGCAGCTGAAAGCTCCGCTGAAATTCGCCTTCGAGTAGAAGCAGCCAGAGCGATCCAGAGCAAGAGGTTTGCAAATCGCCCTGCAGCACCGTTCAATAGCGCAATGAATGGAGAAGAACTGCGTCGTTACTGCAAACTGGACAAGGAGGGACAGGAGCTGCTCCAGATGGCTTTCGACACGCTGGGGCTGAGCGCCCGAGCCTACGACAGGATCGTAAAACTGGCCCGGACAATAGCGGATTTGGCGGGAGCGGTAGATATTGGGTCCGCGCACGTGGCGGAAGCAATCCGCTACAGGGCGCTAGATCGCAATATCGCTGTTTGAACGAGAGTTTTGCGGATGGGAAAGCATCATTGATTTCTCCTGCGATATAAAAATAACCCTCTTCAGATGAAGAGGGTCGAGGGAAAGAAACGGACTGCAAACTCGTACAAAAAGCTGCATTCTCGTCCGGCCCCAATATTTACTGGCCGATGATAATGCGTTCCTTTGGATAGTGATACGTAATAATGCGATCGTCTTTTTTGAGGAAGAGCAACAGGTTGATGATCCCGATCCGGCCGATGACCATCATGACAATCAATATCATTTTTCCGGCACCGCTCAGCTCGGGGGTGATTCCCATAGACAGTCCTGTCGTTCCAAAGGCGGAACACACCTCAAACAGAACCTGCGGAAGCGGGAGCTGCTCAATCCACATCAGCGACACAACCGCTGCGATGACAAGTATGACGGCAACGAAGAAGACGATGAACGAACGAATGATGTCTTCTTCGACCAGTTCCCGGCGGAAGACCTTTACGTCTTTATGGCCTCTCATATATGCGACCACTGTAGCGACGAGAACAAAGAAGGTGGTCGTCCGAATCCCGCCCCCTACACTGCTTGGAGAAGCCCCGATAAACATCAGGCCAGCCAGGACTACTATCGTAGGGGTGGAAAGGAGGCTGCTATCCATTGTGGATAGCCCGGCACTTCTCGTTGTCACCGACTGAAACAAGGAGTAAAACAGTGATTCATGCCAGCTCTTTCCTTGCAAGAAGAAGTCCTTTTCAAACAGGAAAAAGAGCAATGTCCCAACAACAATCAAAGAAAAAAAAGTAACAGTCGTAATTTTTGTAAATAGAGAAAAGGCAAATCGTTGCCCTACTCGTCGATGGGCAAAGTAGTTTCTCAGCTCGATCAGAACGGGAAAGCCAACAGCACCACAGATGATCAGGCCCATTGTGATGGATTGCAGGATATAGTCGTGGGAAAAGTCCTGCAGGGAGTTTCCGTAGATGTCAAAACCTGCATTGGTAAAAGCGCTGACGGCGGCAAAAAATCCGTAGTAGTAAGCCTCGTACCAATCTTGGTGATAGCCTGCGATCAGGAAATAGCTGCCGAGCAAAATGGTCCCTACAAGCTCGATTACTACGGCGAGTACGATGATGTTGCGCATCAATTCAACCAGGCCGGCCAAGGTTGGGCGATTGTGGTCGGTTGCGATCCACTTGCGGTACTCCAAGCCAATTCGTTGCCCCAGCATCATCCAAAAAAAGGTTCCCAATGTCATAATCCCGATTCCGCCAACTTGAAAGAGCAGCGTAAGCAGAATAATCCCCTTTTGATTAAAGACCTCATGAATCGTAATTACGTTCAGTCCGGTTACGCTAATGGCGCTGGCTGCAGTAAACATGGCATCGATGAAGGAGAGCCTCACACCTGGAAGGTGGAAAAACGGCAGCCATAGCAAAATAGAAGCTACCAGCACACTGCATAAGTACAAAAATACGATGATTTGAACGGAACTAAATCTTTTTTTGTTATAGGTGAGTGTCAAAAAAAACTGCCTCCTGACCATGATTCATACCGGTAATCATACCGGAATCACAGACAACTTGCAAAGCTAAACAGATTGGCTGATCTCCTCAAAAATACTGCGGCGTTTGGTGACGTAAAGCAGAACCAATGCTCCCAGTCCAAACAAGAAGAGAGCCAGGGCGTCGATCTGCAGAATTCCCGTGTTGCCGACAGAGATGAGTTGGCGCAGTCCCTCCACTGCATAGGTCATCGGCAAAAACGGCTGGATAAAGGAAAAGAGGCCAGGCTCCAGTTCGACCGGATAGGACCCGCTGCTAGAGGTGAGCTGCAGCATTAATACGAGAACAGCAGCAAATCTTCCCACATCATTGCCGAGTACAGACAACAGCATAAACAAAATGGCAGTAAAGCACAGTCCGATCAGAATAGCAAAACCGTAAAGCAGGAGAGGGGGGAGCTCCGTATGGACACCCAGTCCGGCATGCAGGATGAACACCGAAATGATCGCCTGCAGGATGCTGACCGAAGCCAAAGCAAAATATTTGTTTGTGATATAAGAAAGCGGTCGTTTCGGCATCGCATATACCTTCTTGATATCGATCACAAAGAACAATACCAATGAGCCTACCCAGAGCGAGAGCGCGAGGAAGTATGGAGCAAAGCCGGTGCCGTTATTCGGCACGGGATGCAGATTTTGCTCAACAGCGACGACTGGGTCGGCAATAACCTGAACTCGCTGATCGGCCTTCCCGTCCTGCTTGGCCATGCCTGCTGCTTCTTGGAGCTTTTGGGTCAGCTCATGCTGCCCGCGGGAGATTTCTCCCAGACCGCTGCTTAGTTTGTCGGCTCCATCCATGAGTCTGGAATTCCCCTCCTGCAAACGGGAGAAGCCTTGGCCAAAGGTCTGTAAACCATTTACCAGGGCCGTACTGCCCTCCTGCAGCTTGTGGATATTTTCAGACAAGCTTCGCAGTTGCTCTGGCAGTGAAGCGAGGGCGGCATCGTTTCTCAGTTTGCTCGTAAGGCCGTTTATGCCGCTATGAATACGGTTCAGCGCCGCCTGTAATTGATCGGTTTGTTTTTGAATACTCTGGTCAGCCTCATTCAGTCTGGAATGGGCACTAGCCATATCGGCTCTAAGCTGGTCGACCGAATTCTTAGCCTGCTCCATATCATCCCGTACGGTTTGTCGGTAGCGTGAGGCATTTTCCAGCGCATTCAAGGCCCTTTTTCCCGCTTCAGAATTCTTCAGCTCGGGATGCGAATCGAATAAGCTGACAAGAGAATGATTGAGTTCGTCCATAGCTGCCTGCTGCTTATCCAGTGCTGTATTGACTGGAGCCAGTGCATCATCGCGCAATTTGGCTGCAGATTGAGCGCTGGTATTGATAGATTCAGCGACAGCTGCTATCGCCTGGCGACCGTTGCGCAGCTCGCGGATTGACGCTTGTGCTCCTTCAGAAATCACATCCAAATCACTTGACAGTTTTTCAGATGACGAGACAAGGGACTGCAAGCGCTCCGCTGTTTTTCCGATTGCGGCAGATGACAGTCCGGCCACTGTGTCCAACCGTATGATTCCGTTTTCCAGTTGATTGGCACCTGTCGACAAATCAGCAAGTCCAGAGGACAATTTTGCCATCCCTGAATGAGTTTCCTTTAATCCGGCTGCCAACGCATTTGCCCCGTTTAGGGCCTGGTCGGTTCCAGCGGCAAGTGCAGCCGATCCATCAGCCGCTTTTTGGAGGCCTTCTCCGCCTTCCATCAAGTTGTCAAATACCACTTGAAGATATCGTGTGGTCAGCTCATGCTGGAGCTGTTTTTCTACAGTTTCTGCGATGGTTCTGGAAATTTTTGCTCCCAGCATGTTTGCACCTTCGTTAATGCGGTACTGAAGCTGGGTCTGTTCTGGAGCAGAAGTACCTGCACTATACGCTTTTGCTGTAAAATCCTCAGGGATCACCAACAAGATAAAATAGTCAAGCTTGTTGATCCCTTCCTCACCTTCGGCCAAGGAAACTTCCTGCCAATTGGTTTTCTCATCGGCAATCAGTTTATTCGTCAAATCTTGTCCGAGGGTAACCTTTTTGGCGCCTTGGACCATCCCTTGATCCAGATTGACGACGGCCAAGGGAAGCTTGTTGACAAGCTCGGTCGGATTCCAAAAAGCCCAGAGATAGAGAAAACTGTACAACAAGGGCAGAATCATCAAGCCAAGTACGGACCTTCTCAGTAGGTGTGAGGACCACATCTCTTTAATGTCCTGTAAAGCAAGCCGAATTCCATTCATGTCCAAATCCTCCGCATCAATTCCTTCGCAATTACAAATACAATACGAATAATGTATCACCAAAACAGGTGAGGGAAAACCAAAAAAGAGTGCCCCTCTTCATGAAGGATACTCTTTTTTTGAATGTCAGGGCTTGAGCCGATCTGATTCGGCATCGGATTGACTTCCGATGGATTCATCTTCCGACAGAATCTCGTTAAGCTCGCCGGTGTCTCCCTTGGCGTTGATGACCTCGACCAATTGCTGCAAGCCATCTGCGTCATCCGCGTAATCATGCCGCTTTGTCCAAAAAGGCTCTTTCATCTTTGGCCTCCTGTCGTTTCCATTTCCAATAGAATGCACCGTGTCCTCTGATAATATGAGGAGATGCTCCGGGCATACTGTAGAAAAACACTGTAGCAGGAGGATTGCATGTCCAAGAACAAAAACATCGATTTGCATAAGCAGAGCAGCAAGGGCAAGGCGGCCGAAGTGGCTCCGCAGACCGAGCCCACATCCAGGGAGCACCAGCAAAACAAACGTTAATAAACGAAGGATTAGGCACCGCAACATGTGAAACGTGAACGAGTGAAGCGACAGTATGTAAAACAGCGACATGTGAAACTTGGAGTGACATCATAACGTATTAGTAGAAAGACGACTTAGTTTAAACAAGCGGGAGGGTGCGAGGATGATCGTTACAACAACGAGTACATTGCAAGGGAAAGAAATCGAGGAGTATCTCGATATAGTCAGTGGGGAAATTATTTTAGGCGCCAATGTTGTCCGTGACTTCTTGGCAGGGATTACGGATATTATTGGCGGCCGAAGCGGGGCATATGAAAGCAAGCTTGCAGAAGGAAGAGAGATGGCACTGCGTGAAATGAAAGACAGGGCACGTGCTCTCGGCGCGAATGCTGTCATCGGTGTCGATCTCGACTTCGAAACCCTCAGAGAAGGCATGATGATGGTAATCGCCACCGGAACAGCGGTCAGAGTCAGATAAGCCTTACTCTCAGTGCAGGAATCGACGCATCATAAACGCCAGCAGTAACCCCCAAAAAGAAGAGGAAGCCGGACAGCAGGAAGGTCCGGCTTCTTTTTTGCTTTACTCTGCACATTGAATCGGACTATGCTAATGAATAGAAGGAATATTTGGACAGAATGGACCAAAAACTGAAAAAGAGAATTGAGGAGTGATCCGTATGACAGTACAAGAGACAATGGCGGCATTAGCAGACAAAATAAACGCGAATCCGGCCGGTTTGGAAGGACTGCGGGCAGTCTTCCATTTTCAGCTCAAGGACAGCGGTCTTTTCCAGATAACCTTTAGCGAGAACGCCGTAAGTGTGGTCGAAGGTGGTCCGGACGAAGCCGCTTGCATATTGGAGATGTCTGATTCAAATTTCATCAAGCTGGTCCGGGGGGAATTAAATCCAACGATGGCCTTCATGATGGGAAAGCTAAAAGTGAAGGGTGATTTGGGGTTGTCTCTCAAGCTGCAGTCGATCCTGCAAAAGTATCAATAACCTCAAAAAAATAGGCAATCAAACACCTTGAAAACGGGAAAACATCCAAGTCAAATTTCTGGAAAACCGGATTCATTTCCGCAATTGACAGAAAAATACTGGTCAATCGCTGAAGGGCTGATATAGAATAAGACAAATGAACCAGGAGCCAAAAGAGGGAATTATGCGCCATACGTGTACATTTTTAGCGATCATCAAGGAAACGGATGAAAAAAGCGTTCACTTTGACTTTTATCACGTCACGAAACGACCGCCGACATCCAGAGAGCTGCTGAAGAATGCTGTCACACTGCCTCGCCATTACTTCGATTATCTCTTGTACAACGGGGTACTGGAAGTGGAGAGCAGCGTCCTTTATCAACCGCTGGAAGCCCAGCCGGCAGCCATCGGGATGAACATTCGTTCTCTGGGAAGCTCCGTTTTATTTGACATGTGTTTCTCGCCGCAAACCTACAAGCTCTGGCAAAATGCAGATATGATTCTAACCGATATTTCACTGCCGGCCGATATTTTTGAGGAGTACGTATACCGCTTGGGCGCGATAAGCCGTTTTCGCTATTTGGGACGGGTGGATGACCCTGTCGTTGCTACACAGCTCGGCGAAAATGACATGATTGAGTTTAAGCGGGATTTTCTCCTTTCCAAAAGCGGCATTATTAAAACGGTAGTAGCCTTTGCCAATTCCAATAACGGCAATCTGTTTTTGGGCATATCCGATGAGGGGGAAATCATCGGAGTAAACCATGAAGTGGAACAATATGGGGACCCAGACAAGTACGTTCTGGCCATTACACAGTACATCCAGGACAAGACGGTTCCGTTTTTGACTCCGTTTCCCAAGATTACAGTAAGAAAAGTGCAGGACAAATATGTGGTCGCCATTTTCGTGGAAGTGGGCTCAGAATTGGTATGCGGCTTGGATAAGAACAACGAAAAATTCGTAGCCATCCGAACGAACAATCGCTCTGTCGCAGTCAAAGATCCACACCAGATTGGGGAAATCTACGTGAAGCGTAAATTGGGCAGCGAAATCAGCCGTCGATTGGGGCTTCTGTGAGTGTGTTGACAGAAAAGCGAACACGATGGGGAGGTACCTGCATGAAGGGGAATTTGCGTACGTATCTGTTCCCGGTACTAATGGCCGGGTTACTCTTGGCTGGGTGCGCAGAAAACACGAATGGACAACCAGCTGACATGAAAAAACAGATGGATAACGAACTTGGGTCGGTTGAAAAGGTTACCGTACTGTCTACGGATGGTGTAGAAGTTCCGCTGGAATTGCAAAAGTTTCTCAAGGAATTGCCTGAGCAGGGAGGAGACCTGCACAAGTCTGATCAAGTACTGACCCGCGATGAAATCAGATATACCCTTGTTTTGTACCGGTCAAAGCAGGCTCCGTTGGTTGTCGAAGTGGGAGAGCAGGCCAGTCAATATGGAGAAAATACATACCGGGGACAGGGTGCCGTGAAGCTGTACCAATGGATTTACCGTCAGGCTGGAGTCGGCTTGCTGTCGGGCACATACAAGAATGCAGTGCTTTCTGCTGTCGATCTGAACCAAACAATGTCCTTGGATAATGGACAGACAGAAATGGTCCAGCAGACGTTTTTAGCGGCAGAACCACTCATAGAGAAGGAAAAACGGCAGTATCCGCTACATCCGTACTATCAACTGAGGGTAGACTCCGGGGAGAGAATGCTGGACGCGACTTTGCTTACACCAACGATGATTGCCATTCCGTTCGGACGGGAGACCCAATATTACCGGATTCAAGGTTCGCTGTTTTCCAAGCTGACCCAATGGATGCCTCCCCGGAAAACGACCGATGATTCTTTTCAGCAGCTTTATCAAGCCACTTCGATACGCTTGATCGCCACTGGGGACGAGAAAGTGCCAGCGTTGGAAAAAAAGCCGACAGAGACTACAGTTGAGCAAGGAATGGCTCATCAATGTATCCGCCTGTTAAAAAACAGCGTCGCCCTGACAAAAGTACCTCAAAATGTAGGGAAAGAAAGGTTTCAGTTAACGTTTTTGGTAGGAGAGAAAAATCATACCATACATTTTTTTGACGACTATTTCCGTTACGAAGGGAAATGGTACTCCCAAAACAAGCTTGATGAAGAAATGATCCGGCTCCTCGGAGCAAAAAAGTAAGAGCCGAATTTCATGAAGTTCACCTCATATGGTCAGGATAAAAGAGAAGAAACCGATCATGACACTACCACTTTTGCGAATTTTGTCGTAGAATAGTCATGTTGCACTGATAGTGGCAGTTTTTATCATGCGCAAAAAGCGTTTGGCACGGTTGGACTGCCGATCTTTATCTGCCATAGGAGGATGGAGAATGAACATTCATGAGTATCAAGGCAAACAGATACTTAAGCAGTACGGTGTAAAAGTTCCTGAGGGAAAAGTTGCTTTCACTGTCGATGAAGCGGTTGAAGCGGCAAAAGAGCTGGGCACAGCGGTTGTTGTGGTGAAAGCGCAAATCCATGCAGGTGGCCGTGGTAAGGCTGGCGGCGTGAAAGTTGCGAAAAACCTCGACGAGGTTCGTACATACGCCCAAGAGATCCTCGGCAAAGTTCTGGTGACTCACCAAACCGGTCCAGAAGGAAAAGAAGTAAAACGCCTCTTGATCGAACAAGGCTGCGACATCAAGAAAGAATACTACGTGGGTGTGGTAGTTGACCGTGCAACGGGTCGTGTCGTTATGATGGCATCCGAAGAGGGCGGTACTGAAATCGAAGAGGTTGCAGAGCGCTCCCCTGAGAAAATCATCAAAGAAGTAATCGATCCGGTAACTGGTCTGACTGCTTTCCAAGCACGCAAACTGGCTTATGCCATCAACATTCCAAATGAACTCGTTAACAAGGCTGTCAAGTTCATGATGAGCTTGTATCAAGCATTTGTTGACAAAGATTGCTCCATCGCTGAAATCAACCCGCTTGTTGTTACCGGCGACGGCGAAGTTATGGCACTGGATGCCAAGCTGAACTTCGACAGCAACGCTCTGTTCCGCCACCCTGACATCCAAGAGCTGCGCGATCTGGACGAAGAAGATGAGAAAGAAATCGAAGCTTCCAAATACGACTTGTCCTACATCGCACTCGATGGAAACATCGGCTGCATGGTAAATGGTGCGGGTCTTGCCATGGCAACCATGGATATCGTGAAATTCTACGGTGGCGACCCTGCCAACTTCCTCGATGTAGGCGGCGGCGCAACGGAAGAAAAAGTAACGGAAGCATTCAAGATCATCTTGAAAGACCCGAAAGTAAAAGGGATCTTCGTCAACATTTTTGGCGGTATCATGAAGTGCGATGTCATCGCAAATGGTGTCGTGGCCGCTGCCAAACAAGTGAAACTGGATCGTCCGTTGGTTGTGCGTCTGGAAGGTACCAACGTCGATTTGGGTAAAAAGATTCTTAACGAATCCGGTCTGAACATCGTGGCTGCCGAGTCCATGGCAGATGGCGCTGAAAAGATCGTAGCGTTGGTAAAATAACAAACATTCCCTGACGTACAGGTTCGAAAGGCCATATTTTCGAGCGGTATCTACACGTGATGAAAAAGGTGGGAAATATACGCGATGAGTATTCTTGTTAATAAAGACACGAAAGTCATTACCGTAAATATTACTGGTGCAACGGGTCGTTTCCATGCACAAGGTGCAGTCGAGTACGGAACAAAAATGGTCGGCGGCGTAAACCCTGGCAAAGGCGGCATGGAAGTCGATGGCATTCCTGTATTCAACACTGTGCAAGAAGCAGTGGAAAAGACAGGCGCGACCGTTTCTGTGATTTACGTTCCGGCTGCTTTCGCTGCTGACTCCATCATGGAGTCTGTAGATGCAGGTCTTGATCTGGTAATCTGCATCACCGAAGGCATCCCTGTTCTGGACATGGTGAAAGTAAAACGCTATATGGAAGGCAAAAAGACAAAACTGATCGGACCAAACTGCCCTGGCGTTATCACTCCGGGCGAGTGCAAGATCGGTATCATGCCAGGCTACATCCATAAGCCAGGTAAAGTGGGTATCGTTTCCCGTTCTGGTACCTTGACTTATGAAGCGGTCCACCAAACCTCTACCCGCGGCATCGGTCAATCTACTGCTGTAGGTATCGGTGGAGACCCTGTAAAAGGCATGGAGTTCATTGACGTTCTGGAAATGTTCAATGAAGATCCGGATACCGAAGCAGTAATCATGATCGGTGAAATCGGTGGTACAGCCGAAGAGGAAGCAGCAGAATGGATCAAAGCCAACATGAAAAAACCGGTTATCGGTTTCATTGGCGGTCAAACAGCGCCTCCAGGAAAGCGCATGGGCCACGCTGGTGCGATCATTTCCGGCGGTAAAGGAACAGCTGCTGAAAAAATTGCCAAACTGGAAGAGTGCGGTGTTCGCGTAGCGAAAACCCCTGCAGTAATTGGCGAAACGCTGGTTGAAGTACTGAAAGAACGCGGACTTCTCGAAAAAGTAATGAGCAACTAAGCAGGATTCCTGCTTTAGCCATAGAAAGGACAGGCCTTGTGCCTGCCCTTTCTTTTTTTGGTGCGCCCAGCATGGGCGATAGCTATAGGGTGAAAGTCCCGAACGGGGGTTGGCTGTACCAACCGTTAGCTCAAGGC
>k87-986054_pt1 | contig 12273 bp, 8 predicted proteins | sample MGYA00084031_6733416 | MGnify analysis MGYA00084031
CGAAGATGTTGAAACTCTAGAAGAATTAAAAGCTCAAACAAGAACTCGTCTTGAAGAAGCGAAGAAAACAGAAGCTGAAAATCACCTCCGTGATACATTAGTTGAAAAAGCTGCTGAGGGTGTTGAAGTAGATATTCCACAAGCGCTTATCGATAATGAAATTTCACGCATGATGCAAGAATTTGAGCAACGTTTACAAATGCAAGGTATGAATCTTGATTTATACTTCCAATTCTCAGGTCAAGATGAAGAGGCATTGAAAGCACAAATGAAAGATGATGCTGAAAAACGTGTGAAATACAATTTAACGCTTGAAGCAATTGTTAAAGCTGAAAATATCGAAGTATCTGAAGAAGATGTAGAAGCTGAATTAACGAAAATGGCTGAAATGTACAATATGCCAATTGAAAACATTAAACAAGCTCTTGGTGGATCAGCTGAAGGTCTAAAAGAAGATTTAAAAGTACGTAAAGCAATCGATTTTCTTGTAGAAAATAGCAAAGTTGTTGCATAATAATAGTATAGAAACAAGGCGCGATGGGATCGTGCCTTGTTTTGTACAAACATCTATGATAAGTTGGAAATTAGAGCCAAAGTACCTACTCAAAAACTTCAGCATAAGTTTATAAAAGTTTGCGAGAAGTTATTATAACTTGAATTGAATGTCCATCTTCAGCATCTAGTACCTCTTTAGTTAAAACTACATAAGAATTGAAGAAAAAGCATACTAACTATACGTTAAGTGTCATTTTTGCCAAATGTTTACGAAGGCGCTTCCGTTTTTCTAATGTTTTAATTATATTCCTTTGGGAATGATATAAGAAAGCCTATTCATACATACACTAGTGTTAAACTGAAATAGAGCAATCTATTGTAAAAATAAGGATATAGGATTTAAATGTAAATGTTTTTGATTTATGAGTTGGATTATTTCCTGTTTCCTACTTACTTATGGTAAAATGCAAAATACATACCTGTTATAACTTTTATTTCTTTACATAAAAATGAAGAAATAATTCCGACCTTTTTTTAGATAGATGTTTAATCGGTTGGGTAGAATTGACTTTAAATGAGATAAAGATACAAGGGGTGAAACAATGTTTAAATTTAACGACGAAAAAGGACAGTTAAAATGTTCATTTTGTGGTAAAACTCAAGATCAGGTACGAAAGCTTGTAGCTGGACCTGGCGTTTATATATGTGATGAATGTATCGAGCTTTGCACTGAAATCGTAGAAGAAGAGTTAGGTACAGAAGAAGAAGTTGAATTTAAAGATGTTCCAAAACCAAAGGAAATTGATGAAATTTTGGATGAGTATGTAATTGGTCAAGAGCAAGCTAAGAAATCATTAGCTGTTGCTGTGTACAATCATTACAAACGAATTAATTCAAATAGTAAAATCGATGATGTTGAGCTTTCAAAAAGCAATATAGCAATGATTGGACCGACTGGTAGTGGTAAAACTTTGCTTGCTCAGACATTAGCGCGTATTTTAAATGTACCTTTTGCAATTGCTGATGCTACGTCATTAACAGAAGCAGGCTATGTTGGAGAAGATGTCGAGAATATTTTATTAAAATTAATCCAGGCTGCAGATTATGATGTAGAAAAGGCAGAAAAAGGGATTATTTATATCGATGAAATTGATAAGGTTGCACGAAAATCTGAGAATCCATCGATTACAAGAGATGTTTCTGGTGAAGGTGTTCAACAAGCGTTACTTAAAATTTTGGAAGGTACAGTCGCAAGTGTACCGCCACAAGGTGGAAGAAAACATCCACATCAGGAATTTATTCAAATTGATACAACAAATATTCTCTTTATTTGTGGTGGAGCTTTTGACGGAATCGAACAAATCATTAAGCGTAGACTCGGGAAAAAGGTAATTGGCTTTGGGTCTGAAAATAAAAACGCAGATTTAGATAAAAAGGCACTTCTTTCACAGGTTTTACCAGAGGATTTATTAAAATTCGGTTTAATACCTGAATTTATCGGACGCTTACCTGTAATTGCAAGCTTAGAGCCTCTTGATGAAGATGCGTTAGTCGAAATATTAACAAAACCAAAAAATGCGTTAGTTAAACAGTATCAGAAAATGCTTGATTTAGATGGTGTTGAGCTAGAATTTGAAGAGGGTGCTCTTCTTGAAATTGCGAAAAAAGCAATTGAACGAAAAACAGGTGCCCGTGGTCTTCGATCCATTATTGAAGGAATTATGCTTGATATGATGTTTGACTTACCATCAAGAGATGATATCGTCAAAACGATCATTACAGCAGAAACAGTAACTGGAAATACTCCACCTAAACTTGTTTTAAAAGATGGTACTGTTATTCAGGAAGATAAAAAAACTTCTGCATAAAAGTGGAAAAAGGAAAGCTGGATTAATCTAGCTTTCCTTTTTTTGTGTGATTAAGTTAAAGGCTATTGTTGATTGAAACACGCAGGCGATCTAAGATTTTTCTTCGGCCTGAGTGCCTGCTGGTCCCGCATGACACGCTTCCCTAAGTAGGTGTGTAATGTAATAAATCACCAACTACTTTTACATTTGTTTTTAATAGAAAATAGTTGAATACAATGATTTTTCTCCTTCTATAACATTTTCTTTTGTATAGAAATAATGTTTATTCCTGTGAAACCTCGGAGATACTAGCTATAAATAACCGCTAACTTAAAGAGTGAAGATAACTTACATATTTGCCTAGCATATGGCAAGCATTTGCTTGCCTTTTGTCACCTTTATTTCGAGACGAATGATTCGTACATAAAGAATGTAAATGTAGCGGTAAGCAGGACATCTAGCAGGAGGGACTACAATGAGTTGGACGAGTATTGCATTGTTTATTCAATTGTTTTTTGGAATTATTATTGGAATGTATTTTTGGAATTTATTAAAAAGCCAAAGAACACAAAAAGTTTCAATTGACCGAGAATCTAAAAAAGAGATGGAACAATTACGGAAAATGAGGTCGATTAGGTTAACAGAGCCTTTAGCTGAAAAGGTTAGGCCAAAAAGCTTTCATGATATCGTTGGACAAGAGGATGGGATTAAATCTTTACGTGCAGCACTTTGTGGCTCGAATCCTCAGCATGTCATAATTTATGGACCACCAGGAGTTGGAAAGACTGCAGCGGCAAGACTAGTATTAGAAGAGGCAAAAAGAAATGTTCGCTCACCTTTTAAAGAAAATGCTGTTTTTGTTGAATTGGATGCGACGACAGCAAGATTTGATGAAAGGGGTATTGCTGACCCTTTAATTGGCTCAGTCCATGATCCAATTTATCAAGGTGCAGGTGCAATGGGGCAGGCAGGAATACCACAACCGAAACAAGGTGCTGTCTCACATGCACATGGTGGAGTACTATTTATTGATGAAATTGGGGAGCTACACCCAATCCAAATGAATAAATTATTAAAGGTTTTGGAAGATAGAAAAGTATTTTTGGAAAGTGCTTATTACAATGAAGAAAATACACAGATTCCTACTCATATACATGACATTTTTAAAAATGGATTACCTGCTGATTTTCGATTAATTGGTGCGACGACAAGAACACCTAATGAAATACCACCAGCAATTCGTTCGCGCTGTCTTGAAGTGTTTTTTCGAGACCTTGAACAAGATGAACTTGCAATTGTGGCAAGAAAAGCAGCAGACAAAGTTGAAATGAACGTAACAGATGAGGGGATTCAACTGTTGACGTCATATGTACGAAACGGTCGTGAAGTTGTGAATTTGATGCAAATCGCCACTGGAATGGCGTTATCAGAAGATAGAAACGAAATCACAGTTGAGGATTTAGAATGGGTTATCCATTCAAGTCAATTAACACCTAGAAATGAAAGAAAAATCAATAAAAAGCCTAAAATTGGTCTTGTGAATGGCTTGGCCGTTTATGGACCGAATACTGGAGCATTATTAGAAATAGAAGTGACAGTCATTCCTGCTGAAAAGGAAAAAGGCACAATAAATATTACTGGGATTGTAGAAGAGGAAAGCATCGGAGATCGTTCAAAATCAATTAGAAGAAAAAGTATGGCAAAAGGATCAATAGAAAATGTGATCACTGTTTTACGCTCTATGGGGGTCCAAGCTAGTGATTATGATATCCACGTAAATTTCCCAGGTGGTACACCAATCGATGGTCCATCAGCAGGAATTGCAATGGCAACAGGTATTTTCTCGGCTATTCATAAAATAGCGATCGACAATACGGTTGCTATGACTGGTGAAATAAGTATACACGGTAGTGTAAAGCCAATTGGTGGTGTCATACCGAAGATTAAAGCTGCAAAAAAGGCAGGAGCTACGACGGTGATTATCCCTGAAGAAAATATGCAGTCAATATTAAAAGAAATTGATGGGATAAAAATTGTACCTGTTTCAACATTACAGGAAGTATTCGATTTAGCTCTCGTTAACCCACCTACTGAAAGAACAAGTCCATTACGGCAAGAGCATTCTCAAATCTTTCCCCAACAGGAATCAGTATAATATTAATTGCGGACAGTCTAAAAAGAGCCTTAGTTCCTTTTGGACTGTCCGTATTTTTTATGAATTAGTAAATGATCCTGTTGTTTTACTTTTGGTGCGAAGGGGTATGTAAGTATCAGCCTCATCTCGTATTACTATTGGCCTACAAAAGGTATTCTTAATAAATAACATATAAGTAAATGATCCTGTTAATCTTTTCTCGGCATCCTTAAGTTTGTACTAAATTTTCCATTATGTGAGCTTTTTTAATTTTATAAGTTAATTCTTTTTCAAGTTGCCCATTATAGGGTATACTACCTAAATGAGGAAAGTGGTTACAAATAGACACCTGTAAAAGAATAAGATAGAATTGTACAAAGAACTAATTATTATGTCATGGAGGTATAAACGCATGGCGAAAGCAAATACACGAATTGTACCCCTCCTACCATTACGAGGCTTGTTAGTCTATCCAACAATGGTACTTCACCTTGATGTAGGAAGGGATAAATCTGTACAAGCCTTAGAAAGAGCTATGATGGATGAAAATATCATTTTCTTATCGACTCAAAAGGAAATCGCAATTGATGAGCCGAAAAAAGAGGATATATATGAAGTTGGTACGTTAACAAAAATTAAGCAAATGTTGAAATTACCTAATGGAACTATTAGAGTACTTGTCGAAGGCTTAGAGAGAGGAGAAATCCAACGCTTTGTAGAAGAAGATGAATATTATTCAGTAGAAGTTGCTATATACAAGGATCCAGAAGCAAAAAGTGTTGAAGAAGAAGCATTGATGAGAACAATGCTTGAATATTTTGAACAATACATAAAGCTTTCTAAAAAAGTGTCTTCTGAAACATATGCAACAGTGTCAGATATTAATGAACCAGGGAGAATGGCTGATATCATTACCTCTCATTTACCTTTAAAGCTTAAGGAAAAACAGGAAGTTCTAGAAACATTGGATATAAAGGAGAGACTTAACAAAGTTATCTCAATTATTCATAATGAAAAAGAAGTCCTCCAACTTGAGAAAAAAATTGGTCAGCGTGTTAAGCGTTCAATGGAGCGTACGCAAAAGGAATATTATTTGCGTGAACAGATGAAAGCTATCCAAAAAGAGCTTGGCGATAAGGAAGGTAAAGCTGGTGAGGTAACAACAATTACCGAACGGATTGAGCAAGCAGGAATGCCAGAAAATGTTAAGGTGGTAGCATTAAAAGAATTAGAAAGATATGAAAAAATCCCTTCTAGTTCTGCTGAAAGTGCGGTCATTCGCAATTACATTGAATGGTTATTATCTTTACCATGGACGAAAGCAACCGAAGATCGTCTTGATATTAATATCGCAGAACAGATTCTTGATGAAGAGCACTACGGACTTGAAAAGGTAAAGGAAAGAGTCATTGAATATTTAGCTGTCCAGCAGTTAACAAAGTCATTAAAAGGTCCAATACTATGCTTAGCAGGTCCTCCTGGAGTTGGAAAAACTTCACTAGCACGATCTGTCGCTAAGTCTTTAAATCGTAATTTTGTCCGGATTTCCCTAGGAGGTGTAAGAGACGAGTCTGAGATTCGCGGACATCGTCGCACATATGTTGGGGCAATGCCAGGGAGAATTATTCAAGGTATGAAGAAAGCAGGAACAATTAATCCAGTCTTCTTATTAGATGAAATTGATAAAATGTCTAGTGATTTTAGAGGAGATCCTTCTTCAGCATTACTTGAAGTATTAGACCCGGAACAAAATCATAGCTTCAGTGATCACTATATTGAAGAAACGTATGATTTATCAAAGGTAATGTTTATTGCAACGGCAAATAATTTAGCAACGATACCAGGACCATTACGTGACCGTATGGAGATTATTACAATTGCTGGTTATACAGAGCTTGAAAAGGTTCATATTGCGAAAGATCATTTGTTGCCTAGACAATTAGAAGAGCATGGATTAAAAAAATCTCACCTGCAAATTCGTGAAGATGCTATATTAAGTATTATCCGTTATCATACAAGAGAAGCAGGTGTACGTAGTTTAGAAAGACAGTTAGCAAAAATTTGCCGTAAAGCAGCAAAGTTAATTGTTAAAGCTGAACGTAAAAAGATTATTATTACTGATAAGAATCTACAGGACTTCTTAGGGAAAAACATTTTCCACTATGGTCAAGCAGAGTTAGAGGACCAGGTTGGTGTTGCGACAGGCTTGGCCTATACAACCGTTGGTGGTGATACATTATCAATAGAGGTATCAGTTGCTCCCGGGAAAGGCAAGCTCATTTTAACTGGTAAACTAGGAGATGTCATGAAGGAATCAGCACAGGCAGCCTTTAGTTATATACGCTCAAGAGCTGAGGAACTTAAAATTGATGGAGATTTTCATGAGAAAAACGATATTCATATTCATGTTCCAGAAGGAGCGGTTCCGAAAGATGGTCCATCAGCAGGTATCACGATGGCAACTGCTTTGATTTCGGCTTTAACAAAAAGACCTGTCCGTAAGGAAGTAGGAATGACTGGCGAAATTACTTTAAGGGGGAGAGTCCTCCCTATCGGTGGTTTAAAGGAAAAATCATTAAGTGCTCATCGCGCGGGATTAACAAAGATTATTATCCCTAAAGAGAACGAAAAGGATTTAGATGATATTCCAGAAAGTGTTCGTAATGATCTTACGTTTGTACTCGTATCCCATCTTGATGAAGTATTAAAACATGCGTTAACAGAGGAGAAACAATGAAAGTAACAAGTTCTGAAATAGTCATTAGTGCAGTTAAGCCCGCTCAATATCCGGAAGGGGATTTACCGGAAATTGCTTTATCTGGGCGATCGAATGTCGGGAAATCCTCCTTCATTAATACTATGCTGTCTCGTAAAAATTTAGCTAGAACGTCATCAAAGCCAGGTAAAACACAAACATTGAATTTTTATATTATTAATGAAATGCTTCATTTTGTTGATGTTCCTGGATATGGGTATGCTAAGGTAAGTAAAAAAGAGCGTGAAGCGTTTGGGAAAATGATCGAAACATATATCACTACTCGTGAGCAACTACGAGCTGTTGTGCTATTAATTGATGTTCGCCATCCACCAACAAATGATGATGTACTTATGTATGGATTTTTAAAACATTACCGAATACCTGCAATTATTGTTGCGACAAAGGCAGATAAAATTCCAAAGAGTAAATGGCAAAAGCATGTAAAGGTTATAAAAGACACTTTACAAATGGAAAAAACAGATTCCTTCGTTTTATTTTCCTCTGAAACTGGTCAAGGAAAAGACGAAGCTTGGAAAATTATACTTGAATATACGGAAATTTAAGAGAGAAATTCTGGCTTGAAAAATTTCTTGAATGAAAGCCGAACATTGAAAAAAGTGAATACATTAAAAGAAAAAATCCGAACTAATATGAAAATCAAATTAGTTCGGATTTTTCTTTGGCTGAAAACCTTTTGTCCCGCCCTCGTATCGACATTGCCATTATTTATTTCTTTTTTAAAAATACAATGACAATCCCAACAATAATCAGTAAGAATGGCCAATACGTCTCAATTAACAATACAACACTTTCAACAATCGATAATGATTGAATAATGGATTGTAAGAAATGTAGGAACAAGCCAATTATCAAAAGTGATAACCCTTGTCCATAACCTGATTTCGTTTTAACTGATGTTAATAGCATTCCTATAGCTAATATAAAGAGAAACGCAGCTGGATGGTCAGGCCATCCTTGAATTTTTGTAAACAATAGAAAATGTAGTCCAAGTCCAACTAAGATGATTCCAGGCAATATCGCTGAATTGTCCTTTTCAAAATGACCACTTATTAAAAAAACGGCACCTAATAGGATAAGTAATACTTGCCAACTATTTTGGTTTTCGAATAATTGAATATTTAATTTTTGGATAGAATAAAAAATGCCAATGGCCAAAAGAGTGATTCCTGGGAAAAGTGAAATTTTTTTCATTTTTACACCTCATTACATATGTCTTATCAATTTCATCAACTTATCTCTTCGTTACCATTAATTTGAAAATCTATATATGTAAGATGGTAAGCTGATAGGAATAAATACGCAGTCATGTGTGATATCAATCACTTGATAATATGCATATTATTTGGTATCGTACAGAGAGAATAGTTTGAGGATCGTGTCAAAACTTGTAGGTTTTCCCTGAGAAAGAATTCCTACTTAGAAAGTATTCAGGATGATAGACAGAAAGCAAGTTATCATACGAAAAAACATGGTGCTTTTGCTTATTTATCATACCATAGAGTTTCGGATACTGTTCACATTTTTGTGGAAGTGAATTTATGAATGAATGTTATACTAGATTATAAAGATCTTTGCATGTGGGGGTGTAAAGGGAAATGCATATAGTTGTTGTCGGCTTAAATTATAAAACAGCCCCTGTTGAAATTCGCGAAAAGCTTAATTTTCAACCAGATGAGCTTGCTGATGCGATGAAACAGCTAAAAAATGAAAAAAGTATACTAGAAAATGTCATTGTCTCGACCTGTAACAGGACTGAAATTTATGCAGTGGTTGATCAGCTTCATACTGGTCGTTATTATATGAAGAATTTTTTAGCAGATTGGTTTGGGATGGACAAAGAGAAGATTACTCCATACTTAACAATATATGAACAAGATGGGGCTCTTGAGCATTTATGTCGTGTTGCATGTGGCTTAGATTCAATGATACTTGGCGAAACACAAATATTAGGTCAGGTGCGCACAAGTTTTTTACTTGCTCAAGAAAATCACACAGTAGGTACAATCTTTAACCAACTGTTTAAGCAAGTCATTACATTAGCAAAAAGATCACATTCTGAAACAGAAATTGGGGCGAATGCTGTTTCAGTTAGTTACGCAGCTGTTGAACTAGCAAAAAAAATCTTTGGTGAGTTAAAGACAAAACATGTTCTTATTCTCGGAGCAGGGAAAATGGGCGAACTTGCAGCACAAAATTTACATGGTAGTGGTGTTGGACAAGTTACTGTAATGAATAGAACTTTGCAAAAGGCTGAAGAACTTGCTACTCGTTTTAATGGGGAAGCAAAGGGAATTAACGAGCTCCAATGCGCACTAATCGAAGCGGATATTTTAATTAGCTCAACAGGTGCTAAGGAGTTTGTTGTAACGAAGGAAATGATGACCCATGTAGAAAAAATGCGAAAAGGTCGTCCATTATTTATGGTGGATATCGCGGTTCCACGTGATCTAGATCCACTGCTTGCCGAATTAGAAAGTGTTTTTCTATACGATATTGATGATTTACAAGGAATTGTAGAGGCAAACTTAGAAGAACGGAAACAGGAAGCTGAAAAAATTGAACTATTGATTGAAGCGGAAATTGTTCAATTTAAACAATGGGTTAATACGCTAGGTGTTGTTCCGGTTATCTCAGCATTGCGTCAAAAGGCTTTATCTATTCAGGCTGAAACAATGCAAAGCATAGAGAGAAAATTACCTAATCTATCAGAACGTGAACGGAAAGTTTTAAATAAGCATACGAAAAGTATTATTAATCAATTGCTAAGAGATCCAATTGTTAAAGTAAAAGAATTGTCAGCAGAGGCTAATGCTGAGGAATCTTTGGAATTATTTATGAAAATCTTTAATATTGAAGAAGCTGTTGAAGAACAAGTACAAAAAGAAAGAGCGGAGAAGCAATCATTGCTTACAAATGACCGCCTTGATGTTTCACTTCAACCGTAAGTGAAAGGAACATTTTTTTATGGGGATGAGTTTAACAAGGATTAATGAAGTTACGATTATTCTTTATGCATTATGTGTCCTTTTATATTTTATAGATTTTCTTAATCATAACCGGAAGGCAAAGAATATCGCCTTCTGGTTACTTTCTATTGTTTGGCTTTTACAAACAATTTTTTTATTTGCTCACATGTATGAGACAGGGAGATTTCCTGTTTTAAATGTGTTTGAAGGTTTATATTTTTATACTTGGGTTTTAGTTACTTTATCTGTTGTCTTAAATAAATTTTTGAAAGCAGAGTTCATCATCTTTTTTACGAATGTCATTGGTTTTATTATGATGGCTTTACATACTTTTGCACCTTCACAATATGTTTCAGCTGCAGTATCAAGCCAGCTTGTATCGGAACTTTTATTAATTCATATTACGATGGCAATATTATCGTACGGTGCCTTTTCTCTATCATTTGTTTTTTCGGTTTTGTATTTAATCCAATACAATTTGTTAAAGCAAAAAAAATGGGGAAAGAGACTACTTCGGATAGAAGATCTAGCAAAATTAGATCATATGTCATATGTATTAAATGTTATCGGTGTACCGATGCTGTTATTAAGTTTAATTTTAGGGAGTATTTGGGCATACATAAAGCTTGAGCAATTTTTTTGGGCTGATGCAAAGGTACTAGGTTCATTTCTAGTAATGGCAACTTATGGCTTTTATTTATATATGAGAATCGTAAAAGACTTACAAGGAAAGTCAGTGGCTTTAATGAATACGGCAGCTTTTCTTGTATTGTTAATAAATTTCTTCTTATTTGGAAGTTTATCAAGATTTCACTTTTGGGATCCATAAGAAAAGACCTGCTTAAAAAACTTAACCATTAGATATATTCATCAATCGTCAGCTTAGGAGGATATTATGCGGAAAATAATAGTTGGTTCTAGACGTAGTAAACTAGCATTAACCCAGACGAACTGGGTCATTGAGCAATTAAAAGCTTTGCAACTACCTTTTGAATTTGAAGTGAAAGAAATTGTAACAAAGGGAGATCGGATCCTTGATGTTACTTTATCTAAAGTTGGAGGTAAAGGTCTTTTCGTAAAAGAAATTGAACAAGCGATGCTAGATGGAGAAATTGATATGGCTGTACATAGTATGAAGGATATGCCAGGCGTTTTGCCAAAAGGGCTAACAATCGGGTGCGTGCCAAAGCGTGAAGATCATCGTGATGTGCTTATTTCAAAGAACGGTAAAAAACTATCAGAGCTTCCTAAAGGTGCGGTTATCGGAACTAGTAGCCTAAGAAGAAGTGCACAGCTATTAATTGAAAGACCAGATCTAGAAATTAAATGGATTAGAGGAAATATAGATACACGTCTTGAAAAGCTCAAAACGGAAGAATATGATGCGATCATTTTAGCAGCTGCAGGTTTAGCGAGAATGGGTTGGAGCAAGGATGTTGTAACGGAATTTTTAGATACGGATGTTTGCCTACCAGCAGTTGGACAAGGGGCTTTAGCAATTGAATGCCGCGAGGATGATAATGAATTACTAGGTTTACTTGAAAAGTTTACGGATGAAGCAACTCGTTTGGCAGTTGAAGCTGAAAGAGCCTTTCTTACAAAAATGGAAGGGGGCTGTCAAGTTCCCATTGCAGGCTTTGCAACAGTTAATGAAAATAAAGAAATTACCTTTACAGGGCTTATAGCATCGCCTGATGGAAAGGAAGTTTATAAAGAGCAATTAACTGATCAGAATCCTGCTGAATTAGGAGAACGAGTTTCAACGACTTTAACAAATCAAGGTGCTAAGAAATTAATAGATAAAGTAAAAGCGGAGTTAGAAAAATAATGGCTACAGGTAGTCAACCGTTAAAAGGAAAGAGAATATTAGTAACTCGAGCAAAATCTCAGGTTGAGGAATTTATGACAAAAATAGAAGCAGAGGGGGGTATTGCCCTTCCTGCTCCATTGCTTGAAGTAAAAGCAAACGTTGAAAACGAAAATCAGATAAAAGAAACAATTCATTATCTTGAAAAATATGATTGTATCGTTTTTACAAGTGCAAATGGTGTC
>k87-928554_pt1 | contig 12262 bp, 9 predicted proteins | sample MGYA00084031_6733416 | MGnify analysis MGYA00084031
ATACGTAACGTACACATCTCTTTCCCCGAGCCCTGTCTCGTAAGCCGCCTTTTGCAGCGTTTCTCTCGTGCCGCAAACAAACGGGTTTCCGTGCCGGTCTTCTCTTGCTCCCGGATTGTCGAGCACGACCATGATCGGCGCATGCGGATTCCCTTCGCCCCAAATCATCCGCGAGCCGTGCTCAAACAGTCCGCAATCCATGCAGCTCTCAACGCCCTTTGGCGGCTCCTCCTCAGGCCAAATGGCCGGGCATGTTGCATCCATCGCGATCCCTCCGCCGTCGTTGTCGGCTATCCGCCTATGAATAGGATTGGATGGAGGAAGGAGTTTCAAACGCATACAAAGAAGAAGCAGCTCCTATGAGGGCTGCTCCTTTTTAAGTTACCCACAAGGAGAAACTGGATACACTTGGGAATGCATTTGATTACATCTATGTCGACATGGCTCCCGAATTCCGAAGTTGATATTTATATCCCAATCAAAAAAGTTCAATAAAGATTGTCCCTTCAATGCAAGGGACTTTTTCTTTTGTCATGCAAATGATGATCTTCCGTTAAGCAGTCATCTTTTGGGAAAGCTAGATGAGGACACTAGCAGAACGGTATTCATAAAGGATGAACATCATTGAAAGACAAAATGTTTACCAAACGGACATTCTTACATGGACATACAAACTCCCGCAACGCGCAGGCTGCACTGAGAGGAGAGCTGTCGGGCGTAAAAAGGCTCCTTCCTTTTCTGGGCCCCGCATTTATCGCTTCTATTGCTTATATAGATCCAGGAAACTTCGCGACAAATATTACAGCCGGCTCAAAATACGGCTATCTGTTGCTCTGGGTGATTGCCGTCTCGAATCTGATGGCCGTCCTGATCCAATCCTTGTCAGCAAAGCTGGGCATCGCGACGGGAAAAAATCTGCCCGAAGTAGCACGTGAACGGCTGCCTAAAGGCGTGTCTTTTTTTCTATGGGTGCAGAGCGAACTCGTGATTATCGCGACAGATTTAGCGGAGTTTATCGGAGCGGCACTCGGGCTCTCTTTGTTATCCGGTCTTCAGATGCCTGCAGCGGCTGTCATTGCGGCTGCAGGCTCGTTTGCCATATTGGAGCTGCAGCGAAGGGGGTACCGTTCCTTCGAGGCGGTTATCGCTTCCATGCTGCTTGTCGTCGTATTGGCATTTGCGGTCCAAATCTTCATGGTAAAGCCGGATCTTGCAGCCATTGCAAAAAGCGTGTTTTTGCCGAGGTTTGCAGATACGGACAGTATCCTGCTGGCAGCCGGCATATTGGGTGCGACGGTAATGCCCCATGCCATTTATCTGCATTCCTCGCTTACACAAAATCGCGTGATCGGACGGAACGATCATGAAAAAAAGCAAATCTTCAAGTTTGAATGCATCGATATTATCATCGCAATGGTCATCGCCGGAGCGATTAATATGAGTATGCTGATCGTGTCCGCCGCAATGTTTTATGCACACGGTCTATTCATCGAAGACTTGACCACGGCCTTTCACGCATTTAACGATTATGTCGGCCCAGTCGCCTCCTTTTCGTTCGGGCTGGGACTGCTCATCGCCGGATTGTCCAGCTCTTCGGTCGGAACACTGTCAGGCGATATTGTCATGCAAGGGTTTGTAAACATGCGAATCAACTTGTATATTCGCAGAGCTGTCACGATGATTCCGCCGCTGCTGCTCATCGTTTCGGGAGTAAACCCTACGAGTGCATTGGTGACAAGCCAGGTCGTTTTGTCATTTGGAATTGCTTTTGCCCTTGTCCCGCTCATTCTATTTACGAGCAACAAGAGCATTATGGGGGGATTGGCGAATCATCGTGTGACAACGCTATTAGCTTGGATCGTCGCTCTTTTGGTTGTCATTTTGAATATATTTCTGCTGGTTGAGACGCTTTTTTAAAAGGGGTTCGCCACTCACTTGCATGGCTTACCGGCAATCCGCGTCTCAGCCATGGATGGCTTGGCCTGTCGCATTCAGTATGGCCTCCAGCAGCGTTTCCGACAGAGTCGGATGGGCCGCGATAAAGTCTTCCATGGCATCTGCCGTCATTTCCGCATGCAGCATGACGGTTCCCTGACCGACCATTTCCGTCGCCCGGGGACCGACAATCGAGATGCCGACGATTTCATTGAATGTCGGCTCGACGATAACCTTCACTTTTCCCGCCTGTTCATGTAAGATCAACGCTTTTCCATTTGCGGCAAAAGGGAATTCGCCAACGCGGACATCTCCGTACCGCTCTCTGGCTTGCAACTCCGTAAGCCCGACACTGGCGATCTCCGGCGAGGTGTAGATACAGCGGGGGACAGCGCGATAGGATGCTTTCTTCTCCACGCCGCAAGCGTTGAGTGCCGCCACTTCGCCCTCGTGAAAAGCGACATGGGCAAGCTGAATGCCGCCAATGACGTCTCCGCAGGCATATATGTGGGAGACGCTTGTCTGCATGGTCTCGTCAACCTGAATGCCTTTCCCGGAATACTGCACGCCAATCCGGTCCAACCCCAGCTCCTCTACCCTCGGCTTTCTGCCAATTGCCACCAATACATGCTCCGCCCTTATTTCTTCCACTCCGGCTCCCGTTTGTACGGACACTGTTTTCGTTGCCGCATCTGCGCCCGACAGGGCAGTCCCGGTATAAATGGTTGCCCCATCCTCTTCCAACCGCCGTTTCAGCACCTCTGCGATGTCGCGGTCTTCTCCCGGCAACAGCTGTTCAGCCATTTCTACGATCGTGACCTTTGCGCCCATTCTGCTGTAGATGCTGGCAAATTCACAGCCAATCACCCCTCCCCCTACGATCAGGAGCGTGGCGGGAATGCGAGAAAGCGACATCGCCTGACTGCTGTGGATGATCCAGCTTCCGTCAAATGGAGCAAACGGCAGTTCGATCGGCTCGGAACCCGTTGCAATAATAAAGCGGTCAGCGGCGACTTCTTCCACTCCGTCCGGTTTTTCCACTTTCACGACCCGGTCCGTCAAAAAGGAAGCTTTCCCCTGGATGACTTGCACCTTGTTTTTTTTCATCAGGTATCCTACGCCGAGGACGAGCTTTTTCATCACGCTGTTTTTATATTGCTGGACCCCGTACCAGTCGACGTACACGCCGCTTGCCGGCACGGCGATCCCGAAGGCGGAGGCCCGCTTTACCTTTTCAAGCGTTTCCGCGCTTTCCAGCAGCGATTTCGTCGGGATGCAGCCTTCGTTGAGGCAAGTGCCGCCCAATTGGCGGTCCTCTATGACAATGACTTGCTGTCCTTTGCGTGCGGCTGTTATGGCAGCGACGTAGCCTGCCGGTCCTCCGCCGATAATGACTACAGTTCCCACGAGGTCTCCTCCTTACAATAGCAGACTCAGCGGATTCTCCAGGCAGTCCTTGACGCTTCCCAGAAATTGAGCCGCCGGCGCTCCATCCAGCACACGGTGATCAAATGTGAGGCTGAGCGGAAGCAGGCTGCGCCGTTGCAGCTCTTCTCCCCGGTAAACGGGCACCGCCTCGATTGCGCCGACACCGAGAATGCCGGCCTCCGGAGGATTGAGCACAGGCGTAAAATGCTCTACCCCGTACGCCCCCAAATTGCTGATCGTAAAGGTTGATCCTTTCATCTCGTCGCCGCTCAGCCGGTTGTTGCGGGCTTGCTCGCCAAGCGACTTGATCGCCTTCGATAGCTCCAGCAGCGAAAGTTGGTCAGCGTGGCGGATTACGGGGACCACGAGCCCCTTCTCCAGAGCGACGGCGATTCCGAGATGGACATGTCCATATGTCTCGATTCTCGGCTCCTGCTGATCGGTCAAATACGCGCTGTTCATCAGTCTATGCTTTTTCAGCGAAAGGACAACCGCCCGGGCGATCAAGTCGGTTACGGTAAGCTTCCCTTCCTGGCGCTTTTCCAGTTCGGAGGCAAGCTGTCTTTGCAACGCCAAAAGGTCGGTCAGGTCAGCCTTGGCGGTCATCGTTAGTTGGGCGCTCTGCTGCAGGCTTTCCAGCATGCGTGTGGCGATTACCTTTCGCATTCCGGTCACTGCCGTACGCTCCACCACTTCCTGATTGGAAGCCGTTTTTGAAGCTTCCACGGCAGGCTGCGTGGATGACAAAGGGGCTGCCGCAGGCTGAGAAGTCCCTTGCGGCTGAGGGGCCGTTTCTGCGCGGGAAGCGGCCTCCTTCGCCAACGCCTTTTCCACGTCCTCCTTCGTGATGCGGCCTTGCGGGCCAGTACCTGTGATGGACTCCAGATCCAATCCCGCTTCTTCCGCCATTTTTTTGGCGACCGGCGAAACTCTCAGGTTGCTGCCTTTGCGCCCTGCCGGCGCTGGTGTGGCGTTTTCCGTTGTCGGCGCTGGTGTCGTGTTTTCCGCCGTGACTGCTGCTGACACCGGCGCCGTTTTTTCCGCCGCGACTGCCGCTGCGGCCACCTCCTGGGTTGATTCTGCTCCTGCATGGGATGCGTGTTCAATTTGCTCCCCCGACTCTCCGATATAGCCGAGTACGGTTCCATAAGGTACAACTCCGCCATCATTGACGGCGATCGCAAGCAGGATGCCGTCTGCCGGCGCTTCCAGCTCCATTTCGATTTTTTCCGAGCTGATGTCGACAATTCCCTCGCCTTTCGCGATTGGGTCCCCGATTTGCTTTTTCCAGGCGATCACCGTTCCTTCCACCATGGACATTCCCAATTTGGGCATGATCACTTCCGCTGCCATGTTTTCCATTCCCTCCCTCGTTTATTGGGCTGGCAGGCACTCCTTCTCGCTCGGGGAGTGCCCCGCATTTTCAGGAAACCGCCATGATGGACTCGTCGCCGATCAATTCGGAGACGACCTCGATCACTTTTTTCGCAGAGGGCAAATACAGGTCTTCCAGAGGCGGCGAGAACGGCACAGGCGTATGCGGAGCCGTAATCCGTTTGATCGGCGCGTCGAGCGTGTCAAAGCCTTTGTCTGCGACGAGCGCCGCGATGTCGGTCGCAATGCTGCAGCGCGGATTGGCTTCGTCGATGACGATGAGCCGGTTGGTTTTGGCTACGGAGGAGAGGATGGTGTCTTCGTCCAGCGGCGACAAGCTGCGCGGGTCTACCACCTCGACCTCGATGCCCTTCTTGGCGAGCAGCTCGGCCGCCTCCAGAGCCGTGTGCACCTGTTTGCCGATGGCGACGATGGTCACATCGGAGCCGGTGCGCTTGATGTCCGCTTTCCCGAGAGGAATCGTATAGTGTCCTTCCGGTACCTCACCCGTCATGTTGTAGAGGGTTTTGTCTTCGAAGAAAACGACCGGGTCGTTGTCGGCGATGGCCGTCAGCAGCAAGCCTTTCGCATCGTAAGGTGTCGACGGAACCACCACCTTGATGCCGGGGATGTGGGTGAACATGGCATACAAGCTCTGCGAGTGCTGGGCCGCAGCGCGGAATCCGGCCCCGTGCATCGTGCGGATCGTGATCGGCACCTGGGCTTTGCCTCCGAACATGTAGCGGAATTTGGCCCCCTGGTTCATCACCTGGTCGAGACAACTGCCGATAAAATCGTTGAACATCAGCTCCGCAATCGGCCGCAAGCCCGTTGCGGCTGCAGCCATGGCCGCCCCCACATAACCGGCTTCCGTAATCGGCGTATCGAGTACGCGGTCCCGGCCAAATTCCTGGACCAAGCCTTTGGTCACGCCAAGAACGCCGCCCCATGCTTCATCGTCCTGCAGATGATCGACCTGCGCCCCTCCGGCTACGTCTTCTCCCAGCAAAATGACGTTTTCGTCCTGCTTCATCGCAATCTTCATCGCTTCATTAATCGCTTTTGAAAAACTGAGCTTTCTCGCCATCATTTCTCCTCCCTTCCATTAGTAAGAGACGTATACATCGGTCAAGAGCTCGCCCGCTTCCGGGTATGGACTCTGCTCGGCAAAGCGGATCGCGTTCTGAATCGACTGTTCCACCGCTTCCTCTATCTGCCCCAATTCAGCTTCTGCAAGCAGCCGGCTTTCCGTCAGATAATCCCGGAACAGCTTGATCGCATCGCGTTCCTGGATGTGGGCCTGTTTTTCCGATTCCTTTTTATACTTTTGGGCGTCGCCCTCGAAATGACCGTAGTTGCGATAAGTAATGCACTCGATCAGGGTCGGCCCTTCTCCCGCTCTGGCCCTTTTCACCGCTTCTTCGGCGACACGGTAGACCTCCAGCACATTTTTGCCGTCCACGATAACACCGGGGATATTGTAAGCGCTTGCGCGGTCGGCTATATTTGTACAACTGGAGGCATACGTAAATGGCGTCGCCTCCCCGTATCCGTTGTTTTCGGCGACGAAGATCACGGGCAGCTTCCAAATCGCCGCCAGGTTGATCCCCTCATGGAATGTCCCCTGGTTGTTGGCTCCGTCGCCAAAAAAGCAGACGCTTACACTTTGAGTCCGCTTCAGCTTGGCTGTCAAAGCCGCTCCGCACGCCAGAGGGAAGCCTCCTCCCACGATGCCGTTTGCTCCCAGCATCCCTTTGTCCAGATCGGCGATGTGCATGGAGCCGCCTTTCCCTTTGCACAGCCCCGTCGCCTTTCCGTAAATCTCGGCCATCATCCCGTCCAGATCGCAGCCCTTGGCAATGCAGTGGCCGTGCCCGCGGTGTGTGCTCGTAATCGTGTCCCGCACTTCAAGATGGGCTCCGACTCCCACCGCAATCGCCTCCTCGCCAGCGTACAAATGAACAAATCCCGGAAGCTTCCCTTGGCCAAACAGGAGATGCACGGCATCTTCAAACTTGCGAATCTCCAGCATTTTTTGATACATCCATCTCGCCTTTTCCTGTGACAACACCTTATCCTCTGTTGCCGTTATCTTCATTCGAGCTTCCTCCCATCTTTCCTGAGCTTACAACCCGCAAATCAACTACTCGCACACGATTCCCAGCTTCGGCCAGCCTTCCCCCTTCCTTGCCCTATACCCGAAGCAAGTCGTGTGCCAACGCGGCAAACACCGCCGCTTCGTTGAAAAACGGGCATTGTCCGCGCGTCGTCCCATTATCTTGCAATACGAAATGAGACGAATTCCCAAACTGTCTCATTTTGTCTCAGACGTGCCCCAGAGCTGCTTTTGGACAAAAAAACAGCCACCGGTGCGGAAAACACCGATGGCTGCGCTTTTGTTTTTTCCTTACACGTGCACAGGGTACCTCCTGCGGCAATCGTCCACAGCCTGCTGCAAGCCGTCCAGCTCAAACCGCAAGCAGTCGCTGTATGGCACGAGTGATGACAGCGAGGCAATCTGCTGTGTGAGCAGCCCGACAAAGTCTTCTGCGGTCATGTCCCCCACAAGCTCCGACAGACTCGACATGCGGGCCGGTTCCACGATGGGATGGTCTGCCGCAGACGCTCCCCCGGCGGCGAGATCATAAAACGCTTTGACCAGCTTTCCTCTCGCCTCGCCGCTTCCTTCGACCAGCACAAATGCCTGGACGATGACTGCTCTCGTCTGCCTTCTTTGGGCGATTCCGCAAAACTTTTTCCCCCTGACGCTGACGTCAAATTCTCCCGGACAGTACGAGCCGCTTACTTCCCCGGTTTCGATCCTGCAAGACCGGCTTTTCAGACTTTGCCGGATGAGCTCCGCCATCAGGGCAAAGTGGCGCTGTACATCCAGATCGCCTTGCCGATTGGGCAAAATCAGGGACAGATTGACGACGCCGGGGTCCAGCGGCACTGCCGCTCCTCCTGAATTGCGAACCGTCACGGAATAGCCTTGTCCCTGCAGCCACTGGACAGCTTCCCGGACCCGGGGCAGCTTCCAGTCTCTCGACCCGAGCACAAACGCTCTTTCATGCCTCCATAGATGAACAGCGGGCTCCAGCAGGCCGTGCCCTACTTGCCTTCCGTACACTTCATCGAAAGCAAACGGAACCACGATGTCTCCTGTCATCACGTTGGCTGCGGCATCGATAGCGCCTAGCCGAGCAGGCAAGCTTGCTTTGTCCATTCCATCTCCTTTCCGCGCTGCCTTACAGGTTGTACTTTTGCAATTTCCTGTAAAAGGTGCTGCGTGGCATTCCCAAAAGACCAGCTGCAGCGGAAGCGCTTCCATTCGTTTTCTGCAAAGCCTGGATGATCGATTGCTTTTCAAGCTCCTCGCGGTACGTCAACGTTTCCGCACGGCCGCCCCCGCTCTCGCCACCGCCTTTCACAGCAGTCAGCGATCCAGCCATCAGGTTTGGGGACGCTGCCCCTCCCGCCCCGGTCTGAAATTGTTCATGCAGGAGGTATGGCAGCTCCTCTTCGCCGATAATGCTGAGCCTCTCCAATGTATTGAACAGCTCCCGAATGTTCCCGGGCCAGTCGTATTCCATCAGCTGCCGCATGACATGAGGGATAGCCGGCAGCTCCACTTTATTCTGCTGGCAGAAAAAGCGAATCAGACTGGGGATGTCTTCTTTCCGCTCGCGCAGCGGCGGCAGATAGAGCGGGAACACGTGCAGACGGTAGTACAAGTCCTCCCGGAACTTCCCTTCCTTCACCAGCAGGGCCAGGTCCCGGTGCGTAGCGGCAATGACGCGAATATTTACCGGAATTTCCGCATGGCTGCCGATCGGCGTAACCTTCCTTTCCTGCAAAACGCGCAGCAGGGCAACCTGCATCTGATGCGGAATCTCGCCGATCTCATCGAGGAACAAGGTGCCTCCGTTTGCCTGCTCCAGCTTTCCTTTATATCCGTGGCGCCGCGATCCGGTAAATGCCCCTTCCGCATAGCCAAACAGCTCGCTTTCGATCAGGTCTTTGGGGATGGCGCCGCAATTCACCGCAACGAAGGGGCCCGCCTTGTACGGACTGTTCAGATGAATGGCCCGGGCGACGAGCTCCTTCCCCGTCCCGCTTTCCCCCCGGATGCATACATTGGCGCTGCTTTTGGAGATGCGTTCGATTTGCCCGAGAACGTGCCGGAACGCTTTGCTTGTTCCTGCTTCGCCCGGGAACTGAATCTGACTGGACGGAAACGGAGCTTGCAAACGCCGGATGCTTGCCTCGGACTCCAGCAATACCGCACAGTACCCGAGCAGTCCTCCGTGCTGCCTGGAGTAGACAGGCGTACGCTTTCGTTCCACATAGCGGTACTCGTCCAACAGGTCCTGGTAGTCGCATGCTCCCGGCCACTGCAGCATCTTTTGACGAACAGCTTTGTTGACGAAAACGACCTGCTGTCGCAGGTTCAAAATCACGATCGGCTGATTCGTCTCCGCCAGCTCCCATCCACAGCGGATAAGCTCCAGCTCTTCCAGCTCGCGCCTTCTGCTCCATTCCTGCTCTACGGTATAAGCGATGGAGGAAACGATGGCCAGCATATGGGGATGGCTTCGCTCCAGCGGGCACGAGATATCGAGGATGCCGACCAGTTTGCCTTCGTCGTCGTGAATAGGCGCGGCCGAGCAGCTCCATTTATGGGAAGCCACCGAATAGTGCTCCGGGCCGCTGATCAGGATCGGCTCTCCGGCATGGAGCGCTGTGCCAATCGCGTTTGTTCCCACCTCTTCTTCGGTCCAGCGAACGCCCTCCACGAAATTGATATCTTCGGCATATTGCAAAATGGACTTCTTCCCTTTCATGGAGAGCACATAACCCTCAGCGTCTATCAGGATGGCGATCATCCCGGTGTCTTCAATAAATTTGGACATTTTCTCCACATGCGGCAAGGTAATTTCGAGCAATTGCCGATGCTTCCGCTTCTGGCTGTCAAAAGACTCGCCCTTCAAAATTTCCCGTCCCGTCCCCAGATAGGGATCGACATACCTGTTTTTGCAGCGAAGCCACGATTCAGAGATTCGCTTGTTTATGCGTGCAGAGTCGATAACACCTTCTTGTACAAAACGTTTCCACATTTTCGAAGAAAGCGTTTCGTTATACAAGGAGCCGCCCTCCTTTGCTTTTCATGGATAAGGGAATATCTATAGATTACCTGTTTTCATCCGGTTTCTCAATATTCCGAAAATGACCTCTTTGTCTTGGCTGCCGGTGTTTCCGTCGAAAAGCCAGCTCATTATAGTTTGCCTTTTTCGTTCAATTTTTCTTCTCCTGTAGCTTGGGATAGCGAATGGCTTTCTGTGATTTCTGCTTCGCAAAAAAAAAACACCCAGCGAGTTTCACGCAAAGTCTGATAATCATTTATGATGGACAAAACTGTATTTTTGCCCGTATCGACTGACAGGGCATCAGTTTTACACGGAATATGACCTTAACCACAGATTGTTAACCTTCACAATACCGCCAGGATGATGTAGCACTAAATCAGCCAATTCCTTTACCATCAACTGAAACTCATCGCTTCTTGCTTCATCTATTAGCAAATATTGTACGGTGACTGATCCGGCAGAAGGTGAAATGCCCCTCGCACTCAACCGTTTGAAAAAAATTAAGAAGAGACCCGAACCTTTTTCCCATAGAGAGGCAATATAGGGTGTAAGCTGCTTACTCAGGAGGGCCCTCTGAATGCAAAATGAAGAGATGTACCAATTACTCATAAAAATGAAAGAGGGTGATCAACAGGCGTTTCATACGGTGTATGATGCCACCTATAAGGACATCTACCGGACAGTCTCCTTTCTGGTGGATCATCAGCAGGATCGGGAAGATATCATGAATGAGATCTATATGCAAATGTGGACCTCACTTGCCAACTACGATACGAACCGTCCTTTCCACTTTTGGCTGCACGGCTTGGTAATCCGTCAAGTGCAGAGATTTCGGGTCAAGAGCTGGAGGAGATTCCGAATTTTTGAACGCATCCGTGCCTTCTCTCGGGAAGAGTCTTATTGGGATCAACATACTGCTTTGATGGATGGTACAAACCAAATGATATCGCAATCCATACGAAAACTGACCGACAAACAGCGGACAGTGATTATCTTCCGCTTTTTTCACGACTATACCCTTGAAGAAATTGCGACTTTGCTCGACATTCCGCTGGGTACAGTGAAGTCTAGATATCATGCTGGCCTCCAGGCGCTTCGAAAAAACTTAGGGAATCTCCCCCTGGAAAGGATGGAAAAGATCAATGACTATCGAACGCAAAATCCGTGAGCATCTGCACGAAGAGGCAGAAACGATGGAGTGCCCTCCGGCCATTTCCAAACGAATCGAACAATCCTACTATCAATATTTGCAACGAAAAAGGAGCGAAAAACCCATGAAAAAACGAGTAATTGGCGGAATCGTTGCTGCTGCGTTTTTGATTCCAACCGCAGCATTTGCGGCCCCTGCCCTGATTGAAATGCTTACCAGAACACCAATGACTGCTGAACAAGTCAAGGTGGATGAGGTTGGCAAAGCAGCACTGGAGAAGCTGTATAGCGCATTTCCCGAAACAAGATCGTTTGAGATTGTCGATGCAAGCTACCTTGGAGAAGCCCCCGCTGATTCAACTAAAAAGCAAGCGATCCAGACAAGCATCGCACTGCAGGAAAAGGGAGGAGCCGGCAAAAAGATCAGCCTTACCATCGGTGTTACGGGCAAGATTGACAGCGTGATTCAAGAGAATTGGGAGGAGAAGCCCGTCAGTTCTTTAACCAATCAGGAAATCAAAGAGAAAGTAAATAACCTCATTGACAAAATGTATGGCAGCATCGACGGCTATGAGGTTTCTATGGAGCCAATGGGGGAGCCGAATCAAAAGACGTTTCTATTGAATTACATCGAAAAGGGGTCCCAAATACCGTTCTACCAGGTATTTGTTAAGGACAATAGAATAGATGTTACTCTGCACGGAGGCGAGCGTACACCTTCAAACCTTGTTAAAGTAGAAGGCTTTTTCACCAGAGATGGCAAGCCTGATACTTTTGCTGATTCCTTTTTAAATGATGAAAACCTGTTTTCTTTACTAAACATGAGCCCAACAGAATTGAAACAAGAATTAGCAAAAGGCAAATCTGTTGTGGAGGTTGCCGCCTCTAAAAATGTCTCTAAACAACAAGTGATTGATGTGATTGCAAAAACACAGGTTGAAAAAGAGCTACAAGCTGACCAAAATGGAGCAAGTGTAAGCAATCATGTAAAGGAACAAATGATGAAAGCACTTGAACCAAAAGTAGTACATGTTATTGAACACAAATCTGAAACGCCAGCGAAGAACTGACCAGTCACCACAGTATCAATCGAGATTCGTAACAAGAATAAGAGGCCGGTTTCCTTATTGTTCAGGAAACCGGCTTTTTTAGATCAAACGGGGCTTAGCGTACAAAATCCGCAGTTTGTTGGCGGGACCTTTCTTCAACCGCCTGTGAGTGTAGGACAG
>k87-416337_pt1 | contig 12251 bp, 7 predicted proteins | sample MGYA00084031_6733416 | MGnify analysis MGYA00084031
CAGGCGCGCAAAGCGCGGGCCTCGCCAACGTCAACATCCAAGTGCCGATCAACTTGGGTGATGCGCAAGCATTCAACAGAAGCTCCGAAAACTCCGTCTCCACCGTGCTGTAACAGGGGCAAACGCGCCCCTTTTTTTGTTTGACGCCAACTAGGCGGGATAACTCCCCTTTTCTCACCTTTTCCAAAATACAGGATGACATGCTCCATTCGCAAGGTTAGTGAATATACCTATCAAAGAGTTGCAATGGCCTAGGGAAAGGGGTTAGAAAATTGAAGAAGAAAAAGATTATTCCGTCATCTAAAAAGAAAACGAAAAAAGATCCGTTAGCGGATGAAAGGGTTCTGGATGAGCTGTGGCTACTTGACAATGAAACACCTAATTTCAAGAAAAAATGGACCTATACCGCTTCACATAACCAACCCGCGGCATCGGAGGCACCCCCGTCAAAAGAACCGGCGGTAAGCCACACCGAAACCGAAACGCCCCCTGCCAAAACGGTATCTGAAGTGAGAAAAGCCCGGAACCCCCACGGAATCAACGAAGCGTTCATCTATACCGACGACTTGACCGACGGGGCGGTCACCGCTGAGAAAATCGCCAATCAATCGCTGGACGGGAAAAAAATCAAAAACAGCGCCATCCGGGCAGAACATCTGGACCACGAAGCGGTAACAGAGCCCAAACTGGCCGCTGAAGCGGTGACATCGGCCAAAATCGCCAAAAAAACGATTAAAGAATACCACCTGGATGATGACATCATCGGCAGTGACAAAATCAAAAGGGAAACGATTCTTGCCAAACACATCAGGGAAAATGAGATTCCCGGAAGCAAATTGTCTGATCGCAGTATCGGTGAAACCAAATTGAAAGACCATTCCGTCCTTGGCAAACATTTGGCGATCGGCCACATCCAAAACGAGCACTTAGCTGATCAAGCGATTTGCGGCAATAAAATAAAAAACGGTTCGATCCACACCAACCATTTGGCAAATGGCATCATCAACAGTGCCAAGCTGGCTGATGACTCAGTCTCCGCCGACAAGATCCAAAAAGGGGCCATCACCAAGGACAAATTGGCCAATGAATCCATTACCAGCGAAAAAATCATCTCCTCCGCCATCCATGGCCGCCATCTGGTCGATCGGGCAATTGAATCCCGGCATCTGCAAGACCACATGATCACGGAAGAAAAACTGGCCGCTGCATCTATTCACAGCCATCATTTGCAACATCATATCATCGAAGGCATTCATTTGTCCCCCCATGTGATCAAAGAAGAACACATTGCTGAGCACGCCGTCACCGGGAACAAAATCGCGCCCGGCAGCATCCGCTCCGCTTCTATTCAAGAGCAAACCATCCAGTCCAAGCACTTGGCTCCAAACATCATCGGAGAAGGGCACATTCAAGAGCACTGCATCGGCAAAACGCACATCAAAGATGCGAGCATCAGCGAACAACACATTGCCAACAATTCCATCTCTGGCTCCAAGTTGGTCGACCATTCTATTACGACGGCCAAATTGGCGCCCGAATCGATCTCCGCAGAAAAAATCATCGATTATTGCATTTCATCAAACAAACTGGCTGACCATGCCATCACAGCTAACAAAATCGCCTCGCGCAACATTAACAGCTCACATCTGGATGATAAAGTGATTCTCAGCCAACACATCGATCATGATCAAATCAAAACCGAACACCTGATGAACGAATCCGTCACCGCCCGCAAATTGGCAGATGCAGCAGTGGAAAGCCAGCATATCGCACCACAAGCTGTCACTGGCGACCATCTTGCCCCTGATTCGGTGAGCAACGAACATCTATCCGAATTTTCCGTGACTGCAACCAACATTGCGCCGCAAGCGATTCGGTCAGAACATCTGTCAGAACAAATCGTGCGCAGCTCCCATATCCTAAACGGTCAGATCGGGGAACAACACATTAAGGCCAACGCCGTCACTGCGGAGAAAGTCGCACCGCAATCCATCTATGGGGAACATTTGACTCCTCAAGCAATCAACGGTTCCCATATCCAAGCGGACCAGATCGAAACCGGGCACTTGCGCGAGCAAGCTGTTACTGCAAATAAAATCGCACCGCAGTCCATCCATGAAGAACATTTGGCTCCTCGAGCGATCAGTGGCTCCCATCTCCAAGCGGACCAGATCGATACTGAGCATTTGCGCGAGCAAGCAGTTACTGCGAAAAAAATTGCGCCACAGTCCATCCACGGAGAACACCTGACCTCCCAAGCGATCAGCGGTACACATCTCCAAGCGAATCAGATCGAGACCGGACATTTGCGCGATGAAGCAGTCACTGCAAGAAAAATCGCGCCGCAATCCATCTACGGGGAACATGTTGCTCCTCGAGCGATCAGAGGTTCCCATCTCCAAACGAAGCAGATCGAAACCGAGCATTTGCACGATCAGGCCGTCACTGGAGAAAAAATCGCACCGCAATCCATCTACGAGGAACACTTGACTCCTGAAGCGATTAATGGGTCTCATCTGCAAAAGGAGCAAATCGAAACCGAGCATTTGCACGATCAAGCCGTCACTGCTGGGAAAATTGCACCGCACGCTGTGCAAAGCGAACACATCAAGCCGGCATCGGTGTTGTCTCCCCATATCGAAGAACAACAAATTCACGCCGCGCATCTCGCGCAAGCGGCCGTGTTGACGGATCACCTTGGCCAGGGGGCAGTAACCGGCGACAAAATCTCTCCCAACGCCATCAACGCCGATCACTTATCAGAACAATGCATCCACTCCTCTCATCTGGCTGATGAGCAAATTCACGGCCATCATCTGCAGAAAGAATGTATCACATCCGAGCATCTGTCCCAACAAGCAATTCAATCCCAACATCTGGGTGAAGCGGTCGTATTGGCCGATCACATCGCACCATCGCAAATCCACTCCGCCCATCTGGCTGAACAGGCTATCCAAACCGAGCATCTGACAGCTGCAAGCGTTAGCGCCGCGCACATCCAAGAACAGAGCATCCAATCCACCCATCTGGTCCCCGGACTGATCTTCGCCGAACATTTGGCAGAAAAAGCCGTGACCGAAGAAAAAATTGGAGACCAGGCCGTATCCAAAGATAAAATCAAAGATCAAACCATCACCAAGGACAAAATCAGAGACTACGCAGTGACGGAAGACAAAATTCGCCATCAAGCGGTGGCTACCGAAAAAATCAAAGATGCGGCAGTCACGACGGAAAAGTTGCAGGATCAAGCGGTATCCACTGAAAAAATCAAAGATGGCGCCATCACCACGGTAAAGTTACAAGAGCAAGCGATCACCACCGACAAAATCGTTGATCTAGCGGTCACGGAAGATAAAATCGGTTCGCAAGCGGTCACAACCGACAAGATCAAGGATTTGACCATTACAGAAGATAAAATCAAGGACTTTGCCGTGACGGAAGACAAAATCAAGGACTTCTCCATCACCGAAGACAAAATTGTGGATCGCGCCATCACTGGGGAAAAACTGGCCGATGGTTCCATCGGATTGGAGAAGTTGAATTTCCAACCACTCCTAGCTGGACAACAACCTGTACAAACATCCGGAATTGCCGCCTTCCAGCTTCCAGCGCATGCTGATCATACGTTCGTCACCGTTTCAGTGGCTCAACCTATGGGCGCCTACATCGTGGTCGCGATGACGAATCATCCCGGCTGTTTCGCCTCTCTGCACCACTGTGATGAGCAAGAGTTTACCATCCGCATCCAACGGATGAGGGAAGAACCACAAGCGATCAGCGGAACGTTCTTCTGGATCGCTTCACAATTGGATCAAGCCATGTCACCATTGCAATTCCCAATCAAAAGCGCCGAGGAGGCGGAAGTCGAGCAACTGAAACAAGAGGCCGAAGTTAACATCGTGCTTCCCATAGAGAAAGAGACGACAACCGAGGCGGATATCCAGCAGGAAACAGAGCACCCGGCCGCACCGACACCTTTGGCCGAAGCAGACATCTCAACCGAGGAAAAGACCTCAGCCGATGAGGAAGCCGAGGAAACCTTGGCCGCAGCAGAAGTTTTAACTGAAGCAAAACCCTCGGCCGAAGCGGAAATCTTGACAGAAACCTTATCCGAAGAAGAAAACTTAGCCAAAGAGGATAACGTGACCGACATGGATGCATCGGCAGAGCCGCTCGCCTGCTCAGCCGCCCATGCTAATCACGAATCCATCGATTATGTTGAAGTGAAAAGCACGGAAGAGTTCGTTCATGGCGATGAAACACAGGAGCCGGCAGATGTCGATTGAGAGTGAATGCAAAACACCCCGTGCACCAAAGCGCACACGGGGTGTTTTGTCGTTTCATCCTTTATTCAACGAAAACCCATACGTCTCATCCAACAGTTTCAATTTTTCCTCGATATGGCGTTGATACGTGTCAATATAGGCTTTGGGTTCCTTGGGGTTGGGCAAACGCTTGATTTTACCTTCGCCTGGCGACACCAACTTGCTCACCGCCCCGCAACCAAGCCCGATAATGGTTTGGCGCTCTTCCATGATAATGATGTTGTACAAGCTTTCCAAACCAGGGAAGGCGTAACCCACATTCTCCTGATTGCCGAGAATGTTTTTTTGCCGGTACAGATAATAAGGAACATAGCCCATTCCTGCGGCCCAATCTCGTGCCATCCGTACCATTTCCCCTGTTTCATCTCGGTCAGCAACACGGTATTTCTCTTTGTTTTGGGTCATGACTGAACCACGTTTGAACGAGAGGGTATGCACTGTCAACGATTCAGGACGCAACTCGGCCATCATATCTAGCGTCTCCTGAAAGTTGTCCAATCCCTCATTGGGCAAACCGATAATCAAATCCATGTTGATGTTGGTCAAGCCCATCTCACGCGCCAACTGGTACTTTTCCAGTGTTTCTTTTACTGTATGGTGGCGGCCGATCAGCTTCAAGGTTTCTTCTTTAAAACTTTGCGGATTAATACTGATCCGATCCACATTCCACCGCTTCATCAAGTCCAATTTCTCCGGATTAAGGGTGTCGGGCCGCCCCGCTTCAACAGTCAGTTCTCGAACCTGGTCAAAGGAGGGAACCGACCGCTTTAGCGCCATGAACAATTCATCCATCTGCTTCGCAGTGATCGAAGTCGGCGTTCCACCACCGAAGTAAATGGTCGTCACTGGCAAGCCCCGTTTTTCCAGCCAGGCGCCTACTTGCGCAATTTCTTCATGCAAACCCTGCAAAAATCCTTCTACCGAACCGTTACGCCCTTGAATGGCATAAGCTGGGAACGTACAATACGCACATTTGGTCGGGCAAAAAGGAATGCCAATATACAAACTCACTTCTTTGTCCAATTCATACAGGTCAGGCAAGACGGTCAGCTGACGGGCGACGATCTCCGTCAAGATGTCCGTTTTCTCCTGATGGATCAAATAATCGGTCTGCAACACGTTCACTGCTTGCTCCACGCTCAACCCGTCAAGCAACATCGAATGCAACAGCTTGGTGGGCCGTACGCCTGTTAGGATTCCCCACGGTTGCCGCACTCCTGTGGCTTCTTCCAATACTTGCAACAAGACATAGTTGACCGCTTGTTTCACCTTTTTGCGGTACGCCTTCCCCTCCAAGGCCCCTTTCACATCGCGCCGGTGTTCTGCCTGCCATGTCTCTCCGCTCGCCACGTCCCGCATAAGGGCCCGGGCATGCACCGGATTACTTTCATGCACGGTGAAATGCAGTTGCATTTGTGCGTCTGCTTCATTCTCTTCTAACGACACTTCTTCAAAAAATAACTGTGCAATCAACTCTATATCACGATAAAAGGCTTTATCGAGCCCTTGAATCCAAAACGTTCTCATCATCATGCCGTGTGAAACACACGTTCCCCCTTTTATGTGTGCGATTCCTTTGTCCAGTCTAGCCGATTCGCTTTCTTAAATCAATCAATCGTTGGTTTGTCAAGGACGAAAAGATGCCCGATTGTCAGGTTTAAACCAGTATGTGACATGGTAAGTCCCTCTATGAAAAATATATGTCTATTTCAATAGAAAATAGTTGATTTCAGTTAAATCAGATATAATAGAATCTATAACCATCTCACTGAAAGGAGGAATCCTCGTGAAAAAAACGCTCGGCTTGCTTAGCGCGGCACTTGTCACCGCGTCCTTGCTTGTTCCCGCCCATGCTGCCCAAACCACCAAATCCATCTATTTTAACGGCGGCCCGCTCAACAGCCAAACCATATACCGGTATGACCCTGATACACTCTCCATGCGGAAAGTGGCGTCGGGAACTTTCGCCGACTTGTCCCCAGACGGAACCAAATTGGCATTTGTCAAAAACGACAGCTTGCACATCGCTGATGCCGACGGCAAAAACCAAGTGCGTCTAACTAACAGCTATTTTCCTAATTATGACACATCTCCGCGCTGGTCCCCGGACGGCAAGAAAATCGTGTTTGCCAAAAGCGATGGCAACCTTTATCTCGTTGACGTAGCTAGCAAAAAAGTCAAAGCACTCACCCACGTCGCTGAAGGAGTGCGCCATGCTGAACCCGATTGGTCCCCGGACGGTACCAAGATCGTCTTCCATTCTTCTGACCAGTCCGGTTTCACCCACATCTATACCATGCATGCCGATGGTAGCAATCTGAAGCAACTGACCGGATTGGGAGGCAGCGAAACTTCAGAATACAGTCCTCATTTCTCTCCAGACGGTCGCAAAATTTTGTATGGTTCAACCAAAGCGGGACAATCGGACGCATATGTGATGAATGCGGACGGCAGCCAACCCAAAAACATTACCGCAGGCAACAACAAGGCGGTTACCAGTGCGATTTGGTCTGAAGATGGCCGCAAAATCCTCTATACGGTCAATGAGAAAGAAAAGCGGCAAGACAGTTATTTTTACATGACCACACTTAGCGGCGATAGCAACAAGGTCATGCGGATTTCCATCCCCTTCGCTACACCGTCCGCATGGCAAAGTGTATCAGAATCAACCAAAGCAGATGCCCCATCGACATTACAAAAAATCACCAATTTCTTTTTGAACTAATCCCTCTAAGCCCTTGTTCACAAGGGCTTTTTCTTTGGTTTTTCTCTCAAATGAAATAGCCTTGGGTTCTCCCAAGGCATACCGAAAACACATATTATTCTGTCAATTAGGCTTGATTTTCGCCGCTTTGTACATCAACCATCTGCTTTTACACCATCACCAAATCCAAATACCGTACCCGTATGGAACACGAGGTCAAACAACCCGTCAATGACATCAAACAATCCTCCGTCATCCCGACCCTCTTTGGGAGGTTTTTTTTGTTCCTTTTGCTGCGGCACTTTTGGTTCCGCTTCTTTGTCGCTCTGATTGTTCTGATTTTCCGGTTTTAACACAGGCGGCAAATCGATTACCTTCTTATTATCCTCATGAGGTTGGGTACGGGCAGGCGCTTGCGGTTCCGACCCTCGGGCAGGAGGCCGTTGTTGAGGACGCTGAATCCGATCTTCATCTTGCACCCTTCGATCATGCGGATTAACAACAGGACTATCGGATTGCGCGCCGCGATTGGCCACGGCCAAACTGGACACTTGTTTATCCGCGGGTGGCGCAGGCAATTCACTTGCCGGATTTGTGTATGTGGGATCCTGTTTCCATTTCCAACTGATCCATTTCCCTTTGGACAAGGAATCGTCTCCCGTAACAAAGAAATGCCGTGTGTCTTGCTCATCCTTTGGCTTCACCGGCGCAGAGTCCGCTCCGACCGTATGAACGGCATACACAACAACACCAATCAGCAACAAACATCCAGCAACGAGCCCGACCACTTTCCATGGCAATAAAAGCCTTGCATTCCTTTGGGGAGAAACCCGACGATACGTTTCAGGCGGGAGGGTTACCACAGAGCCTGTTACGCGGCTTTCTCTCTGCCCTTTTTTTGATACGGCCGAAATCTTTTCTTTTGCGTGAACTGGTTTCGACAAGCGTTGGCTCTCCGCCGTTTCCACAGTCCCCGTTTTCCCCGACGCCCTTTTCACTAGCGTATCATCATGATGTATCCGCTCCGCTTGCGCTTCTTTGGCCATCGTTTCTGCGATGCGCCTCACCACGGTGCGAATCTGAATGGTGGAACCGCCCGAAGGGTTGTTTGAAGCTTTGACGTCAGGCGATGGTTGGTTGCTCTCCGACTCCATGGCTTTGTTCTTAATCACTTTCACCACTCTCCTTATAAACTGGGTTCTTCGATTAAGAAGGAAAACTTCACATTATGTATCGCCAGGACTCTATCAACATAGAAGCATTCCTTGTTTCACATTTGCTCCACCTTTGCATCTCGTCGCCTCCAATTGACGATTTCCGCCACCCCCTTTCATATACTTACAATTTTTTACATGAATTCTTCCAATCACATACTCAGAATAATTACACATAACCATTTGAAATTCCTACCAAATCAACCGATCTTTTTCTTCGGCTTGGACAAGCCTTATTAAAAGAGACGGGATAGCGGACAAAACCCCGATTAAACAAAAAATGAGTCAGTTGGCACATCCGACCAACTAACCCATTTTTCTTTGGACAATCCGGGGCAAGTGCCACCCGTAAATGGCTGAAACCATGCGCAAGGCAACCACTAACACGCACAGCGCCAACAATTGCCAACCATCTTCCAACCAATGAAGACCAATGACGACCCCGGTAATAACAGACCATAACGCGTAGATCTCTTTTTGTAAAACGAGCGGTTTTCTACCAGCCAGCAAATCGCGGATCATGCCTCCGCCAATCCCAGTCATCACCGCGGCGAAAATCACCGCGACCAACGGCAATCCTTTACCCGAAGCATACAAGGCCCCCTGAACCGAAAAAGCGGCCAACCCGATCGCGTCAAAGAAATTAAGCCATTTTTTACAGTATTGAAACCACTTCGCGGGACAAAACAATACCAGCGTGATGGCAACCAACGCCACATAGATCATCAATTCTTGCTTCCACAGCACATCTGGCGGCAAACCAATCAACGCGTTGCGGATGACACCACCACCAAACGCAGTAACCAGACCTAAGACATAAGCACCAAATAGGTCATACTTTTCTTCCATTGCGATGATGGCACCACTGATCGCAAAAGCGGAAATGCCTACCACGTTCAAAATCTCCCATGACACTGACAAGATGGTTCCTCCTTCCCATTCCAACAAACCTCACTCATTATAGCTTGGCTGTGGGAAAGTGGGAATAGGAAATCATTATATTTCTGCAAAAAAACGCTCAATACTGATTAAGACTGGAAAAGGTTATCCCGTTGAAAAATATTTGCACCCGCCGTGGGTTAAAATAGGTGAAGATTGTGTTTCAACCAATCCATTATTTCAAAAGCTGTATGCCAGCGGAAAAACATTTGCACAATTAAAGCCTTGTTTTATGGGCCCTTCATTAGTTCTCATCCAGAAGATGGTTAACATCTTTCTCACTTTCGAAAACAGGTGATCCCATGCTCCATCGACTCCTCCTTGCTTTATGGATGATCTGGGACCGTGTGTATTATTTGGTTTCCCGACTCCATTATGTAGACAAAAGGAAACGTAATATCTTTCGTGTCGTTATCAAACGTTACCGGGGCGAGGAAATCACCACATCAGACGGATATACACTCAAAGCCGGAGATTGGTACGTCCAACTGCACTTTCACAACGCCTACCTCGCCCAACTGCTCAGGCAATCGCCGCGTCACCCGATGAGCTGGGCCGCTATTCTGACCAAAAACGTCCGTGCATCCCTCCCTCAATTAACCCGATACATCAACCAGCACCCCAAAGCCGCCCAGATCCAGGTGGTGTTGGGAACCACCTTCCTCTATCGCGGAGCCCATCGGTTGGGATTTGAAGTGGCCGACATTCAGCATCTGATTCATCGCCTCTTCAAAGCGGTGAGCGCACGCGTTGTTTTTTTGCTGAGCCACCCCTACGGTTGCTCGGAGCTGTTCAAAAGAAACGCCAAACTCGTCCCCAAACGTGTGTACATCTCCAAAGAAAAACTTAATCGCTTTCACTTGTGACAAGCCCCCCTCGTCGCGCAGGGGGTTTTTTTTCATTGATCATCCCGTTGCTCCACGATGATTTTCTTAGCCTGTTTGCGGACAGCATTTTGAAACGGCTTCTGCGATTTTGCTCTCATACGCTATAGGTGCGGTTGATTTCCCGGATTCATCTTAAAGTAAAAGTCGTCTTGATGAGCCAGTCGGCTTTCGTAAACTCTCTTTTTATTTGCAGCAGTGAGGTGTGGCAACTTCTGTGGGAACGGAATCCATGGGAAGAAAGCGAAAAATGCGGCTCATAGATCGCTTCCAACAGCATCCGAAACACTTCCAATACCAATCATCCTCATTGACCGGGACTACTACGGGAACTCCGTCACCATAGCGGCAAACGGGCATCCGACGCGCCAGCCGCCCTAAGCGTCGGGGGGATGATGACCCCGCTCGGGCTGTCATTCAAGCAGTCTAGCCTTCATCCTCGTTCACAGCATTTCGCCTCGCCATTCAGTCGTGGTTTGGCGTCAAACCAACTTATGGCTTCTACAGCATGCTATTGTCCCCTCCCGGTTTCCCGTTTAGGTGAGCTGTCGGCGATCGGTCTATCGCGCCTTTGACCGACTGCGTGCCAAAGCAGATTCCTTAAAAGCCCTTACGAACGCACATGCCCGTCATCCAGTGCGATCAACTTCCCTATATCATCCCTCCTATTTCGTAATTTCAAAATGAGGCCACTCAAGCCTTTTCAAGCACTTCGCCTTATCTTATGCGACATCTGGCAGCCCAGTCTGCGTGCATGCCGATCATTCATCGCGCAAATACACGCTAATTCAATGCAGAAAATTCAGTCTTATATCGCCGGATGTGCCAATACCGCAAGAGCCCACCTCATTCGGTAGGCTCTTGCGGTTGTGGTCGATATAGCCCACAAGCATCCCAAGTCGGGTAATGACGTCCCGGCTGGAAGTTGCATCGGTAGCTTTTTTCAGTTGGCTCAAGGAATTTACATGTCTCACACTTATACAAAGTCCAAGTAATCCCATATTTTTTTACCATAGGGTTCTTACTTTTTTCCTCGATTCGATCTAAATCGACTTGACCTTGTTGTTTCTTAATAGCGACCACACTTTCTAATAAAAGAAAATAAGTAAACTACACTCCACTATACCACACTCTTGTTCCCCACATGCATAAAATTTATGCAAATTCAATGCACAAAAAAAGCTTCTCCCGACGTAATCCTAAGGAGAAGCTTGGTTCACTCATCAATCCTCTACCCAGCGGTATCCGCAATCATCGCACAAATATTCGTCATTTTCCGTTTGTGACACCATCTTTGAACCGCAACGCGGGCATTTCTCGTTGTCTCTGCCCCAAAAATTTCTCTCCATCCCCCTGCCTCCCTTCTTATCCGGCATGATGCAATGTCATTTTATAATATAGAATGAGTTCTTTTCCCTTTTTGCTTGTGATTTTAACCGCTGACTTTCCCAAACAGGAACGACCAGCGGCAAACTGGCTCCGTTTGTAATTAATTTTATTTTATCAAAAGACGAAAAAATCTGTAAATAAGAAACAAAAAATCTCTCCTTGTTTCCTGCGCGTTGTAACAAAAATTCCCCCTTGTCCGATCTTTTTTCCACCAGTGCCTCCACATCATTGCCAGCCGTCCCTTCTTCCCCTGAATCGGTTAAAATAAAGAGGCGAACGGCCGACAGCCCTTTTTGCCCTTTTCGCCATTTATCCCGCCTGCCAAAATCAGACGAAGGAAGTGTTAACGTTTGGATAAAGAAAAACTAGTCACCATGACAGAATCGTTTCGCACAAATCTTTCCACTCTTATCCGCCTGAGCAAAGATCTTCTAGAACGGCAGTTGATGCGCCACGATGTTCCCATCACGGCACGCCAATTTGCCGTATTGGTGCAGCTCAGCAAGCAACCGCTCACCATCAAACGCTTAGGGGAAGTCTTTTCCATCGAGCCTCCCACTCTTATCCCCATCATAGACACATTGGAACGCCACCAATTGGTAAAACGGGTGCCTGACAAACAAGATCGGCGCAAAAAGCATGTCGAAACCACCGACAAAGGCCAGCGATTGATTCAGCACATGCATCAGCATATCGAACAAAACCCCATCGCCATCGCCCTCTCCACCATGGGCGAGGAAAACAGCCAGCAACTCATCAACTTGTTAGCTGAACTGGTCGTCCATCTGCAAGCGGC
>k87-119424_pt1 | contig 12239 bp, 14 predicted proteins | sample MGYA00084031_6733416 | MGnify analysis MGYA00084031
AGCAGCACCCTCACCTCGATGTCCTCCCGATCCGGCTCCCGTGATCCGCCCCACCGGTGAGGGCGGATCACGGGAGCCGGATCGGGAGGACATCGAGGTGAGGGTGCTGCTGTGGCACGTGCACGGGTCGTGGACCACGGCGTTCGTCCAAGGCGGGCACGAGTATCTCGTGCCGCTCACGCCCGGACGCGGGCCGGACGGCCGGGGGAGGGCGCGCACCTACCCGTGGCCGGACACGGTGCGCGAGGTGCCGTTCGACCGGTTGCGGGAGGAGGAGGTCGACGTCGTCGTCCTGCAGCGCCCGCACGAGATCGAACTGGCCGAGCGCTGGCTGGGGCGCCGCCTGCCGCCGGCGGTGTACGTCGAGCACAACACGCCCGCCGGTGACGTGCCGCGTACCCGGCACCCGCTGGCCGGCCGGGACGACATCACGCTCGTGCACGTCACCCACTTCAACGACCTGATGTGGGACTCCGGCGCCGCGCCCACCCGGGTCATCGAGCACGGCATCGTCGACCCGGGACACCTCTACACCGGGGAGCTGCCCCGCGCCGGCGTGGTCGTCAACGAGCCGGTGCGGCGCACCCGCGTCGCCGGGACCGACCTGCTGCCCGTCTTCGCCGAACGGGTACCGCTGGACGTCTTCGGGATGAAGGTCACCGGCGTGCCCGGCGGCGACGGCACCTTCGAGGACCTGCCGCAGCGCGAGATGCACGCCCGGCTGGCCCGGAGGCGGGTCTACCTGCACCCCTACCGCTGGACCTCGCTCGGCCTGGCGCTCATCGAGGCCATGCAGCTCGGCATGCCGGTCGTCGCGCTGGCCACCACCGAGGCCGTGGAGGCCGTCCCGCGCGAGGCGGGCGTGGTCTCCACCCGGGTGGCCACCCTGGCCGACGCGGTGGAGGCGTTCGTCCGCGACCCGGCCCACGCCCGCCAGGCGGGCAAGGCGGCCCGTGCCGCCGCGCTCGCCCGATACGGCCTGCCCCGCTTCCTCGCCGACTGGGACCGTCTGCTCGCCGAGACCGCCGCCAGCTGACCGCCGGTCCCCGCGGCGGCGGCTCGGGCGGGAACCATGAGCGGGCCGGCGGACGTGCCGAGGGCCGGCCGGACCCGAACGTGTATGCGTGCCGACGCCGTCGGCGTCCTCGTCCGCTCCGTCCTCGCCCGGCGGACGAGCATGTGACGGGCGGCGGTCACAGTTCGGAGAAGCGTTCCAGCTGCTCGGTCCGGCCCGAGACGATGATGATGTCGTCGTAGTTCAACACCGTGTCCGCGGTGGCGTAGGTGAAATCCTCCCCGGGGGACTTCACCGCGACGATCGTCACGCCGTACTTCTTGCGCAGCTTGGACTCGCCGAGGGGGATGCCGACGAAGTCACGCGGCGGACGGGTCTTGATGAACGCGAAGCCCTCCTCGATCTCCACGTAGTCGAGCATCCGGCCGCTGACCAGGTGGGCCACCCGCTCGCCCATGTCGTGCTCGGGCAGGACCACGTGGTGGGCGCCGATCCGGTCCAGGATCCGGCCGTGCTGGCGGTTGACCGCCTTGGCCCAGATGTCATCGATGCCCATCTCCACCAGCAGCGACGTGGTGAGGATGCTCGCTTCGATGTTGCTGCCGATGCCCACCACGGCCCGGTAGAAGTCAGGCACGCCGAGCTGGCGCAGAGCCTCCATGTCGGTGGAGTCGGCGGTGGCGAGCTGGGTGATCTGCCCGGCCAGGCTCTGCACGATCTTCGGCCGGTTGTCGATGGCGAGCACCTCGGTGCCCCGCCGTACCAGCTCCAGGGCGATCGAGCTGCCGAAACGGCCCAGCCCGATGACCACCACCGGATCGCTTGCCTTCTCAACCAACGATCACACGCTCCTCGGGAAGTTCGTAGCGACGGGTGCGCTCTCGCAGGGCGAGAGCGGAGCCGAGGGTGACCGGTCCGACCCGGCCCACGAACATGAGCAGGGCGAGCAACATCTGCCCCGCTGCCGAGCTTTCAGCGCTGACCCCGACGGACAGACCGGTGGTGGAGAACGCGGAGACCACCTCGAACAGGACCTCATCCAAGGTGTGCGGATTCAGCACGAGCAGCAGGTAGGTGGAGAGCGCGACCAGGACCGAGCTGAGGATGGTGAGCACCACGGCCTGACGCTGGACGGATTCGGACACGCGGCGGTGACCGATGTTGACGTGGGTCTCGCCGCGCATCTCCGCCCAGAGGATGAAGATGAGCAGCCCGAACGTGGTCACCTTGATGCCGCCGGCCACGCTCGCGCTGCCTCCGCCGATGAACATCAGCGCGTCGGTGACCAGCCAGCTCGACGGGTACATCCCGGTCACGTCGATGGTGTTCAGGCCGCCGGAGCGCGGCATCACCGCCGTGAAGAAGGCGGCCAGCAGCTTGCCGGAGCCGTCCAGCGGGCCGAGCGTCTTCGGGTTGTACCACTCGGTGACGAGGAACACGAACGTGCCGCTCACCAGGAGGACCACGCTGACGCCGACCGTTATGCGGGCCATCAGCGACCAGCGGCTGGGCCGCCGCCAGGAGCGCAGCAACTCGAACACCACCGGGAAGCCGAGCCCGCCCGCGATGACGGAGAACGCGACCGGGACGGAGATCCAGGGGTCCTCGACGAACCGGGTCAGGCCGTCGGGCCACAGTACGAACCCGGCGTTGTTGAAGGCCGAGATCGAGTGGTAGACGCCCAGGTAGACGGCCTTGGGCAGCGGCTCGCCGTATCCGGTGACGAGGCGGACGGTGAGCACGACGGCCGTGACGGCCTCCCAGGCCAGGCTGAACAGCACGACGTCGCGCACCACCCGGCGCAGATCCGAGGTGTGCAGCATGGCGCTCTCCACCTGGGCGGCCAGCCGGGCCCGCAGTCCGATGCGCCCCGACACGAGAATGGTGAACACCGTGGCCGTCGTCATGATGCCGAGCCCGCCGACCTGCGCCAGAGCGATGATCACCACTTCGCCGTACGTCGACCAGTAGGCGGAGGTGTCGGTGACGGTCAGCCCGGTGACGGTCACCGCCGAGGTCGCGGTGAACAGCGCGGTGACCAGGCCGGCCGGCTCCCCGCTCGTGGTGGCTCCCGGAACCATCAGCAGAATCGTCCCGACGACGATCGTCATGCCGAAGACGGCGACGAAGAGCTGCCCCGGACGGTCGAACCGCTCCATTATGGCCGCCCCGGGCGCGCGGCCCCCGGTTGCCAATGGACCCCCTGCGAAAACGACATGGTCGTCGGGACGACCCCGGCGTACAGCCGCACAACCTACCAACCCGTGGCAGGCGCGGTGAACGGCTCACCGTCCACGCACGCTCGTCCTCACGGTACCGAGCGGTTTCCGTCTTCTTCTTGGCGGAGAGGAGGCGGCGGGACGAAGGGCTCTTGAAGCACGGAATTTATGGGAGAATGATCGAATCTACGTGATCCGGATTGTGGCGGTGCGCGGCGACGAGCGGCCGGCGGCGGGGCCAGAGGAACCATCGACGAGCCTCCTGCCGCCCGGTTGGTACTGGCTGCAACCATCGCCGCCTCCACCCCCGCCTGAGCCCGGTCCGCTCTCACGGTCCGCGATCTCACTGATCATCATCGGGGTGATCGTGGCGGCGTGCGCGGTCGCCGGCGCGATCGGCATCGTCTACACCGGCGGGGTCACCACCCCGCCGTACGCCGACCCCACCGCCGAGCCGTTCACGCCGTTCGAGCCCGAGACGCCATCGCCGACGCCGACCGCGTCGACGGAACCGGCGATCCCCCCGCCCGCCACGGAGCCCGCGCCTCCCGCCGTTCCGACCGATCCCGGGGCTCCCGCGGAGCCGACCGATCCCGGTTTTCCGGTGGGGCCGACCGATCCCGGCACGATCGGTGAGCGGCCCGAGTCCCCGCCGCCGGGGCAGGACGACGCCTTCCAGCCCCAGCCCACGTATCCGGCCCCGCCCGCGCAGGACGGCGTTCCCGAGCAGCCCGCTCCACCGGAGTGGCCGACGTCCACGTTCGGTGAGAAGCCGGATGCTCCGTGATCTGGTGACCGTCGTTCACGCGCCGGCCGGTTCCGGCCTGGTCAGCCGCTCTTGCGGCGGAAGGAGCGGCGGTAGGCGGCCGGGCCGTGCGTTCCGTGGATCTTGGATCCGCCGCGGCCGACGCCCCCGGAGCCCTCGGCGCTGTGCGCCCGGCGTTTGCGCTCCAGCGCCTCGCGGAACCTGCGCTTGAATTCCTCGCCCGGGTCGACCTCTGCGTCGAGATCCTCCGGCGTCTCCGATTCCGATCCGGTGGCAGACATGTCGACCTCCTGTCATGGGCGTACGCCGACTCCCGGTCAGGGGCGTACGACGGCATTCTCCCATGCACCTGGCAAAACACCAGGAAAAGGTCTATCCGGTAGTCGGCATCGGCGGGTCCGGCCGCGCGATGCCGTCCACCCCGCTTCGGCGGTCCCGTCACGGGAGGACGCTGAACCGTGGTACAGGGGGCCCGACGCGGCGAAGGCGCGCAGCCGGGCGGGGATCAGAGGTAGGAGCGGGCCGCGGCCGCCAGTTCGGGGACCGGCTCGGCGGTCTCGGCCGTGATCGCGCTCTCCGGCGTGCGCTCGCGCACGTCATCGGCGCGGATGCCCATCACGGCGGGCGGGCTGCCGAGATCGCCGTAGCGGGCCGAGACGGCGGCGCTGATCGCCGCACGCGCGTCGGCCACCACGCGCCGGACCCGGTCGCCGCGCCCGTCACCGGCCGCTCCCGGCGGCCCGTCGTGCGCCGCCTCGTGGGGCACCGCGGCGGACAGGAAACCGAGCACGGCGGCGAACCGCAGCTCCTCGGCCGGTGGTGCGGGACCGTCGCCGTCGGCCGGGGGCGTGGGCGGGTCGAGCCAGAAGGTCTTGCCCCGCAGGTGACCGGGGTAGGCGACGTCGCCGCGCTGGAGCGTGCGCACCGCACCGGCGACGAGCTCGCCGAACTCCGCCACGTCGGAGTCGGGTGGCAGATCGGTGGTGACCAGCAGCGGCACGATCATCGCATCCATCATCGGCGGCTCCCTCCTGCAAGGCTCGCTCATCGTAGAGGGCACCACCGACAATTCCGCGGCACATCCGCCTCAGCCGTGTGCCGGGACGGGACGCGGCGGCATCGCCGGCCCCGGCCGGTGCGGGTGCGGGGCCCGGTGGCGCGCGCCCGCCGGTGCGGAGCGCCGGCCCGCGTCCGGGATCCGCCGCCACCGGCCGCCCCTCGGACCATGCTGGAAGGCCGTTCCCGCCGAGATCGGCGGTGACGGGATCATGAGTGCGCCATGAGCGCGGCCCGCCCGGTCGGGCGGGCCGCACAGGTGCCGGCGGCGGCCGCTTGCGCCGCTACGGCTTCTCGATCTCGATGCGTCGGCCGCTCGCCCTCTGCGGTTCGGCGATTTTCACGCTGATCTCCAGGATGCCCTTGTCGTAGGTCGCCTTGACGTCGTTCTCGTCGGCTCCCTGGGGCAGGGCGATCGACCGGGTGAACGATCCGTACCGGAACTCGGTGCGGTACTGGTCTTTGTGCTCCTCCTGGCGCTCGGCCCGGATGGTGAGGATTCCACCGGCAATGGTGATCTCTACATCTTTGTCGGGATCAATGTCGGGCAGCTCCGCGCGCAGGACGTACCTGCCGTCCTTCACGTAGTCCTCGACCCGGATGGTCTGAGCGGAGGACGGCAGGAGCGAGGCGAAGGGCGCCTCCAGCCAGTCGAGCAGCTCGGGGAACAGCCCGCGAGGGTCTCGACGCATGATCGTGCTCATAAAAGCCCCCTTTGTCCCTTCCGGTGCTGACACGTCTACATCCCATCCCCGGACCGGGTGGGAAGTAACGGCCGAAGGACCGTGACCGGCCGGGACCTCGGTCGTTCCATGAGGAACGCGCGGAGGAAAGGGACTTGCGCCCCGCCCGTTCCGGGACGTTCGCTACTGCCCCGCCCGGGCACTGTCCGTCGAGGGTGGTGGTGAGGAAAGGAGGCCCACCATGCCGATCGCGGTTCAGGAGGTGATGGGGCGCGTCGCCGTCGCGGTCCATATGCACGCCCGGTTCACCGACATCGTCGCGGTGATGAAGCGGTACGCCGTGAGCGCGGTCACGGTGATCGACGAGGACCGTCGCCCGGTGGGCGTGGTGTCCCAGGACGACCTGCTGCTCCGCGAGACCGACCAGGTACGGCACAGCAGCACGATCTACGAGACCTCCCGGCAGCGCGAGGAGCACCGCAAGGCGGCCGGGAGGATCGCCGCCGAGCTGATGAGCACGCCCGCCATCACGGTCACTCCCGAGACGCCCGTGCGGGAGGCGGCCCGCATCATGCATGAGAAGAGGATCAATCAGCTTCCGGTGGTCCACCCGGTGACCGGGCGGATCGCCGGCACCGTGTACCGGGCCGACCTGCTGCGTGTCTTCGACCGGCCGGTGGAGGAGCTGCGCCGCGACGTCGAGGCCGTCGTCCGGCAGATCGCCGGGCCGGACGCCGTGCCCGCGATCGAGATCGAGGACGGTGTGGTGCGGCTGTCGGGCCGGGTCGAGCGGGAGTCCCAGGCGATCCAGCTCGCCGAGGCGGTACGCCGGGTGGAGGGGGTCATCGACGTGGAGCCCGACCTCACGTTCACGCGGAGCGATCTGGCGCGGGAGCGCAGGTGACGCGGACGGCGTGGAGGGCGGCCCCGGAGCGGTCTTCGGCCGGGGCAGCCCTTCGACCGCGTAGCGGCGGACGGCGGGGGAGCGCGGTCCTCGGCCGCTCCCCGGGTCAGCTCCAGGGGAGGGCGGCGCGGGCCGCCCAGTAGTCCTCCGGTGCCTGGACGAGCCCGGCGAGCGTGACGTCCAGGTCGTCGTCCCAGGTCACCCGGGTCGCGGCCAGGTTGGCGTGGAACTGCCCGGTCGTGGCCGCGCCGCTGAGCACGACCCCGGCCCACGGCCGCGCCAGCGCGGCGGCGAGCGCGAGGGCGTCCGGCGTGGTCCGCCGCTCCCGCGCCGCAGCCCGCAGCTCGGCGGGGGCGGCCCGCGCGGTCAGCCGTCCGTTGGCCACGCCTTCCTTGACGATCACGCCCAGGCCGGCCTCGTGGGCCCGCGCGAGCGCGGGCTCGGCCGACCGCTCCAGCAGGTTCCACGTCGCCTGGACCGTGTCGAACAGACCCGTCTCGATCGCCTTGTCGATCGTGTCTGCCTGCCGCGGCCCGCTCGTGGAGAACCCGATCGCGACGCCCTCCTCGCGCAGCGCGCGCAGCCCGTCGAGCACGGCCGCGTCGTCGAGCACGCCGCTGTCCACCGTCGCGGAGTGGATCTGGTAGAGCGACAGGTGGTCGCCCAGCAGCGCCCGCGTCTCGCCGAGCTGGCGGTGCAGGCGCGCGGCGGACAGCTCCTTCTCCTCGTGCCGCTCGGCGTCCGTCCGCCAGCCGCCCACGTAGGCGTAACCCCACTTGGAGCCGATCGTCAGCGCGCCGGGAGGGATGCGGCGTTCGCGCAGCCATCCGGCCAAGAACTCCTCCGCCCGGCCGTAGGAACGGGCGGTGTCCACGTACCGCACGCCCGCTTCCCACGCCGCGTCCAGCACCTCCCACGTGCGGGCCCGCATGGCGGCCACGCTGCGGTCGTGACCGAGGTCCTCCTCCCGGCCGAGGTTGATGTACGCGGGCCGTCCCAGCGCGGCCAGGCCCAGGCCCACGGGCGTCACCCGCAGGCGGGCACGGCCCAAGGATCGCGTAGCGAGTGCGTCGTCCACACCACCCAACGTAGCCGCGGGCCGCCCGGCGCGGCACCGCGTCGCCGACACTGAGCACGAATTCGTATTGACAAATCAATTTATTGATAGAGGGTGGAGCCATTCTGTGGAAAATCTCTAGAAAGGGTGGGAAGCTGGAAATGCGAAAGATTGTCGCTGGTCTCTTCGTTTCCCTCGACGGCGTTGCCGAGGCGCCCGACAAGTGGCACTTCCCCTACTTCAACGAGGAGATGGAGGAGGCCGTGGGCGCCCAGATGGCCGAGTCCGACGCGTTGCTCCTGGGCCGGGTCACCTTCGAGGAGTGGGAGGGCTACTGGCCCGGAAAGACCGGGGAGGACCCCGCGGCCGAATTCATCAACGGCATGGACAAATACGTCGTGACCACCACCCGCGAGTCCACCGAGTGGGAGAACACCACATTCCTGCGCGGGGACCTCGTCGAGCGGGTCACCGAACTGAAGCGGCGGCCCGGCAAGAACGTCCTGGTCTCCGGCGGCCCGACGCTGGTCCGTTCCCTGCTGCGGCACGGACTGCTGGACGAGCTGCGGTTACTGATCCACCCGATCGTGGTCGGCTCGGGACAGCGGCTGTTCCAGGACGGTGACCAGATCCCCTTGAAGCTGACCTCCTCCACCGTCTTCACCACGGGCGTGCTGTCGCTGGTCTACGAGCCCGCGGAGAAGTAACCGCCCCGATCCGCCGGGGCCGTCAGCCGGGCGCGCCCTCGCGGCGGCCGGGCCGCACGGCCGCCGCGTGCCGGACCGTCATCGCCCCGAGACTGTCGGTGGCGGTTGTCATGATGCCGGACATGGCAACGATGTCTTCCATCGCCGGATACTGGGATGCCGCGGCCCGGCGCTTCGACCGCGGGGCCGATCACGGCCTGCGCGAGCCGCGGGGACGGACGGCATGGGCGCACCGGCTGCGGGCGTGGTTGCCCGAGGCACCCGCCGACGTGCTCGATCTGGGCTGCGGTACCGGCTCGCTGACGCGGCTGCTGGTCGAACAGGGACATCGGCCGCTGGGCATCGATCTGTCGCCGAAGATGATCGCCCATGCCCGCGCCAGGCTCGCCGGCACCGGCGCCGAGGTGGTGATCGGCGATGCCGGGAAGCCCCCGGTGGGGCGGCGGAAGTTCGACGCGGTCCTCGCCCGCCACCTGCTGTGGACGCAGCCGGAGCCGCAGGCGGCGCTGCGCCGTTGGGCCAGGCTGGCGCGGCGCGGGGGCCGCCTGGTGCTCATCGAGGGCCGGTGGAACGCGCCGCCCGGCGCCGTGCCGTACGCCGAGAGGGCCGAGGCGACGCCGTGGGCGCACGGGGTCGAGCCCGCGGTCCTGCGGGAGGCGCTGACCGGGCTCGTGTCCGACCTGCGGATCGAGCCGCTGGACGACCCCGCGCTGTGGGGATGGGAGACCGATGACGAGCGCTACGCCGTGATCGCCACCGTCTGACGGACGCGCGGAGGCGACGGCGTCGGCCTCGGCCGGTGTCCGGCCGGGACGCCCTCGCCGCGGACGGGCCGTCTCCGCCACCGGAGCGGAAGCGGCCGAGCCGCCGTACCGGATACCCCGAGGAGCACGACCCGCGCTGTCGCGGCGTGTCCGGTGCGCGCTGACCGCCGCCCCCTCCCCGGCGGGCCCCTGCCGGTCGGGGAAAACCGATGGCTGCCCACGGTGTGAATCTGGAAGGTTTTACCTGTGACTCAGGTGACGGATGCGCGCGAGGCGGCGGATCTGATCGCCGCGGTGGAACGCGGGGAACAGGTGCGCTACCTCATGTTCTGGGGACACCGGCCGCCCCGATCCGGCGGCGTCGGGCGGGGCTGTCTGTCACAGTGGTGGCCCTCCCCCTTCACCGTGGACGGCGTGTCCTACCGTACGGCCGAGCATTACATGATGGCCGCCAAGGCACGGCTGTTCGGCGACGAGGAGGCCGCGGCGGCGATCCTCGAGGCCGAGCACCCCGGGCAGGCTAAGAGGATCGGCCGCACGGTACGGGGCTTCGACGAGCGCGGGTGGGAGGCCGCCCGCTTCGACATCGTGGTCGAGGGCAACCTCGCCAAGTTCGGCCAGCACCCCGAGCTGCGGGAATATCTGATCGGCACCGGCGACCGCGTGCTGGTCGAGGCCAGTCCCGTGGATCGCATATGGGGCATCGGCCTTACGGCCGACGACGAGCGCGCCCACGACCCCGCCCGCTGGCGGGGCCTGAACCTCCTCGGCTTCGCCCTCATGCAGGTGCGGCGGACCCTGCGCGAAACCGCCTGACGACGGCGGATCCGGGGCCACGGTGGAGCCGCCGCCGGGCGGTCCGGCGAGGGCCGCGAAGCGTCCGGCGCCGAATGGCCGGGCACGGCCGATTGCGCGGGGAGGCTCCGGCGCCGGCCTTCCCCGGTCGGGGCGTCCCGGACGACGACCGGCCGGCGGCCGGCCTCTCTACCGCTTGGGCTCGTAGACGAGTACGACGATGCCGGAGGCGAACGGCACGGAGCGCACCAGCCTCAGATGAGTGGTGTCGATCCCCTCGAACAGGCGGCGGCCGCTGCCGACGACGACGGGGAACATCCAGAAGTGGTATTCGTCGACGAGCCGGTGCTCCAGCAGGGTGCGGTCGAGCTCGCCGGTGCCGTACTTGAGGATGTTCCGGCCGGGCTGTTCCTTGAGGCGGGCGACCTCCTTGGCGACGTCACCCTCGATGATGGTGGCGTTCCAGGTGGCCTGCTTCAGGGTGCGGGAGGCGACGTACTTGGGCATGGCGTTCATCCGGGCGGCGTCGCCGTCCCCGGCCTCCTCCATCTTCGGCCACACCTGGGCGAAGGATTCGTAGGTCACCCGTCCCAGCAGCAGGGCGTCGCAGGAGGAGAAGAGCGCGTCGCCGTACTTGGTGTGCTCCTCGTCCCAGTACGGCGAGCCCCACGTTTCCGGCGAGGAGATGACCCCGTCTAACGTCACGAACGTTGATTCGATGAGCTTTCGCATTGTTCCTTCCTCGAAATCCGGTCTTGGGGGCGGGTGCTCGGCTCGCCCGCTCCCATTCCGGGCCGAACGCGGCCCCGCCACCTGCTGAGGACGCGGATCCGGGCCTCCCGCCTTCCGAGCACGACAGAAGAACCGTATCAAGGGGAGATCGCCCGGGAAGGGGGCGATGCCGGTCCCGTTCTCCGGCCCGGTGGTCACCGGTCGGCGTCCGAATCCGGTCGTGTCCGCCGCCCGGAAGCGTTCGCCGGTCCGCTGCGGCCCCCTCGGCGGCAACGGGCACCGGAGGTGATTCAATGGCTTATTCCGCTTTATGCAATTAATGGGATTGAAATTCAAATCCAATATGTTGTGCCGGTTTTCGGGAGAATCGTCCTGTGTGTGGTGGCCGGGGATGTGATGGCAGGAACGTGACGCCCGGCGACAACAACAAGACACCTTCCTTCCACCGCGCGCCGCGTCCCGCCGTTCAAGATGAGGACAGTGACGACGAGGGAGGAAGGCAGGCGATGAGCACGTTGATGTTCCCGGCGGACCGGAACGCCGATCCGGTGGTGATCCGCCGTGTCGTGGTGATCGGGTGCGGGCTGATCGGCACCTCGGTGGCGCTGGCGTTACGCCGGGCGGGCGTGCGCGTGGCGCTCGCCGACCGCGATCCGCGGTCACTCGCGCAGGCCGTCCGCATGGGGGCGGGGACGGCGCTGCGCCCCGGCGGCGGGCCCGCGGACGTCGTGGTCATCGCCACGCCGCCGTCCGCCGTGGCCGCCGTCCTGCATGACGCCCAGGAACGCAGGCTGGGAACGGTGTACACCGACGTGGCGAGCGCGAAGGCGCGGATCCTGGCCGAGGCCCGGCGGATCGGGTGTGACCTGTCCGGTTACGTGCCGGGCCATCCCATGGCCGGGCGGGAGCTGCCCGGGCCGCGCGCCGCACGCGCCGACCTGTTCGACGGCCGGGCGTGGGTGGTGTGTCCGCACCCGGAGCTGTCACCGCGCGCGCTGCGCGTCACGGCCGCGCTGGCGCGCGTCTGCGGAGCCGAGGTGACCTCGCTCCCGCCGGACGCCCACGATCGGGCGGCCGCCGCCGTGTCGCACCTTCCGCACGTGCTGTCGGCCACCCTCGCCAGCCGGTTCGCGGACGCGGACGCAGCGGCCCTTCCGCTCGCCGGCCGCGGGCTGTGGGACGTGACCCGGGTGGCGGGCGGCCCCGCCGAGATGTGGCGCGACATCCTGGACCACAACGCCGAGCCGGTGGCCGCCCTGCTGGAGGCCGTGGCCCGCGACCTGAACCGGGTCGCGCACGCGCTCCGCAGCGCCGACCGGTCGCCCGGTGACGCGGCGACGGACGTGCTGACCAGGGGGAACATCGGCCGCGGCCGGATCGTCCGGGCTTTCGCCCGGCGTGACGCGCAACGCTCCCCCCGGTACGCCGAGACCGCCCTTCCGGCGGCCTCCTGAGCCCTCCGGCCGGAGGGCCCGGAAAAGGAAGGTCCCGCACGGCGACGTCGCCGTACGGGACCTACCGTTTCGACCGCCACCCGGTCC
>k87-334780_pt1 | contig 12238 bp, 12 predicted proteins | sample MGYA00084031_6733416 | MGnify analysis MGYA00084031
GCCGCCCGCGCCTATGAGCGAAACAGGGACAATCTGATCATCGTCGCCGGCGCGTGCCAGTCGCACTTCGAGGCGCTGCTCGCGGCCGGGGCGAACTTCGCGAGCTCGCCGCGCCGGGTGATGATCCATGCCCTCGATCCGGTCGTCGTCGCGATCAAGGCGAGCCGCACGCCGTTCCGCCAGACGATCCATCTGACCGACGCGATCCGCGGCACGATCTGCGGCGCGGAGGGCATGGGCGGCGTCGAGACGTTCGGCAAGCGCCGGCTCGGACTGCCCCGTCCGGGCTGGAACGCGAAGACGGTCATCCCGGCGTACGGCGCATGAGATCATGCGGAAAGGCAAACATTCATAAAAAAGGAACACAACCTATTGACAACCGTTTTGTGATGTTGTTATAATATCTCCTTCATTTGACACTACCGCTTCTTTTCGTGTATAATGGACAAGGAAAGAGGTGGTAGTGGACGATGTCGAAGAATGCGCTGCTCGAAATCCGACGTAGTCTGGAGGCGCATGTCGGCTCCCGGGTCTGCCTGCGGGCCAACGGGGGGCGCCGCAAGACGATCGAGCGGACCGGCGTGTTGGAAGAGACCTACCCTTCTGTTTTCATCGTGAAGCTTGACCAGGATCAAAATGCGTTCAAGCGCGTGTCTTACAGCTATGCCGACATTTTGACGGAGACGGTCGAGGTGACCGTCGTCAGCGACGAAGGACAGGTGCGGATCGCGTACGTCCCGCACTGAGCCCGCCGCATGAACCGGCCGGATGCGGGCATACTATCCTCCATCACGACGCGGACGCGCGGGAAGGAGGACCCACGCCATGGGCCGCAGAAGGCGAGGCATGATGTCGCAGCAGCTGAAGGAGGAACTGGCGAAGGAGCTCGGATTTTACGGCACCGTCGTCAGGGAAGGCTGGAGCGGCATCCGGGCGAAGGATGCGGGCAACATGGTCAAGCGGGCGATCCAGCTGGCGGAACAGGCGCTTGCGGATCGCGGCCGAAGGATGTCGTGACGAATAACGGATGCATATCGGAAGAGAACCGGGCGGCCTGCCGGCGCTGCACAAGTGCCGGGCGGGCCGCTTTCTGTTTGCGGCCGGTTCCGGGACCGCGGGCGGGGAAGCGCGTGTCGGAGATGGTCGTCAACAGGCGGAAGACGGGAGACCTTTTTCGCGTTCGGCGGGGACCGGTGCTATAATTTGGGATGGACAGTCGAAGGAACGAATGCGGTGGTGAACGCGTGAGAGTCTACGAGAGGGCGCCGGCCAAAATCAACCTGTTGCTTGACGTGCTGCGCAAACGGGAAGACGGCTACCATGAAATCGAAATGGTCATGACGATGGTCGATCTGGCCGACCGGCTCGAATTGGAGGAGCTGCCGCGGGATGCGATCGAGCTGACGAGCCAGACCGGAAACATCCCGTTGGACGAGCGCAACCTGGCGTACCAGGCGGCGCGGCTCATCAAGGACCGGTACGGCGTGAAGAAGGGCGTCCGCATCCATTTGGACAAGCGCATTCCGGTGGCGGCGGGACTTGCGGGAGGAAGCAGCGACGCGGCGGCCGCGCTGCGCGGGCTGAACCGGCTTTGGAACCTGAACCTCTCCCCCGGGGAATTGACCGGACTTGCGGCCGAACTCGGCTCGGATGTGCCGTACTGCGTGCGCGGCGGCACGGCGATCGCGCGCGGGCGGGGCGAGAAGCTGGAGCCGCTCCCGAGCCCGCCGCCGTGCTGGGTCGTCCTGGCGAAGCCGCCGATCAACGTGTCGACGGCCGAAGTGTACGGCCGATTCCGGCCGGAGAAGGTGGAGCGGCATCCGTCGCTCGAGCGGATGGTGCGGGCGATCCGGGCCGGCTCGTTCGGCGACATATGCGCCGAGCTCGGCAACGTGCTCGAGACGGTGACGCTCGAGCTCCATCCCGAGGTGCGCCGGCTGAAGGAGATCATGCGGAAGCTCGGGGCGGACGGCGTGCTCATGTCGGGCAGCGGACCGACCGTCTTCGGCCTCACGGCGAAGGAAACGAAGGCCGCGCGCATCTACAACGGGCTGCGGGGCTTCTGCAAGGACGTGTTCGTGGCAAGAATGCTGACATGAATGCTACGTGGTTACTTGCAAAAAACCGTATAAAAATGATATATTGTCAATATATCATTCGGATTTCATGCGGGGGTGAAGGCCGTGAAGAAGATGAAGCGTAGCGCCAGGCTGGTCGAAATGACGCAATACTTGCTGGCACGCCCCCACACGTTAATTTCGCTGACAGCATTTGCGGACCGGTACCAATCGGCGAAATCATCGATCAGCGAAGATCTGGCCATCATCAAGGAAGTGTTCGAGGAGGAAGGCATCGGACAGCTTCAGACGCTGGCCGGCGCCGCCGGCGGCGTGAAGTTCATTCCGACCGTCCGGAAAGAGGCCGCGCTCCAGGTCATCAAGGAGATCTGCCGCCAGCTCGAGCAGCCGGAGCGGGTGCTTGCCGGCGGCTATCTGTACATGACCGACATGATCGGCCAGCCGCAGATCATGAGCGAGATCGGGCGCATGTTCGCGACCGCCTTCGCCGGCCGCGAGATCGACGTCGTCATGACGGTCGAGACGAAGGGCATTCCGTTGGCCTATGCGACGGCGATGTACCTGAATCTGCCGGTCGTGATCGTGCGGCGCGACAACAAGGTGACGGAAGGCTCGGCCGTCAGCATCAACTATGTGTCGGGATCGACGAAGCGGATCCAGACGATGTCGCTCGCGCGCCGCGCGCTGAAGGAGCAGTCGCGGGTGCTCATCATCGACGACTTCATGAAGGCGGGCGGCACGGTGCAGGGCATGATCGACCTGCTGGCCGAGTTCGACGCGACGGTCGCCGGCGTCGGCGTGTTCGTCGAGTCCGGAGAGGTCGGCGCGGACGAGCGCCTGCTCCACGATTACGTGTCGCTGGCAAGGCTCGCGCATGTCGACCTGAAGACGAAGCAGACGGTCGTCGTGCCGGGGAACTACTTCGATGACATCGCAAGCGGATGACCCGCGCCGCATCGGATCGGGACGCGGCCGGCCGGAAGCGCCGGCTTCGGTCCTTTCGTTTTGCACTTCAAGCCTACCATTCCAATAGGAATACATAAAGGAGGAGATGGACATGTCGCAACGCCCGACCATCGTATCGACGTCCAAGGCACCCGCGGCCATCGGCCCGTATTCGCAGGCCATCCGGATCGGCAATCTGCTCTTCACCTCGGGGCAGATCCCGCTCACGCCGGAAGGCGATCTTGTGCAGGGCGGCATCGAGGAGCAGACGCACCAGATCTTCCGCAATCTGCAGGCGGTGCTCGCCGAAGCCGGCTGCACCCTGTCCGACGTCGTGAAGACCACCGTCTTCCTCAAGGACATGAACGATTTCGTTGCGTTCAACGCCGTCTACGCCTCGTATTTCGGGGATCACAAGCCAGCCCGTTCGACGGTGGAAGTCGCCCGGCTGCCCCGGGACGTCCGGGTCGAAATCGAGCTGATCGCCGCGATTCCGGACGGAAGGTGACGCCGGTCACTTCCAGACGAAAAAATGTCAGTAAACGGCAGTAATTTTGCCAAATACAAGAAGGATTTTTCTTAGATTTGAAGAATATTACACCTAGTCTTGTGTCAGGCAAAGGTGGTGAACAGGATGGAAATTACCGATGTGAGGCTCCGTCGCGTGAATACCGAAGGCCGGATGAAAGCGATCGCCTCCATTACGATCGACAATGAATTCGTTGTTCACGATATTCGCGTCATCGACGGCAACAACGGCATGTTCGTCGCCATGCCGAGCAAGCGCACGCCGGACGGAGAGTTCCGGGACATCGCGCACCCGATCTGCTCGGAGACCCGCGAGAAGATCCAGGCAGCCGTGCTCAAGGAGTACGAACGGGCGGTCGCCGAGGAGGAAGCGGCGATCGAGGAAGGCGCGTGACGATCGGTTCTCCGCAGTCCGGCCGCAACCGGAAGACAAGAAACGCATGATACGGAGAAGAGGGCCTTTGGCTCTCTTTTCTTTTGCCTCCGGCAAGTGGTATAGTCGAGGGAGACGGTCTTAAGCGGCTCATTCGGATGAACTTCGGGAGGAAGGCGTACATGGAGAGAATGGCGGTTGTGCTTGCGGCGGGACTCGGGAAAAGGATGAAATCGAAGCGCCACAAGGTGCTGCATCCCGTCTGCGGCAAACCGATGCTCGGACACGTGCTGGACGTGGCGGCCGAAGCCGGCTGCGGCCGGACGATCGTCATCGTGGGGCACGGCGCCGACGCGGTGAGGTCCTATGTCGGCGATCGCGCCGAATGTGTGCTGCAGGCCGAGCAGCTCGGCACCGGTCACGCGGTGCTCCAGGCCGGGGAGCTGATCGGAGGGGAAGAAGGCACGACGGTTGTCATCTGCGGCGACACGCCGCTCATCCGGCCGGAGACGATTCGCGCGATGCTGGAGGAGCACGAGCGGGCCGGCGCCGCCGCGACGATGCTGACGGCGGTGGTTCCGGATCCGGCGGGCCTCGGGCGCGTCATCCGCGGGAAGGACGGACGCGTGGAGCGCATCGTCGAGCACCGGGACTGCACGCCGGATGAGCTCCGGATCACGGAAATCAACGCCGGCACCTACTGCTTCGACAACCGGAAGCTGTTCGAGGCGCTCGGCAAGGTGAAGAACGACAACGCGCAGGGGGAGTATTACCTGACGGACGTGATCGGCATCCTGCATGACGCCGGCGAGACGATTGCCGCGTACCGGACGCCCGATCCGGCCGAGGCGGCCGGCGTCAACGACCGGATCGCGCTGGCCGAGGCCGAGCGGCTGATGCGGGAGCGGATCAACCGCCGGCATATGGAAGCCGGCGTGACGATCATCGACCCGCAGACGACCTACATCGATGCCGGGGTCGAGATCGGCGCGGACACCGTCATCTTGCCGGGCACGATCTTGAGGGGTCGCACCGTCATCGGCGAAGACTGCGTCGTCGGTCCGCAGGCCGACATCACCGACTCCGTCATCGGCCGGGGCGTCACCGTCCGGCACTCCGTGCTGCTCGAGGCGGAGGTCGGCGACGGGTGCACGATCGGCCCGTACGCGCACCTGCGCCCGGGCTCGAAGCTCGCCGCGGGGTGCAGAATCGGCGATTTCGTCGAACTCAAGAACGCGAAGCTGGGGGAAGGGACGAAGGTGCCGCACCTCAGCTATGTCGGCGACGCGATCGTCGGCCGGGACGTCAACTTCGGCTGCGGCGCGATCACGGTGAACTACGACGGCTACAACAAATCGGTCACCGAGATCGGCGACCGCGCCTTCATCGGCAGCAACGTCAACCTGATCGCGCCAGTGAAGATCGGCGAGGACGCCTACGTCGTCGCCGGTTCGACGATCACCCACGACGTGAAGCCGAACGACATGGCGATCGCGCGGGAGCGGCAGATCAACAAGGAGGGTTATGCCGAGAAGCTGCGCGCCCGGGCGCGCGCGAAAAAGGAGCGGCTGAGCCGGGGCGAGGGTTCGGGGGAATCCTGAGCCGCCCCGGCGCATGAAGCGGTCCGGATCTGGAAACACTACAGGGAAACCTTGGCACAAGGGGGTTTCCCGATGATTCCGTCCATCCGAGCGGAAGCGCGTTCGACCCGCACGAAGGGCGAACTGCGGCGGCTGCGCGACCGGGGCAAGGTGCCGGGCAGCCTGTACGGCGGCGGCAAGGCGGGATCGACGCCGATCGCCGTCGACGAGAGGGAATTGCTGGCGCTTCTCCGAAGCCACCCGAACGCGGTGCTCGATCTCGAAATGCCGGGCGAAACATCGAAGCCGGTCATCGTGGCCGACGTGCAGCGCGATTCGCTGACGAACCGCGTGTTGCACATCGATCTGCGCGAGATCGACCTGAACCGGCCCGTGCGCACGCACGCGCCCCTGGAGCCGGTCGGCGAAGCGGAGGCCGAGCGGGAGGGCGGCATCGTCCAGATGCTGCTGCATGAGCTGGAGATCGAGTGCCTGCCCTCCGACATTCCGGACAGAATTCCGGTCGACGTATCCGATCTCCGGCCCGGGGACAGCCTGCATGTGCGCGATCTTCGCCTGCCGCCGCGCGTCACCGTCCGCACCGATCCGTCGGCCGTCGTCGTGACGGTGCTCGCGACGCGGGATACGGACGACGCCGAACCCGAAGGGGCGGAGGAGGCGGCGAAGGCCGGCGATGCGGACAAGGCGGCCGCCCGGTGACGGACGGGCTCGGCCGGGCGGACGGCGTGCGGGCGCCGGACGCCCCTTGCGGCCGGCCGCCTCCGTTGCGGCCGGCCGCCTGCCCGGCCGCGAGGCGCGCGTTCGATCCGCGTTCAGTAACCCGGGCGCGAGACGAAGGTGAAGCGCCTGCGGTCGTAGTCGACGTTGTTGACGCGGACGAAACGCCGGTTGAACCGTTCGATGAAACCGATATCCTGATGCACGCCGTCCAGATAGATCTGGATCGGCACGCCATGATCCATATGATCCTGGAAATGCCGGTCTTCGCACAGCCGCTGGCCGTTCTCGTACCAGCCGGACCGCGGGCTGTCGGACAACATTTCGTTGACCATGCGATCACCTCTACCTATAATGACAATTTGGACGAGCGAATCGTTGCAGGGCGGCGGAAACCGCCCTTATTTTCCGGCCGGGAAGGGGGCATGCTCGCGATGAGATGGATCGCCGGACTCGGCAATCCCGGGCCGGCCTACCGGTCAACCCGGCACAACGTCGGCTTCATGGTCATCGACGAGCTCGCGCGCCGGTGGAACCTCAACGTCACGCAGAACCGGTTCAAGGCGCTGATCGGCGAGGGCCATGTGCGGGGCGAGAAGGTGTATCTCATCAAGCCGATGACCTACATGAACCTGTCGGGGGAAGCGCTCCGGGCGTTCCTCGATTTCTACAAGGCGGACATCGCGGACCTGATCGTGATCTACGACGATCTCGACACGCCGCTCGGCCGGATCCGGCTTCGCTATCAGGGCAGCGCGGGCGGCCACAACGGCGTGAAGTCGATCATCCAGCATCTCGGCACGGAGCGGTTCAACCGGATTCGCATGGGGATCTCGCGTCCGGCTCCGGGGCGGGATATCGTCGATTACGTGCTCTCGCCGTTCGACAAGGAGGAGGAGGAACCGCTCCGGACCATGATCGAGGCCGCGTGCGATGCGGTCGAGTTCGCGCTCGAACATCCCTTTGAGAAGACGATGGCGAAATTCAACCGCTGACCGGCCGCAAGTTTCGCCGGAAAACCGGGCATACTGAAGGCATACCGGTTTTTCGGGAGGCATAAGATGGCTGTGAACTATGTCTGCCGGCATTGCCGGACGCCGCTCGGATCGCTCGATCGCGACGATCTGAGCGAGGCGGCGCTGGGTTTCCATTTCTTGACCCCCGAGGAGCGGGGCGATATAATAGCGTATGACGCGGCGGGCAACGTAACCGTCAGAGTAATCTGCGATTACTGCCGCGAGGCGCTGGAGGCAAATCCGGAGCTGCTGCTGATCGAGAGCCCGCTGCAATAGCGGGGAGCCAAACCCCGAATCCAACGTAACAGGCGGGCGGACCCCCACGGTCCTCCCTTGAGACAGCCTCGGCGAAGTGCGCCGGGGCTCTTTTCCTGTTGGACGTAACGGATGAGAAGGCGAACCCGGTACTTGAAGAAAGCAGGTGCCGCAAATTGGAAAGACTGGTTGAGGCTTTCGCCGCCGATCCCGATGTCCGCAAGGTCATGGAAGGCATCGCCGGCGGCATGCGCGAACAAATGATTTCCGGCCTGGCGGGCTCGTCCCGGCAGGTTATGCTTGCTGCGATCCGGCGCGGGCTGAACCGCCCGATGCTGATCGTCACGCACAACCTGTTCGCCGCGCAGAAGATTGCGGAAGATCTGCAGGAATGCCTGCCCGATGGCGAGGTGCTGCTTTACCCGGCGAACGAGCTCGTGGCCGCCGAAGCGGCCATCTCGAGTCCGGAGACGACGGCCCAGCGGCTCGACGTGCTCATCCGGCTGTCGCAGGGATACCGCGGCATCGTCGTCGTGCCCTACAGCGGCGTGCGCCGTTTCCAGCCGGCCCGCGCGTACCTGGCGGAGGCGCGCATTCCGCTGGAGGTCGGCGCGGTGCTGCCGATGGAGGATTTCCTGCGCCGCATGGTCGAGCTCGGCTACGAGCGGACCGACCGCGTCGAGCGCAAGGGCGAAATGAGCGTCCGCGGCGGCATCGTCGACTTCTTCCCGCTCATCGGCGAGACGGCCATCCGCGTCGAGTGGTTCGACGACGAGATCGATTCGATCCGCACCTTCGATCCGGCCGACCAGCGGTCGATCGACAAGCTGCAGTCGTACGTCGTCACGCCGTGCCGGGAAATCGCCGCCGACGAGCAGCGGATGCAGAACGCGGCGCAGCATGCGTACGAACGGCTCGAAACGCAGCTCGGGAAGATGACCGACCGGCTGGCGAAGGGCAGGCTGGAGGAGACGATCGGCGAGGAGATCGACAAGCTCAGGCGGCACGTCTATTTTCCCGAAATTTACAAGTACATCTCCCTGCTGTTCCCGGAGCGGGAGACGCTGTACGACTACATGCCGCAGGATACGATCCTCGTGCTCGACGAGCCGTCGCGGCTGATCGAGACGTCGAAGCAGCTCGAGCGGGACGAAGCGGAATGGACGACGACGCTGCTCTCGAGCGGCAGGACGCTGCCGGGTCTCCCCACCGGCCTCGAGGCGGACGCCGCCTTGTTCCGCAAGCCGTTCCAGACGCTCTATCTGCAGCTTTTCCTGCGGCAGGTGCCGCACACGCAGCCGCAGAACATCGTCAACATCGTCTCCCGCGCGATGCAGCATTTCCACGGCCAGATGAACGTGCTGAAGGCGGAGACGGAGCGCTGGCGCAAGGCGGGCGCGAACATCATGATGCTGGCCGGCAGCGAAGAGCGGAAGGCGCGGATGGAGCGGGTGCTGCGCGACTACGGCATCGAGCCGCCGGCGCTCCTCACGGGGAACCTGCAGAGCGGGTTCGAACTGCCCTCCGTCCGGCTCGTCGTCATCACCGAGGGCGAGATGTTCTCGCAGAAACAGCGGAAGGCGGCGCGCCGGGCCGAGCGGAAGATCGAGAACGCCGAGCGGATCAGGAGCTACACCGAGCTGAAGGTCGGCGACTATGTCGTCCACCAGAACCACGGCATCGGCAAATACATCGGCATCGGCACGCTCGTGATCGACGGCGTCCACCGGGACTATCTTCACATTCTCTATGCCGGCGGCGACAAGCTGTCCGTGCCGATCGAACAGATCGACCTGATCCAGAAGTACGTCGGCGGCGAGGACCGGGAGCCGAAGCTGAGCAAGCTGGGCGGCAGCGAATGGAACCGCGTGAAGAACAAGGTCCGCGCGTCCGTCCGGGACATCGCGGAAGACCTGGTGCGGCTGTACGCCGAACGCCAGATGACGCCGGGCCACGCGTTCCAGAAGGATACGCCGTACCAGCAGGAGTTCGAGGCGCTGTTCCCGTACGAGGAGACGCCCGACCAGCTTCGCGCGATCGAAGAGGTCAAGCGCGACATGGAATCGCCGCGGCCGATGGACCGGCTGATCTGCGGCGACGTCGGCTACGGCAAGACCGAGGTGGCGATCCGTGCCGCGTTCAAGGCCGCCATCGAGGGCAAGCAGGTGGCCGTGCTCGTGCCGACGACGATCCTGGCCCAGCAGCACTACGAGACGTTCCGAGAGCGGTTCGCGGGCTATCCGTTCAACGTGCAGGTGCTGAGCCGCTTCCGTTCCCGCAAAGACCAGATGGAGACGATCAAGGGGCTCAAAGCCGGGACGGTCGACATCGTGATCGGCACGCACCGGCTGCTTTCGAAGGATGTCTCGTTCAAGGATCTCGGGCTCCTCATCGTCGACGAGGAGCAGCGGTTCGGCGTCACCCACAAGGAAAAGCTGAAAAAGCTGAAGACGAACGTCGACGTGCTCACGCTGACCGCGACGCCGATCCCCCGCACCCTGCACATGTCGATGCTCGGCGTCCGCGACCTGTCGCTGATCGAGACGCCGCCGGAGAACCGTTTTCCCGTGCAGACCTATGTCGTCGAATACAGCCCCTCGCTCGTGCGGGAGGCGATCGAGCGGGAACTCGCGCGGGGCGGTCAAGTGTACTATTTGTATAACCGCGTGCAGGGGATCTACCAGATGGCCGAGCAGATCCGGGCGCTCGTGCCGGACGCGCGCATCGCCGTCGGCCACGGCCAGATGTCCGAGCAGGAGCTGGAGAAGACGATCCTCGATTTCCTCGACGGCGAGTATGACGTGCTCGTGAGCACCAGCATCATCGAGACGGGCGTCGACATTCCGAACGTGAACACGCTCATCGTCCACGACGCCGACAAGCTGGGCCTGTCGCAGCTCTATCAGCTGCGCGGACGGGTCGGTCGCTCGAACCGGATCGCCTACGCCTATTTCACGTACCGGCGCGACAAGGTGCTGAACGAGGCGGCCGAGAAGCGGCTGCAGTCGATCCGCGAGTTCACCGAGCTCGGCTCCGGGTTCAAGATCGCGATGCGGGATCTCGCGATCCGCGGCGCGGGCAACCTGCTCGGTCCGGAACAGCACGGCTTCATCGCGTCCGTCGGGTTCGACCTGTACACGCAGATGCTGTCGGAGGAGATCGCGAAGCGCAAGGCGGAGCTGCTCGGGCAGCCGGAGCCGGAAGCGAAGGAAGTGAACACGGCGATCGACCTCGCGATGGACGCGTACATTCCGTCGGAATACATCTACGACAGCATGCAGAAGATCGAGATATACCGGAAGGTGGCGGTCATCCGCGATCCGGAGGAGACCGCCGACCTGTACGACGAGCTGGTCGACCGGTTCGGCGATCCGCCGGAGGCGGTCGAGAACCTGCTTGCGGCCGCCCGGCTGAAGGCGTACGGCCGCCGGTGCGGCATCGAGCAGATCGCGCAACGCGGCGACGATTTCCTGCTCAAATTCGCCCCGTCCGCGGCGGAGCGGTTCGACGCAAAGATTGTCGACCGGCTGTGCCTCCGGTTCGAGAACCGGTTCTGCCGGCCGTCGGGGCAGCAGGAGACGCAGCCGACCATCCTGATGCGCGGCCTGGGGCTTTCAAACCGGGACAAATTGGCGCTGCTGGAGCAGTTTCTGGTACAATACGAGGAAGCGCTGAAACCGAAAGGAGAACTGCAGGATGTGGCTCCGTAGAAGGAACGCTGGATTCAGGAGACTTGGCGCGATTGCTCTGGCATGCGCGCTCGCCGGGACGCTGGCTGCCTGCGGAAGCGGGAACGACGGGGGCGTGCCCGGCGAAGGGCAGGGCGAACCGGTTGCGACCTACCAGGGGAAGACGGTCACGGACGTCGAGTTCGGCAAGTACATGTCGCTGTTCGAACTGATGTCGCCGATGGACGCGATGCTGGCCGATGCGATCCCCGAATACAAGGAACAGATCCTGAAGCGGTACATCCTTTACAAGGAATACGCGGCCAAAGCGAACGGCGACGACCGGAAAGAGGCCGCGGAGAACGCGGCGGAGTTCCGGAAGAATCTGGAGCAGATGCTCGGGGACGAAAGCCGGAAGGAAACCATTGAACCGATATTGGAAAAATCGAATCTGACGAGCAAGGAAGCCGAGCGCATGATGAAAATGCTCATCTCGGCGGAGCTGGCCATCGAGCGGAAATACGAGGAGATCCGGGACGCCGTGACGGAAGACGAGATCCGGGCGGAGTTCGAGAAGGCTCCGTCCGACTACAACATCGTCACCGTGCGCCACATTCTGGTCGCCACCGCCGATCCGGCGACGGGCGAGGAGCTCCGGACGGAGGAGGAAGCGCTCGCGCGCGCAAAGGAAGTGCGGGCGAAGCTGATCGCGGGCGGAAGCTGGGACGAGCTCGCGGCCGAATACTCCGACGATCCGGGGTCGAAGACGAACGGCGGACGGTATGCCGACGAGCGGGCGGGCCGATGGGTCGATGCGTTCAAGCAGGCGGCCAACACGCAGCCGGTCGGCGTGATCGGCGAGCCGGTGCTGACGGAATTCGGCTATCACGTCATCCTCGTCGAGAAGCGGGAAGAGATGACCTACGACAAGCTGCCGCAGGAGACGAAGGACGAGATCCTTGCGTCGATCGCCGGTCCGCGGGCGGAAGAGGCAATGCGGCAAGAACTCGAGGCGCTCGGCATCGAGATCAACCTGCCGCGGGAAGAGACGCCGTCC
>k87-349316_pt1 | contig 12238 bp, 9 predicted proteins | sample MGYA00084031_6733416 | MGnify analysis MGYA00084031
CCCTTCATCTTAAAGGTTATAAAAATATGATCGAAAGTGATAAAGATAGTTTTCAATTGTTTTATGAACAAAATGACGAGCGGATATTGCTTCGGTACAATCGCGACATAGAAAGAGTTGTTGCTGATGGAGTTACCTTCGCAAAATCAGATCTACTTCGAATTTTAGAACAATCACCTGAAAAATTTAGTAACAATGTCGTCACCCGTCCATTAATGCAAGAATTTCTATTTCCTACTTTGGCCTTTATCGCAGGACCTGGTGAAATATCCTATTGGGCCGAATTAAAGAACATCTTTGAACTAGCCGAAATTAAAATTCCAATTATTGTGCCACGGATGAATATTACTTATTTAGAAAGAAATGTCGAAGCTTATGTAAAAGAATTCCAATTAAAATTGGAAGATGTCTTGAAAAACGGTGTGGCGAAAGAAAAAGAACTGTTTATTGAATCGTTAAAAGAGAAAACGATCGAAGATACAGTTGCCATTGCAAGAAAAGAAATATTACAACAATATAAAAGGGTATACGAAAAATTCCTTCAATTTGATAAAGGGATGCTTCCGATTATCGAGAAAAACGCAAAATATATAACCAATCAGTTAGATTATTTATTAAATAAAGCAGATGAGTTAGTAAAACAAAAAAATCATCACGTTTTAAGTAAATACGACCGAATTGAACTTGCTTTACTTCCTTTTGGAGGATTGCAAGAACGATGTTGGAATATCTTTTATTTTCTAAATAAATATGGTTTGTTATTTATTAACCGTGTTCAAGAACTTCCACTAACTTGTAATGGTAATCACTTTGTAATCAAAATGTAATAATATTCAGAAAATAAGACAATAGATTCCGTCGAAAAAACTGCCATCATGGCAGTTTTTTTCTTTTCTTGCAAAAACATCTTCTCTATTTTTACATTTTTATAACGTCTTAAAAAATGGTGGCGCGAAGTGGGGGAATGTGGTAAATTTAGGTTAAGAAGTGGAGGGAAATTACATGTTCATGGGAGAATATCGACATAATGTTGATGCGAAAGGCAGACTCATTGTTCCTGCCAAATTTCGCGAAAATCTCGGCAGTACTTTCGTATTAACCCGAGGACTTGACCAATGTTTATTTGGTTATCCCATGGATGAATGGAAAGTAATAGAAGAAAAGATCAAATCCCTCCCAATGACGAAAAAAGATGCACGAGCCTTCGCAAGATTTTTCTTTTCAGGTGCCACAGAATGTGAACTCGATAAACAAGGTCGTATCAATATTCCTTCCACTTTGCTTCAATATGGACAGCTTGAAAAAGAATGTGTCATATTAGGTGTTTCCAATCGGATAGAAATTTGGAATAGAGAGATTTGGGAAAGCTATTTTGCTGAATCAGAAGAATCCTTTGCAGAAATCGCTGAGAATTTGATTGATTTTGACTTGTAAGGGGAAAATATTTTCTAAGCTACAACGTAAGTAATTTAGCATGACAAAGAAAGGAAGAATTCCCATGTTTAAACATAAAACTGTTCTTTTACACGAAGCCGTGGAAGGGTTAAATATTCAACCTGATGGCATATATATTGACTGTACATTAGGTGGAGCCGGTCATAGCGAGGCCATTGTAAAGCAATTATCAGATGACGGAAAACTATATGCCTTTGACCAAGATCTAACGGCAATTGAACATGCAAAAGTGAAATTAAAGCCTTATCAACATAAAGTAGAGCTAATCCATCGTAATTTTGCATACATAAAAGAAGAACTGAATAAGCGGGGCATCGAACAGGTTGATGGGATATTGTATGATTTAGGAGTTTCTTCACCTCAATTTGATGAACCGGAACGAGGGTTTAGTTATCAACATGATGCTGTTTTGGACATGCGTATGAATCAAGAAAATGAGTTAACTGCAAAAATAATCGTGAATGAATGGCCGTACGAAAAACTCGTTTCAATTTTCTTTCGTTATGGTGAGGAAAAATTTTCTAAACAAATTGCAAGACAAATTGAAAAAGTAAGAAATCAGCGGACGATTGAAACAACTGGTCAACTTGTCGATATAATTAAGGAAGCTATCCCCGCACCAGCACGTCGAAAAGGTGGACATCCCGCTAAACGTGTATTCCAAGCCTTACGAATTGCGGTAAATGATGAATTAAATAGCTTTGAGTATTCTCTTGAGCAAAGTATTGAATTGTTAAAAAAAGGTGGTAGAGTGGCTGTCATAACGTTTCACTCTTTAGAAGACCGCATTGCAAAACAAACCTTTAAACAATATGCAGAAATTCCAGAGTTGTATTCTGGGCTGCCTATTGTACCGAAAGAATATCAACCGACATTAAAAGTGATAACTAGAAAGCCAATACTGCCATCTGATGAAGAATTGAAAGAAAATCACCGCGCACATTCGGCAAAGCTTCGAATTGCGGAAAAAGTAAAAGATCTGTAATAAGGGGGGAATAATATGAGCAATTTAGCAAAAAAATACCACATTCAAGAAGTTGTACAGCCGGAACAGAAGCCAAAAAAACGTATCGTAAAAAAGAAGAGAAGAATTACAAAAGGAGAAAAGTATATTTATATCCTCTTTGGGATCGTTTGTTTTTGCTTATCCTACTTCATTATTTCCAATCAGACATCCATATATAAAGTAAATAGAGAAATACAAGTTATGGATGCAAAAATCGTTGAGCAGTCAAAGGAAATGGAAGAATTACAAGGACAGGTTGACGAATTACTAGAATATGGTAGAGTATTAAAAGTAGCAAAAGAACAAGGACTTGAGCTACAAAAAAATAACGTAAAGGCTGTACCGAAACCATGAAAAAAAGAAAAAGTATGAATCGAAGAGCACTGGCATTGTTTACAATATTCAGTTTGCTCTTTTTTATATTAACGTATCGATTTTTAGCCATTCAAATTACCGGTCAGGTAGAAGGTAAAGAATTAAGAGCCTATGCAAAGGAACGATATGCAAAGGACGCGATATTAGAAGCTTCCAGGGGTTCTATTTTAGATAGAAATGGAGAACCGCTAGCACATGATACAATTACATATAAATTAGTAGCTGTTCTAGATCCATCTGTTTCTCCCAAAAATACAGATTCTCCAAAACATGTCGTTGATCCTGAAAAAACGGCAGAAATTTTATCGCAATATATTAATATGGATAAGTCTGACATTTATTCCATTTTAACAAAAGATGCCTTTCAAGTTGAATTTGGAAAAGCTGGTCGAAATTTGTCCTATGAACGGAAAAATAAAATCGAGTCTTTAAAACTACCAGGAATTACGTTCGTTCGCGAGTCAAAACGATCTTATCCGAATGGGGTGCTTGCTTCCCATTTAATCGGATTTGCCAGCATGGACTATAGCGATCCAAATCATCATAGACTTGTCGGTCAAATAGGAATTGAGGCAAGTTTAAATGATTATTTAGAAGGGAAAAATGGAAAAATCGAATATGAAAGTGATCGATGGGGATATATTTTACCGACTTCTGGAGCGGAGGTAAATGAGCCTGAAAATGGTGACACCGTATACTTAACGATTGATCGAAAAATTCAAACCTTCCTTGAAGAAGCGATGAATGAAGTCAATCAAGAGTATGAGCCAACTGAAATAATGGGAATTGTTGCTGACGCTAAAACAGGTGCTATTTTAGCCATGTCACAACGCCCAACTTTTGATCCGAACACGAGGGAAGGTATTGAAGAAAATTGGCAAAATCTCATTGTTGAAACAGCTTTTGAACCCGGATCAACCTTTAAATTTGTCCCACTCGCAGCTGCCATTGAAGAGGGGATATTCAACCCTAATGAAAAATATCAATCTGGGGTTTTTAATGTAGAAGGTTCACAACCGATCAAAGACCATAATGATGTTGGTTGGGGTGAGATTACATATGCCGAAGGATTCCAACGCTCCTCCAACGTGGCAATGGCGAATCTTGTGAAAAAAATGGGTACAGATACATTCAGAAATTATATTGATCGCTTTAAATTTGGTATGCCAACGGGAATTGGTTTACCGAATGAAGCTGCGGGTGTGATTCAATATCAATGGCCACGGGATCAATATGCTACCTCTTACGGGCAAGGTACGAGTGTTACAGCATTGCAAATGATCCAAGCGATGACGGCAATAACAAATAAAGGTAAAATGATGAAACCTTATCTAATCGAGAAAATAGTTGATGATGATGGGAATGTCGTAAAAAATAGTGGGATGCAAGAATTAGGTTCACCAATTTCATCTGAAACGGCAAAACAAACGTTAAAGATGTTAGAATCGACTGTAAATGGTGAGCATGGTACCGGAAAACCTTTTAAAATTGATGGGTATACTGTTGCTGGAAAAACAGGTACCGCCCAAATCTATGAATCTGGCAAAGGTCTTTTAACCGGATGGAATAATTACTTGTTTTCCTTTATTGGTGTTGCACCGGCAGATGATCCAGAACTCATTGTTTACGTATTAGTGAAACAACCAAATTTAGATAAAGAAAAATATGAAAGTGGTAGTGTCCCAGTATCAAAAATATTTAATTCCGTTATGAAAAATAGTTTACAATATTTAAATATTAAACCAGATGAATCAATTGAAAAACCAGTGATTCATAACATACCTGATTACACTAACAAAAATGTAGATAAGGCTATTAAAGAATTAACCAATTTGCATGTCAAACCAGTTGTAATAGGTAATGGAAAAAAGGTGACAGCTACTGTTCCGCAAGCGAATACGAAGTTAATCGAAAATGAAAAAATATTAATATTAACAGATAAAGAAATGGTAATGCCGGATATGACCGGTTGGTCTAAGTCTGATGTTATGAAGTTTATGAAAGCGACGGGTGTTCATTTAAATATTGAAGGGAATGGATTTGTCGTAAGTCAAAGTATTGCGCCGAAAACGATTGTAACAAAGGAAAGTACAGGGGATATTAAGTTACAACCTCCTTTGAAGCAATTAGAACAAAAAAATAAAAAACGAGATGATGATTCTTCTGAATAATCCCTCCTATTAAAGACACGTCTATAGGACGTGTTTTTTTTACTATTTACAATAGGTTTCTCCGTTCTATAGGAATATGTACAAGCATATACATGAAACAAGTGATATAGGAGGGGGAATATGCGTAAAGTTTCTCAAGTAACTGTGCGAAAAAGACTGGTTATCACTTTATTAGTTGGATTTCTCATTTTTACAATTATTGGCATACGATTAGCATATGTTCAATTCGTGCTTGGCGATATGTTAACTGAGCGAGCAAAAAATTCGTGGAATCGTGAAATTCCCTTTGAACCGAAAAGAGGAGAAATATTAGATCGAAATGGCATTGCTCTAGCTACAAATATCAGCTCACCGACCGTTTATATTGTTCCACGGCAAATTAAAGATCCTGCCAAAACAGCTGAAAAACTTGCAAATATATTAAATGCAGAAGTTCAAGAAATTTATCAGCAAATTACAAAAAAATCGAGTATGGAACGATTAAAGGCAGGTAGAAAAATTTCGAATGAAAAAGCAAAAGAAATTGAAGAATTAAATTTACCAGGAGTTTATATTGCGGAAGATTCAAAAAGGTATTATCCCTTTGAAGATTATCTGTCCCATGTGTTAGGATTTACGGGCATCGATAATCAAGGATTAATGGGATTAGAGCTATCTTATGATAAGGAACTAGCTGGGAAACGGGGAGCAGTTCAGTTCTATTCAACAGCTAAGGGAGAACGAATGGAGAGCATGCCAGACGATTATCATCCACCTGTTGATGGTTTAGACCTTGTTTTGACAATTGATTCACAAATTCAGACAATTCTTGAGCGAGAATTAGACAATGCTGATGCTCAATATAATCCGGATGGTTTAATCGCTATTGCTATGGACCCAAATTCAGGTGAAATATTAGGTATGGCTTCAAGACCTAATTTCGATCCTGCTGATTTTCAACATGTGGCACCAGAGATTTATAATCGTAATTTACCGATTTGGAGTACGTATGAACCCGGTTCAACCTTTAAAATTATTACATTGGCTGCTGCCCTTGAAGAAGGAAAGGTGAATCTTGAAGAAGAGAATTTTTATGATTCCGGACGTGTCGAAGTTGGCGGTGCTCAACTACACTGTTGGAAAAGAGGAGGACATGGTTCACAAACATTTTTAGAAGTTGTTCAAAACTCTTGTAACCCGGGATTCGTAGAACTTGGTGAACGTCTTGGAAAAGAGAAATTGTTCGACTACATAAAAAAATTCGGTTTTGGAGAAAAAACGGGTATCGATTTAGTAGGTGAAGGTAAAGGAATCCTTTTTGACTTAGATAAAGTGGGTCCTGTCGAACTGGCCACAACGGCTTTTGGACAAGGGGTTTCAGTAACACCCATTCAACAAGTGACTGCTGTTTCTGCAGCAATAAATGGTGGGACCCTCTATCAACCATACGTCGTTAAAGAGTTAGTCGATCCAGAAACGGAAGAAGTGGTTATGCGTAAAAAACCAGTGGCAAAACGGAAGGTGATTTCTGACGAGACATCAAAAACAATTCGCTATGCTTTGGAAAGTGTGGTTGCACAAGGAACAGGAAAAAACGCTTTTGTTGATGGATATCGAGTCGGTGGGAAAACGGGAACAGCACAAAAAGCACAAGGTGGACGTTACTTAGAAAATAACCACATCGTTTCTTTTATCGGTTTTGCACCAGCTGATGATCCGCAAATTGTTGTTTATGTTGCCGTTGATAATCCAAAAGGGACCGTTCAATTTGGAGGCACTGTCGCTGCTCCGATTGTAGGAAATATTATTGAAGACAGTATGCGAGTGTTAAAGGTGACTCCAAGGAAAAATCAAATTGAAAAAGAAACGACTTGGTTAGATACACCAATAGTGGAAGTACCTAATTTAATCGGACTTGAACGGAAGGAAATTGCAAACCAATTTTTCAATCTAAAGATTGATATGAATGGTGAGGGCAACAAAATCATAAAACAAGAACCACAACCAGGTACTAAGGTAAAAGAAGGTTCTACGATTCGAATTTTCCTTGACTAAGCATGACGGTGAAATCGACAAATGGGTTGTCCATTTTCGTTATGTAAAATTTTATTACTTCTGTTAAAAAGAGGAATGCTGATGGATGAAAATGGGCAACCATTTTCATTTTTTTATATTTTTAATTGTTATATAACCAGTTTGAATCGGAAAACAATAAATTCTTTCGTCTAGAACGCGAAATAATACATTAAGTTACATAATTATGAGAATAATTAAGTACAATGTTTGTGATAGGATAAGTCTATTGAAAATAAAAGAAATTCATCCGTCATGATGAAAAAGATTCCATTTAACATAAATTATTCGTGTAAATGATAAACAAACATAGAAAATTTAGCTCGATTACTGTAAAATGTATGTTGGTTATTTTACCCAAAATATAACTAGAAGAATTTTTGTTTGTTAGAAGGAGATGTTGTAATGGAACTCCAAGCGTTATTAGCTCGGTTACAATTTGCTAAAGTAGTAAATTATAAAGAGGATATAAATATTGATTCAATTGAACAAGATACACAAAAAGTTACCGATGGTACATTATTTATTTGCATTGAAGGTGATAAATTTGACGGTCATCAATTTGCCCATGAAGCGGTAAAAAAGGGGGCCGTTGCCATTGTAGCGAATAGAGTCATTCCAAAATTAAATGTACCTACAATTCTTGTAAGGGGACACGAAACGAGCAATGGCTATATTAGCAGATGCATTTTATCAACATCCGTCGCAACAACTGTTTTTAGTAGGAGTTACTGGTACAAATGGAAAAACGTCGGTTAGTCATATTGTTGACCATATGTTTCATGTAGCAAACAAAAAAACGGCATTAATTGGAACTTTGTATACGAAAATCGGTAATCAAAAACTTGAGACGAAAAATACAACTCCGGACAGCATTACGTTACAAAAGACGTTTCACGATATGATTCAAAAGGGTGTTGAAGTTGTTAGCATGGAGGTTTCATCCCATGCGTTAGTGCAGGGGAGAACTTGGGGTTGTGATTATGATGTTGCCGTATTTACAAATTTAACGCAAGATCATTTAGATTATCATAAAACGATGGAAGAATATAAAAAAGCAAAGGGCTTATTATTTGCCCAATTAGGAAATCGGTATTCAGAAAAGCAGCCGAAGTTTGCTGTGTTAAATGGAGATGATCCGGCAAGTGAGGAATACAGCCGTATGACTTCTGCCCATGTAATCACGTATGGAATTGATCATCTTGCAGATGTGCAAGCAAAAAATATACGTTTTTCAGCAAGTGGTACTACATTTGAATTAGAAAGTCCTGTTGGTCGTGCGATAGTTGAAACAAATTTGATTGGAAAGTTTAATGTTTATAATATATTGAGCGCGATTGCCGTTGGGATTGTAGCAAAATTACCGTTAAATACAATTGTAGACAGCATTCGCAGTTTTCATTCGGTACCTGGTCGTTTTGAGCTAGTAAAGGGAGGACAATCATTTCCTGTAATTGTAGATTATGCTCATACACCAGATAGCTTGGAAAATGTATTACAAACGGTAAAGTCTTTATCTGAGGAAGCAAATATATATGTCGTAGTTGGCTGTGGTGGCGATCGTGACCGTACAAAGCGCCCGCTAATGGCAAAAGTAGCATGCAGTTATGCCACACATCCAATCTTCACTTCAGATAATCCGAGAACCGAAGATCCGATGCAAATTTTAAATGATATGGTTCAGGGAGTCATGGGCTTACCACATGAAGTCATTCCTGATCGAAAAAAAGCCATTTATCGAGCAATACATGAAGCGAATGATGAAGATATCGTTGTCATAGCTGGTAAAGGACATGAAGATTATCAAATTATCGGCGAAACAAAATATGACTTTGATGACCGGAAAGTAGCACTTGAAGCTATTCGAGAAAAATTAACAAAAGAAATAAAGGAACAATCGTAAAGGGAGGGATTGATATATGCAAGAACAAGTCATCATTTACACGATCTTAACAGCATTCGCCATTACAGTTATTCTCTCCCCAATATTCATACCGTTCTTAAGAAAGTTGAAATTTGGACAAAGCATTCGGGAAGAAGGACCAAAATCCCATCAGAAAAAATCAGGCACCCCAACGATGGGCGGGATCATGATATTACTATCCATCATTCTAACAACGATCATTATGACAAGTCTATTTTCAGAAATGACCGTGGAAGTTTATCTTTTATTATTAGTGACGATCGGATTTGGAATATTAGGTTTTTTAGATGACTTTATAAAAGTTGCGCTGAAACGAAATCTAGGTTTAACATCGAGACAGAAGTTTTTAGGTCAGGTCCTTATTTCTGTCATATTCTTTTTTATTTATCAATCATTTGAAATTTCAACGGCAATACATATTCCTATATTAGATGTTTCTGTTGATATAGGTTGGTTATACGTATTATTTGTTGTATTTTGGCAAGTAGGCTTTTCCAATGCAGTTAACTTAACGGACGGGCTAGATGGATTAGTATCAGGTACTGCAGCAGTTGCATTTGGTGCCTATGCGGTTCTAGCTTGGAATCAAGGCGATTTTGAAACAGCCATCTTTTGCGTTGCAATCGTTGGTGCCGTGTTAGGATTTTTAGTGTTTAATGCCCATCCTGCAAAGGTATTTATGGGAGATACTGGTTCCCTTGCGTTAGGTGGAGCAATCGCAACGGTTTCTATTTTAACAAACTTAGAATTATTATTAGTGATTATCGGTGGAATATTTGTAATAGAAACGCTATCTGTCATTATCCAAGTGGTTTCCTTTAAAACGACAGGTAAACGAATCTTTAAAATGAGTCCTTTACACCATCATTATGAATTAAGCGGATGGAGTGAATGGCGGGTCGTTGTCACGTTTTGGACAGTTGGACTTTTATTTGCTACGTTGGGAATTTATATTGAGGTGTGGTTATAATTGAAAAATATAGCAGATTATCGTAATAAAAAGATTTTAGTATTAGGATTAGCAAAAAGCGGTGTTAGTGCCGCTCTTCTTTTACATGAACTTGGAGCAATCGTCACCGTAAATGATCAAAAACCATTTTCAGAAAACCCTGAAGCACAAGCCTTATTAGAAAAAGGGATAAAAGTTATCTGCGGTGAACATCCGGAAGATTTATTAGATGAGGGTTTCCAGTTAGTAGTTAAGAACCCAGGTATACCATATTCCAATTTTTTAATTGAAGATGCACTTTCAAGGGAAATTCCAATCATCACAGAAGTCGAGCTTGCGTATAAAATATCTGATGCCGATTTTATCGGAATAACAGGGACAAACGGTAAAACAACGACGACAACATTAATCTACGAAATGTTAAAAGAAGGCCAAAAGAATCCGTTAATTGCAGGAAATATTGGAAAAGTGGCTTCTGGTGTTGCAAGGGAGGCAACAGCAGATCATAAAATTGTTATTGAACTATCTTCCTTTCAATTAATGGGAATTCGTGAATTCCGCCCAAAAATTGCCGTAATCACAAATCTTTACGAAGCTCATCTGGATTACCACGGTACACGAGAAAACTATGTAAACGCTAAGAAAAATATATATAAAAATCAAAAGGAAGAAGACTTCTTAATTTTAAACTTTGATCAAGAAGAATGTACACAACTGGCTGCTGAAACAAAAGCAACCGTAATTCCGTTTTCTACTGAACAATATTTAGAAAATGGAGTTTCGGTAAAAGACGGTTACGTTTATTTTAAAGGTGAAAAAGTGATTGAATGTAACAAAATTGTATTACCTGGAAAGTTTAATTTAGAAAATATATTAGCTAGTGTTGCTGCGGCAAAGTTAAGCGGTGTTTCAAATGCAGCCATTGAAAAAGTTTTAACTACATTTCAAGGGGTACGTCATCGCCTCCAATTTGTTCGGAATTTTAATGATCGCCTATTTTATAACGATTCGAAAGCAACCAATATACTTGCAACAAGAATGGCACTTACATCATTTGACCAACCAATCATATTACTAGCCGGAGGACTGGATCGAGGTAATGGATTTGAAGATTTAATTCCTTATCTTCACAATGTAAAATCTTTGATCGCTTTTGGAGAAACGAAAGAAAAACTATTAAAAACAGGTCAGAAAGCAGGGATAGAAAATCTGCATGCCGTCAATAATGTTGAAGAGGCTGTACCACTAGCTTATTCTTTGTCTCAACCGGGAGATGTTATTCTTCTATCACCAGCATGTGCTAGTTGGGATCAATATAAAAATTTTGAAATAAGAGGGGACATTTTTATTAATGCGGTGCATAAGCTAGTATAAGAGCTTGGACAATTTTTTCCAAGTAAAAGATTGGCAAGCTCGAATTTGCTTTAATGGGGTGACCTGTTTTGCCGGTGAAAAAAACAACTCCAGACTTTGTTTTAGTGATTGTCATACTATCACTCTTATCTATTGGGTTAATCATGGTATATAGTGCAAGTGCTGTTTGGGCTGATTACCGATTTGACGATTCCTTTTACTTTGCGAAACGACAACTTCTATTTGCCGTAGTAGGATTAGTCGCTATGTTTTTTATTATGAACGTTGATTATTGGACATGGCGGAATTGGTCGAAAATCCTTTTAATCATTTGTTTCATTCTATTAATAGCAGTATTAATCCCAGGAATTGGTAATGTTCGGAATGGTTCAAGAAGTTGGATTGGAGTCGGTGCTTTTTCCATTCAACCTTCGGAGTTTATGAAGCTGGCCATGATCATGTTTTTAGCAAAATATTTAACTACCAATCAAAAACGTATTACGCAATTCACAAAGGGATTTGTACCTAGTCTTGCACTTGTATTTCTTGCTTTTGGTTTAATTATGTTACAACCAGATTTAGGTACAGGTACGGTTATGGTCGGGACTTGCATGATTATGATTTTTGTTGCAGGTGCAAAAATATCTCATTTTATTGGATTAGGGTTAGTCGGTGTTGCCGGTTTTGTTGGACTCATTTTAGCCGCACCATATCGAATAGATCGGATCACTTCTTATCTTGATCCTTGGTCTGATCCATTAGGAACGGGATTCCAAATTATTCAGTCATTATATGCGATTGGTCCAGGTGGGTTGTTTGGTTTAGGATTAGGACAAAGCAGACAAAAGTTTTTCTATTTACCTGAGCCACAAACAGACTTTATCTATGCAATTTTAGCTGAAGAATTAGGATTTATTGGTGGAGCTTTTGTCTTACTATTATTTGCGTTACTA
>k87-646788_pt1 | contig 12237 bp, 7 predicted proteins | sample MGYA00084031_6733416 | MGnify analysis MGYA00084031
TCCATGATTTCCTGCTTGGAAAAGCGCATCTCCAGCAAGAGTGCGTAGATCGCCTCCTGGATCTTGCGGGCGTAGGTCTTTTCGTGACTTAAAAAGAGGTTCCGAGCCAGCTGCTGCGTCACGGTGCTCGCCCCTTGCACCCTGCGCCCGCTCCGCAGGTTGGCGAGAAGGGCTCGGCCGATCCCAATAAGATCGATGCCCCGGTGCCGCCAAAAGCGCGTGTCTTCGATGGCCACGACGGCATCGACCAGGTGGGCGGGCATGTCCGCGAAGCGAATGTGACGCCCCGTCCCGTCTCCGAGCGTCGCGAGGAGGTTGTCGTGAACGTCGTAGACCAGGGCGGCGCGTTCAGAGCGCGCCGGGTCGAAGCGGGCGATCGTGGTTGCGCCGCGAATCGTGATGGCGGCCAGCGGGATCAAGGCAAGGAGAAGGAAGAAGAAAAAGAGAAGCGCGCCGCGCTGGTACGATCGCATGGCTACCTACCGGGGTGAAGGTGGGATCGGCCGGGCGCGGTGCTCCCCTTGTGCGCGGCGCGCCGGGCCGCCCAAAGGTGAAGCGCGCCAAAGAGCAAGAAACTTTGCAGCTGCCTCTCGAGGTCGAGGGGGAAGAGGGCTGCCAGCAGCGCGACCGCTCCGGCGGCGCTCGCGAAGGCCCTGAGAGCGAAGCCCACGCCGGCCGCGTGTCCTGTCCACAGCATGCCCGCCAGGGAAAGCCAAAAGAGCCAATCGGTCATGCGGTCGCCCCCCTTCTGGTACAGCATCGCTGCTCTATTTTTAGCCAGCGAGGGGGGCGTTATGTGCTAGAAGGAGAGCCGGACGCCGACGGCCCCCTCCCAGCGCGCGCCGCGGCTCCACGTCGCCAGGAGTGCGTAGGGCTTTTCGAACGGCTCCAGTTGGACGTGGACGCGCCACGCGTACGGTGCGTCCCGGCTGCCGACGTCGACTCGCGCGTGCACGTCGGCTGCGCCGGCGGGTCCCCGGTAACCCGCCGAGAAAAGAGGCCAGCCGGCAAGCGCCGGCCCGGAAAGGGGCGCCGCGTAGAGCTCCACTTCACCGGCGAAGAGGGGAAAGAGGCGGGCTCCGAGGCGGAGCACCGGCCGGTACGCTCCTTGGCGCAAGATCAACCCGCCTTCCAGGGAACCGTGGGCGATCGGGGTGGTGTACGTTGGGCCGGCGCTCACCACCCACGTGGGCGGGCGGGTTATCTCCCAGTAGGCGACGGCGCTTCGCTGCCAGTAGATTCGTTCCGTCAGCGGCGACTCCATCCACAGCCCCGCTTGCCAGCCGTTCCACGCCGGGGTCACTCTTCCCGTCCACGGATGGACTCCGGGTTGTAGATTCGCGCGCGCGACCCACGCCCGCCCCGCCCAGTGAGGCGCGCGCACACCGGCGCTGAGAAGCGTTTCGTGTCCCCGATAAGGCTGCAGCCACTGGTCGGACTCGTAGGTGAGATCGACAGCGGTGGGGCCGAAGCGATAATGGAGCAGCCCGTGAACGCTGGCAAGGAAGGGTTGAGCCTCACGCGCGCCCGCTGCCAGGCGCAAAGACGTCTCCGAAGAGAAGCTGCGGCGCACCAATCCCGCACCGAGGGCCAGCCGGGGGGTATCGCCTTGAGTGACGAGGGTCGCCGCGGCTTCGATCTGCCATTTGCCGCTTGCCGGGGCCGGATCGACTCTCTCGGCAGAAGCGGGAGGACTCCAGGCGGCCAACGCGAGGGGAATGAAGGCGGTAAGTCCCAGCGCTCGCAGCGGCGCCCGCCGGGGCCGCGCCGGGGGATCAAAAAAGAGGAGCATGCCCGGCAGGAGAAAGAGGAGGAGCAGCGTCGAGTACACCAGGCCGCCGCAGACGGCGATCGCCATCGGAATTTGAAACTCGCTTCCGTCGCCTCGAGCGAGCGCGAGCGGGAGAAGGCCGAAGAGCGTCGTCGCCGCGGTCATCAGGATGGGCCGCAGACGCGCCGTGCATCCCGCGATCACTGCCTGGTCGAGCGGCATCCCCTGGCGGCGCAGCTGATTGATCAAATCGATCATCACGATGCCGTTGTTGACGGCGATGCCGGCCAACAGGACCAGGCCGACGCCGGCCGGGACGCTGAGCGGCAACCCCGCCAAGTACAGCGATCCGAGGGCGCCTGCGAGCGCGAGCGGAACGGCCAGCATCAGCAGGAGGGGTTGCGACCACGATTCAAAGAGGACGGCCATCACCACATAGACAAAGAGGATGGCCAGGCAAAGGATTTGCAGCATCTCGCCCCGCGCGCTCTCGATCACTTGGTGGATCCCGGCGATGCGAAGGGTGTAGCCCGGCGGAACTTCGATGTGGCTCAACACGTCCATAGCGGCTTGTTTGCCGGCGCTGAGGGAAAGGCCGTCCAGTTCCGCCTGGATGACCACTAAGCGAGCCCGGTTGAGGTGCTCGATGGAGCGCGGGCCTTCCACCTGCTCCACCACGGCGATTCGCTCCAGGATCGGCCTTCCCGTTCCCGGCGCGCCGGAGGCAGACCGAAGTTGGCTGCCGGGAATGCGCATGGAGCCGACGGCGGCGACGCTTTCGATTTCGCCCGGTTCGGGGCGCAAGACGACGGGCAGGCGCACGCCGTCGATCAGGAGGTGGGTGGCAACGATTCCCGATAGGTGATTGCGCAGCGCAAGCCCCACTTGACCCGCCGTCAACGGTTCACCTCCGGCTAGGACGCCTTGGAAGCTGCGGTCGCTTACGCGGTAGAACAACTCGGGCTCGGGCGGCGAGAGGCTGGTGCGAACGTTTCGAAATCCCGGCGCTGCGGCGAGCCGAGACGCCGCTTCGGCAGCAAGCTCTTCGAGGCGCTCAAGATCGACGCCTGTCACGTGGACGGTGACACCCGGAAAGTAATCGTCTCCGAGGGCCGCGGCGATCCGGTCAGGTTGGATGGCCACCTGCTCTCCTGCTACTGGAGGGATGGTCGCAATCTCGGCGGCGATCTCGGCCGCCGTACGCCGGCGCTCCTCCCGGGGTTTCAAGGCGACGATGAACTGGGCTTGGCCCCGGGCCGCGCTCGGATTGCTGAGGATGCTTTCGGCGTTGCTTCGGTCGGCCAGCACGGCCGTGACGCGCTCAACGTCAGGAAGAGCGCGGATGGCGGCGTCGTAGTGGCGCACCAGAGCGTGCGCGCCGGCGGTCGTCATACCCGGCGGCAGGGTGATGCGGACCTGCACGACTCCCCCGTCCATCGGCGGCAAAAAGAGTGTGCCTAACCGGCCCGGGAGAAGGAAGAGTAAGGCGACGGTTATCAAAAGGCCTGCGGCCGTCAGCCAGCGCCGCCGCAGCCAGGCGGTGAGCAGGCGCCGGTAAAGGGCTTGATAGGCGGCGCCGGGGCGTTCGCCGCCGAACGTCTCCTCCGCCGTCGCGGCTGCCTCCGCCGCGGCCGCCAGGCGGATAGCTCGCCCATGAGCATTTTGGGCGCTGGAGGTGCGGCGGCGGCCGAAGCGGCTTCCAAGCCAGCGGGATGCGGCGGCCGGGACGACGGTCAAAGCGACGACGAGGGACGCAAAGATCGCCGCGCTCACCGCGATCGCCAGGTCGCGAAAAAGTTGGCCGATGAGGCTTTTGACGGTCGCGATCGGGAGAAAGACGACCAAGGTGGTCAACGTCGATGCGGCGAGTGCCGTGCCGATCTCGCCGGCGCCCTCGGCTGCGGCGTCGCGAGGCGATTTGCCCATCTCCCGGTGGCGGATGATGTTTTCGATGGCCACGATGGCGTTGTCAACCAGCATGCCGGCGGCAAGGGCAAGACCGCCCAGACTCATCAGGTTGAGCGTCGTGCCCGTGGCGTGAAGCAGTGCCACCGCGGCGACCGCCGACAGGGGGATGGCGGCGCCAACGACAGCGACCGGGCCTAGGCTGCGCAAAAAGAGAAGGAGCACTCCGACGGCCAGCAGCGCGCCCCAGGCCGCCGCTTGGGCGACGTTGGCCAAGGAGTTGCGAATGAGGTCTGCCTGATCGTAGACGACGTGGAAGGTAAGGCCCAGCTCGTCATCGGCCGCAAGCTGGGCCAGCGCGGCGCGCACGCGCCTTGAGACGACGACAGTGTTTTCACCTGACTGCTTGATGAGCGAGACGAGCGCGGCAGGCTCCCCGTTCACCAAAGTGAGCCCGTCGTGGGGCTGGGGACGGCGCTCTACGGTGGCCACGTCGGCCAGGCGCACGGGAAGGGCCTGAGCCAAGGCCAAGAACCCCAGGTCGGATGCGATCTCAGTGGCCGGGCGGAGTGAGATCGGCTGCTCTTTCAGCTCTTCGATGCTGGTGATGCGCCGTCCCGCGCGGACGAGGCGCCGGGTCGACTCGTCCTCCAGCGTCCCCGCGGGCACCACGACATTTTGGTACGCGAGTACCTGCTGCAGTAAAGCGGGGGTGATCCCCAGCTCGGCTAAGCGCTCCGAGTCGTATTCGACGGCCACCTCTTCCCGCACGACACCGGTTGCGGTGGCGGAGCCTACACCGGGAACCTGCTGCAAAGCGGGCAGAACGCGTGCGTCGATACGCCGCGTCAATTCAACCGGGTCGGTTGGGCCAAAGACAGCGACCGTCATGAGGTTGAGCTGGGAGGGATCGAGTCTGAGGAGCACGGGCCGATACGCCTGAGGCGGAAGGAGCGTTTCGACGCGACTTAGCGCGGACTGCACGCTTTGGAAGGCACGGTCAAGGTCCGTGTCCATGGCGAATTCGATAACGACGACGGCGGCGTTCTCCAAACTATACGAGCGCAGGCGCTCAAGGCCGGGTAATGTGGCCAGGGTGCTCTCCAGCGGGTTGGTGAGGGCCTCCTCGACGCTTTGCGGATCCGCTCCCGGGTAAACGACGATCACGGTGCCCAATGGGATCTCCATGCGGGGGAGCAAATCGAGGCCCACATTTTGTAACGACAGCAAGCCCACAGCGAGGAGCGCGACGAGAATCATGGTCACGCCGACGGGGCGCTGGACGGCGATGTGGGCGATGCGCATGGGAGGATCCTCCAAAGTGGGTATCGCCGGTGGCGGTTACGGCAGAGAGATTTCGGCGGTGCCCGGAGGAAGGCTCCGCAGCTCCGAACGGGTGAGTCCCTTATTGATTTCGACGTGTTCCGTCCACGCGGCCAGCTCCAGCGTTCCACTGGCGGTCAGTGACTCGATGCGTACGACGAGCCAGTCGTCGATGTCGACCCAAAAGCGGGCGCGCCGGCCGCTTTCCAGGTTGACCGCGTGCACCGCGGCGAGCCGCCGCCCTTGGTCGCCTTCCTCTGTAACCGCCTCGACCTCCAGCGAAAAACGCTCGAGAGAAGGAAGCGAGAACAGCTGCTCGGGTGCCAGCGGGATGAGGGTCTGCTCAGAGAGCACCTCGTCCAAGGGATGATGGCGCGCCGCTCCAGTCGTCGGCTCGTATTGGGTAAACCGATTCCGCTGCATGTCGAGAATCCATACAATGCCGCTCAAAAAATCGGGCTTGATCCAAGCCGCTCGCGCCAAGTCGGGAAAGATCGCCTGCAAGAGCATCTGGCCTTGCGAGCGCGAGCCATCGCGCGGCGAAACCTGGACAAACGAGATCGTCGCCGTCACGTCCGAAACGTCTTTGAAACGGGCGGCGAGCCGTTCGGCGATGTACTCGATCTTGAGCTCCTCCGAGGCACTGGCCGACGAGGCGTTCCCTTGGTCCGCGTCAGCGCTTGCGCGAACGGGGGACGAAAGCAGGGCGATCCCCGCGAAGCATGCGATAAAGAGAACGACCTTGGCGATGCCGATGGGCGCGCTGAGATGGCATCGTGAAAGGCCGCCGGGGCGGCTTGGGGGAAGAGACATGCGCGTTGTGGGTTCCTCCTTGAGATTGGTATACGCGATTGGTATACGCTGTCGAGGCTCGAAGCGCTCTTTTGGGGTGTCCCTGGGTTGATTCTGGATAACGTTGGGTTTCCCTGCCGGGTAACGGTTTTGTATTTCCATGTGAAGGCATAAGGATGAGCGATTGACGAAGGGAGGGAGCTTTTGCGCATGGGGTACCTTGTGGGCAAAGTGGCGCTCATCACCGGGGCGAGCCGGGGCATCGGCCGGGCGACCGCCGTCCGCTTTGCCCGGGAAGGGGCGCGCGTGGCCATCAACTATAATGTGTCGGCCAAGGAGGCGCACGATGTCGTCGCCCGCATCCGGGACGAGGGGGGCGAGGCCATCGCGGTCCAGGCGGATGTCTCGAATGCGGATGACGTCCGCCGCATGGTAGCGCGCGTGGTTGACGAGTGGGGAAAGATAGACATCTTGATGAACAACGCCGGCATTGCGATCGACGGTCCGGCCGAGACGATGTCCGAAGAGGCGTGGGATCGCGTCATCGACGTGAGCTTGAAGGGGACCTTTTTGTGCACCCAGGCGGTCATCCCCGCGATGCGCCGGCAAGGAAGCGGGCGGATCATCAACGTTTCGGCTGCGTCAGCGATCCGCGGACGGGTCAATGGCGCCAATTACTGCGCCGCGAAGGCGGGGGTGATTGCGCTGACCAAGTGCTTTGCCCGGGAACTTGCCCCCCATATTCAGGTGAATTGTCTGGTTCCCGGCTTTACGGAGACGGAAGAGATTATTGCCCGTTTTCGATTGGACGATCCGAAGGCGAGAGCGGAGTTGCTGGCACAGATCCCGCTGGGCCGGTTCGCGACGGCCGATGAGATTGCTGAGGGTGCGTTGATTCTGGCTTCGAAGTACTCGGACATGATGACGGGTCAGCTCCTGATGATCAATGGAGGCTCCTTTATGTAGAGGGCGTTCTGGGATAAAGTGGTTGACTCGCTGAGAGGGGCCGCCCTTGACACCGCACGTATGTTCGATATAGAATACGAACACACGTTCTCTATCCCGGAGGGGTGTTGAGGGTGGATTCGCCGATGGGGGCAGATCGCTGTATTGCCTGCGTACGCATCCCCGATCTCCCGGTCCAGGCCGAGCTTGCCCGGCGTCGGCAGCTCCAGGGGCGCCCCTTCGTTGTCACCTCGGGCGCCTCGACCAGCGCCGGAGTCGTTATCGGGTGCTCGCCTGAAGGGAGAGCTCACGGGCTGTACGAGGGCATGCCGGTGCGCGAGGTGCCGGCCCTTTGTCGGACGGCGATCCTTGTTCCAGCCGATCCCGAGTACTACCAAGCGATTCATCGCAGGGTTGCGGACGCTTTGGAGGAGTGGGTGCCCGTCCTTGAAGAGGGGGAGCTTGGGATCTATTTCACCGATTTGACGGGCATGGAGGGCCTTTACCCGCGCCTGGAGGCGCTCTTGGACCAACTCAAGGATGTCGCCGCCGCAGTGGGCTTGAGGGCGGGGGCTGGAGCGGGTCCTAACAAGTTTGTTGCCTCCGTCGCAGCGCACGCGGCCGGAGGAGGGGTTCGCATTGTGCTCGCGCAGGATGCGGCCGCCTTCCTGGCTCCTCACTCCATTCACCACCTGCCTGTCAGTGAAGAGACGGCGCAGCGGCTGCGGCTTTTCGGCCTGAACACGCTAGGGGACGTGGCCCGCTTGGCCCGCGAGGCGCTGACGGCTCAATTCGGCCAAGAAGGGCGCTGGGCGTGGGAGCTGGCCCAGGGCATCGACCACTCTTTGCTTGTGCCGCGCCGTCCTTTCCGTCCCATCGAGGAGACACTTCTTTTCCCCGCACCGGTCGGAGAGTGGGGGCCTTTTTGGGCGGGAATCCAGCAGCTGCTGGCGCGCCTTTGGCAGCGAAAAGAGCGGGGCGGCGCGACGGTGCGCCAGCTGGAGTTTATCTTCCGCTTTGCCGAGGAGCGCTGGGAGAAGCGGATTACGCTGAGCGAGCCGGTGGGCCGACTCGATCGCTTAGAGGCGATGCTGAAACGACGTCTGGAGGGGCTGGCGCTCCCGGGAGCGGTCGACGCGCTGACGATCAAGTTCACTCTCCTGGGCGGGCCGTATGTGGCTCAGGAGTCCCTCTTTGCCGAGCGGGCGCAAAGGATGGAAAAGATCAAAGAGGCGCTGGCTCGGATCAAGGCCCGCCACGGGACAACCGGGCTTTACCGCATTGCGGAGGTGGAACCGTGGTCGCGCATTCCGGAGCGCCGCTACGCCCTCATCAGCTTCGACCCTTGAACCGGCCAATCCCGGTCGAGGTGCGCTGTGACGCTGCTGGCCTTCCTCTCTTCGTGACCGTGGAGAAAAGGCGGCGGCGGGTGGTGGCGGTCCTGGACCGTTGGCGCATCGACGACGAGTGGTGGCGCAAGCCGATCAGCCGTCTTTATTACGAGGTCGAGTGCGAGGACGGGACGCGCGAGACCATCTACTGCGACCTTCTCCAAAACGCCTGGTATCGCCAAAGGGATAGCCGTGTACGCTGAACTGCATGCTCATTCCGCCTTCTCCTTTTTAGACGGGGCCTCACTCCCCGACGAGCTCGTGCTTCGCGCCCACCAACTGGGCCTTAAAGCGTTGGCTCTCACCGATCACGACGGCCTTTATGGATCGATGGCTTTCGCTCAGGTGGCCAAGGCTTGGGGCGTTCAAGCGATCACAGGCAGCGAGGTGACGCTGGAGGATGGCACCCATCTGACGCTTCTGGTGGAGACGCCTCGGGGCTACGCCAACCTCTGCCGGCTGCTCAGCGCGGCCCATATGGCGGGGGAGAAGGGAAAGCCGCGCCTTTCCCGGCAGGAGCTGGCTCGCCGCAGCGAGGGGATCTTGCTCCTGACGGGCTGTCGCCAAAGCGCGCTGGCGCGCCTTGTCGATGCGGGGCGGATGGAGGAGGCGTACCGGACGGCCGCTCACTGGCGAGAGGTGTTTGGCGCCGATCGCGTTTGGATCGAGCTGCAGCAAAACTTGGTTTACGGCGATACGGAGCGCATTCGGCGCTTGAGGGAGCTTGCCCGGCGCTTGGATCTTCCCTGCGTGGCGACGAACAACGTCCATTACCACGTGCGCTCCCGCCACAGGCTTCAAGACGTCCTCGTCGCCATCAAACACCGCAAAAGCCTGGACGCATCGCACCGGGAGCGCCGGGCTAACTCCGAGTTCTACCTTAAGTCTCCCCAAGAGATGGCCGCGCTCTTTAGCGAGATTCCCGAGGCGCTGGCTCAAACGTTGGTCATCGCCGAGCGCTGCCGTTCGTTCGATCTTACCGCGGATCTCGGGTACACATTCCCGGATTTCAGCGACGCCGGCTCGGCAGGCGCGGATGAGGTGTTAGAGCAGATCTGCCGCAGCGCTCTCGCCGAGCGTTACCGGCATTGCGACGCTGCGACGCGCCGGCGGGCCGAGGAGCGACTGCGCGAGGAGCTGCGCCTTGTGGCCCGGCACGGGCTGGCCGGCTTCTTCCTGGTTTACCGCGATCTGATGCGCCTGGCTGAAGAGGTGGCCAGCGAGGTGCGGGGCGGCAGCGTCGCCCGTCGCCGGGCTCATTTGCCGCCGGGACGGGGGCGAGGCAGCTCGGTCAGTTCGCTGATCTGTTATTTGATCGGTTTGTCGCACGTCGACCCCTTGCAGGCGAACCTGTCGATCGACCGCTTCCTCACCGAGGAGCTGCAGGCGGTCCCCGACATCGACCTGGACTTTGCCCGCGACATTCGCGAGCGCCTGATCCAGCGAGTCTACGAACACTACGGGGAAGAGTACGCAGCGTTGGTCTGCTCTTTTGCCACGTACCGCCTGCGCAGCGCCGTGCGGGACGTGGGCAAGGCGTTGGGGCTTCCTGCGGCCGAGCTCGACCGGCTTGCTCGGCTGAGCGATCGGGGCAGCGCCCGGGATCTGAAGGCGGCGATGGAGGCGCTCCCCGAATTCAAGGACTTGATCGATGCGCCAGGATGGCGTGAGCTGATCGAGCTGACGCGGGAGATCGCCGGATTTCCGCGCCATATCTCCCAACACGTGGGAGGGATGATCATCTCCTCGCGTCCTTTGGTCGAGTGTGTGCCGATCGAGAAGGCGCGCATGCCCGGGCGTGTCGTCTGCCAGTGGGACAAAGACTCCTGTGAGGACGCTCGCTTCATTAAAGTGGACTTCCTGGCCTTGGGCATGCTTTCGCTGGTCGAGGAGTGCGTCGAGCTCATCGCGCAGAGCCGGGGGGAGTACGTCGACCTGAGCCGTATCCCCTTTGACGATCCCGCTGTGTACGACCAGATTTGCGCGGGGGATACCGTCGGAGTCTTTCAGATCGAGAGCCGGGCGCAAATTCAGATGCTCCCGCGCACCCAGCCGCGCAATCTGGAGGAGCTGGCCATCGAGATCGCGATCATCCGACCCGGTCCCATCGTCGGCGGAGCCGTGCACCCTTACGTCGAGCGGCGATCCGCCCAGCGAGCGGCGGCCCGCCGCGGCGAACCGTACGTCTGTACGTACGACCACCCGCTGCTTGAGCGAGCGCTCAAAGAGACGTTGGGAGTGATTCTCTATCAAGACCAGGTCCTTCAGGTCGCGATCGATTTGGCCGGATTTACACCGGGCCAAGCGGAGCAGTTGCGCCGGGCTTTGGGACGGAAGCGCTCTTTGGAGGCGGTGAGCCACTTCCACGAGGCTTTTCGAGCCGGAGCGGCAAAAAAGGGAGTTCCGGAGGACGTTGCTGATCGGGTCTTCGCCAAGATTCTAGCCTTCTCCCAGTTCGGCTTCCCCAAGTCGCACTCGTTCGCTTTCGCCGTATTGGCGTATCAATCGGCATGGCTGCGCCGCTATTATCCGGCCGAGTACACCGCGGCCCTCTTCAACAGTCAGCCCATGGGATTTTATCCGCCGCACGTCATCGTGCGGGATGCGGAGCGCCACGGAGTGCGGGTCCTGCCTCCGTGCGTCAATCGAAGTGATGTCAAGTGTCGCGCGACGCGCGATGAGGTGCGCCTCGGTCTAAATTACGTCAAGGGGTTGGGGCGGCGGTGGGCCGAGGCGATCGTGGCCGAGCGGGAGCGGGAAGGCCCCTTCACGTCGTTGGCTTCTTTGGAGCGCCGCGTGGGGCTGCCGCGCAACAAGGTGGAACTGCTGATTGCCGCCGGCGCTTGCGACGTGTGGGGGCGAGGGCGGCGGGAGCTCCTTTGGGAGTTGGGACTGCACATTCCGCCGGCTCGCCTTGGGAAGAGCGCCCCTTCAGCCCGAGCGGGCCGGGGCGGAAGCGAACAGGAGGCGAAAGAGGCTCCAGGGCGCGGCGTACATCAACTGCGGCTGCCGTTGGTCGTGCCCAGCCCCAGCGTCGAGCTGCCTCCGCTCGACGAGTGGGATCTCACCGCGGCCGACTATGCGGCGACGGGCGTTTCGACCCGCGCCCATTACTTGGCCTTGCTGCGTCCCCAGCTTCCCCGGGGGATTCTCACGGTCACTCAGGTCGAGCGGATGCGCGACGGGGTTCGGGTGTACACCGCGGGCTTGGTCGTCGCCCGTCAGCGCCCGGAGACCGCTCGCGGCGTCATCTTCCTCCTCCTGGAAGACGAGACCGGGATGCTCAACGTTGTCGTGCGGCCCGCCCTCGCCGAGAAGAGGCGTTCGCTCGTCCGGGGCGAGAAGCTTTTGGCCGTGCTGGGAAAAGTGCAGAAGCGGGAAGGGGTGGTAAGCTTTCTCGCCTTTGACCTTTGGCCTCTAGCCCGCTTCGTTGACCTGGCCGGGCGGAGCCCTTTGGGCAGGGGCGAACCCGTCTCGCACGATTTCCACTGATCCGGGACGCATCACTCCTCATCGGCCACATCGACGCTGAGGCCGTCGTAGGCCAGGCGGACGTGCTCGGGAAGCTCCGCCTCGGTTTGGGCGTGATCGACCTCGTGGCACAGGTGCGTCAGGAGCGCCCGCTTCGGCGCCACCTGCTCGATCACTTCCAGAGCCTCTCCGATCGAAAAGTGTGTGGGATGGGGGCGGTGGCGCAAAGCGTCCAAGACGAGAAGATCCAAGCCGTAAAGGCGTTCCATCGTCTCCTCGGGAATGCGGCTGCAGTCGGTGAGGTAGGCGAAGCGGCCGATGCGAAAGCCCGTGACGGGCATCCGGCCGTGCCAGACCAACAGGGGCTCCACCCGCGCGCCGAAAAGCTCGAAGGGGCCATCGATGGGACGCGGATCCGCCTTGGGAACGGCCCAGCTTTCGATAGAGCGGTCAAAAATGTAGCCGAACATCTGCTGCAGGGCCGCGAGGGTGTCAGGGGACGCGTATAAGGGAATCACTTCCCGCTGCATTTGATTGTAGCGGCGAATATCGTCGATACCGAAGATGTGATCGGCGTGAGCATGGGTGACGAGCAGGGCGTCCAAGCGGGGCAGCCGGTACCGGATCGCCTGCAGGCGA
>k87-93518_pt1 | contig 12234 bp, 9 predicted proteins | sample MGYA00084031_6733416 | MGnify analysis MGYA00084031
ATAACGACATGCTGGATAGCCTTATGAGCATTCTATTTTATTTATTTTATATTTTTAGTATGATTATATATAGAAACCTATTTTTCACTACTGCATAAATCATTTTGATTTTATGCAGTTTTTTTGTTTATATATGTCATGTTTCCACTATCGTAATAGTGTTTACTCGTTAAAAAATTAATCTAAACCTTGTAACTGAGGACCGAATAACTCAAAACGAATATTCTCTTCAGAAATTCCCATTGCTTTAAGATTTTCGACCATTGCTTTCATAAATGGTTGTGGTCCACATAAATAAACAATTCCGTCTTTATTCACTACCTTTTCTAAAAACTCGCGATCGATGAGTCCTAAGTGATCAACTTCAGTCGTTTCATTAACTTTTTCATCTAACACTGTATAAAGGTTCGCATTCTCTGCTTTCGTTACCAATTCTTTCAGATCTTCGTGAAATGCACGGACATTTTCATTTCTTGCCGCTTGAATAAAAGTAATTTTCCGTTTACTACCTTTGTTTACTAATGTTTCAAACATACTGAGCAATGGTGTAATACCAACACCTGCTGCTATAAATGTCACTGGCTCTTCTTCTGCAGTATTTAATACAAAATCGCCAGCCGGTGCACTTACATCTAATCGATCACCTTCATTTACATAATCATGTAAGTAATTTGAAACAATACCAACAGGTTCTTTGTCTGCCTCACGTTTTACAGAGATTCTGAAATAATCTTTTCCAGGAGCTTCTGATATACTGTAATGGCGATTATGAACAAATTTTTCACCTGGAATAACCACTTTTACAGTAATGTATTGTCCTGGTTGGAAGTCTGGAACTGGTGTACCATCTAGAGCTCGTAAGTAGAAAGAAGTAATTTCATCACTTTCTTTTACTTTCTTAATAACTGTAAATGGTTTAAAGTCTGCCCAACCACCTCGTTTAAGCGCAGCTTCTTCATACATTTTCGCTTCTATTTGGATAAATACGTTAGCAATTTCTCCATAAGCTTCTTCCCATGCTTTTAAGATTTCATCAGTTGCAGCATCGCCTAAAACTTCTTTTATCGCATATAACAAGTTTTCGCCAACAATTGGATAATGTTCTGGACGTATACTTAATGCTCTGTGTTTATGCGCTATCGTTTTTACAGGACCAATAATCGCTTCAAGATTATCGATATTTTCTGCAGCAGCAATAATCGAATTTGCTAAAGCCGTTGGTTGAGAACCGACTTTTTGGTTTACATGGTTAAAATAGTTCAATAGTTCAGGATTTTCCCCCAACATTTTTTTGTAGAAGACCTTCGTTATTTTAGTACCATACTCCTTTACAACAGGTGCCGTTGATTTCACAATCTCAATTGTTTTCTCTGATAACATTTCGTCCTCTCCTTTTAAAACATATATTTTAAATACATCTTAAATGTATCTAAATCGCTTTCAAAAAGCAATATTTCAAATACATCTTTAAAAAAACGTTCACAATTAGAAGAAAATATCCATACGTTTTTATTATGTTATAATAGAAACAAAATTAACTTTTGGTGATGTCCATGCGAATGACTTTATATACCGATTACTCTTTACGAACCTTAATTTATCTTGCTGCAATGGATCAGAACAGACTTTGTAATATACAAGAAATTGCAGATGCTTACAATATTTCAAAAAATCACTTAATGAAAGTCATCCATAATCTCGGAAAACTTGGATACATTGAAACGATTCGAGGGAGAAATGGAGGATTCAAACTAGCAAAGAAACCAGATAAAATTAATATTGGTGAGTTAGTTCGTCAAACAGAAGATGGATTTTATTTGGTTGACTGTATGGACCCCAATCATCCCAATCCATGTATATTGACAAATTATTGTGGATTAACTCGAGTCTTTCGGGAAGCTTTAAACGCTTATTTCCAAGTATTAGATCAATTTACACTCGCTGATATTGTGCGAACTCCCCATCTTTACAAGAGAATTTTACAACAAGAATAAATATATTTTCTAACTTATATGTTTACCCCTTCTTATCATAAGTTTCTCTACATAAGGACCATTCCAAACAAAAGTCCGTCTTTAGAAAACATTTTGATTTAGAAAATGTCATACTAAACCACATGTTTATAAAGACGGACTTTTATTATATTCTATCTGTCACCTTATGAACATACCATTTTACAAAATAGATTAATCTACTTGAGCTTCTTCCCTTAAAATTTTTGCCTTATGCGTTTGCTCCCAAGGAAGATTTAAATCAGTACGACCAAAATGACCGTAAGCAGCTGTCTGTTTATAAATGGGACGACGTAAATCTAACATTTTAATTATTCCTGCTGGGCGTAAATCAAAATGTTTCCGAACAAGCCTTACTAGAACATCTTCACTGACTTTGCCTGTACCAAAAGTATCAATAGCAATCGAAACTGGTTGAGCAACACCGATGGCATATGCGAGTTGTACTTCACATTTTTCTGCAAGACCTGCTGCTACAATATTTTTTGCAACATAACGTGCTGCGTATGCGGCAGAACGGTCTACTTTTGTAGGATCTTTTCCAGAAAAGGCGCCACCTCCATGACGAGCATAACCACCATATGTGTCAACAATAATTTTTCGACCTGTTAATCCCGCATCTCCTTGTGGACCACCAATTACAAATCGTCCCGTTGGATTAATAAAATATTTCGTTTGATCATCAATTAAATCACTAGGAACAATAGGGTGAATGACATGCTCTTTGATATCCTTTTGAATTTGTTCCAATGTAGTCTCAGGATCGTGCTGAGTAGATAGGACAATTGTATCAATTCTCATAGGCTTTCCGTTTTCATCATACTCCACTGTTACTTGTGTTTTTCCATCAGGACGTAAGTATGGTAAAATTCCATCTTTTCTTACAACGGATAAGCGCCGAGATAATTTATGAGCCAATGATATCGGTAATGGCATTAACTCTTCTGTTTCATTACATGCAAAACCAAACATTAATCCTTGGTCACCGGCACCAATTGCTTCAATTTCATCGTCTGTCATTGTACCTTCTCTAGCTTCAAGTGCCTCATCAACACCCATAGCAATATCCGGTGATTGTTCATCAATCGATGTTAATACACCACATGTATCTGCATCAAAGCCAAATTTTGCACGGGTATAACCTATCTCACGAATAGTATCACGAACAATTTTTGGTATATCAACATACGAATTTGTTGTAATTTCTCCAGATACTAAGACTAAACCCGTAGTTACTGATGTTTCAGCAGCTACCCGAGCATTTGGATCTTTACTTAGTATTTCATCTAAAATCGCATCGGAAATTTGATCACATATTTTGTCCGGATGTCCTTCTGTTACAGATTCAGAAGTAAATAAACGTCTATTAGCCATTTTTATCCTCCTTAATGTACACAACAAAGATAATAACCATTAACTTTATCATTATTATGAAATAAATCAAAATTCCAATTCCTAAGATGGAAAGGAATAATACTTCTGATTCATATGAATTAATTCATTCACGAACGTTTTACATATACATACACTATATGGTATTTTCAACGCATATGTAACAAGAAATGAAGGCTAAAAAATAAAACCTTTCCCCGCTAGAGGAAAGGTATATTTGCGTTCCTTTCACTCTTATCGATCAAGGTATTCCTTGCATCGGTTAGCACCTTGCACAAATGCAGGTTGCTGGGCTTCTTCGGGCCTGTCCCTCCACCAACTCTGGATAAGAGTATCCATTCAAATGTAAATCTTACATTAAAAGAACCCTAAGTGTCAATCATTTTAATCAAATAATAACTATAAATTTTTATTTTGTAAAAAGAGTATATTAATAAGAAATCGTTAATATTTTTTACGAAATTCTTTCAACTTTTTTTGATTATTAGTATAGACTAATAAAATAAATATGTTATACTAATTAAGCAAAGGGTAAATAGAAATCATAAAGGGGAAGGTTTTTTTAAATGAATACAATTTACAATGTCAAAAGTTTAGAAGGATTACTTAGTGGAACCAATGTTGTTACACAATTATCCGTTCCAAAATTGGTTGAAAAGGTAATTAGCAGAAATGAAGGGGTACTTACAACTTCAGGAGCTGTAAGTGTTAAAACCGGAAAATACACTGGTCGATCACCGAAAGACAAATACTTTGTTCAAGAAGAATCAGTCTGCAATAAGATTGATTGGGGCAGTATTAATCAACCAATTTCGGAAGAAAAATTCTCACGTTTATATGCAAAAGTTTTAGATTATTTAAAAGTAAAAGATGAAATCTTTGTTTTTAAAGGATTTGCTGGTGCAGACGAAAATTATCGCCTTCCTATTCAAGTGATTACAGAATATGCTTGGCATAATTTATTTGCTCATCAATTATTTATCCGTCCAACTGAAGAAGAGTTAAAAAAACATGAAGCTCAATTTTCAGTTGTCTTTGCACCAAACTTCAAAGCAGATCCATTAGTTGACGGTACTCGTTCTGAAACATTCATTATCGTTTCATTTGAACATAAAGTTGTATTAATTGGCGGTACTGAATATGCTGGCGAAATGAAAAAATCCATCTTTACTGTCATGAATTATTTACTACCAGAACAAGATATTCTATCTATGCATTGTTCTGCAAACGTTGGAAAAGATGGTGATGTCGCACTATTTTTCGGGCTTTCTGGCACCGGAAAAACAACCCTATCCACCGATGATGACCGCAAATTAATCGGTGATGATGAACATGGTTGGTCTCTTGATGGCGTATTTAATATTGAAGGCGGTTGCTATGCAAAGTGTATCAATCTTTCTGAAGAAAAAGAACCGCAAATCTATAACGCTATTCAGTTTGGATCAGTCCTAGAAAATGTAGTCGTTGATCAAAACGGAAAAGCTGACTTTGATGATGGAAGTTTAACAGAAAATACAAGAGCGGCATATCCATTACATGCCATTAAAAATATTATCACACCAAGCAAAGCTGGTCACCCAAAAACCATTATCTTTTTAACAGCCGATGCATTTGGGGTATTACCACCAATTTCAAAATTAACGAAAGAGCAAGCAATGTATCATTTCTTAAGTGGATATACAAGTAAATTAGCTGGTACCGAACGCGGTGTTACAAGTCCAGAAGCAACATTTTCAACTTGTTACGGAGCGCCATTCTTACCATTACCAGCTAACCGCTACGCTGAAATGTTAGGTGAAAAAATTGACCAGCACAATGTACAAGTCTTTTTAGTAAATACAGGCTGGACTGGCGGTGAATACGGTATCGGAAGCCGTATGAATTTAAAATATACAAGAGCAATGGTTCGCGCCGCAATTGAAGGTAAATTAAATAATGTTGAAACTGTAAAAGATTCAATATTTGGTTTACAGATTCCAGTGGAAGTGCCTGGCGTACCTTCAGAAGTCCTTTTACCAAATAAAACTTGGTCCGATGAAAATGCTTATTTTGAAAAAGCAAAAGAACTAGCGAATCAATTTAAAGAAAACTTTAAGAAATTTTCTAGTGATAATTTAGAAATTGAAAAATTAGGCGGGCCAATTATATAGATTATAAGGGTGTCTAATAAGACATAAAAAGTGGATTTTTTGAAAGGAGCGTTGGCGGCGACTCCAGTGGAAACAACAAAAACTTTGTGCCGAAAGCATAAGCATCAGGCACACAAGCCACGGCCCCAGCAAGCGCACAAGAGCGTTTGCTGGGGCCGTGCCATTGGATGCGCTTCTAACAACGTAACCTATCAATGATCCTCAAAACTAGACTTTCCAGATCAATGCGGTTTACTAGCAATGATTTTCGCATCACTAACAAATGATCTTGCTCTTGTGATATATCAAATTTCACCGACGTCCCCATAGCCAAGAACAAATTAACGGTCCTGGACAGGATCAATATCGTGTGCTTGGAAAATCCTGTCCGTACACATGGAAAAAAGCAGTGATTTCAGAAAATCACTGCTTTTTCATGATTTATTTTTCTGGTTGTTCAGAAGTAACGGCAATATCTTCATATCCCCAATCTGTTCCCACTTCTAACGTATAATCTTTCACTCGATTATTAACTGCAAATAGCTCTATACGGTATAAAGTTGGAATGATAGGTACGTTATCAACCATATGTTGTTGCCATTTGTCATATACTTCTTTACGATACTCGAAATCAAATGCGTCCTCAGAATGACCGTCAGCTAATAGTTGTTCATTTTCCTCATTTACATAACGAGGGTAATTGAACTTCGCATATTTTGAATATAAGCCATATGGATCTGGGTCTGTACCGGTTGTCCAAGCCGCTTGATAAATATCAATAGCAGGATCATCTTGTTCTATACGATCATAGAAGGAGTTAAATTCATGTAGACGACCTTCTAATAATTGAACTTTAATACCTATATCATCCCACCATTGGATATAAGCTTGGGCGACAGGTTCGGATGTTTCACCACTATCCATGGAAGCAAAATTAAATACCATTTTATTTCCATCTTTATCCTCACGATACCCATCACCATCGACATCTTTATATCCAGCATTATCTAAAATTTCTTTTGCCTTTTCTGGATCATAATAGTATCCTTCAATGTCAGGATTATGAAAATCTTCAAAGAATGGAATCATTAAAGTACTTGCATTTGAACGTAAACCATTGTAGAAGTTTTTCGCAATTGCATCATTATCAATTGCATAGGCCATTGCTTTACGTAATTCTACGTCTTGTAGTGGAGTATCTCGATCCTGAACAGCTTCGCCTTTTTCTTCATCCCAACGACCTAATTTAAATGCAATATACGTATAAGCATTCTCAACTCGTCCTAATAACTGGAAGTTTGATGGTTCATAATCAGTTTCATACTGATCACTTGGGAAAGTTGCAATATCGATATTTCCACTTTCTAATTCTTTCTTAATTGTTTGTGGAGAAACAACTTTTAATACAACAGAATCAAGTTTTGGCTTTCCACCATAGTAATTTTCAAAAGCCTCATACTCTACAGATTCACCAGGTACGATGTTTTTCACCTTAAATGGACCAAAACCAACTACATCAGTACGAATTTTTTCTGAATTAATTAATTCACCTATTGGAACATCACCGTAATGATCTTTTGGAGCTGCATATGCCCAAATACCAGAAAGAATAGATGGATTTGCTTCTTTCCATGTAATCTTTACTGTTTTTTCGTCAACAACTTCGATACCTGAAATTTCATCTGTTTTACCAGCATGATATTCTTCCATACCTACGATATCAGAAATTAAAGTATCCCCATAACGAACACCTTGGTAATCTGGGTGTCCTATAATATAGTAGGAGTATGCATAGTCTTCAGCTTCTAATGGTTCACCATTGTGCCAATATACTCCATCTTCAATTGTGATCGTTATTGTTTTATGATCTTCTGAAAGTTCAAACTTCGCCGCTGATTCTACATCATTTGTGATTTGATAGTTTTCATCATAACCAAAAATTGGCTCAGAAAACCAGTCTAAAACCTCACGATCTGGTGCACCTTCATAAAACTGCCAATCTAGTGTTCCTTCAAAAGGTGTACTAGATACGAGCGCTACGTTAATTGAACCTCCTTCGATTTCTTCTTTGTCGTTAACAACGGTTTTTGGAAATTGAGATTCATAAACTTCTTCTTTCTCTTTTCCTTTCTCTCCTCCTGATGATCCGCTATCACTGCTTGAAGAACTTCCAGATCCACTTGAACATGCGGACAGGATGAGGATTAAAGCAAGGAAAATACTTAGAATCTTAAATTTTCCTCTTTTCGCCATAACAGCAATTCCCCCTTTAACCTAATCTTTGTCTTGCATCGGCAGCACGTTTCAATGCATTACCGATGAAATTTATACACAGCATCAATACTAAAATTAGTATTGCTGCAGGTAACCATACCCACGGCTTATTTTCCATTACTTCCGGATTACGAGAATAGGATATTAATGTTCCAAGACTTGGTACATTTTCCGGAAGTCCAAAACCTAAGTAAGTAAGACTCGTTTCGATCCCGATATTACCAGCTAAATTCAGGGTCATATTAACAATAATGATAGAGCTCAGATTCGGGAGAACATTAAATAACATAATTTTCCAATCTGGTGTACCTAGCGTTTTCGATGCTGCTACATATTCAAGTTCTCTTTCAGCCAAAGCCTTCGATCGGACAAGCCGACATTTCGACGTCCAATAAAAAAGACTCATGATAAAGATAAATTTTAATACATTAAATTCAGGTACAATTGATACGTATACAATTATGATCATTAATGCTGGTAGAACAAGGACAAAATCCACTGTCCTCATAATGACATTGTCAACCCAACCACCATAATATCCAGCTAATAATCCTAAAGCAATCCCAATTATTGACGTAATTAACGTAATTGCAATACCAATTGTCAGTGAATTTCTTGCACCTAGTATTAATTGATTAAATACATCCCGTCCACCATAATCAGTTCCCAACCAATGTTCAGCACCAGGTTCTCTAAACTGATTAAATATATCTACTCTAGTTACCTCTCTAGTGTCTAATCCCAATGAATAGATATAAACATATAAAACAATACCAATAAATAGAATTAAAGAGATTAAGGCCACTTTATCTTTTAAAAACTCTCGGACAATAATTTTAAAACCAGATGGAGATTTTACTTTTTCTAGATCTGTATTTGTATTGTTAACTACTGGCGTTGCCATTTCTTTCCCCTCCCCTTAATTAGGCTTTAATCAATTCGTATGCGCGGATCAACGATACTTAAAATAATATCTGATAACAATGTTCCTAAAATAGATAATACTCCAAATAACATTACAAGTACGTTGACGACCGCAAAATCCCTTTGTTGAATTGAATCGACAAACAATTGGCCTAATCCAGGGTAACTAAAGATTTGCTCAATAAAGATTGAACCAGACAAAATAAATACAATGTCATAGCCCAAAAAGGCTGCTACTGGCAATAAAGAATTACGGAATATATGGCGAGTATAAACTTTGCGTTCTGGTGTCCCTTTCGCCCTTGCTGTTTTAACAAAATCCTTTAATTTTGTATCAATAATTTCATTCCGTAAATATTGGATGGTAGAAGTTGTTGCCAACAAAGCGGATGATAAAGCCGGTAATAATAAATGGTGTAATTTGGATACGTACCAATCCCAACTACCGGGTTCTGTACGAACATCCACACTTCCACCGGTCGGAAACCAGTCCAAAGTAAACCCAAAGATATATAGCATAATGAGTGCAAAAACAAATATCGGTATCGAGAAACTTACGTAACTATATGTAACGATAAATTTATCCATATTAGTATCAGGCAATCTTCCCGCTATAACCCCTAATGGTACAGCAATCAGATAGGTTAATATTAATGTGGCTAAACCAAGCCAAAATGTATTGGCAATACGACTTTCTAACATCGTTTCAACCTTTACATTATGTACATATGACATCCCTAATTCGCCCTGAACTAAATTTCCAATCCAACGAACATATTGTTCATGCCACGGGTCATTTAATCCCAATTTATCCCGTAATTCAGACTGGTAAGCAGGGTCCAAATTAGGACTATTAATGAATTTCCCTGAAAGAGCATCACCAGGCATTGCCTGAGCTAATAAAAAGATGAGTACACTTAATAAGAAGAGCTGAGGGATTGCGATTAATGATCTTCGGATTATAAACTTTAACATAATTACGCTCCTCTCTATGGTAATGCAACTGAATGTGTTTCACTTATTGGCTTCAAATCAAATATTTTCCCCTCAGCATCAAAGTATTTATCATAATTATTTTTAAATTCTTCGTTAACTTTTCTGCGAAAAGCCATATGTTGTATTCGTTCCTCTGGATTCATTTGAGGAATGGACGACAATAAACGCTTTGTATAAATATGCTGAGGATATTCAAATATTTCGTCCTTTGTCCCTTCTTCAACAAGGCGCCCCCGATACATAATGCCAATACGATCACACATATGTCTAATAATTCCTAAATCATGACTTATAAATAGATAGGTTAAATTAAATTCTTTTTGAATATCTTTCATAAAGTTTAGTACTTGTGCTTGAACGGAAACATCTAGTGCTGATACAGGTTCATCAGCAATGATTAATTTCGGGTTCAGTGTCAGCGCTCGCGCAATACCGATTCTCTGTCTTTGACCTCCCGAAAATTCATGAGGATATTTATAAATGGATTCAGGACTTAAGCCAACTTTTTCTAAGACATCCATTACTTTTGTTTTTTCTTCATTCGGTGACAATTTTTCAAAGTTACGAATCGGTTCTGCAATAATGTCAAGTACTCTCTTTCGTGGATTTAATGAAGAATAAGGATCTTGGAAGATCATTTGAATATCTTTTCGATATTGATAAAAATCTCTTCTCTTTAACTTAGTTAATTCAATATCATTGAAAAAAATTTTTCCTGCAATTGGACGGTTTAATCCAATAATTGTTCGTCCTGTTGTTGTTTTTCCACACCCCGACTCACCGACTAATCCATATGTTTCTCCTTCTTTTAATTCAAAAGTAATATCGTCTACAGCTTTTACATGATCTATTACTCTTCTAAAAAATCCACCTCGAACAGGATAGTAAACTTTTAAATTTTCTACTTTAAGAAATGTCATATTTTACTGCCTCCGTATCATCAGGAAAATGGAAATCTTGGTAACAAGTACAGCGTACCCAATGGTTTTTTTCGACTTCGTGTAAGGTTGGATTAATTTCATGGGCTGACTCCTTAATCCAAGGTATCCGACTAGCAAAACGACATCCTGTTCGTGGGAGATTTTTTAAAGATGGAACAATTCCTTGAATTACATGTAATCGATCTGAACCTTCTGCTGCTGAAGGAATGGAATTAAAAAGCGATCTTGTATAAGGATGCAATGGATTTGAAAACAATGTATATACGTCTGCAATTTCTACAATTTCACCTGCATACATGACTGCTACACGATCCGCCATTTCTGCAACAACGCCTAAATCATGGGTGATTAAAATAATTCCTGTTTTCATCTGTTTTTGCAATTCTCGCATTAGATCTAGAATTTGTGCTTGAATTGTCACATCCAGAGCAGTTGTAGGCTCGTCAGCAATTAGAAATTTAGGTTCACATGCAATCGCAATTGCAATAACTACCCTCTGTCTCATCCCACCTGATAATTCGTGAGGAAATTGCAAATAGGTGCGTTCTGGATTCGGAATGCCTACTTTCTTTAATAATTCCAAACTTCTTGCCTTCATTTCCGCATCAGATAAATTCAGATGATTTTTCATCGCTTCCTCAATTTGCTGACCAATTCTCATTAAAGGATTTAAAGCTGTAAGCGGATCCTGAAAAATCATCCCCATTTCATTCCCACGGTATCTATTCATTTCTGCAGTTGACAATGTCAGTAAATTTTGTCCCTTAAAATTGACTTCTCCTTCTAACTTTGTATTTAATTCGTTATGAAGTCTCATAATTGATAACGCCAAAGCACTTTTTCCACAGCCTGATTCACCGACGATTGCTAGGACTTCGTTCTCATTTACATTTAGTGAAACATTGTCAACGGCAGCATAATACTCATCATGAATGCGAAAGGATGTTGTTAAATTCTTAATTTGTAAAAGTGGTTGCTTCGTCAATTGTCGGCCCTCCTCGATTGTTGTCAAAAATCTGAATAGTAATACTCATCGACCTGTTATATTTGTTTTTTATATTATTACAAATTTATTACATTTGCAATATTTTTAGTAAATTCAGATTAAAATATCATTCGAAAGAATAAAATTATTCAGATATTATTACAGAAAAAATTATTTCATTTTACTGAATTAAGAAAATAATATTATTTAATTATTCTGAAAATTATACCTATATTTAGTGTAATAATAATATTAATAGTTTTTTTATTTTAAGTAAAGTAAGAACTTTTTATAGTAATTGAATATAAAATGGTGCTGTCCATCCAAAATAGTCGATTTAGAAGTGAAAGATGATGGCCACGCAGAAAATTGTTTCATATTTTTCCTACGTGTACAGAATCAGTGATGCAAATCTAAGTACAAGAGTTTTTGCCGAAAGCTAAACGCAGACGAACGTTCCTATAGCCCTTTCCAAACATGCTTCTGCGCTGTGGTAGATTAGCAATGGAATAAAACGATTAGGTACTTACTTTATGGACAGCCCCACTAACAAATCTTTTATTTTTATTTTCATTAATTAA
>k87-1696033_pt1 | contig 12233 bp, 13 predicted proteins | sample MGYA00084031_6733416 | MGnify analysis MGYA00084031
GCTCTGAGATCCGAACCGGCCGTCGTTCCTCACTGACCGGTTGGGCGGTGTAGCGATCACGGCTGAGGCCCTGTCATGCGGTACGCGTCGCCCGGGCGGTGTAGCCGCTGATCCGGCTCTGGAGCAGCGGCACTTCTGGCCGTACATGATTGACCTTTCAAGCTTGAGCGCCGCGGCGCCCTTCCGAGGGCCGTCGAGGCAAGAAGCCCGTTTTCAGCTGCGAGGGCCATCGCATTCGCGTTGAAGTCGTACGGGCGATGGTCGGTCATTCGATCTCGATGAATTTATTCCAGGCGAAGGCGGAGCGGTCCGCCTCTCCGTCGCGAGAGATGCAAAAAGCGAAAATCTCTTTTCTAGAGATGTCTCATTCTCTCGAAGATAGGCGGTCCGGATCCGTCTTCAACGGCTATACCGAGAAGTGGGGAGCCGCATCAGCCTGTTCGTAATCGCTAGGATTCTGGTCGCGTACTGGCGAAGATTCATCGAGAGGGTTTCATATGCACACCGCGGCAAACGTGTTAAGTGTCATCCTCGCCATTTCCTTCTTGGGGTCGGGAAGCATGAAGGTGCTCGGGCAGGTCAAGATCATGGAGGGGTTGAACAAGCTCGGTGTGAGCCGGAATTTCGGTCGCGTCATCGGGGCGCTGGAGTCAACCGCGGCATGCGGACTCCTGATCGGCCTTATCGTCGGCTGGCTCGGTGCGGCAGCGGCCGTCGGTCTCGTGCTGTTGATGGCCGGGGCGATCGTCTTTCACGTGCGAGCCGGCGACTACGCAGACCCCAGGCTTCGAGGACCGGCGATGATGCCGGTGTTCCTTCTCCTGTTCTCCGTCGTGACCGCGATCCTGCGCATTCTGGCCATCCGGTGACGCCTCGCGTTCTCGCTCCGGCGGTGAGCACCGGGACCGTGACGTCGTCCGCGCGGCTTCACCTTGCCGTTCCGCGCCGGCGCACCGATGACCACCAAGACCGGCGGGTCGCGCGCCGGCTTGCCCGGCCGAGCCGGTTCCATCCTGCTCCGCCACCGCATCCCGTCGGCTGTCCCTCTGCCGCTGCCGGAAGAGGGCGAAGCCGTTGTCCGTACGGTCCCCTGCTCGCCGCACCTTGCGGGATGAAGCCTTCGATGAGCAGGTCACGGGACGTTCCTCGTTCCCGCGTCCTGGAGGGTCATCGCCCGGTCGGGGCGGGTTGAGCCTGCGGAGACGCTATGACGGCAGCCATGAGGGCCACCATGGCGGCGTGTTGTCGGAGGGGCACGACCCGTCGCCCGGGTAGCCGTCGAGTGTTCCGATGGTCGCGAAGTCGAAGATGATCAACACGATGAGGCAGGCGACGACCACACCGGCGGCCAGAAGCATGGATTTCGAGCCCGGTAGTGCTCTGCCCAGCCTTTTGACGAGGAAGAAGATGCCGACGCAGATCGGCGGGGCCAGGAGCAGCCGAGCCGCCATCTCCACGGTGAGAGCGAACAGGTGCTGCGGTTCCGCCCCGGCATCACAGAACGTCCTGGCCTTCACCACGAGTACGTAGTCCACGGCTACGGCGATCAGCGCCGCGACGAACACCGCTGCCGCGGACGCGCATCCGACCGCCGTTGTCTTCTTGGTAGACGGCACCGGCTGCCCGACTGGCTCCACCCTCACAACCTAGGTCAGAAGCGGAACGGTTCGCCGTGGATCCGTCGTTCCGGTGATAATTCGTGATCTTTGGTGGTGTCGGGCTGGGAGTCTGAAGCCACGGCGAGCCGTGAAGCAGTGGTCGGCCTCGGCGGTGGAGACGCTGTGGTCCTGCCGGCGGGTGAACGCGTCGGACGAGACGCGGGTGCGGTGGATCAGGAAGCGATCAAGGCGTGGCCGGAGAACGCCGGGCGTCTTGGCGCCGTTCCCGGCGGCGCGGGTAGCGCTTCAGCGCATTACGCATCGGCGGGGTCGGGTAGGGCGAGTGCCTCGGCTTCGGTCAACCCTTTGCGCGCTGCCACTCTGCGCCGCGCCCGGACCTGCGCGCTCGTACGGGGACGGTACTTCGGCTCCCGGCCGCAGCCGCAGAACTGGAATCCCTCATACCGAAGGCCCGCCTTCAGCACGGCCTCGACTGCCGCCCACTTCCTGTCATCGGTCTTGCGGGGCGCGGCGAAGTCATGGCCGGCGAAGAGCATCGGCGTCCGGCAGCGTGTGCACAGGTGCTCCGCACCGTCCCAGGGCAGCTTGTGGCTCTGGCGGCAAGCGATGCACACGTAGTGGACCTTGTAGTCGACCATTGCGTACGTGCACATGGGTACAGGGTATTGGCTATGCGGGCGGAGATCACTTCAATAACGCCGAGTCCGGACGGACCCTCCAGAGCAGTTTGGGACCGCGTGGTATGCATTCATCGGCGTTTGAGGCGTGCCGGTGAGTCTGCGTCTCAGGCGAACGGCGGCGGATGTCGTCGGCTACGGTTTCTTGGTTGCCGTCCGGTGAGCTCAGCGGTGTGCCGTACGGCGCCCGCGCTGTAGTGGGAGTCCTATGAGGCGGTCGGAGAGGCTCTGGTATCTGGCCTACCGGTACCGCATGGGCGCCTCTTTCCATGGAGCCTGGGTCGAGGATCCCGACGTCGGTGATGTCGCGACCCGCCTGGGTGCCGACCCCGCGTCGGGAGTCGGATGCCGTTGGGCAGACCTGAGGTCAGGTCTGGATATAGATGAGAATGGCTGCCTCGCCTGGGTCGGGCGCCTAACGGAGAATTGGACGCAGATTATCTTCGTCGGCAACCCGGACTTCGAACCGTTGCCGGATTTGTCGTCAGGGAACCGTCGAGCGCTATGTTTCAGCTGGACCGTGAACGGAGTCGACGATCTCTATTATGCGGTCGACGGTCGATGCAGGACCGTGTTCAGCGTTACGCGTCCCGGGGTGCGAGGCGGGCCGGATCCCCATGCGCTGGACTCCTACGCGAGCGGCCTGCAATTCGATGCGCAAGATTCCTCATGGGAGTCTGATCCAGACCTTCTGCCGGGATGGATGGAGTACTGCGCCTGGGAGGAAAGGCGGCTGGAGGAGGCTCCGTCTGAAGGCGATTACGCAGGAACGGGGGACGACTACGAAGGAATGCGGCCAGAATGGGGACACCTCCTGGAGCTGGCCGTCAATGGTTACAACCCGCCGATCGCTACCTGCATCACGTCTGCCTTGATCCTCGTGGGGCGAGTGACGGGGCGAGAGCTGGACGAGGCTTGGCTGGAAGGGGTGCACACCCGATTCCGGGTGTAGTCGGCCGTCGCCGCCGTCACGGCCGGGGCGTGGCCCGGTTCCAGGAGCGAGCCGAGTACGGCCGGGCGGTCGGGCCGCCCGCTGCTCGCGTCACGGGCCGCGCGGTGAACGACGGACGCGTCGTCTTGCCGGTCGTCGCCCCGGGCCGCGCGGCCGGCGCCGAGTGGCGAAGCAGCGAGCCGGCGGCTAGCGGTCGCTGCCGCTGAGGGCGGCGGCGAGAGCGTGGACGGCTCGGCGTACTCTCGCCTCCCCAAGCTCGGACACGGTGGCGCGCAGGTGCTCGGCGGCGAGCGGGGCGAGGAGCGTGTGCGCGTCCGCGTCGGGGTCGGCCCGGTGCGCGAGCAGCAGGGCCACGTGGCGGTGCCAGAAGCGGTACGCGCCGATGCGGTAGCGGGCGCCCGCGGAGCCGGTCTCGGACATCCGCACGAGGTCCAGGTGCGCGAGGACGTAGTCGAGGTACGCGTCGACGAACGCGGCCAGCCGCTCACCCGGCTCGGGCCGGGAGTCGGGGCCGCCCGGCCCGAGCGGTGGAGGGCCGAACAGGATCGCCTCCTGCAGCTCCCGTTCCCGCGCGTCCAGCAACGCGACGGCCAGACCGGCCTTGTCGCCGAAGCGTCGGAACAGTGTGCCTTTGCCCACGCCGGCCGCGGCGGCCACGGCGTCCATCGAGACGTTCTCGACCCCGTGTTCGCGGAAGAGTTCCGCGGCCGCGTTCAACACCGCGGCCCGGTTGCGCGCCGCGTCCGCCCGTTCGCGCGGCGGTGAGTTACGCAGCACGAGCAGTTCCTCGGGAGGGTTGCCAGAAGCGGACTGTGGTCCGGTATGGTGTTGAGGCATAAGCGGACTCTAGTCCACATCTGCTCCGAGGAGGAAACGATGGTCGCTCTCATCACCCGCGAGGAGTTGCAAGCCGAGATCAAGGCCGGAACGGTCACCGTCGTCGACGCACTCGGCGGGGAGTACTACGCCAGGCAGCACCTGCCGGGCGCGGTGCCTCTGGTGGAGGCGGATGTGGCGACGCGAGCGGCCGAGCTGTTGCCGGACAAGGCGGCCCCGATCGTCACGTACTGCTCCAACGCCGCGTGCCCCAACAGCCAGCGGGTCGCCGAGCGACTGATCGCACTCGGCTACGCCAACGTGCGTAAGTACCGCGAGGGCATCGAGGACTGGGTGGCGGCCGGCCTGCCCGTTGAGTCCGCCGACTAGGTGTCATCGGATGCCGGTCGGCGGACGCTTCCGTACCGCCACCCTGCGGGCCTACGGCCGGGCGCCCGGCCGTAGGCCCGCCCCCCGAGAACGGCAGGCACCCGGCAGGAGCCGCCGCCTCCCCGGCCGTGCGATCTCTGGGTGCGATACGCGGCGAGAGGTTCCCGCCCCGGTTCGCAAGGGCCGCGCGCATCCCCTCCTCGACGTGGGCGGCGGCTTCGCCAGGAGCGACGAGGCCTCCGGCGATCAAGCGGCGGACGAACCGCGCGGAGGCGCATGACGGATCGACCGTCCCGGGTGACGCCGATCAGCGGGCCGTACCTGGTCAAGGAGATGCGGGCCGGGCGGACACCCGCTACGCAGCGCCCGCGAAGGACCGCTCCCGGGGCGCTGCGGCGACAGCCGTATCGGGGGTTCAGTCCACGGCGGAGGACCCGCCGGTCTTGGGGATCCAGCGCAGGGTGAGGGCGCCCATTCCCACACAGAGGACCGCGCCGAGCGCCATGGCGACGTGCAGCCCGGTGAGGAACGCGGACTTCGCTTCGGCCACGACGCTTGCCGTGCCCGCCAGGTCGAGCGTCTCGCTCAACGTGGGGGCGAGGCCGGGGCCGAAGAGCCGGAAGACGAGCGCCGCGATGGAGCCGAGCAGGGCGATGCCGAGTGCGTTGCCGATCTCGTTCGAGGTCTCCGCGATGGCGCCGGCCGCCCCCGCCCGATCGGCGGGGACCGCGGCGACGGCGGTGTCGGCCACGAGCGCGAACGAGATGCCGTAGCCGACTCCCGCGACGACGGTCGACGCGATGTACCAGCCGATCCCGCCGGTGGTCGTGGTCGCCAGGAGGAGGACGAGCCCGGCGGCCATGGAGAAGTAGCAGAGCGCGAGCGCACGGCGTTCGCCGATTCGCGCCGCGATCCGGGGGGTGGTGATGCACACCGTGGTGAGCACCGCCGCGCCGGGCAGGGCGAGGAGGGCGGCGGTGAGGACGGACAGGTCGAGGACGGTCTGCAGGTAGATGCCGGTCAGATATGCCGCCGCCGACCATACGACCAGGGAGAGCACGCCGGTGATGATCGCTACGGAGAAGACCTTCTCCCGGAAGAGGGCCACGTCGACCAGCGGGTATTCGAGCCGCCGCTGCCGGAGGACGAACCCGATCAGCACCAGCACGCCCACCACGCCGAAGGCGAGAACCGACCAGGAAGGTCCGTAGGCGGCGAATTTCTTGATCGCGTACACCACCGCCAGGAGCCCGCCCGCGGAGAGGAGGATCGAGAGGACATCGACGCCGCCGGGCCGAGTGGCCTTGACCTCACGGAGCACGAATGGCGCGGCCGCGAGGAAGACGACGACCACGGGCAGGTTGATGAGGAACACCGACCCCCACTCGAACCGGCTCAGCAGCAGCCCGCCGATGACCGGGCCGATCGCGAAACCGGCGGCGAAGGTGGCTGCGAAGATGCCGATGGCCTGGGACCGCTGCCGGGGGTTCGTGAAGAGTTCGCTGAGTACCGCGAGCCCCGAGGGAAGCAGGGTCGCACCGCCCAGGCCCATGAGCACTCGACACCCGATGAGCCATTCGGGCGAGGTCGAGAACGCGGCCCCTGCCGAACCGAGCCCGAAGACCGTCACGCCGATCATGAGCAGTTTGAGCCGGCCGAACCGGTCGCCGATATTGCCGAACGCGATCAACAGCGATCCGACGGCGAAGCCGTAGCTGTCGAGGATCCACAGTGCTTGATCCGCCGTCGGTGCGAGCGCGTGCGTGATGGTCGGCATCGTGAGGAACAGGATCGAGCCGTCCATCGAGACCAGCAGTACCGGACCCAGGACGACCAGCAGGCCCAGCCAGGCACGGCCGCCCGCTCTCGCCTGTTCCGGAGGCGGCGCGGACGAGGCTGAGGGAACTGAGCTACGCGTCGGATTGGCCATGGTTCCGATCGTCGAGCGCGCGCCGTCGGGCGCCAGCCCTCTGCCGTGGGTACACCTGACAGGTGCAGGCACGGCGACACCCCGCGAAGCTACGCTCGACCGCATGGAGACCGAGACGCTGGGCGTGTTCCTCAAGACGCGCCGGGCTCGCGTCACCCCGAAAGACGTCGGCCTACGCTCGTACGGCACCGTCCGCCGGGTGCCGGGACTCCGCCGTGAGGAGCTCGCGCAGCTCGCCGGGGTCAGCGTCGGCTACTACACCCGACTGGAGCAGGACCAGGGCACGGCCTCGCCGCAGGTGCTCGACTCGCTCGCCCGGGTGCTCCGTCTCGACGCCGCCGAGACCGCGCACCTGCACAACCTCGCGCACCGCTCCGGGCTCTCGCGGCTCAACCGGCCCGAAACGGAAGTCCTCGCGCCCCGCGTCCTGACGCTGCTGACCTCACTGGGCGAGAGCGTGCCCGCCATCGTGCTCGGCAGACGCGGTGACGTGCTCGCGTGGAACCGCACCGGTCACGCGCTCATCGCGGAGCATCTCGACTACGCGGCCCCGGAGTCGCCGGAGACCAGGCCGTCCATTCCGCGTATGTTCTTCCTCGACCCGCTGCATCGCGACCTGTACCGCAACTGGGATGAGCTGGCGCGCATCCACATCGGCTACCTGCGTCTGACCTCGGGCCGGTATCCCGACGACGCGAAGCTCGCGGAGCTGATCGGTGAACTCACCATGCACAGTCCCGAGTTCGCGACCATCTGGGCCACCGGCGAAGTCGCCGACTGCACCACCGGTCCGATGGATCTCCGGCACCCCACCCTCGGCGACGTCGAGGTGGATTATCAGGTCTGGCTGCAGCCGGACAGCCCCGACCACCGTCTGGAGGTCTACACACCCCGCAACGAAGCGTCACGCGACGCCCTCAGGCTCCTGTAGCCGCCTCGGCGAGGGTACGGCCGGGCCGGCGTCATCGCTCGCCGGCGGTGTTCCGTTCGGGTGTGGCGAGGTCTTGGACGCCGATCACGGTGAGCAGGCGCAGCGCGTCGGCGGGACGGATCGCCAACGTGTCCAGCGGGCTGGGCACGTTCGCGTTCCTGGCCGACCCGGACTCGCCACTGCGGGAGTTCGCGCCGCTGCTCGGCTACAACTCCTCCAAGGCGGCGCTCAACGCGATCACCCTGATCTACGCGAGGGAGCTGCGGGAGGCCGGGATCACGGTCAACGCGGTGTCACCGGGCTTCTGCGCCACCGACCTCAACGGCCACACGGGTGTGCTGACCGCGCAGGAGGGCGGGGCCCACATCGTACGGCAGGCCACCATGCCCGACTGCCCGACCGGCGTCTTCCTCAGCGAGACCGGCGGCACCATCCCCTGGTGACCCGTCCCGGCCTGGGCGCGGGCCGGGACGCGATGCCGTGGCGCGACGGCAGGACGGGCGATGAAACGCCCCGATCCCGGCCGCGGACCGGGGTGTTCGCGCCCGTGCCGTCACCGGGCTGAGCGTCGCGCCGTTCGGCCGGAGAGAGCCGCCGCGGGGCCTGGCGGACGCCGTCCGGGGCGTAGCTGTTCCGCAGGCGTCCGCCCCGGTCGCCGGGGCGCGTCCGGTCAGGTCCGCTTGACGGCGTCCGGCCGCGCACCGCTCCGTGGCGGGAACGTCGTGCCGCGCGGGCGGGGCCGGGGCTCGGATCCGGCCGACCCGCTCGCGGACCGCCGGGACGACCGACTTCTGCGACCGCCAGGCGCGCTAGCCGACGGTGACGAGGCCGCTCTCGTAGGCGGCGATGACCAACTGGGCGCGGTCGCGGGCGTGCAGTTTGGCGAGTAGCTGACCGATGTGGGTCTTCACGGTGGCCATGCTGACGACGAGGTGTTCGGCGATCTCACTGTTGGACAGGCCCTGGCCGACGAGTTTGAGCACCTCGCGTTCCCTGGCCGTGATGCCGTCGAGGGAGCGGGACGGCCGTTGCGCGGGCTGCGGCTGGCGGGCGAACTCCTCGATGAGGCGCCGGGTCACGGAGGGGGCGAGCAGAGCCTCGCCCGCGGCGACGAGCCGGATCGCGGAGATCAGGTCACCGGGCGGGGTGTCTTTGAGCAGGAAGCCGCTGGCGCCCGCGCGCAGCGCCGAGAAGATGTAGGCGTCCAGGTCGTAGGTGGTGAGGATCAGCACTTTCACGCCCTCGGTCGCCGGATCCCCGCAGATTCGCTTGGTCGCTTCGATTCCGTCGAGCCCGGGCATCCGGATGTCCATCAGCACGACATCCGGGCGTAGCGTGGTGGCGAGCTCGACGGCCTGAAGTCCGTCCCCGGCCTCGCCGACGACCTCCAGGCCGGGGGTGGCGCCGATCAGCACGGCGAAACTCGCTCTGAGCAGGTGCTGGTCGTCGGCGATCAGCACTCGGATGTCGGTCATGCGGGCACCCCCTCCAGGGGAAGCATGGCATGGACCCGGAAGCCGTGGCCCGGCAGCGGCCCGGCGGTGAACTCGCCGCCGTAGACGGCGACGCGTTCGCGCATGCCGATCAGACCGTGGCCGGGAGGGTGGCCGGTCGGAGCCCGGCGGCCGTCGTCGGTCACTTCGATCTCCAACGCGTCGCCCGTTCTCTCGACCCGCACCACGCAGCGCGCCGGAGCGGCATGCTTGATCACGTTGGTCAGGGACTCCTGCACGATCCGGTAGATCGCGAGCCCGATGGTGGCCGGGACGGTGTCGAGCCCTTCCCCGATTCGCAGATCGACCTGGACTCCGGCGGTGGCCGCGTGGTCGGCGAGTTCGGCCAGCCGGTCGGCGGTGGGCGCCGGCTGCAGCTGCGCTGCGGTCTGCGGATCCTCGTCGACGGCGCGCAGCAGGCCGAGCATGCGCCGCAACTCCCGGGCGGCCTCACGGCTGGTGGCCTCGATGACGGTCAGGGCGGAGCGGGTCTCTTCGGGCCGCTCGTCGGCGACGTGGAGGGCCACGGACGCCTGCACGGTGATCAGGCTCAGACTGTGCGCGACGCCGTCGTGCAGGTCGCGCGCGATGCGTAGCCGCTCGTCGATCAGCACCTGCTGGACGGCCCGGGCCTCGTACTCTCGGCGGGCCCGCACCGCCCGTCCCATCACCCAGACCGCGATGGGGATGACCATCTGGGTGGCGAGCATGGGAAGCGACCTGCCCCAGTCCGGCTGCTGCTCCTGCGCCACCGCGAACAGCACCGCCGCGGAGATCCCGCTCGCGGACAGGACGAGCGCGGCCACCGCGCGGCGGGTCTCCGCCGTCACGGCCACCGGGTAGAGCGCGAAGACGAGGAGAAGGTCGGGCACGAGGGCCGCGTGGGGGTGCACCCAGCCCAGGGCCACCGTCAGCATGCTGGTTCCGGTCACGGCCGCCAGCACCGGGACGGGCCGGCGGCTGCGGACCGCCAACGGCAGTGCCATGAGAGAGCCGACGATGATGCGCAGCGGCTCGCCCTCGTCGTTGGGAGGTATCCTCGCGATGGTGGCGGATACCGAGGCCACCCCCAGAAACGCCGCGATCGCCACATCGGTGAGGACCTGAAACACGGGCCGCATCCGCAACAACAACGGCGGCCGGAGCGCATGAGTCATGCTCGAACGCTAACGGGTGTCCGATCTGCTCCGGATTAGGCCACGGTACGAAATTCACAGTCAGACCGGGCTCCGATGTTCTCGGTGGCCCGGCTCGCAACCGTTGAGGACATGATCAAACTACACGGATTCCCCAGCATCATCACCAACCGTGCCGACCGGACCGGGCGTGGCCGGACGCGGCGGCTGACGCTCGTAGGAGCGGTCGGGAGCGCGGCGCTCCTCGCGGCGACGACGGTGGCGTCACCGGCGAACGCGGTCATCGGTGGACGGGACGCCACCGAGTACTACCCCTTCATGGTGACCCTGCGCGACGGCAAGGGCGCGCACTACTGCGGAGGCACGCTCATCAGCCCCGAGTGGGTGGTGACGGCGGGGCACTGCTCCCACCCTCCCCGCGACGAGATCACCGTCAAGGTCGGCGGCGACGACCTCGAGAAGGGCGGTAGCGTACGCCGCGTCACGAAGATCGTCAGGCATCCCCGCTACACCGCCGACCCGGGGAACCTGCGGTACGACATCGCGCTGTTCAAGCTGGACCGGCCGGTGGCGCAGACGCCGATCAGGATCGCCGCGAAGTCCGGTCCTCCGGGAACCGCGGTCCGCCTGCTGGGCTGGGGCATGACCTGCGAGTTCGGCAACCACTGCGCCGAGCCGCCCACCACCCTGCAGGAGCTGGACAGCGAGATCGTCTCCGACCGCCGGTGCGTCGGCGTCGACGCCGCGACCGACATCTGCTCACAGCACCCCACCCGAGAGGCCCAGGCCTGCACGCTCGACTCCGGCGGCCCCATGATCCGCAAGATCAAGGGGCGCTGGGAGCTCGTCGGCGTCACCAGCCGCGACGGCGACGAGACCGACCTCACGTGCGTCGGTCCCGGCGTGTGGACCGACGCCACGGCCTACCGGAGCTGGATCAGCAGAACAATCGGCGTTGAGGAGCGGTGACCTTCGGCCCGTCGCCTTCCGGGCCGCGAACCCGGAGACCGCAACCCGTCCCCTGCCGTTCCGGTGGCCTGACGGCCGATGCCGGGACGCGGGCCGGACGCGACTGATCGGGCGCCGGTGGGCCGCCGTCGCCGGGCCCGCCCGCTCGCCGGTCGCGACGGTGACGTCCGGACGAACGTCCTGCCGGGTGCTGGGGCGTTCGCGCCGCCGGTCAGGGACGGGCGGGGTACACGGTCACGAACAGTCCCCGCGCGGTGCCGCCGTCCGGCGTCTGCCAAGGACCGGCCACGTGGCCGATCGCCCTCGCCGGGAGGACAGGCGTGCCGTCCGGGTGGGGACGCAGGACCCGGTGCAGGCGCAGGACCGTGCCCCGGGGTGAGGACAGCGCGGTGCCCTCATGGTCGTCTGCGGTGGTGAAGTCCGCGGGGGCGAGGTCGTCCCCGGTGTAGGAGCGGGTGACGTCGTGGTTGGGGGTGTCGCTGATGTTCTGGTCCTGGGCCTGGGCGCGGCCCTGGATGAAGGCGAGCAGCTGGGCGACCAGGACCGGGTCGTGGCAGCCGTCGTAGATCCAGCGCCGGCCCAGCACGCCGTGCTCGGCGGTGCCGAGGAGAGCGTGGTCCGCGCCGTCGAGCGGGGCGCCGCGATAGGTGAGCGGGGCCAGGTACGTGGTCGGGTGCGCCCTTGAGGCGTCGGTGACCACCATGAACTCGATGCCGACCTCGCCCTCCGGATCATCCAGCCGGAAGCCGCCGCCCTTGGACAGGTTCGGCGACGTACCACGGCCGGGAAGGAAGCCAGGCGGTGAGCAGCTCCAGCTTGTTCGGCTTGAGGGTCGTGCGGTGGATGACGGACATGCCGAGGACTTCTCTTCCGTTGAGCGGGCTTACGATCTTCACATCATCGCACCCGCGGGCAAGCCGTTTTCTACCGGTGATCTTCCCTGAAACCGGCTCCCGGGGCCGGGCCGTTCATCCGGGGGAGGTGCCGGATGCGGCCGCCGATCCGAGAGCACGGCGGGTCGTCCGATCCGGCGGTGCCCCGGCGGCATCCGCGCGCAGCGGGGTGCGGGCCGGGTGCCGTGGTCAGATCACCGGGACGCAGGCGAGCAGCAGCACGGAGTTGGCCGTCTCGATCAGACCGACCTGTTTGGGGGTCAGGCCTCGGTTGGGGAACAGGGCCGCACGCAGCAGGAACCAGGCGAACAGGACGCCGGTCCACAGGCTCAGGCAGGCGGCGAGCGCGACCGCGGCGACGTGGTAGGCGATCGACCAACGGAGGTAGACGGGGTTCTCGCGCTCGCGGATCATCGTCTTGACGTAC
>k87-699651_pt1 | contig 12230 bp, 12 predicted proteins | sample MGYA00084031_6733416 | MGnify analysis MGYA00084031
CTGATGGTGAAATTGGCCAAACACAACGCCTAATACGCTTGCAAAAAGCCCCCTTTACAAGGGGCTTTTTGTCAAGATAAAAGAATGTAATTTTCATGTCACCGTTAATACTTGCCTTTCATTTTTATTTTATATATCATTAACGTGACCCATTAATCATTTGACTCGTTTTTTGTGGAAAATACAGGGGAATTGTCGAATATAGATGGAAAAGAAGTGCAAAGAGGTGTCTTTGTGGAATCGAATCAATGGTACATGGAGTATAAAATACATAAAAACCGGCCGGGCCTCCTTGGCGACATCGCCTCCGTGCTCGGTATGCTGGAAGTGAACATCCTGACGATCAACGGCGTGGAAGGCCGTACTCGCGGTATGCTCCTAGAGACCGATGATGAAGAAAAAATCATCCTCATGGGTAAAATGTTAAATAAGGTTGCGAATATTACGGTAACAGCCTTAAGACCTCCCAAGCTGGTGGATATTTTGGCTGTCCGGCATGGACGATACATTGACCGGGACTCGGACGATCGTAAAACATTTCGTTTTACGCGCGATGAGCTCGGTTTACTTGTTGACTTTTTGGGTGAAATGTTCAAAAGGGAAGGAAATCAGGTGGTGGGACTTCGGGGCATGCCGCGCGTCGGCAAAACGGAGTCTATTATTGCGGGCAGCGTCTGCGCCATGAAGCGCTGGACCTTCGTTTCGTCCACCCTGCTGCGGCAGACGATCCGCAGTCAGCTCTCCGAGGATGAAATGAACCCGAACAACGTGTTTATCATCGACGGAATCGTCAGCACGATCCGTTCGAATGAGCGTCATTACCAGCTGCTCCAGGACATTATGAGCATGGAGAGCACGAAGGTGATCGAGCATCCGGATATTTTCGTGCGCGAATCCGAATATTCCTATGATGATTTTGACATTATTATTGAATTGCGAAACAATCCGGACGAGGAAATCGTTTATGATACGTTCACAGGTTCTTATAGTGACGATTTATAATATGTTCTTCGGACTACATAGTATTCTAAGTAGGAGGTGATGGCATGTCCGAACTGGGACAGCAATTGAGGGAGGCGCGTCTGCAAAAAGGAATGAGCCTTGATGACGTGCAGGAAATGACAAAAATACGCAAACGATACTTGGAAGCCATCGAGGCAGGGGATTACAAAGTACTTCCCGGCAGTTTTTACGTGCGGGCATTCATCAAAACCTATGCGGAAGCCGTGGGCATCAACCCGGAGGAGCTGCTGGAAGGTCATAAACAGGATGTTCCGAAAACGGAAGCGGAGCCGACGATGGAGCCGGTGATCCAAAAACGCGCCAGCCGGCCTGCAGGCGAACGGAATATGAAATGGCTGCCGACCCTGTTGATGTGGACGTTTCCCATCCTGATCGTCGTGGTGATCTACCTGGTTGCGACCCATTCCAATAAATCGGATGCGCCTCCGGTCAGCCAGAATGACCAGACGCAGACGGATCAGGGCCAGCAACAGACGACCCAAACGCCGGGTGATGGCGATGGCGCCAAGGGCAGCGGGACGACAGGCGAAACCGGCGGTGACACGAACGGCGAAGGGACGGAAGGCACGGACGGCACGGATGCCGCTGACGGCACCGAAGGCACCGATAATACGGACAGCACCGATGGTACGGATGGAACGGGTACGGATAGTCCGGATGACGCGGTTCCAGGTCAAACGACGGTGACGCAGGATCGGACCGAAGGCAAAAACACCATCTTTAAGGTAACGGGATCTAATGTAAAGGTAGAGCTTGTGGCAGGCAGCAATGCCCAGAGCTGGGTTGAAGTATACCGGGGGAAAAATTCGTCCGGGGAGAAGCTGTTTTTCGGGATGCTGGAGAACGGCGCAGCGATCAGCTACGATCTCGACAGTCAGGGCATGTACGTAAAATCCGGCAACTCGACCGCAACAACGATTAAGGTAGGCGGGCAGACGGTGACCGACGGCAAGACGACGTCCCGCATCATTCTCGAGCCGGCCGAAGCCGCTACTGAATAATTGCCTTGCTTCGAGGAAATGATACTAACGGCATGTTTGGATAAAACATGCTGTTATTCACTTCCTGTTTATGAGGTGATGCGGTATGACGGTCAACTGGATCGTGTTCGGATTGGGTGTTATTGTCAGCCTCTTGGGATATTATTTAATTCCAGGCGACTGGGGATACGGCATATTAGGCTTTGGGCTGGCATTTGTCCTGCTCGGAATTCTGAGCATGTTCCGCCGTCCGATGCGTGAGCCGAAATCAAGACATTGACGATGGATGGGCTTCGTGTTCGCCGGGCCGGCGGACAACGGGGTCTTTTTCGTTCCCGAAAATGAAGGGCGCGCCGCCTGTATATGTCATTTACGGATTAGACTTGCGCCTTCGTTTTACCTATAATAGAAGCAGCATAATGCAAGGAGGAAGGATTCACCATGGCTTCGGAAAATTCATTTGATATCGTATCCAAGATGGATATGCAGGAACTGAACAACGCGGTTAATCAGGCTGAACGGGAAATCGAGAACCGTTTTGATTTCAAGGGAAGCAAGAGCAGCCTGAAGCTGGAGAAGGACGCCCTGATCATTACGTCCGACGATGAGTACAAGCTGAATGCGGTCATCGATATTCTGCAAACGAAGATGATCAAGCGCGGCTTGTCGATCAAGAACGTCGAGTACGGCAAAATCGAACCGGCTTCGATGGGAACGGTGAGACAGCGGCTGGCGCTGAAGCAGGGGATCGATCAGGAGAACGCCAAGAAGATCAATATCCTTATCCGGGATTCCAAGCTGAAGGTCAAGAGCCAGATTCAAGGAGACCAAATCCGGGTAACCGGAAAGAGCAAGGACGATCTTCAAGCGATCATGCAGCTGCTGCGCAAAGCGGATCTGCCGCTCGATTTGCAATTCACCAACTTCAAATAATCTATGGACGTTTCATCTGCATTCCTGCCGGCTTGCAGTTTGTCCTTTTGACAGGCTGCAATCGGAAAGATTATACTAAAAAACGATATATAAGAATTAACGTATACATAGATTACTGGGGGATGAATATGACGGAAAGCGTTCAGCGCTTCAGACCTTTTTGGCCCTTGGGAGGGGCGGCCTTGCCGCGAGAGATCCGCTCAGCCGTTTGTGGGGCTGCTGAAATTTCAAGACAACCCGATGCAAGGGAGGTTGCCCTATGAATTTACCCAACCGAATCACGCTTGCCCGTATATGCTTGATCCCTATCATGATGGTATTTTTGCTGGTGGATTTTGATTTTTACCCGGATCCGATTGTGTGGCACGGTTTCGAGCTCCCGTACAATCAGCTGATCGCGGCGCTGATCTTCATCCTTGCTGCAAGCACGGACGGGATTGACGGGTATTTGGCCAGGAAGAACAACATGGTAACGAACCTCGGAAAGCTGCTGGATCCGCTGGCAGACAAGCTGCTCGTGGCGGCTATTCTCATTTCCCTTGTGGAGATGGGCAAATGCGATTCTTGGATTGCGGTTGTCATTATCAGCAGGGAGTTTGCGGTTACCGGATTGCGCCAGATTGCGCTTCTTGACGGCGCGGTCGTCGCGGCCGGGCAGTCCGGCAAGATCAAAACCGTCATTCAGATTGTGGCGATTGTCGCGCTGCTGATTAACAACTTTCCGTTTGTGTTCCTCGGCATCCCATTCGATATCATTGCGATCTGGGCTGCTGCGGCCATTACGATTTATTCGGGAATCGAATACTTTGTCAAGAACAGGCATCTGCTTGACGGTGCAGGAGCATAACAGCAATAGGAGCAATCCTATTGCTTTTTTCTTCCGCGCTCCATTGTTATCACCGTTTGAGCCATATCGAGACCAAACATAAAAGAGTACAGGAGGGGCTATTATCGTATGAAAGCAGAGATCATTGCAGTCGGAACGGAATTGCTGCTGGGGCAGATTGTAAACACCAATGCCCAGTACTTATCCAGAGAGCTTGCAGCCATGGGCATCGACGTATATTACCAAACCGTAGTCGGGGACAACATGGAGCGATTGAAGGAAGCGCTCCGCCTGTCGAGCAGCAGAGCGGACATCGTCATCCTATCGGGCGGGCTCGGTCCTACCCAGGACGACCTGACGAAGGATGCGCTGGCTTCGCTGCTGAACCGGTCGCTGCATATCGACAGGATGGCCATGGACCGCATTGAGCGTTTCTTCCAGGACCGGGGCGTCGTTATGACCGAGAACAACCGCCGCCAGGCGATTGCCATCGAAGGGGGAACGCCGCTGCCGAACGAAACCGGGCTGGCCGTTGGCAATGCGATCACGCAGGACGGGACGCATTACATCGTATTGCCGGGACCGCCGAAGGAATTGATCCCGATGTTCGAGCAGCAAGCCAAGCCTTGGCTGCTCCAGCATGTGCTGACGGATGAGCTTCCGATCTACTCCAAGATGCTGAAGTTTGCCGGAATCGGGGAATCTGCCTTGGATGAGAGGCTTTCGGACCTGATCACCGAGCAGACCGACCCGACGATCGCGCTGTATGCGAAGGACGGTGAGGTGACCGTCCGCATATCCACCAAGGCTGCAAGCGAGTCCGAAGCGATGGTCCGCCTTGATGAGCTGCAAGAGCGGATTCGCGAGCGCGGCCCCGAATTCATGTACGCCAGCGAGGATGTGCCGATCGAGAAGGTGATTGTCGACACGATGGCAGACCGGGGATTGACGCTGAGCGCGGCGGAGAGCTGCACGGGCGGTCTGGTGGCGGAAAGCTTGACCTCCGTACCTGGCAGCGCGACGATGTTCCTTGGAGGGATCGTTTCCTACACGAATGAAATGAAGCGAAAGCTTGTGCATATCCCGCAAGCGTTGCTGGAAGGCGATGATGCGCCCGGCGCAGTGAGCAGGGAGGTCGCTCAGGCCCTCGCGGAGAATGTCCGGCTGATCACCGACAGCGATTTCGGACTGTCCGTTACCGGCGTAGCCGGCCCCGGTTATGCCGAACGCAAGCCGGTGGGGCTTGTATACATCGGATTGTCCCAGCGCGGAAGAGAGACCGAGGTGCACGAGCTTAATCTTCAAGGCAACCGGGAGACGATCCGTTTGCGCGCGACGAAGGCGCTGCTGTACCGCTTATGGCGGCGGCTTGTCTCGGAGGGATCGGAGCAGGCGTAGCAGGAGCCCCAACTTCGTGAATGAATGCGGAGCTGCATGACATAATAATAGTAAATCTTTTACATTGTTCTTGAACTGGAGAATCGATCCAGGTATAATCGGAAGTACGGAAGAACCGTGGCATATCGAAGGATGATGCCGCGGTTTTGCTTGTTTATGGAGACTGCCCGGAAATGAGCAGGGAAGGGGGAGGGTTAAAAAAACGAATGTATGTTCGAAAAAAAGCTTGGCAAACGTGTCAAAACAAGGTATGATTAGACTATCAACAGTGAAGGGTTGTGGAACAATTGTCAGATCGTCGTGCTGCGCTTGAAATGGCGCTTCGTCAGATAGAGAAACAGTTCGGAAAAGGTTCCATCATGAAATTGGGTGAGTCCACCCATATGCAGGTAGAGATTGTGCCTAGCGGATCGCTGGCATTGGATATAGCACTTGGAACCGGCGGATTGCCTAGAGGCCGGATTATTGAAGTATATGGACCGGAATCCTCCGGTAAAACGACTGTAGCGCTCCATGCGATTGCTGAGGTTCAGAAGGCTGGCGGACAAGCTGCGTTTATCGATGCCGAGCACGCGCTGGATCCATCCTATGCGAGCAAATTGGGCGTTAACATCGATGAACTCCTGCTTTCCCAGCCGGATACGGGTGAGCAAGCGCTTGAAATTGCTGAAGCTTTGGTGCGCAGCGGTGCAGTCGATATCATTGTTATCGACTCGGTCGCAGCGCTTGTGCCGAAGGCCGAGATTGAAGGCGACATGGGTGACTCCCATGTGGGTCTGCAGGCTCGTCTGATGTCCCAGGCTCTGCGTAAACTGTCCGGCGCGATCAACAAGTCCAAAACGATTGCCATCTTTATTAACCAGCTTCGTGAGAAGGTCGGCGTTATGTTCGGTAACCCTGAGACGACACCGGGTGGCCGTGCCTTGAAGTTCTACTCCACCGTCCGTTTGGATGTACGCCGTGTAGAGAGCATTAAGATGGGGAATGACGTCGTAGGTAACCGCACACGGATTAAAGTGGTTAAGAACAAAGTTGCGCCTCCGTTTAAACAAGCCGAGCTTGACATTATGTACGGTGAAGGCATCTCCAGAGAGGGAAGCCTGATCGATATCGGTACTGAGCTTGATATTGTGGATAAGAGCGGTGCTTGGTATTCCTTTGGCGGCGATCGTCTTGGCCAGGGACGTGAGAATGCGAAGCAATTCCTGAAGGAGCATCCGGAAGTGGCGAATGTGATCGAGAACAAAATCCGGGAAGCAAGCAACTTGACCACGGTTGTTCCTGAACCGAGCGCAAGCGAGAAGGAGCAAGAGGAGCTGGAAGAGCAAGATCTATTTAAAGTGGAATAATGCCCAGCTATTTCTGATAGTGCTAGGACCGTCCGGTGTTGAGAAGAACGCCTGGACGGTCTTCTTTGCATTATCGTAATGCGGGATCATAATAGTCATCCATGGTATGGAGTATGTAAAAGCTGCAGAGCGATAAGGAGAAGCTATGAGTGATAATCGTGAAATAACCGAAGAAGCTTCTTCGGGGATCGAGCATTTTCCGGATCAGGAGGATCTGGTGATCACGTCCGTGGAGAAGCTGCGCAAGCCTAGAGGACGTTATAAGATATCGTTCGGTCCTTATGAGATGACGGTTCATGAAGACGTGATGCTGAAATACCGTATGCTGAAGGGGAGCATTTTCCGCAAGGAGGAGCTTCAGGATATCGTAGTCGTGGATGAAAGGCAGCGGGCCTATGTTGAGGCACTGAATTATCTGTCAAGGAAGCCCCGGACATCGCAGGAAATCGTGCAGCGCCTGCAGCAGAAGGGAGCGGATCCGGATAGCATAGAGGTGACGCTCCGGCGGCTTGAGGCGGAGAAGCTGATCGACGACGCATTATATGCGAGAATGTGGGCGGAGCAGCGGATGACAGGGCATAAGAAGGGCCGCCTGTGGGTAAAGCAGGAGCTGAGGCAGAAAGGGATCCGGACCGAGCTGATATCGGAGGCGCTGAGCGAGGTAAGTGCCGAGGAGGAGCTGGAAAGCGCGCTTGTGGTTGCAAGAAAGAAATGGCAGCAGACGAAGGGCGAGCTGCTGGATCGCAAGCGGAAGACGGGAGCGTATTTGATGCGGCGCGGCTTTAGCGGGGAACAGGCGAGGCAGGCGCTAAGGCGTCTAATCGAAGAGGAGCAGGAGTATGGAGCGGACGACCAGGAACTGGAAGAGTTTGAATGAAATGAACGAAAGGTGCCAACCTCTGCATAGATATTGGCACTTGTGACTGAAACTGACGTTTACCCATTGCTTTCCCTTGACAATATCTTTTTATAAATAATAAAATAAACATGAATCTTTTTTTAAATTAGCATCCTTTTTCCTTCCAAAAAAGTGACTACTTTGTGAAAGATTCATTTTATCGCCAATTCATAGTGAAATGAATTCCGCTGGATTCAAGCGGAATATGCGGGCAAAGAGATGCACGCAGCATGGACGGCAGGCAACTGCCGGAATTTTATGTATGAATGAGTAACTGACAATTGCACATTTCCCAAGGAATGCCTTGGAGGAACCAACGAGGAGGTGATCAGATGCATCCAATTTGGTGGATCATAATCGTTCTCGTTGTAGCCGCTATATTCTTTGGGTTCGGTTATTTTATTCGCAAATCCCTTGCAGAAGCTAAAATTTCCAGTGCCGAGCACGCCGCTTTGCAGATTATTGAAAGTGCAAAGAAGGAAGCAGAGGCATTGAAGAAAGAAACGGTTCTTGAGGCTAAAGACGAAGTCCATAGAATCAGAGCCGAAGCTGAAAAAGACACTCGTGAGCGCCGTAATGAAATACAACGGCAGGAGCGTAGATTGTTGCAAAAGGAAGAGTCGCTGGATAAAAAAATAGAATCTTTGGAACGTAAAGAAGAACAGGTGGCGAACAAAGAGAAACGAATTGAAGAGACCCAGCAGCAAATCGATGCGATTTACAAGAAGCAAACAACGGAACTGGAGCGCATCTCCAACCTGACGATGGAGGATGCTCGCAACATTATTCTCAGCAATGTCGAGCAGGAAGTTCGTCACGAAACCGCTCAGATGATCAAAGAGATCGAGCAGCAGGCGAAGGAAGAGGCCGACAAGAAGTCACGCGAGATCATTACGCTGGCGATTCAGCGCTGTGCGGCTGATCATGTGGCTGAAACGACGGTATCTGTAGTTACGCTGCCGAACGAAGAGATGAAGGGCCGGATCATCGGACGTGAAGGCCGGAATATCCGTGCGCTTGAGACCCTCACAGGGATTGACCTTATTATCGATGATACGCCGGAAGCTGTTATATTGTCCGGATTTGATCCAATTCGCCGCGAGATTGCGCGAACAGCGCTCGAGAAGCTGGTGGCGGACGGACGGATTCATCCGGCACGTATCGAGGAAATGGTGGAGAAATCCCGTAAGGAAGTTGACGAACGCATCCGCGAATACGGAGAACAAGCAACCTTTGAGGTTGGCGTACATGGTCTGCACCCGGATTTGATCAAAATTTTGGGACGACTGAAATTCCGTACAAGCTATGGGCAAAACGTGCTGAAGCATTCCATGGAAGTCGCCTATTTGGCTGGTCTGATGGCTGGCGAATTGGGCGAAGACATCGTTCTTGCGAAGCGAGCAGGACTGTTGCATGACATCGGTAAAGCGCTGGATCATGAAGTGGAAGGTTCACACGTTGAAATTGGCGTGGAGCTGGCGAAGAAGTATAAGGAACATCCGGTGGTTATCAACAGTATTGCCTCTCACCACGGGGATTGCGAAGCAACTTCCGTGATTGCGATGCTGGTAGGTGCTGCTGACGCATTGTCCGCGGCTAGACCGGGAGCACGCAGAGAGACGCTGGAGACGTATATTAGACGCCTTGAGAAGCTCGAAGAAATTTCCGAATCGTTTGAAGGCGTGGAGAAATCCTATGCGATTCAAGCGGGCCGTGAAGTTCGCGTCATGGTTCAACCTGACAAGATCGACGATGCCGAAGCATTCCGCTTGGCACGCGACATCACCAAGACGATTGAGAATGAACTGGATTACCCAGGTCATATCAAGGTCACCGTGATCCGGGAAACCCGAGCGGTGGATTACGCGAAATAATGCATCGAATTTAGAAAGTGGCCGCTATAACGGCCACTTTTTATCTTTACAGAAGAAAAGAACGCAATGGAATCGGAAGCCTATATTCAAGTTTTGCAGAAGCTTCCTGTTAGAGGAGTGATTGACATCAACGTCTTATTTATCGGAGATATCGTTGGCAGCACGGGGCGAAAAGCGTTGAAAGCATCCCTGCCGGAACTGAAGTCGAAGTACAATCCGCATATCATCATTGCTAATGGCGAGAATGCGGCATCAGGGCGGGGGATCACCTCGGCCATCGCCAACGAGTTTTTCAATTGGGGCATTCACGGCATTACGATGGGCAACCATACGTGGGACAACAAGGACATTTTTGAATTCATTGACGATGAGCCGCGAATGGTTCGGCCGGCGAATTTTCCGCCGGGAACCCCGGGGCAAGGGTATACGGTAATCAAAGCCAACGGCAAGCAGCTGGCGATCGTGAACCTTCAAGGCCGAACGTTTCTGCCGGCGATCGACTGTCCCTTCCGGGCGGCCGATGACATCGTGGACGAGCTCCGTCTGAAGGTGAAGTGCATTCTCGTCGATTTTCACGCCGAAGCTACTTCGGAGAAAATAGCCATGGGCTGGCATATGGACGGACGTGCTTCTATGGTCGTCGGTACCCACACGCATGTACAGAGCAATGATGACACCATTTTGCCTGGTGGAACGGCTTATATCACCGATACCGGTATGGTCGGCTCCAAAGAAGGAATCCTCGGCATGCAGCGCGAGGCGGTGCTGTATAAATTCAAAACCCAGCTTCCTGCCCGCTTCCAGGTCGATGAAGGGAAATGGCAGTTCCATGCCGTATTCGCCGAGCTGGACGAAACGAGCGGCAAAGCGCGCCGGATTGAAAAAATCCGCATGTATGAAGATGAATGGCGAATGGATTAAAAGCGGTGAAATCCGTTTAATGAAAAATAGGAACGAATGGCAAAAAGCAGGAATTTTTTCCCCTCTCACGAATAACATCTAGTAAGCGGAAGCAAACCATCACTCAACATTCCCAGGGGAGGTACTTACCATGGAAGTATTAAAAGTTTCAGCAAAATCCAATCCCAATTCGGTTGCAGGGGCGCTAGCTGGAGTTCTTCGGGAACGTGGGGGAGCAGAGCTGCAGGCGATAGGGGCGGGAGCACTGAACCAGGCCATTAAAGCTGTAGCGATAGCCCGGGGATTTGTAGCACCGAGCGGGGTGGATTTGATCTGTATCCCTGCTTTTACGGATATTGTGATTGATGGCGAAGACCGAACGGCAATTAAATTAATTGTGGAGCCTAGATAGAGTTTAAAGTGAGGTATAGCCTGTTTACCCTTTTTTCGAGTAAGCAGGCTTTTTGCTATGACCAAGCCCTGAAGGGAGAGGCCTGAGCTGTTATGAAGACGGTTGATTTTCACTGTGACGCCTTAAGCAAATTATGGGAGGATTCGAGCGCCTCCTTTAAGAACGATCCGAAGCTGGATGTCAGCCTGGAGCGAATGATTCAAGGTCACGTTGATCTGCAGGTGTTTGCTGTATTCTTATCGGAACAGTACGGCCGGCCGTCGTTTGAACGGGTGCTTGCGCAGATTGAAGTGTTTCGAAGACGCCTTGCGGATCCAGGATTCGTGAAGCCGCTGCTCTGGAAGGAGCAGGTTCAGGCGATTAGGGAAGGGAGCGGGAAGGACCGCTATGGCCTGCTGTCGCTCGAGGGCGTTGACGGGCTGGAAGGGAATCTCCACTATGTGAGGCTGTGTTATGAACTGGGCGTGCGTTGCATGGGGATAACCTGGAATTATGCCAATTGGGCGGCGGATGGAGCGATGGAGTCCCGAAACGGCGGTTTTACGGAGCGGGGCCGTGAGCTGGTAAGGCTGTGCAATGAGATGGGAATGGTGCTGGACGTGTCCCATTTGTCCGAGGCCGGCTTCTGGGAGCTGATGGAGCTGACGAGCCGACCCGTCATCGCTTCCCATTCGAATGCCTATACCATCTGTCCGCATCCGCGTAATTTACGGGACGATCAGATACGAGCGCTTGTTGCCTTGGACGGGCGAATTGGAATAACGTTCGTGCCATGGTTCATACGGAGCGATGGGCAGGGAGTGAAGCCGGAGGATCTGCTTCCGCATATTGAGAAGATTTGCGAGCTTGGTGGAGCAAAGCATTTGATGTTCGGATCGGATTTCGACGGGATTGACCGGTGGGTTGAAGGACTGGCGCATCCTGGGCACTATCCAGGCCTGCAGGAGCTTTTGCTGAAATATTACCCGGAAGATGAGGTGCGGGGATGGATGTCGGGCCATGCGCTTCGTTTCCTGGAGGGCAACCTGCCATCGAAAGCGGAAGATAAGTCGTGATTTAAAAAGCAGCATCAATGCCGGTCCATTTGATAAAACTTTGACAATCTTGTAGCAACCATGCAAATCCATGCGAAGCGGGGGCCGTAAACGAGCGGCTCCCTTTTTATTTTTGGGTAATAGAGAGTATAATAGACAATGGCATGTACAGCATATAGAGAAAACAAGGAGTGAGTCAGATGAGTAAAACTGTACCTGTGGGTGTATCCGCCCGCCATATTCATTTAACCCAGGAGCATATCGAGGCATTGTTCGGCCCTGGATATCAATTGACCGAAATGAAGCCATTGTCCCAGCCAGGACAATTCGCAGCGAATGAAACGGTTGCTGTAATTGGTACGAAGGGACAGTTCGATAAAGTGAGAATTTTGGGACCTGCCCGTCCTGCGACCCAGCTTGAAATTTCGCGCACCGATTCCTTTGCGATCGGCGTTAAGGCTCCAGTCCGAGAATCCGGCAACATCGCCGGCACGCCGGGTATTACGATTAAGGGCCCTGCCGGAGAAGTCACCGTGGACGAAGGGGTTATCGTTGCAGCCCGTCATATTCACTTCCATACCTCCGATGCGGAAAAATGGGGGA